>OMNU01001650.1_pt1 | contig 9862 bp, 9 predicted proteins | sample 1673511 | NCBI WGS metagenome assembly OMNU01 (sample SAMEA103958113, study PRJEB25191) | human gut metagenome | reverse complement strand
GAACAAGATCGCCACCCTCACCGGCGGCCGCGCCGCCGAGGAGACGGTGTTCGGCACCATCACCACCGGTGCCAGCAACGACATCGAGCAGGCCACCAAGCTGGCCCGCGCCATGATCACCCGCTACGGCATGAGCAGGGACTTCGACATGGTGGCCATGGAGACGGTGCAGAACCAATATCTGGGCGGCGACACGTCTCTGGCCTGCTCCGCCGAGACCCAGGCGAAGATCGACCAACAGGTGGTGGCACTGGTGAAGCAGCAGCACGAGAAGGCGCTGAAGCTCCTCACCGACAACCGCGCCAAGCTGGACGAGCTGGCCGCCTTCCTGTACGAGAAGGAGACCATCACCGGCGAGGAGTTCATGGAGATCCTGAACAAAAAATAAGCGAAACGTCCCCGGCGTCGCCGGGGCGTCCATCGGAGGAATACCGCATGAAGTTCATCACGACACTGGCCGTCACCTTCTTCGCCGGTATGGGCGCAGGACTGGGCACCGGCTTTGCGGGCATGAGCGCCGCGGCGGTCGTCAGTCCCATGCTCATCACATTTCTGGGCATGGACCCCTACATGGCGGTAGGCATCGCCCTGGCCTCCGACGTGCTGGCCAGCGCCGTCTCCGCCTACACCTACCACAAAAACAAGAATCTGGACATCCGGAACGGCATCATTATGATGGTCACCGTGCTTCTGTTCACCGTGGCAGGCAGCTACATCGCCAGCCTGGTGCCCTCCCGCACCATGGGAAGCTTCTCCGTGATCATGACGTTCCTGCTGGGCGTCAAGTTCATCGTCCGTCCCGTTATGACCACCAAGGAGGCCATGCTGGGTGTCTCCGCCAAAAAGCGTGCCGTCCAGTCCGTGGTCTGCGGCATCGTCATCGGCTTCATCTGTGGCTTTGTGGGCGCAGGCGGCGGCATGATGATGCTGCTGATTTTGACCACGGTGCTGGGCTACGAGCTGAAGACAGCCGTGGGCACCAGCGTGTTCATTATGGCCTTCACCGCCCTGACCGGCGCCATTTCCCACTTCACCATCGGCGGCGCGCCGGACTGGACGGTACTGGCGCTGTGCGTGGTGTTCACCCTGATCTGGGCCCGCATCGCCGCAGTATTTGCCAACAAGGCCGAACCTAAAACGCTGAACCGCGCCACCGGCGTGGTGCTGGTGATCCTCGGCGCCGCCATCATGACCTTCAACCTGCTGAAGTGACCGTTAAAATATGACAAGAACGCCTCCGGCAGTGCCGGAGGCGTTCTTTCCTTCACTTATTCTGCTCATACAGCACGGCCAGCCCCCGCAGGATCAGGTCTGCGGCCATGTGCATCTCATGCCGGCACGCCGGCGCGATCACCGGCGCGATGCCGCCGGTGGCCACCACTGTGGCCTTTCGGCCAAGCTCGGCCTCCATCCGGTCGATCAGTCCGTCCAGCAGCAGTGCCGAGCCCAGCACGCACCCGCTTTGCATACACGTCAGCGTGTCGTCACCGATGGCTCTATCCGGCACCGCCAGCGGGATGTCCGGCAGCAGCGCCGTGCCGCCCGCCAGGGACGACAGCGCCAGGTTTGCCCCTGGCAGGATAGCCCCGCCTCGGAACGCTCCCTGCTCATCCAGCACCGTCACCGTGGTGGCAGTGCCCATGTCGACCAGCAGCAGCGGCGGCTGATACAGATCCAGCGCGCCCACGGCGGCGGTCAGCAGGTCCGCGCCCAGCGTCTCCGGCCGCTTGATACGCACCGGTACACGGCACCGAACGTTTCCGCCCACCACCAACGGCTCTTTTCCGGTCAGCAGCCGCGCCGCGCCCTGTAAAGCCCGCGTCACCGGCGGCACCACCGAGGAGATGATGACCTGCTCCACCTCCTGCCTGTCCACCTCCGCCAACTCCAACAGCTGGCTCAGTGCCACGGCGTAATCGCCCACGGCGCTGTCGCGCCGGGTGGCGATGCGGAAGCTGCGGCGCACCTCGCGCCCCTTCATCAGCCCTACGACCACGTGGGTGTTGCCCACGTCCAGTGCAAGCAGCATACGAACAGCCTCCCGTTTTATGCGTTGGTCTTGCGTGCAGCCAGCTTGCCCCGGCTGTACACGACCGCCTTGGCGATGGCCGCGCCGGTGATCAGGCTCACCGCGCCCTCTACCAGGCCGTTCACGCCCACGAAGGCGATGACGAACAGGAATGCGTTGGCGCTGCCGAGGGCGGCCACAAAGCCCTGGATATACTCTGTGTTGTAGAAGCACAGGCACAGCGTGGTCATAAACAGCACCGTGTTGCACAGCGCGCCGATCAGGCCCGCCGCGCCGAAGGACCACAGGTTCGTCTTGTCCAGCTTATTCAGGCCCTTGAAGGCCACGCCGCACAGCCAACCCGCCAGAATACGGGTGGGCACGCACACCAGGAACGTGTAGATGGGGTTGATACCCAGCAGCACCGCGCCGAACTGGCTCCTGCCGAAGCATTCCCAGAAGCTGATGCAGCCGAACACGCCGCCCAGAATGGCGCCGCTGGCCGGCCCCATGACGATGGCGCCCACGATCACCGGCACCATCAGCAGGGTGATCTCCAGCCCCGGCATCCTGATCATGCCCAGTCCCGTGACCTCCAGCAGCAGCATAATGGCCACCAGCACGGAAATGCGCACCAGATCCTGCACGGTGTATTTTCCGTGCTTCGTTTCGTTATTCATAATTTTTACCTCCTGCTGCCGCCTCCGTCCAGCAGAGTGCGGCGCTCGCACGTATGATACCACATTTTCGCGTTTTTGCAATAGCTGATTTCAAAAAAAGTACCCCCGGCTTCGCCGGGGGTACTGGTCGTATGCCGCATGATCGGTCCGGCGAAGCCGGGGTACTGGCTGTGCGCCGCCGTATAGGCCGGTCAGCGCTTCCTTCTCCGCATCCAGGCCATGCCGCCCACGGACGCCAGCGCCATACCCATGTAGGCCCCGATGCCCGCGTCGAACGTGGTGGGGCTGTCCACCCCGCCGATGGTGAAGTTCATCGTCACGTTGCCCGCGTCGGACAGAATGGTCACCGTGTGCCTGCCGTCCTTCAGCGTCCGCAGATACACCACCTTCAGATAGACCTCGATGCCGCCGTTGTCCTCGGCGACGTAGTTGGCCGCGGCGATGGTCCTGCCGTCCACCTGCACGCCCTTAAAGCCGCTGAACGCCGCCGTGCTGCGGAACGTCAGCCCGTAGATGCCGGAGGTGTAATCCGTGGCGCTCTTGGCGGCATCAGCCGTCTTCACCGCGGAAATTCCGGGCGTGGACGCGCCGCCGTAGTAGTAGTACCCGCCGCCGGAGCTGCTCTGCGCCGCCGTGCTGATCACAAACGGCGAGAAGCTTCTGGTTTTGAAGCAGATGCCCCACTGTGTGTACTCACCGGTCAGCTCCTCCTTCAGTACCTCTGCATCCGTATAGTGATAAATGACAGGCGGTTCTGTCCGCTTTTGCGCTTCTTCCCATGTAAGCCCCACATACTCGTAGGGAACAAAGACAGTATACTCGCCAGAGAAACCGCTGACAGTCTGCCCGCCCTTTTCCACCGTAAGGCGCATATAGTGGGCGTTCTCGTTGTCCTGCGGGAACATACGGCACTTGAGCGTCAGGGCAGCATCATCGGATTGCAGCGTGGGCTTATCCACCGCCCTCGTTACCTCTTTTACACTCTGTGTCTGCACCGTATGCACATAGGGCGTCGCATTGAAGTACACATACTCTACCTTGGTAGTTCCGTCAGCCAACTTCCACTCGAAAACGCAGCAGTTTACACCGGTGATGGTATTCCCGACATAATAGGACACATCGCCGACCTTTTGCTCCTTGAGCGTATTGGGCGTAACACGAATCGGGCCGGAAACGGCAGACCACTCCTTCTTCGCAAGCCAGTCCTTCATGGAAGTAACCTCCCACTTTGCACCGGCATCATCGGCCGCCCCCGGTTCCGTGGAGGTTCCGTTGCCTACCATGCGGTACTCTGTGGCGCCCTCCGGCGCTGTGACGGTCACATAGGACGCCAAGACCTTTTCCAAATCCAACAGCTTGGTGCCGTCAAGCTGCGCCGTCACAAGGCCATTGTTCACGGTAAGGGTCACGCCCTCTGCCGTCGTATAGGTCTTAATGCGCTCGTTGCCTGCCGGTGTACCCAATTCGTTCAGCCAGTTTCTTCCCTGACCATATGACTGGCCGGCGTCCTCGTCCAAGGTAAAGGAAATATTAGACATTCCGGTAGTGTCGATCACATTGGTAAAGTAGTCCGTACTCTTGTCCTTCCAACTGATGATCTCACGACTGGTAGAGTTATAGGAGGTATTTCCGGGCAGCGCCATTATCTCGCCGTCATTCTGAAATCTTGCCACATAGATACCATTTGTGATGCCGCGGTCATTGGGATCATAGTTTGCCTTTGTTCCGGCTTCCGCAATAACAGCGTCAATGGCTTTTTCGCTGCCATCGACCCAAGTCCAATAGTCCGGTCGCTGGCCTTCTCCGATATAGATAAAGGTGTAATACAGTGCGGCAAAATCGCGCTTACCGCCGCCAGTATAAATGCTTTTCCATCTATCCGCCGTCAGTCCTTCATTGAAGCTGACAGTCAGCGTGTTGGTCTCCTTATTCCAAGACAGACGCACCACGTCCTGCAAATATCCGGGCACGGTGACCCGCACGGCGGTATTCTCGGAAAGCAGATAGTAGCCATCCGCTAATATATTCAGCTTGTCGAACATAGCCAGCAGCCACGGATTGTTCTGCGCAGCGAACCACTGTGCGTCCATGCCAAGCTTATTCCAAGCCGCCCGAATACTGGGAGGGCTGTTCCTATTCGTCCACTTTCCGTCTACTTGTTCAAAATTGCTATTTATAAACGTCTGTACGTCTCCGGCAAAGGGCGGCGGGCCACCCTGACCGCCTTGACCGCCGGAGGATTCACGGACGTTAACACACAGTGCATATTTTACATTATCTGCCATGAGTATCACAAAGGACTCCCCCGGCTCGCAGTCACCCGCAACGGAAATAGTCAGCGTGTTATCGTTTGCCACGGCAGTCAAACCCTTTTTCGTCGTAGAGTCTACTGTGAACCCGGTAAGCGGCGTAAAGCTATCGCCAGTTCCTTCGATATGTGTGCGCTTGAATATCTGACCGAAGGTCACACTGCGCCCCTGACCAATGCCTTTACCGCTATAATATTCTTTTGTCTTTTCTTCGTAGAAAAAGCACTGCTCTGTATCCGCAGGCCACTGGGGGCCATTGTTTTCCTGCTGTCCCTGCTGCGGCATATTTTCTTCTCCCTTATCGCCGGGGTCGGCGAGGACGGGGGTACAGAGGGACAGGGTGAGTATCAGCGCCAGCAGCAAACTGACCACTTTTTTCATCATACGTTCCTCTCCTTTCCCGCCAAGAGAGTTCGTTTCAGCCCACTGAAACGTTGAAAGGGAGTATACTCCCTTGGCGGCACATAATTACTCTTTCTTTATACCACTTTGCCGTCTTTGAAACAATATGCAGGGAGGGAATACTCTTTTTTTGGCTGAAAATTGCAAAAACAGCCGGGCTTTTTGTGCAAAAGTCCGGCTGCTTTCGGTTATTCCGCCGTGGGCTGTACGCCGCCCGTGGGCAGTATGGGCCGGCTGATGGGAACGCTCCCCAGCATCAGCTGGTACTCACCGTCCAGCATCAGCTGCACCTGCGTCACATCCTCCAGTGAGCACAGCGAGTCCACCAGCCCCTGTATCATGCGGTTCTGCGCCTCCGCGTCCTCCGGCAGCAGCGACGCCACGCTCCCCGGCAGGTTCAGGTAGCATATCCCCTCCTCCGTGCTGGCGTTCAGGGCCGTAAAGCCCTCCGGCAGCAGCGGGTACAGGTCCGCATAGCTGTCCAGCGGCCGTTCCGTCAGTGCCTTCACCACCGCCTGGGCCACCGTCTCCCCCTCGTACACCGTCAGCCGGCGCTCCTCGCCCACCAGCGTACCGCCGCCGTCCGGGAAGTACAGCTGCACCTTCACCGTCCGCACCACGTCGTCCGGGCTGGTCAGCAGCACCTCCTCTGAGGTGTACACCTCGCTGGTCCGGTCCGCAGGCAGCTCGCCCGCCACCGTCAGCCGCACGGCATAAATGCCGTCCAGCTGCATCAGCGACAGCGTGATGCAGTAGTCCGCGATGGTCCGGTCAATACCGATCAGCTGGTCGTATTCGCTGCTCATGTCCACCGACACCGTTCCGCCAGTGACGGTACAGCTCAGCAGCTGCGTTCCCACGGGTATGGGCGCGATAAATCCCTCCGCCGTGCAGCCGCCCAGCAGCAGCTCCATGATGTACTGCGCCTGCTGCTGGCGTCCCCGGTCCCCGGCGGTGATGTCCGCCCAGCGGATGGCGATGCCCTGCACGGCGTCGCCGCCGCCGGCGGACTTGTTCTGCTCGCTCAGGTCCGCCGGGCAGTACAGCCGCAGGCTCCCGCCGTCCGCCGCCTGCTGCTCGCCGCAGGCGCACAGGCTCGCCGCCAGCGCCGCCGCCAGCAGCAGGGAAATGATACGCTTTTTCATGCCTCCTCCCCCCTTTCCGCCAGCGGCAGGTACACGGTGAACACCGTGCCCACGCCGTTTGCGCCGTGGCCGGCGGAGATGGTACCGCCCCGGTTCTCGATGGTGTCCTTCACGATGGACAGCCCCAGTCCCGTGCCGCCCACCTCCCGCGAGCGCATCTTGTCCACCCGGTAGAACCGGTCAAAAATATGCGGCAGGTCCTCGTTCGGTATACCGATGCCGTTGTCGCTGACCGTCAGCACCACCTTGTCCCCATCCACATGGGCCTCCGCCCGGACGAATCCGTCCTCGGCGGCGGAATACTTGATGGCGTTCTCCATCAGGTTGTACAAGATCTGATGTACATCGTCGTCGGTGGCCAGCGCCACGGCATCCTCGTCCGCCGCGCCGGATACGGTCACGCCCTTCTCCTGGGCCACCATGGTCAGCATACGCTCCACGCGCTCCAGCACCGGCCTCACCGCCACGGGATAGGGCTGCTGCACCACGCCGCTGTCCAGCCGCGTCAGCCGCAGCAGGTTCTCGGTAATGCGGCTCAGCCGTTCCGCCTCCCGCCCGATGTCGGTGACGAACTCCTTTGTGGTCTCCTCGTCCATGTGATCCGTCTGCAGGATGGAGTCCGTCAGCAGCCGTATGCCCGCCAACGGCGTTTTCAGCTCGTGGCTGGCGTCGGAGACGAACCGCCGCCGGGCGTTCTCCGTGGTCTGCAATCGGTCGGTCAGACTGTTGAATTCCGCCGCGATCTGGGCGATCTCGTCGGTGCCGCTGGCGTCAGCCCGGTGGCTGTACGCGCCCTCACGCACCTTGCGGATGGCCTGCAAAAGCCCGCTGATCTGCCGGGTCAGCATCTGGCTGAGCACGATGCTCAGCCCCGCCACCAGCAGGGCGATCAGCAGCGAGATAATGAGCAGGTTGTGCCGGAACGTCTCCAGCAGCTCCGACTGCTCCGTGTCGTAGTCATAGGCGTACACCGCGCCCACGATCTGGTTGTGATACACCACAGGCGTGGCCACGCGGCTCAAAAACGCCGTGCCGTCGTAGCTGCAATAGCTGGCGTCCTGTCCCCGCAGGGCCACCGCCACCACGGAGTACAGCGCGTATTCACCCACGGCGTTGCTGCCCTGCCGGGTGTCGTACAGCACCAGTCCCGCGCTGTTGGTCACCATGATACGGGCCGCGCCGGACTCGTCCAGGCCCTCCAGCGCCGCCTGCACGTTCTCCACCGTCAGCTTCTCCAAGCCTATCATCGCCGACTCGATGACCTTCGCGGTGCTCTTCAGGTTGTTCTGATTGGAGGCCACCATCATGTTCTGGCTCACCAGCAGCGGATAGGAGTTCAGCAGGATCAGCACCGCCGCGATGACCAGGATATAGCTCAGGCTGAACTTCAGCTGCAAGGTCGCCTTGCCCCGCAGCTTGCGTATACCAAGGCCCAGGCGCTGCCGCATAGTCTGCGCCTGCGGGGTCTGGTCCGTATTTGCTGCCGCCGTGTCACACGGTGGGCTGTTCTTCTCCCTTAAAATAGTAACCAACTCCCCACTTCGTCATAATGTATACCGGGTTGGCGGGGTCCGGCTCCAGCTTTTCCCGCAGCCGTCGGATGTGCACGTCCACCGTCCGGTAATCTCCGGCGTAGGAATACCCCCACACCAGGTCCATCAGGCTCTCCCGGCTGTACACCCGCCGGGGGTTTTTCATCAGCAGCTCGATCAGGTCATACTCCTTTGCGGTCAGGTCGATGGTCTTTCCGTCCCGCAGGGCCACCCGCTGCTCCGTGTCCAGGCTCAGGTCGCCCACGGTCAGCAGCGGCGTGCGCTGGCGGCTCTGGGCCGCCTGGTTCCCGTTCATGGACCGCCGCAGCAGTGCCCGGATGCGTGCCTTCAGCTCCAGAATGTTAAAGGGCTTCGTCACATAGTCGTCCGCGCCGCAGGCAAAGCCCATCAGCTTGTCGCTGTCCTCGCTGCGGGCGGTCAGCATGATGACGGGCACATCGGAAAACTCCCGTATCTTCATGCAGGCGTCGCTGCCGGACAGGCCGGGCATCATCACGTCCATGACGATCAGGTCGAAGTTCTCCTTCTTCTCCAGCTCCACGGCGGCCGCGCCGTCATAGGCTGTCATCACCTCATACCCCTCGTTCTCCAGATTGAACTTCATGCCCTTCACCAGCAGCTTCTCGTCGTCTACCACCAATATCTTCATTCCTGCGTATCCTCCGTTATGATGTGATCTTGTATGCTCTCCACGATGGCCTGTCCGATTCCCTCCACCCGCGTCAGGTCCTCCGCGCCGGTATAGGGTCCGTTGGCCTCCCGTTCGTCCACGATCCGCTGGGCCAGCACCGGGCCGATCCCCGGCAGGCCGTCCAGCTCCTCCGCGCTGGCGGTGTTGATGTTCACCTTCAGCAGCGCGGGCGCAGCCTCCTCCGGCGGCACGGCGCTGATGTCATAGCCGCCCCGCACCTGCCGCGGCGTCAGCAGCCACGTCAGTGCCATCGCCAGGACGAACAGCACCGTCAGTCCCAGCAGGAACACGTCCGTCTTTGTCAATTTTATCCGCTTTCCCACAGTTGACTACCCCGCCTCTTTTGCTTATAATAGGTCATGGACATACCGGCCCCATGCTCCGGACGGGGCCGTCCCCCTATATTATAGCATACATGGAGAAAAAGTCACATGAAAATCCGTCGTTTTATTGCTGTTTTTTTATCCGCCCTGATTTTATGCGGAGTTCTGACCGTTCCCGCCGCCGCGCTGGAGGATCCGGCCATCCGTGCCAAGGCCGCGCTGCTGGTGGAGGCCGAGACCGGCACGATACTCTATGGCAAAAATATCCACGATGAGCTGTCCATTGCCAGCACCACCAAGATCATGTCCGCCCTGCTGGTCTTCGAGGCCATCGACCGGGGTGAGCTGCGGCTGGACCAGCAGGTCACCGCCACCGCCACCGCCCTGCGCGGCCTGCCGGAGGACGGCAGCACCGCCGACATCGTGGAAGGTGAAACGCTGACGGTGGAGCAGCTGCTGTACTGTATGCTGGTCATCTCCGCCAACGAGACGTGCAACATCCTGGGCGAAACGCTGTGCGGCAGCGTAGATGCCTTTGTGGCGCGCATGAACCAGCGCGCCCAGGAGCTGGGGTGCAAAAACACCCACTTTGCCAACACCACCGGCCTGACCCAGTCCGGCCACTACTCCTCCGCCTACGATCTGTATCTCATCACCCGCGAGGCCATGAAGCACGAGGACTTTATGACCATGGTGAACACCAAGTCCTATGAGATACCGCCCACCAACAAGACCGAGGAGGAGCGCGTGC
>OMNU01001649.1_pt1 | contig 9863 bp, 9 predicted proteins | sample 1673511 | NCBI WGS metagenome assembly OMNU01 (sample SAMEA103958113, study PRJEB25191) | human gut metagenome | reverse complement strand
CCCGCCCAGACGCGGCGGGCGCACCGTGGGCGACCAGTCCGTGCGCACGGCCTCGGAAAATTCCCAGATCAGCCAGAGATGCGAAAAGCCCTCGATGCCGCGCAGGGCATCGGGGTTGCGGTATTCAGGTTCAAAAACGACGGTCGCACGCGTCTCCGGCACCAGACCGCTCTGGCGCGGGATGCCAAATTTCGTCGGAAATTCGCTGCAGATGCGTGCAATGATCTTCATGGCGTGCTCCATCAGAGCTTCCCGAACACGTCGCCCAGCTTCTCGTGCAGCACGAGATTCGCATAGCCGTCGTAGGGCGTTTCGTCGCGGTTGATAAGCACGAGGCGGTCGCCGCGGTAGTAATGCAACAGACCGGCGGCGGGATAGACCGTCAGGCTTGTGCCGCCGACGATCAGAAGGTCAGCCTGCCGCAGCGCGGAGATCGCACCGGCCAGTGTGTTTTCATCCAGACTTTCCTCGTAGAGCACGACGTCCGGCTTGACGATGCCGCCGCAGGTGCAGCGCGGCACACCCTGCGCGTCGCGGATGAACTCGGCGGGATAGAACTTGCCGCACTTGGTGCAGTGATTGCGCAGGACGCTGCCGTGCAGCTCATAGACGCGCTTGCTTCCGGCCTTCTGGTGCAGACCGTCGATGTTCTGCGTCACGACGGCAAGGAGCTTGCCCTCCTGCTCCCAGCGGGCGAGCACGCGGTGCGTGACGTTCGGCTCGAAGCCGAGCGGCAGCATTTTCTCGCGGTAGAATTTGAAAAAATAGTCCGGGTCGCGTTCATAAAAGCTGTGGCTGATGATGGTCTCGGGCGGATAGTCGAATTTCTGGTGATACAGGCCGTCCACGCTGCGGAAATCGGGAATGCCGCTCTCCGTGCTGACGCCCGCGCCGCCGAAAAAGACGATCCGGCTGCTTTCCTCAATCCACTGCTTCAGCGTTTGCAAGTTCGTCATCGTCTGCGATCTCCCTGAGAATTTTTTTGTCCTCCTTGGTGTCAAAGCGGAGCTTGGCGTACATATCCGGGCGGCGTGCCCGTGTGCGCAGGAAGGACTGCTTGCGCCGCCAGCGCGCGACCTTGGCGTGGTCGCCGGAAAGCAGAATCGGCGGCACCGCGCGGCCGTGCCAGACGGCCGGCCGGCTGTACTGCGGGTATTCCAGAAGGCCGTCCCAGTGGCTCTCGTCCTCAAAGCACTCCTTGTCCGGCAGCACGCCCGGCACCAGACGGCACACAGCGTCCGCCACGGCCATGGCCGGAATTTCGCCGCCTGTCAGGACGAAATCTCCGATGGAGATTTCTTCGTCCACGCACTCGTCGATGAAGCGCTGGTCGATGCCCTCGTAGTGTCCGCAAACGAGAATGAGGTGGTCATAGGTCTCCTTCAGCTCGCGCGCGACGTTCTGCGTGAAGGTGCGCCCGCAGGGAGAGAGATAGATGGTATGGCCTCTTGAGCCAGCCTCCTCGCAGACGTGCGCCCAGCAGCGGTAGAGGGGATCGGCCTGCATCACCGCGCCGCGTCCGCCGCCGTAGGGATAATCGTCCACCTGCATCTGCTTATTCGTGGTGAAGTTTCGGATCTGGTGGGTCCTGATGGTGATATAGCCCCGCTCCTGCGCGCGGCCGAGGATGCTTGCGTGCATCATCGCGTCCACCGCGTCGGGAAAGAGGGTGAGAATGTCAATCCGCATTGGTTTCCAACCCCTCGATCATCTTGACATATATTTCGCGCTTTTCCGCGTCGATGTCCACAATGAAAATATCCTGCACGGCGGGGATCAGGTAGCACTTCTCCGGCCCGCGGACCTTGTAGAGCTTGTGCGCGGGGTAGGTGAGGACCTCCTCGACGGTGCCGACATAGCGGTGGATGAAGTCCTCATAGACCTGCATCCCGATGAGCTCGGCATCGAGAAATTCGCCCTTTTTGAGCTGTACCTCGCTGCGCTTGATGGAGAGGATCTTGGTTTTCAGCGTTTCCGCGGCGGTCATATCGTCCCAGCCGGGGAAGTGCATGAGCACCATGTCGCCCTGTATGCGGCGGTCGATGGGGCGGAACTGCGTGCCGTCCATATAGAGGGCCTTGAAGCCGGCGAGCTGCGCGGGCGTCACGTCCCACGGCTGCACCTTCACGTCGCCCTTCACGCCGTGCGTGTTGACGATCTGACCGACCTCGATGAATTCGGGCGCCTCGGATCTGGCGGGCTTACCCTTAGAAAAGATACCCATGGCGGGGACCTCCTTGCGTTTGACATATTTTTTTCAGTATAACCGAAAAGCGGCGCAAGGGCAAGTGCGGATTTTATCCCGCGCTTGACGCAGCGGCGGCATTTGTGCTATAACGGTAGCAAAGAAACCGTGAGAGGAAAGGAAGTCTTGCTATGCTCATTTCCACCAAGGGCCGCTACGCGCTGCGCGTCATGCTGGAGCTGGCGCAGGGCGAGCCGGGAGAGTGTATGCCGCTGCCGGTGATCGCGCAGCGGCAGGGCATTTCCGAAAAATATTTAGAGAGCATCATCGCCGTGCTCGCGCGCGCGGGACTGGTCGAGGGGCAGCGCGGCAAGGGCGGCGGCTACCGCCTTAGCCGGGAGCTGAAGGATTATTCGGTCGGCGAGATCGTCCGGCTGACGGAGGGCTCGCTTGCGCCCGTTTCCTGTCTGGAGGGGGAGAACACCTGCCCGCGCGCGGACAAGTGTCTCTCGCTGCCCGTCTGGGAGAAGCTCGACACGCTCATCAATGACTATCTCGACAGCGTTTCGCTCGCCGACCTGCTGGCCGAGGGCGGCGGGAACGGCTGCGGCATCTGAGCCGCGGCAAAGCCTGCCGGAGAGCAATACGGTAAATAAAAGGAGCGCCGCTCATTCGAGCGGCGCTCCTGCTCTGTTTGGCTGTGCGCTCAGCGGACGCTGCCGTCGGCCTTGAAGGTCGGCAGCGGCGCGAGAAACTTGATGTCGTCGCGGTTCTTGGCGTCGCCCTCGGCGAGGACGGCCATGCGGCCGGCGACCGTGCCGCCCGCCTTGGCGACCAGCGTCTCCATCGCGTGCAGGCTGCCGCCGGTGGAGATGACGTCGTCCACGATCAGAATTTTCTTACCCTTGATGAGGTCGGCGTCGTCGCGGCCGAGGAAGAGCTGCTGCACGCCGAGCGTGGTGATGGAGCGATCCTCCACGGAGATGGGGTCGGGCATATAGACCTTGGGGCCCTTACGCGCGATGAAATACTTCTCCGCGCCGCTCTGACGCGCCATCTCGTGAATGAGGGGAATGGACTTGGCCTCGGCAGTGAGCAGATAGTCGTAGTCCAGCTCCTCCGCCAGCTTGAGGAGGTCGCGGGCGCAGGCGACGGTCAGCTCGGCGTCGCCGAACATGATGAAAGCGCCGATGTAGAAGTCCTCCGTCACCTTGCAGATGGGGAGATCGCGGACGAGGCCCGCAACGTGCATGGGATAGGTCATCATAGTGGTTCTTCCTTCCTGTTTCTTCCTGTAATAGCCGCCTCAGCGGCCGGTATTTTGAGGCGTCCCGCTCAGTCGATCTCGGGACCCTTGTATTTTTCCTTCTTCTCGCTCGGCTCGCGGACCTCGCTGTCCACGTCGATCACGCCGCCGCCGGCCGGCTGCTCCGGCACGACAAGGGCCATGATGACATAGAGCAGGATGCTCGTGCCGTAAAAGAACGCCAGCAGCGCCCAGATCACGCGCACGATGGTGGGGTCGATGCCGAAATAATCCGCTACGCCGGCGCAGACGCCGCAGAGCTTTTTATCCGTTTTGGAACGGTAGAGCCGCTTTTTCACGAAAAAAGTCTCCTTTCTTCTTTCTTGCAGGGTAAAGTATAGCACGTCTTACTTCGGCTGTAAATCACTTTTTTCGACCCATCAGGCTGAACCAGCCGAAGGTCATCGGCCAGAGCGTGCCCGCCATGAGCACCACGGCGAAATAACGGATGCCGTCGCCGACGCTGTTCGCGCCAAAGGCCGCCGTCAGCGGCGCCTTGAGGGCCACGCGCACGGCCAGCGTCAGCGCAAGGCCGAGCACGACCTTGAGGATCTGCGCCCACCACACGGCCTGCGTTTCAAAGCGCGTGTAGTGCCGGTCGGCGAACACCGAAACGATCGCGCCGAGCACAAGGCCGAGCATCGACCACGCCGTTTTGACCGCGTGGTCAAAGTTGGCCGCGTCGCCGCTCGTGCCCGCGCGGACGCGAAGCGCATAAAGCAGGAACAGCGCCGCCGGTACGAGCAGGATGAGCCAGATGCGTTCGAGCACCTCGCCGCGGTGGCCGATCTCCTCGAGCAGAGGATAGAACGCCAGCACCAGCAGCCAGCCGATCAGGAACGATACGCCGACGTCGAGCGGCGTGTGAACGCCGAGATACAGCCGCGAAAAGGGAATGAGCAGCGCCAGCGCCATGCACACCACGCGCACCCAGAGCTTTTTCGTGATGCAGAACATCCCGCCGTAGGCGGCGACGGCGTTCTGCGTGTGGCCCGAGGGGAAGGAGAAGCCCGTCGCGCCCGCGCGGGCGGACTCGACGATCTCGAACGAGGGGTCGAGCACCCAGGGCCGCGGGATGCAGAACGTGATCTTCAGCATCTGGTTGACCGCCGTGCCGGTGAAGCACAGGAGCATGAGAAAATAGCCCTTGTTTTTGTCCACGCACCAGAAGACCACCAGCATAAAGAGCATGAACAGCGTCTCGCCGCCGAGCTCCGTCACGCCCTGCATGAGCGTGTCGAGCAGCGGAGTGCGCAGCTCGGCGATGGCGCGCAGGCAGTTCAGATTCCATTCCATAAAGGGAGTCATTCTTTTCTTTCCACCTTCTTCCGAAAAAATGAGGTAAAGCATGGTGCATTATAAGCCATTTCGCGCGGGAATGCAAACATTTCGGACAAAGCTGTGAAGAAAAAGTGCGAAAGCACTTGAAACCTTGCGCGTCGTGTGCTATAAATAACTGTCAGAGAAACGCAGAGAACGGGAAAATAGCGAGCTTGCTTCGCGCAGAGAGGACCGGTCGGCGGCTGGAAGCCGGTCTGTGGAGTGTCGCTTGGTTCGCCCGGGAGCGGCCGCGAGGAAAGGCGCGGACGGCTGACCGCCGTTAAAGGGTCGCGAGTGCGCGCAGACCGTCTGCGCGAATTTGGGTGGTACCACGGAGAGGCTCTTCGTCCCATGCGGACGAGGGGTTTTATTTTTTTGCCAAAAACTTTCACAAGAGAAGGAGACATGATATGAAGCAGCAATTAGAAGCCATCCGCGTCAAAGCCCTTGAGGCCATCGGCGGCGCGGAGAAGGCGGAGGATCTTGAGGCGCTGCGCGTGCAGTACCTCGGCAAGAGGGGCGAGCTGACCGCTGTCCTCAAGCAGATGGGCAAGCTCAGCGCGGAGGAGCGCCCGGTCATCGGCCAGCTTGCCAACGAGGTGCGCGCCAAGCTCGAGGAGAGCGTGGAGACGCGCGCGAAGGAGCTGGCCGCAAAAGCGCTGGAGATGAAGCTCAAGGCCGAGGCGGTGGACGTCACCATCCCCGGCAAGGCCGTGAAGATCGGCAAAAAGCACCCGATGTATCAGGTGCTCGACGAGATCAAGGACATCTTCGTCGGCATGGGCTTTGAAATTCTCGAGGACCGCGAGGTCGAGACCGCCGACTACAACTTCACCAAGCTCAACTGCCTCGAGGGACACCCCGCCCGCGAGTGGACGGACACGTTCTACTTCACCGAGGACAGCTCCATCCTGCTGCGCACGCAGACCTCTCCCATGCAGATCCACGCGATGGAGACGCGCTCTCTGCCCATCCGTATTCTCGCTCCGGGCCGCGTGTACCGCAAGGACGAGGTGGACGCCACCCATTCCCCCATGTTCCACCAGATCGAGGGCATGGTCATCGACAAGGGCGTGACGATGGCGGACCTCAAGGGTACGCTCAACGCCGTCATGGAGGAGCTGTACGGCAAGGGCACGGTCACGCGCTTCCGCCCGCACCATTTCCCGTTCACCGAGCCGAGCTGCGAGATGGACATCCAGTGCCACAAGTGCCACGGCGCGGGCTGCCCGACCTGCAAGGGCGAGGGCTGGATCGAGGTCCTCGGCGCGGGCATGGTGCATCCCAAGGTGCTCGAGGGCTGCGGCATCGACTCCAACGTGTATTCCGGCTGGGCGTTCGGCATGGGTCTGGAGCGTCTGGCGCTCGGCCACTTCAAGATCGGCGACCTGCGTCTGATCTTCGAAAACGATGTCCGGTTCCTGGAGCAGTTCTGAGAAAGGAGAGCGAAGAAAATGAATTTAAGCAGAAATTGGCTCAACGAATTTGTTGACCTCCACGACATCACCGACAAGCAGTTCAACGATGAAATGACGCTCTCCGGCTCCAAGGTCGAGACCATCGAGCGACTGGACGAGAGCCTCAAAAACGTGGTCGCGGGCAAGATCCTCTCCATGGAAAAGCACCCCGACAGCGACCACATGTGGGTCTGCCAACTCGACGTCGGCAGGGAGGAGCCGGTGCAGATCGTCACCGGTGCGTGGAACATCCACATCGGCGATCTGGTGCCCGCGGCGCTGCACAAGTCCGTGCTGCCCGGCGGCGTGAAGATCGAAAAGGGTAAGCTGCGCGGCGTGCCGTCCAACGGTATGCTCTGCTCGCTCAAGGAGCTGGGCCTGACCGCCGAGCACGACTTCCCCTACGCGGTCATCACGCCCGCGGCGCTTCTGAACGACTATCATCCCATCGACCCCGCCAAGCCCTCCATCCCCGCCGACATCAAGCCCGGTGACAAGGTGTTCGGACCGGTCGCGGCGGCGAAGGTGCTCGAGTGCGCGCCGCAGGGCGACGGCACATTCCATACCTGTCTCGACCTCGGCGGCACGACCGCCTGTCCCGACACCGTCTGCTCCAACCTGCACGAGGGCGATCTGGTGGCCTACAACACCAAGTCCGACTCCATCTGCACGCTTGCCGACCTGCACGCCGAGCAGCGCGAGTTCCCGCACTGCATCGCCGACGGCATCTTCGTCCTGCGTGAGGATGATGTGAAGCCCGGCGACGACATCGCGAAGGTCATCGGCTATGACGACAGCGTGGTCGAGTTCGAGATCACGCCCAACCGTCCCGACTGCCTTTCCGTCATCGGCCTCGCCCGCGAGGCGAGCGCGACCTTCCACCGCCCTCTCAAGCTGCACACACCCGAGGTCAAGGGCTGCGGCGGCAGCATCGCGGAGCTGGTCGACATCGAGATCGAGGACGGCGAGCTTTGTCCGCGCTACACCGCGCGCATGGTGAAGAACGTGAAGATCGCGCCCTCCCCGAAGTGGATGCGCGAGCGGCTGCGCAACTCCGGCGTGCGCCCGATCAACAACATCGTTGATATCACGAACTACGTCATGCTCGAGTACGGCCAGCCGATGCACGCCTTCGACTTCTCCTGCGTGGACGGCGGCAGGATCGTCGTCCGCACCGCGCGTGAGGGCGAGGTCATTCAGACCCTCGACGGCAACGACCGCAAGCTCACGCCGAATATGCTCTGCATCTGCGACGAGCACAAGCCCGTGTGCGTCGCGGGCGTGATGGGCGGCGCGAACAGCGAGATCGTCGGCGATACGGCGATGGTCCTCTTTGAGAGCGCCAACTTCAACGGCGTATCCGTCCGCCGCACGGCGGCGGCCCTCGGGATGCGTACCGACGCCTCCGCACGCTACGAAAAGGGTCTTGATTCGATGAACACCATGAAGGCCGTGCAGCGTGCCTGCGAGCTGGTCGAGCTGCTCGGCTGCGGCGAGGTCGTAGACGGCGTGATGGACGTCATCGCCAAGGACAAGGCTCCCACGGTCGTGAAGCTCGAGCCGGAGAAGATCAATGCCCTGCTCGGCACCGATCTGCCCGAGAGCCTGATGCGCGAGATCCTTCTCTCCCTCGGCTTTGAGCTCAGCGGCGACGACATTCTTGTGCCGAGCTGGCGCGGCGATGTGGAGCATTATAGCGACATTGCCGAGGAGGTCGCCCGCTTCTACGGCTACAACAACATTCCCTGCACGCTCATGCGCGGCGAGACGACGCGCGGCGGCTTCAGCGAGCAGCAGCTCTTTGACCGCGCGCTCGGCGAGACCTGCCGCACGCTCGGCTACGACGAGATCATCACCTACTCCTTCATCAGCCCGTCGTACTACGATAAGATCCGTATGCCGAAGGACTCCCCGCTGCGTAAAAGCCTGAAGATCCTCAACCCGCTGGGCGAGGACACCTCCATCATGCGCACGACCATCCTCCCCTCCATGCTGGAGATCATCACCCGCAACTACAACTACCGCAACAAGGCCGTGCGCCTCTACGAGCTGGGCAAGATCTACCTGCCCCGCGAGGACGGTCTGGCCGACGAGCCGAAGATCCTCTCCCTCGGCGCTTACGGCGACGGAATGGACTTCTTCACGCTCAAGGGCGGCATTGAGGCCATTCTCCGCGCCTGCCGCATCAAGGACGTCCGCTTTGAGGCCTGCACGGACAACGCCTCCTATCACCCCGGCCGCTGCGCAAAGGTCTATGCCGGCGATGTCGAGCTGGGTGTGTTCGGCCAGATCCACCCGCTCGTCGCGGCCACCTACGGCGTGGACGCGGAGATCTATGCCGCTGAGCTGCGCTTTGACGCGCTCTACTCCGTGCGGGGCGGTATCCCCGTCTACCGGCCGCTGCCGAAGTTCCCCGCTGTTACACGCGATATCGCCGTGGTGTGCGCCGAGAGTGTCACCGTCGGCGCGCTGGAGGACTGCATCCGCCGCGGCGCGAAGGGCCTTTTGAAGAAGGTCGAGCTGTTCGACATTTACCGCGGCATCGGCGTTGCGCCGGGCAGCAAGTCCGTCGCGTTCAGCCTGACGCTGCGCGCGGACGACCGCAGCCTCACCGGCGAGGAGGCCGACGAGGATGTGAAGAGCATCCTTGCGCTGCTCGAAGCCGAGCTGGGCGCGAAGCTGCGCTGACAAAAGAGCATTTTTATCAGGGACCGCATGGCACGAGAATTGCCGTGCGGTCCTTTCCCATTGCCCAAATTTCTTCCGCTTTTCACGAAAAAGGCATGGACAAGCGCGGGAAATCGTAGTATACTCCATGCAACAGGTATCACAGGCGTTTAAGCTTAACATTAGAAAAAATTATGATAAAGCGAGAACAGGAGGAACATGGCGATGGCATACAAGGAAAGCTACGCGGGCAGGATCAACCGCAAGCTCAACAAAAAGCTCCATGTGGTAGAGGTCGCGGCGGGACGGCAGAAGGCCGACCTCGTTTTGAAGAACGCGACCTATGTAAATGTGTTCTGCAACCAGCTCAGCCGCGGCGACATCGCGGTAGCCGAGGGGCTGATCGCCGGCATGGGCGGCCACTACGAGGGTGAGGTCGAGGTCGACATGAGCGGCAAGCTCGTGCTGCCCGGCTTTGTGGACGCGCACATCCATCTGGAAAGCTCACTCGTCAGCCCGAAGGAGTTCGCCAAGGCCGTTCTTCCGCACGGTACCACGACTGTTATCACCGACCCGCACGAGATCGCCAACGTCATGGGCACCGACGGCATCGAGTACATGCTGCAGGCCACGGAGGATCTGCCGGTGGACGTGCGGTTCATGCTGCCCTCCTGCGTGCCGGCCACGCCGCTGGACGAGTCCGGCGCCAATCTGGACTACCGCGCCATCGACAGCTTCTATGACCATCCCCGTGTGCAGGGTCTGGCGGAGATGATGAACTTCGTGGGCACCATCAACGGCGACCCGCAGGTGGTGGAGAAGATCGTGGCCAGCCAGGCGCACCACAAGAAGATCGACGGCCACGCCCCCGATCTGGTGGGCAACGACCTGAACGCCTACATCGCCGCCGGCGTGTACTCCGACCACG
>OMNU01001648.1_pt1 | contig 9865 bp, 9 predicted proteins | sample 1673511 | NCBI WGS metagenome assembly OMNU01 (sample SAMEA103958113, study PRJEB25191) | human gut metagenome | reverse complement strand
GGCCGGGAGCGTCGGCCGGAGCAGCTGCTATTGTACCACGTCGGCCGGTATCTGTATCTGGCCGATGCGCTCGAGGACCTGCCGCGCGATGTGCGGGCAGGTGCGTATAACCCGCTTCGCTACCGCTACGGCGCGGACGGCGGGACGCTCGATCCGGCGGACCGGGCACAGCTGCTCGAAACGATCGACGCCTCCATCAGCATGGCCTGCTCGGCCATGGAGCTGCTGGACGGGCGGCGCGACCGGGAGCTGCTTTCCAATATCTTATATTTCGGACTCCCCGCCGTGCTCCATGCAGTCGCGGAGGGAACGTTCCGCAAGGCGGGAAACAGGAGGAAAACATGAAGGACCCCTATGAAGTGCTCGGTGTGCCGCACGGCGCCTCGGAGGATGAGATCAAAAAGGCCTACCGGGAGCTTGCGCGGAAATACCATCCCGATAATTACGCCAACAATCCGCTTGCGGATCTGGCACAGGAAAAAATGAAGGAGATCAACGAGGCCTATGCCACGCTCATGAAGGGCGGGCGGCAGCAGGCCGACGCCGGGAGCACCGGTGGCCAGCGCAGCAGTGCGGGAAGCACGTCGTCGCCGCTCTATGAGATCCGCCGACGCATCCAGCTCGGTGACCTCGACGGCGCGGAGGCCGGGCTCAATGCGGTCTCCGCGCGCACGGCCGAGTGGTATTATCTGCGCGGTGTCATTGCGCAGCGCCGCGGCTGGATGGACGAGGCGTCCAAATACTTCCGCCAGGCGGCGTCGATGGATCCCGGCAATGCGGAATACCGTCAGGCGGTCGCACAGATGGAAAGTCAGGCGAACGGCCCGTTTGCGGGCGGACGCGCCGTTGGAATGAATACGCTCGACTGCGGCGCGTTCTGTCCATGCATGGCGCTGATGGCCGCCTCCGGCGGCTGCGCGCCGTTTATTTGCTGCTGTTGATAACATTTTGATTCACATATTTGGGGAGATGGGAAGAAATGGGAAAACTGCTCAGTATGACCGGTTACGGAAGCGCCAAGGGCTCCGTAGAGGGTCAGGAGATCACCGTTGAGCTGAAAAGCGTGAACAACCGCTATCTGGACTGTTCGGTCCGGCTGCCGCGTAATTTCCTTTTTGCCGAGGATACGGTAAAGCAGGCGGTCTCCGCCGGCGTTTCGCGCGGCAAGGTGGATGTTTTTGTATCGTCGCAGGCTTCGCAGGATTCCGGGACGGTTGTTTCGGTGAATGAGGAACTTGCCCGCGGCTACCGCGACGCGGTCGCGCGCATCGCCGAAACGCTCGGACTCGAAAGCGGACTCAATGCATTCAGCCTTGCCCGGTTCCCGGATGTGCTCACGGTCGAGCGGCGCGAGCTGGATAAAGACAAAGCCGCTGCGGCGCTCTCGGAGATCACGGCAAAAGCCGTGGAGGAATTCAACGCCATGCGCGAGCGCGAAGGCGAACGGCTGCGCCGGGACATGCTCGGAAAGCTCGAAACCATTGAGGGGCTTGTCTCCGTCGTGGAGGAGCGATCCCCGCAGACGGTGAAGGAATACCGCGAGCGTCTCGAAGCGCGTCTGCGCGACATTCTGGCCGACCGCTCGCTCGATGAGCAGCGTGTCATCACTGAGGCCGCGATCTTCGCCGACCGCACCGCCGTGGACGAGGAGACGGTCCGGCTCCGCAGCCACATTGCGCAATTTCGCACCATGCTGGAGGAAGGCTCTCCGATCGGCCGGAAGATGGACTTCCTTGTGCAGGAATTCAACCGCGAATCCAACACCATCGGCTCCAAGTGCAGCGACGCATCTCTCGCCAAGGTCGTGGTCGATCTCAAATCCGAGATCGAGAAGATCCGCGAGCAGCTGCAGAACGTGGAATGAGGTGCGGATATGAAGCTCATTAACATCGGTTTCGGCAATCTCGTTTCCGCCTCGCGTCTGATCGCTATCGTCAGCCCGGAATCCGCGCCGATCAAGCGCATCGTTCAGGATGTCCGCGAGCGCGGCGAGCTGATCGACGCGACCTATGGCCGCCGCACGCGCGCGGTCATCATCATGGACAGCGGCCATGTGATCCTCTCGGCGCTCCAGCCCGAAACGGTCAGCGCCCGCATGATCGGCCGCAGCGAAGAGCCTTCGGCGGAAGAGAGGGACGAGGAATGAAACGCGGTAAGCTGCTGGTGATTTCCGGGCCGTCCGGCTGCGGAAAATCCACCGTGATCGGAAAGATGATGGCGGGGCGGGAGAATGTGGAGTTCTCCGTATCCGCCACAACGCGCCGCCCGCGCCCCGGAGAGAGGGAGGGCGTCGATTACTTTTTCGTTTCCCGAGAGCGCTTTGAGGAAATGCTCCGAAATGACGAGCTGTTAGAGCATGCCGAGTTTGTCGGCAATTGCTACGGCACGCCGAAGTCGCAGGTCTGTGCGCGGCTGGAAAGCGGCGTGTCCGTGATTCTGGACATTGAGGTCCAGGGAGCGGCGCAGGTGAAGCAGAAGCTGCCCGAAGCCGTTACCGTGTTCCTTGCTCCTCCGGGGCTGGAGGCGCTGGAACGCCGTCTCCGCGGCCGCGGGACGGAATCGGAAGAGACGATCCGTGCGCGGCTCGACACAGCACGGCGCGAGATGACGCTGGCTCCAACCTATGATTATACTGTGATCAACGATGACCCGGACCGCGCGTCCCGCGAGCTCGGAGCCATCCTCGACAAATAAACCGCATACAATGTTTTACACCGGTAAACGCCGGATCAGAAAGGAATGGAATCTGTTATGATGCTTTATCCCCCGATGGCGAGCCTTGTTGATAAGGTCGGCAGCCGCTACCTTCTCGTGAACCTTGTTGCGCGCCGCGCCCGCCAGATCGCGAACGAAGCCGAGGAAAACGGCGAGATCCTCGATAAGAAGCCGGTCTCCATGGCGATCGACGAAGTGTATTCCGGCAAACTGACGCTGGAAAAGACGGATGACTGATTCGCCGGCAACGGCAAAAATCGCTGTCGCCGCCGCGACATATTGGGTAGACCGACCGTTTGACTACCGCATTCCGCCCGCACTCGCAGATAAGGTCGTGCCGGGCGTGCGTGTCGTTGTCCCGTTCGGCGGCGGCAACCGCCGCACGGAGGGGATCGTTCTGTCTCTCGGTACGGCGCAGCCCGGTATGCGGCTGAAAAGCATTGCCTCGGTGCTGGACGCGTCGCCCGTGCTCTCTCCGGAGATGATCCGCTTGGCGGTCTGGCTGCGCGAGCGGTATTTCTGCACAGTATACGATGCCGTACATGCGATGCTGCCCGCCGGACTCTGGTACCAGATGGAGTCGGTATATACGCTCTGCACCGGTTTTGACCGGGAGAGCGCGTATGCCGCAGCGGGAAAGTCTGCGCAGGAGCAGCTTGTTCTCGATGCCGTTTTTGCCCATGGCGGAAGCTGTCCGCTGGTCGATCTGGAGCGGCTTTTTGAGAATGTGAGCCCGGCACGGGCGCTGCAGTCGCTCGTGCGCAAGGGCGTTCTGGAAACGGACAGCCGCGAAAAGCGCCGCGTCGGCGATAAAAAGATCCGCATGGTCTCTCTGACTGTTTCGGCGGAGGACGCGCAGGTCGCGGCGGACCGCCGCGAGAAGCGCGCGCCGCTGCAAAGCGCGTGTCTGCGTCTTTTGTGTACGCTCGATCGGGTTTCCTTTTCCGAGCTCTGCTATTTCACAGGCGCTTCGTCCTCGTCCGTCAATGCGCTGGTAAAAGCGGGACTGGCGGAGATCACGCAGGACGAGGTGTTCCGCCGCTCCGTTCTCCGCAGTGAGGAGCAATCCCCGCTGCCGGAGCTCAACGAGGAGCAGCGCGCGGCGTTTGAGGGCATCCTATCGCTGTACGACGGCGAGCATGCGTCGGCGTCGCTCCTCTATGGCGTCACCGGAAGCGGCAAGACATCCGTGTACGTCCATCTGATCGACGCCATGCGCCGAAAAGGGAAGGCGTCCATCCTGCTCGTGCCGGAGATCGCGCTCACGCCGCAGATGATCCGCATTTTCTCCTCATACTTCGGAGATGATATCGCGGTACTCCACAGCTCTCTCGCCGTTGGCGAGCGCTATGATGAGTGGAAGCGCATCAAGACCGGAAGAGCGCGCGTTGTGATCGGCACGAGAAGCGCCGTCTTTGCCCCGTGCAGCGATCTTGGGCTCATCATCATGGATGAGGAGCAGGAGTATACTTACAAATCCGAAAACTCCCCGCGCTACCACGCCCGCGACGCCGCCAAGTTCCGATGTGCATCCTCCAACGCACTTCTGGTTCTCGGCAGCGCGACGCCGGATGTGGAAAGCCGTTACCGCGCCGAAAAGGGCGTGTATCATCTGTTTACCCTGAAAAACCGCTTCAACGCCCGTCAGCTGCCCTCCGTCCGCATCGTAGATATGCGGCAGGAGCTTCGCGGCGGAAACGGCAGCGAAGTAAGCGGTGTGCTGCTCCACGAGCTGCGGGAAAACATTTCCCGCGGCGAGCAGAGCATCCTGTTTTTGAACCGCCGCGGCGCGGCAAGCCTTGTCGCCTGCGGTGAGTGCGGCTATACCTACAGCTGTCCGCATTGCAGCGTGAATCTCACGTGGCACAGCGTCACCCGGCGGCTCGTCTGCCATCACTGCGGCTATACGCGAGCGCTCGACGATGCCTGTCCCGAATGCGGCGGCTTGCTCAACCAGTTCGGCACCGGCACGCAGAAGCTCGAGGAGCATCTGCGAGAGGCACTGCCGGATGTGGAGATACTGCGTATGGACGCGGATTCCGTTTCCCCTGCGGGTTCACACGAGAAGATACTCTCCCAGTTTCGGGAGAAGAAGGTGCCGATACTCATCGGCACGCAAATGGTCACAAAGGGTCTGGATTTTGAGAATGTGACGCTCGTCGGCGTTATTTCCGCCGACCAGCTCCTGTATTGCGGCGATTACCGCGCGGGAGAGCGCTGCTTTTCTCTGATCACGCAGGTCGTCGGTCGCTCGGGACGCGGCGCGAAGCCCGGACGGGCGATCATCCAGACGTTCACGCCGCAGAATCCCGTGATCGGCATGGCGTCCCGGCAGGACTACGAGGGCTTTTATGCCGAAGAGATCGAGCTGCGGCGGCTGCAGAACTGTCCGCCGTTTTCGGATATCGTGACCGTCACGGTGTCGGCGGAGGATGAATCTGCCGTCCTCCGGTGCTGCACCTACATCCGCGACCGGATAAGATCGGAGCTTCGCGGACGAAAGGATGCCGCTGTGCTCGGCCCCGCGCCGCTGCCGGTCGTGCGCGTCAGCAACCGCTACCGCTACCGTGTAACGCTGCATTGCCGGTTTGACAAGGAGATCCGGACGCTTGTATCCGGTCTTCTCATTCAATGCAATACCGCAAAAGAATACAAGGGTGTGTCGGTCTTTGCCGACTATAACCCAATGGAGTGAATACTATGGCGCTTAGAAATATTCTGACTGAGGAAAACCCTGCGCTGCGGAAGGTCTGCCGTCCGTATACTGCCTTCGACGAGCGGCTGCATCAGTTGCTGGACGATATGAAGGAGACGCTTTCGCAGGCGAACGGTGTCGGCCTCGCCGCGCCGCAGGTCGGCATTATCCGCCGCGCCTGCATTGTGATGGAAACCAACGTTCCGGAAGGGGAGGACGAGTATTTTATCGAGCTCGTGAACCCCGAGATCATCGAACGGGACGGCGAGCAGGAGGGCGGCGAGGGCTGCCTGAGCCTGCCGGAGCGGTACGGCGTCGTCAAGCGCCCGAACCATGTCAAAGTCCGCGCACAGGATCGGAACGGCAACACGTTTGAGGTCGAAGGCACCGGTCTTACCGCCCGCTGCTTCTGCCACGAGATCGACCATCTCGACGGCGTTCTCTTTACCGACCGCGCGACGCATATGTACACAGACGAGGAAATGGAAGAGCTCTACGGCGGAGACGATAAAGAATGAGAATTGTTTTTATGGGTACGCCGGACTTTGCGGAAGAATCGCTGCGCGCGCTTCTCGAGGCCGGTGAGGACGTTGCCGCGGTTTTCACGCAGCCGGACAAGCCGCGGGGCCGCGGCATGCAGGAGAGCTTTTCTCCGGTGAAAACGCTGGCCGTGGAGCGCGGCATTCCCGTATATCAGCCCGTCACCTTCAAGGACGGCGCGGCAACGGAGCTTCTGCGCACGCTCGCGCCGGAGCTTCTTGTGGTCGTGGCTTACGGCCGTATTCTGCCGCAGACGTTTCTTGACGTGGCAAAATACGGCAGCATCAATGTCCATGGCTCACTCCTGCCGAAATACCGCGGCGCTGCGCCCATTCAATGGGCGGTGCTCAACGGGGACAAGACGACCGGCGTTTCCGTGCAGTACATGGCTGCGGCGATGGACGCCGGGGACGTGATCGCTTCGCGCGAAACGGAGATCGGCGAGTTTGAAACGTCCGGGGAGCTCTTTGACCGGCTCAAAACGCTCGGCGCAGAGCTTCTTGTGGAGACCGTGCGGAAGATCGCTTCCGGTGATGTTGTCCGCGTACCGCAGAACGAGGCGGACGCCACCTACACGAAAATGCTCCATAAGGAAATGTGTCCGATCGACTGGAACAAATCGCCGCGTGAGATCGTGAAGCACATCTGCGGTTTGGATCCGTGGCCGGTGGCCACGGCGGAGCTCGGCGGCGTATCGTTCCGCGTGTTTGGCGCGGAATACACCGATACGAAAACGGCGCTTGCGCCCGGAAAGATCGTATCCGCCGGAAAAGCGGGCATTGAAGTCGCCTGCGGCGGCGGCCAGACTCTTCGCATCACCGAGATACAGGCGGCAGGGAAGAAGCGCATGAGCGCAGCGGCTTTTCTGCTCGGCCACCCGATGAAGGCCGATGGCTAACGGCACGGCGGGCGCCCGCGAGGCGGCGCTGTATGTCCTCGCCCGCTGCCGGAGGTTTGACGCCTGGTCGCAGCAGACGATCCAGACGGCGGCGGAAAAGTTTTCGCTGGATGAGCGCGACACGGCGCTCTGCACAAAGCTCTGTCTGGACGTGCTGCAGAACGCGGCGCTCTGTGATTATTACATCGGCTGCTATTCCAGCGTTCCGGCCGCAAAGCTCGAACCGAACCTTCTGGATATTCTCCGGCTCGGTGTCTGCCAGCTCCTGTTTATGGATAAAATACCCGTGTCGGCGGCGGTCAACGAAGCGGTCGAACAGACGAAACGCTCCGGCTCCCGTGCCGCAGGTCTGGTGAATGCCGTGCTGCGCCGCGTTGCGGAAAACCGGGAAAACCTCCCGGAGATCCCAAACATCGGAACAGCGCAGGAGCTCTCCGTCCGGTTCAGCCACCCACTGTGGCTCTGTGAGCGGATGGTTTCCGAGCTTGGCTATGACGGGGCGCGCGCCTTTTTTGCGGCAAGCAACCGCGCGCCGCAGCTCACAGTCTCGGTGAACACCCGGTACGGCGACGCGCCGTCACTTGTGGAGCGTTTTTCCTCGGCGGGCGTTCGCGCGCATGTCAGCGAGCTTTCCTCCGTGTCCGTGTGCGTGGAGGATAAAGGCAGCGCTGCCGCGCTCCCCGGCTTTGCTGCGGGCGAGTTCTTTGTGCAGGATGCTGCCGCAGCGATGAGTGTTTTGTGCGCCGCGCCGCAAAAAGGGATGCGCGTGCTGGATGCCTGCTCCGCGCCCGGCGGAAAGAGCCTTCTCTGCGCGTCTCTGATGGAAAACGACGGAGAAATTCTCGCCTGTGATCTTCACGAAAAAAAGCTCCGGCTTGTAGAGGAAAACGCCGAGAGACTCGATTTTTCCATCATTCGCACTGCGCCGATGGACGCTTCCAAGCCGTATGAAGCGCTCCGCGGGAGCTTTGATCTTGTCATTGCGGACGTACCGTGCTCCGGCATGGGCGTTATCCGCAAAAAGCCGGAGATCCGCTATAAGGATCCCAAAGCGCTTGCCGGTCTCCCAGCAATACAGAAGCGGATCGCGGACGGGCTTGCCGCGTGCGTCCGGCCGGGTGGGATCCTTCTTTATTCCACCTGCACTGTTTTTCATGAGGAAAACGAGGATGTTGCGGAACGGTTTCTTCACGATCATCCGGACTTTGTCCGCGAGGAGCAGCGGCTCATATTGCCGCAGGAATATGATACGGACGGCTTTTTCTATTGCCGTATGAGACGAAATGGCTGAACTGACCGAAAAAATCGATATAAAATCCATGCTTCCGGAAGAGCTGGCGGAGTATCTCCGCTCGCTCGGACAGCCGGCGTATCGGGCAAAGCAGCTCTTTCGCTGGTTTTCCGCCGGCTGTGGCTCGTGGGATGAAATGACGAATCTCCCCCGTGCGCTCCGGCAGGAGCTTTCCGAGCATTGCACTCTCTCCGCGCCGCGGGTGCTTAAAAAGCAGCAGTCCGCCGAGGACGGCACGATCAAATTCCTTTGGGAGCTGCAGGACGAAAACGCCGTGGAAACGGTCGTCATGCGGTATCACTACGGGAATACGGTCTGCATCTCCTCGCAGGTCGGCTGCCGGCAGGGATGCGCGTTCTGCGCTTCGACCATCGGCGGCCTTGTGCGGAATCTCACGCCGTCGGAAATGCTTGACGAGGTGCTGTTTTCCGAAAAGGAATCCGGTCTGCCGGTTTCTCACATCGTTCTGATGGGCATTGGCGAACCGCTGGATAATTTTGATACCGTCATGCGGTTTTTGGAGCTCATCAACCACCCGGAGGGACGCAACATCAGCATGCGTCATATATCGCTCTCCACCTGCGGGCTGACGGAGCGCTTCGACGATCTGGCGGAGCGCGATCTCCAGATTACGCTTTCCGTATCGCTGCACGCGCCGGACGACGAAACGCGCAGCCGCATCATGCCGGCCAACCGCGGCCGCGGCGTGGACGAGCTTTTCCGCAAATGCAAAGCCTATTATGACAAAACCGGACGGCGCATATCGTTTGAATATGCGATGATCGACGGCGTGAACGATTCCCCGGAGCAGGCGGAGCTGCTTGCCCGGCGGGTAAAGCCGCTCGCGGCGCATGTCAATCTCATTCCGCTCAACCATGTGGATGAGCGCAGCTTTGAGCCATCCAAACCGGAGAATCTCAAACGGTTTGTGAATATACTTACGAAGAACGGAGTCAACACGACCATACGGCGGCGTCTCGGCAGCGATGTGGACGCATCCTGCGGACAGCTGCGCCGCAAAATGACGAGGGAAGCAAAATGAACGCTTTCGGCATTACCGACAAGGGAAAAGTACGTTCCGCCAATCAGGACGCCTACCGCCTGAGCCTTTCGCCGGATGGCGAATATGTTCTTGCGGCGCTGTGCGACGGCATGGGCGGCGTGCATGGCGGCGAGATCGCCTCGGCGATCGCCGCGGACTCATTCATGCAGTATGCGGAAGATATGCTGCGCCGTGAACCGAAATCCGATGCGGCGCAGGTCCTGCGCGAAGCGGCGGCATATGCCAATCTGAAGGTATATGACCGCGCCTTCCGCGACGAGAGCTGCCGTGGTATGGGTACGACGCTTGTGGCCGCGCTTGTGCGTCCGGAAGATGCCGCCGTCGTCAACGTCGGCGACAGCCGGTGCTACTGGCTGGCGGACGGCCAGCTCCAGCAGGTCACGCGGGATCATTCGCTCGTGCAGAGCATGGTCGACCGCGGGCTGATCACCGAGGATGAGGCCCGTTCCCATCCGCGAAAGAACGTGATCATGCGGGCCGTCGGATTGGAACGAACCATTCGCAGCGATATTTTCCGGCTGGACATCCGTCCCGGCGACGCGCTGCTGCTCTGCTCCGACGGGCTGACGAACATGCTGGAGGACAGGGAGATTTTTGAGCTCTCGAAGCATAACCCGGACCCGCTCTCCCTGGGCAGGGCGCTCATGGCCGAGGCCCTGGAGC
>OMNU01001637.1_pt1 | contig 9901 bp, 9 predicted proteins | sample 1673511 | NCBI WGS metagenome assembly OMNU01 (sample SAMEA103958113, study PRJEB25191) | human gut metagenome | reverse complement strand
CACCGGCAAGCAGAAGCTGGTGGATACCGGCGGACGCGTTGCCAAGTTCAACAAGAAGTTCGGTCTGGACAAGTAAGAACTGCGAAAGAGGTCTGCGGAAGCAGACCTCTTTTTCTTTACATTTTTCGTTCCCTTGCGTATACTGAAGGAAAGAAACGCAGAAAAGGTGATTCCTATGGAAGAAAACAAACTCAATACCGTGGAGCAGCCGCGCGACCGCGTGGTGCTTGTCGGTCTTTCCTCGCCGGTGCTCAAGGCGGACAGCGCGGACGAGGAGAGCATGGACGAGCTTGCCGCGCTCGTCGAGACCGCCGGCGCGGTGAGCGTTGCGACCGTGCTGCAAAACCTTCCGTCCCCGAATCCGCGCAGCTTCATCGGCGAGGGCAAGGTGGCGGAGATCAAGGAGCTCATCGGCTCGACCGAGGCGACGATGGCAATCTTCGACAACGACCTGTCGCCCTCGCAGATGCGTGTGCTGACGGAGGATCTGGGCGTGCAGGTGCTCGACCGCAGCGGGCTGATCCTTGATATTTTTGCCCAGCGTGCCAAAACAAAGGAGGGCCGCTTGCAGGTCGAGCTGGCGCAGTACCAATATCTGCTGCCGCGCCTGATCGGCATGTGGACGCATCTGGAGCGTCAGGCGGGCACAAGCGGCAAGGGGCCCATCGGCTCCAAAGGCCCCGGTGAAACGCAGCTCGAGACCGACCGCCGCCACATCCACCGCAAGATCGACAAGCTCAAGGAGGATCTGGACGAGGTGCGCCGCGTGCGCGGCACGCAGCGCGAGCGTCGGATGAAGAATGAGATCCCGGTCGTTGCCATCGTCGGCTATACGAACGCGGGCAAATCGACGCTGCTCAACGCCCTCACCGGCGCGGATATTCCGGCGAATAACCGGCTGTTCGATACGCTCGACACCACCACCCGGCTGCTGACCGTCTCCGACACGCTCGATGTCGTCATCTCCGACACGGTCGGCTTCATCCGCAAGCTGCCGCATCAGCTCATCGACGCCTTCAAGGCGACGCTTGAGGAGCTGGAGTATGCCGACCTTCTGCTGCACGTCATCGACATTTCCAACCCTGAGTGGATCGCGCAGGCAGAGGTGGTGGATCAGCTCATCCACGACCTCGGCGCGGAGGGCATCCCCTGCATCCGCGTGTACAACAAGTCCGACCTGTTCTACGGCGATATCCGCCCGCACGGCGAGCGCGCGGTGAACCTCAGCGCCAGGACCGGCGAGGGGCTCGACGAGCTGCTGCGCGCCATCGACGCCGAGCTTGACAAGGGCACGCGCCGCGTGACCATCCATTTGCCCTACGACAAGGGCGGCTGGCTCGACAGCCTCTACCGCGAGGCAAAGGTCGAGAGCGTGGAGTACGGCGAGACCATCGACATCGTGGCGGTCTGTACGCCGCGCGTGCTCGGCCGGGTCAAGGACTATGTCGAGGGCTACACCGAGCCGAAGGAGGACTGGGAGTGAGCGCGCCGCAGAGCTACTATGTTCCCGTGGACGCGGGGGAAGCGGAGTTCACCGAAAAGCGCTCGCACTTTCTCGGCCACGTCCGCCGCGTGGAGACCGAGGCCGAGGCCCGCGCCTTTCTCGACGAAATGCGGAAAAAATACTACGACGCGCGCCACAACTGCTGGTGCTACGTCCTGCACGAGGGCGGCGTGGTGCGCTACGGCGACGACGGCGAGCCGCAGGGCACGGCCGGTCAGCCGATGCTGAACGTCTTTCAGCGCGAGGGCGTGGAGAACGTCGTCTGCGTCGTGACGCGCTATTTCGGCGGCGTGCTGCTCGGCGCGGGCGGACTGACGCGCGCCTACGCAAAGTCCGCGAAGGACGCGCTTGACGCGGCGGGAAAGGCGAGGATGCGCCTGTGGTCTGCCGTGACGGTGGACTGCCCCTATCCGATGCTCGAGCGCCTGAAGCTGCTCGCCGCCGCCCACGGCGGCACGGTGGAGGGCACCGACTTCGGCGCGGCGGTGAGCGTCCGCATCCTGCTGCCGCAGGAGAATGCGGCGGGCTTTGACGCCGCGCTCACCGAGCTGTCCGCCGGCACCATGACCGCGCGGCGCGAGGGCGAGCGCTTTCTGCCCGGACCGCGCGAATAGAAACAAGAAAAAGCAAGGAGGAATGACCGATGAAGGAACCCGTTGCCCGCTCCGACCTGCGCCTCGCTCTCGGCGGGGCCTACTATGGGACCCTGCGCAAGCTCCTGTGGATCAAGGAGCGAAGCTCCTTCACACGCGAGCGTTGTGAGGCGATCCTGCCTTACAGCGCGGCGAGTCACAAAACGCCCCTGATGCGCAGGCTGCGGGACGTGGATATGTGGATGCAGGAGAACAAGGTGACAAATCTCCGCCTTGCCTCCGCGCGGGTGAACGGCATCGTGCTCCACCCGGGGCAGACCTTCAGCTACTGGTATCTCATCGGCCGCCCGACGGCGAGGAAGGGCTATCTGCCCGGTATGCTGCTGCGCAACGGCAGAGCCGTTGCGGGCGTCGGCGGGGGACTGTGCCAGCTCTCGAACCTCATTTTTTGGATGACGCTCCACACGCCGCTGACCGTCACCGAGCGCCACCGCCACGGCTACGACGTCTTTCCGGATTCGGACCGCACGCAGCCCTTCGGCAGCGGAGCGACCTGCTTTTATCCCTACGGCGACCTGATGATCCGCAACGACACGGCGGACGATTATCAGCTCCTCGTCACGGTCGGCGAGCACGACCTCATCGGCGAGTGGCGCTGCTCCGCCGCGCCGGAGTGCCGCTACGAGATCGTCGAGCGCGATCATGAGATGCGCGCGGAGTATTGGGGTGGCTACACGCGCCACAACGTGCTCTGGCAGCAGCGCTTCGATGCGGACGGTGTGCTGCTCGACGAGAAGCCCGTCGTGCGCAACGACGCCATCATGATGTATTCGCCCTACCTCGAAGAGGGAGGCACAAGCAAATAAACGAAAGCATCTGCCTTGCGGCAGATGCTTTTCTGCTATGCAGCGCGCTCGCCGTTCGTGCGCTCCAGCCAGCCGCTGCCCTCGGTGATGCGGGCGACGAGGAAGGAAGCGGCGTAGTCGCCCGCGGCGTTGACCATCGTGGCGGGCGGGTCGACCAGATTCCCGATGGTGACGGCGATGGGGTAGGCAACCGCTATCCGGTCAGGGAAGAAGAGCGAGCAGAGGATGAATTCGGCGATGTAGCCGCCGCCCGGGATGCCGCTCATGGCGACGGAGGAAAAGACCGCCACGGCCAGCACCTCGGCAAACAGTCCCGCGCCCTCAAACGGCAGGCCGAACACGCCGAAGAGAAACGCGACCTTGAGCACGCAGCTGAAGCACGAGCCGTCCATGTGCATCGTCGCGCCCAGCGGCAGCACAAGATCCGCGACCTCGTGCGGGATGCCGCTGTTCTCCGCGGCCTCCATATTCACCGGGATGGTGGCGACGGACGAGCAGGTGCCGAGCGCGGTCACCGCGGGGCGCAGGATGTGCCGCCGCAGCCGCCGCACGCCCTCGCGCCCGCCGCCGAGATACGCCAGAAGCGGGAAGGCGAGCAGCGCGTAGACGAAGCAGAGCGGGTAGTAGGCCAGCATCGCGCGGGCATAGGACGCCGTGATCTGTGCGCCGTAGCTTGCGACCATCGCGGCGAAGAAACCGAAGAAGGCGATGGGGGCGTAGCAGCTCACGAGCGAGACCATCTTCAAAAGGCACTTCGTCGCGTCGTCCAGCACCCGCGCCGTTACGGTATCCGGCCCGCCGCAGGCGGAGACCGAGAAGCCGAAGAGCAGGGAAAAGACGATCAGCGGCAGCATCGCCCGCCGCGAGAGCAGCGCAGAGAAATCGTTGACGGTGAAGAAGTTGACGAGCAGCGTCGCAAGCGGCGCGGGATCGTCCACCGTGCCCGCCGCGGCATCGGTCCACGGCGTCAGCACCGGGGGAAAGACACGCACGATGACCAGCATGATAAAGGCCGCGAGCAGCCCGGTGACGACGAAGACGCCGAGCGTCGCGCCGAGGATGCGCCCCGCCCTGCGCCGCGAGCGCGTATTGGCGATGCTGCCCGCGAGCGAGCAGAACACCAGCGGCACGACGAGGCAGAACATCATGTTGATGAACACGGTGCCGAGCGGCTCAAGGCAGACAGCCCCGGGCCAGGCCGCGCCGACGGCGCAGCCGAGCACGATGCAGGCGAGCATCGCGGCAAGGAAGCCGTAGCTCCGATAGAAGGAATGGGTCATAAAAAGCCCTCCGATCTCCCAGATTTTTGTGTCTATCTCTATCCATAGCGGGAGACAGGCTCGAATATGACCGAAAAATTTGGAAAAAGGGCTTGACTGTCAAGTTGCTTTATGCCTTACAATGCGGTATCATAACATTGGGAAGGATTGGCGCAGAGCGCGGAAGGAGAGCCTATGAACATCAAAGAGATCGAAGAGCGCAGCGGCCTGACGCGCGCGAACATCCGCTACTACGAGCAGGAGGGGCTGCTCGCTCCCGCGCGGCGGGAGAACAAATACCGCGACTACAGCGAGGAGGATCTGGAGACGCTGTTGCGCATCGCGCTGCTGCGAAATCTCGGCTTTTCGCTCGACGAGATCAGGCGGCTGCAATCCGGCGAGCTGGAGCTTGCCGCCGCCATGCGAGAGCGCAGCGTGGCGCTGGAGGCTGAGGGACAGCGTCTGCTCGCGGCAAAAAGCGTATGCGATGCCATTTCGCGAGAGGTGACAAGCTATTCCGCCTTGCAGCCGGAGGCCTATCTTCACAGCTTTGAGTCGGACAAGACCGCGGAGCGGCGGGACATCGCCGAGCCGCACCCGTGGCGGCGCTACTTTGCCCGCGGCATCGACCTCTCGCTCGTGGGGCTTCCGGTCTCGTTCGTGCAGTATGTGCTGCTGCACCGCAACTACACAACGGTTTCCCGGTGGGAGGACATCGTCTGCGCTCTGATCGGCTGGGGATTGCTGCTCCTCCTTGAGCCGCTGCTGCTCGCGCGCTTCGGCACGACCGCCGGCAAGTGGTGCATGGGCATCACCGTGACGCGGCCGGACGGCGAGAGGCTCAGCTACGGCGAGGCGCTCGAGCGCACCGCCGCCGTCTGGCTCTACGGCGCGGGCCTCGGCATTTCCATCGTGGAGCTTGTGTGCAACTACCGCAGCTACCGCCGCTATATGAACGGCGAGGAGCTGGCTTGGGAGAGCGGCAGCATCGAGCGCTTCGACGAGCGCGGCACGGGAAAGATGGCGCTGCTCTGCGCGGCAAGCTGGGCGGTGTGCGGCACGCTGACCGTCGCTATGGCGCTTGCCGCCATGCTGCCGCCGAACCGCGGCGACCTGACCGTGGCGGAATTTGCGGAGAACGTCAATTTCTACCGCGACTTTTTCGACTATGGTGAGCGCTGGTCGCTCGACGAAAACGGCGAGTGGGCGGAGAACCAATACGAGAATGTGGTCTACTTCGGCGGGGGCGACGGTCCCGCGCCGTTCACCTACACGGTGGAGGAGGGAACGCTCCGCGCCGTGCATTGGGCATATACCGAGACGGCGGAAACGATCTACGGCACGGGCGATGAGAACGCCCGCGTGGCGTACCTCGCGCTCGCTGCGGCGCAAAAGGGCACGAGCCTTTTCAACATCCGCAGCGTGGTAAAGCAGATCGGCTCGAACAGCTGGGCGGGCGATGCCGACTATTCCGCCGCGTGGAAGAATGTCGAAATGCGCTACGACGCGCGGATCGAGGGGGAGTATTATTACAGCGAGGGCTTCTTCCTCTCCGTGCAGGACGGTCAGCCCATCACGGTCACGCTGACCTTTGACGCAAGGCTCGCGGAATAACGGGGAAAAGGGGAAGCGGCGGCACAGAGCTGTGCCGCCGCCTTCAAATTTTATCCCCGTGGGGCTTGCAGGGAGAGATTTTCTGTTGTAAACTAAAAGCATACCAAAGATAAGGGGAATCCGATCCGTGCAAAAAGCAACGCAAATGACCGCTACCAAACGACTTGTCCTCACCGCCGTGAACATCGCGCTGTGCCTTGTCCTGCCAATGGCATTCCATTCCATCCCGAACGGCGGCAAGATCATGCTGCCGATGCACATTCCCGTGCTGCTGTGCGGCATGGTCTGCGGCGCTCCCTACGGCGCGGTCTGCGGCCTGCTTGGCCCCATGCTTTCAAGCGTTCTCACCGGAATGCCGACAGCGGCCCTGATGCCTGCCATGATGGTCGAGTGCGCGGCCTACGGCTTGACGACCGGCCTGATGCTGCGCCTTGTACGCACGGGGAAGACCTATGCCGACCTCTACCTGTCGCTCGTCGCCGCAATGCTGGTCGGCCGCCTTGTCTCCGGTGTGACAAAGGCTCTCTTTTTCATGGCGGGACAGTATACCATGCAGGCATGGATCGCCGCGAGCTTCGTGACGGCGCTGCCGGGCATCGTGCTCCAGCTCGCCGTCGTGCCGAGCATCGTTTACTATCTCATGCGCGCGGGACTAATCCCGCAGCGCTACCCGAGATGAGGAAAGAGCCGCGAGAGGACAGGCGCTTGCCGCCTTTTTCGAGCGCCGCAGACGGAAGACCGGCATCTGCGTGTCAGACGGGCGGCGCTGCCGGGCGGCAAGGCTCTTAACGGAAAATTAGCAAATATAGCGGCTTTCTTAATTTTCTGACGCAAAATCTTGTGCTTTTTCGATTGCGGGACCTGTGCGGCGGACGTATAATACCCTCACTTGCTTTTTGAAATGGGGGTCACTGCTATGCTTGCGCAGGTCATTGCGATCTGTATTTTTCTCGGTATGTTCCTTCTGATCATCCTCGATCAGTTCGAGCGCCATGTCATTACGCTCGTCAGCGGAGCGCTGGTACTTATTCTCGTCTTCGGCGTTTGTATGCACTCGCCCGCGGCAATCTGGGAGGCGCTCAATCTCCGCTCGTTCTTCACGGCGGGCTTCTGGTACGGAGCCGGTGAGGAGAGCACAGCGGGCATCAACTGGTCTACCATTCTCTTCATCGCCGGAATGATGATCATGGTCGAGGGGCTTGGCACGGCGGGATTCTTCCGCTGGCTGTGCCTGTCGCTCGCAAAGCTCGTTCACTACCATGTGGTGCCGCTGCTCATCTGCTTCATGTGCCTTTCGGCGGTGCTTTCGATGTTCATCGACAGCATCACGGTCGTGCTCTTTCTCGCCACCGTCACGCTCGAGCTGGCGCAGACGATGAAGTTCGACCCCGTGCCGATGATTCTCTCGGAGATCTTCTGCGCGAACCTCGGCGGCGCGGCGACCATGTGCGGCGACCCGCCGAACATCATCATCGGCACCTCGCTCGGCTATACGTTCTTTGACTTCATCGAAAATACCGGCGCGATCGTCGCGGTCTGCTTCGCGGCTGTCGCCGTTTATTTCTGGCTGTGCTTCCGCAAGGAGCTGCTGCGTGAGGAGCACGCGAACGGCGGGCCGGTCGTCTGCCCGGAGCCGTCCAGCGCCATCACGGACCGTAGAGCCTTCGGCGCGAGCGCTGCCGTATTCCTGCTGGCGGTCGTGCTGCTCGTGACGCACGCGCAGACGGGTCTGACGGTTGCCTGCATCGGCGTGATCGTTGCGGCGCTGACGCTGCTTGTGATGGCGCTGTCGCACGGAAGGGCGACGGTGCTTGAGGTCATCCGCGGCGTGGACTACAAAACGCTGCTCTTCTTCATCGGCCTGTTCGTCTCGGTCTGCGGGCTGGAAAAGACGGGCGTGCTGGATATCATCGCGCGCTTTATCACCAACATCAGCGGCGGCCATGTGGCGACGATCGTCGTCATCATTCTCTGGCTCTCCGCCGTCACCAGCGCCTTTGTGGACAATATTCCCTTTGCCGCCACGATGATCCCGGTCATCCGCTCCATCGCCGCGGTCGAGGGCATGGACGTGGGCGTGCTGGCCTGGGCGCTGTCCCTCGGCACGGACCTCGGCGGCAACGCGACGCCCATCGGTGCGAGCGCGAACGTGGTCGGCACCTCGGTATCCGCCAAGGGCGGCTATCCCATCGGCTGGGGGCGCTACTGCAAATACTGCGTGCCCGCCACGATCCTCGTGATGGCGGTGTCCACGGTGTGTCTGTTCCTGCGCTACCTCTGAGAGAAGAAAGGAGTATACCACGATGAAAGACCAGATCATCATTACCATGGGCCGTGAGCACGGCAGCGGCGGCCACTACATTGCCGACATGATCGCCCGTGAACTCGGCATCAAGCTCTACGATAAGGACTCCATCGAGTCGGAGATCGTCTCCGAGGGCTACAGCGAGGAGCTGATCCGCCGGATGGACGAGAAGCCGGTCAACTTCTTTGCCTCCCGCCGCATCGGGCGCTTTTCCAATTCGCTCGAGGTCAACGTGGCGGAAAAGACCTTTGATATGATCCGCGCCAAGGCGGCGAGCGGGGAATCCTTCCTGCTCATCGGCCGCTGCGGCGAGCAGGTGCTCAAGGACGATCCGCACCGCGTCAGCCTTTTCATCGGCGGCGATCCGCACGCCAAGCTCTGCCGCGTGATGGAGAAAAAGGGGCTCTCCGCAGAGGAGGCCATCGAGGAGATCCGCACGGTCGACCACCAGCGCAAGGCTTACCACAACTACTACTGCGAGATGAAGTGGGGCGACGCCCGCGCCTATGATCTCACGGTCAAAAGCGACGTGTTGGGCATGGAGGGTACGGCGGAAATGCTGATCCGCTACATCCGAGCCTTTCAGGAAAAGGACTGAACAAGAGAAAGAGGAAGCCGCGGCATTGCCGCGGCTTCCTTTGTTTTCGATTCCGATGTGCGCTTACAGCAGCAGAATGCCGGCGTCCGCGCAGGTCTTGAGGGTGTCGTCGTCCCAAAGGCTGACCTGCACCTCGCCGATGTGGGCGGTGCCGATCATCAGCATACAAAGACGGCTCTGACCGATGCCGCCGCCCATGGTGAGGGGAAGCTCGCCGGCGAGCAGCATCTTGTGGAAGGGGAGCTCCCGACGGTCGTCGCAGCCGGAGACGGTGAGCTGGTGGTCGAGGGACTCGGGGCTGACGCGGATGCCCATGGAGGAGATCTCAAACGCGCGGCCCAGGACGTCGTTCCAGAACAGCAGATCGCCGTTGAGCGTCCAGTCGTCGTAGTCGGGCGCGCGGCCGTCGTGCTTGATGCCGGAGTGCAGGGTAAGACCGATCTGCATCAGGAAGACGGTGCCGTGCTCACGGCAGATGGCATCCTCGCGCTGCTTGGGGGTGAGGTCGGGGTACTTGTCCTCCAGCTCCTGCGTGGTGATGAAGAACACGTCGCGGGAGAGCTTGGTGTGCAGGCTCGGGAAGGCGATGCCGAGCGCGTCGTTCGTCTCGACGATGGCGCCGACAATGTCACGCACGGTGCGCTTGAGGTAGGAGACGTTGCGGTCGCCGGCATCGATGACCTTTTCCCAGTCCCACTGATCGACGTAGATGGAGTGGAGGTTGTCCACCTCTTCGTCGCGGCGGATGGCGTTCATATCGGTGAACAGGCCCTTGCCGACATTGAACTCGTAGCGCTTGAGCGCCAGACGCTTCCACTTGGCGAGGCTCTGCACGACCTGCGCGTTGTGGCCGACGTCGGGGATATCGAAGCTGACGGGGCGCTCCACGCCGTTGAGGTTATCGTTCAGACCGGAATTTTCTTCCACGAAGAGGGGAGCGGAAACGCGGCGCAGATTGAGCGCGTTGCTTAGGTTGACCTGAAAATTACTCTTGATGAACTCAATGGCGCGCTGCATCTCGTAAACGTTCAGCGGCGTGTGATAGTGGGCGGGAATGTAGGTCTTGCTCATTGCCGGTTCACTCCTTCAAAATGTTTGTATGTTTGATATGGATAAAAAACGCAAATTTGATTATAGCAAGTTACACAAAAAAATCAAGAAG
>OMNU01001628.1_pt1 | contig 9935 bp, 8 predicted proteins | sample 1673511 | NCBI WGS metagenome assembly OMNU01 (sample SAMEA103958113, study PRJEB25191) | human gut metagenome | reverse complement strand
GTCTGGATGGCGTCGATGGCGTAATACACAGCCTCATTGTCCGGTTTAGCCGTGCCGTCCATGTAGATAGGACGGTTCAGGATCGCGGCGTTGTGCCGACTGGTGAGATGGCCCAGCTTCTCGATGAGGGCGGCGCTTTTCTTCTCCGTGATGAGGTGGGAAGACTCCACAGCGTCCACCAGCAGTTTCAGTTCCGGCAACTCCAGTAGCCGGGAGCCGATGAAGTAGCGGTTCTGCGTACTTTTGATGCAGATGATGTCCAGGCCGAAGTCCATGAGCAGTTGGATATCGCTGTACACATTTTTCCGGGTGGTCTGGATGCCATGAGTCTCCCAAAAACGGAGAATATCCGCGCCAGTTGCGTAGTGGTGCTCATCTGTCTGCTTCAGGAGAAGTTGTAGCAATAGGAGAATTCGGGAGCGCGGATCGTTTTGCATATTGGTCATCCTCAATTTCGAAGACACTCTTGGTGTAATGAGTTCGATCTCCACAGGTTACATGAGTTGTTTCTTTAATTTTTGGAAACTCTCGTCGCTGATGACGTGCTCAATCCGGCAGGCATCTGCCTCTGCGGTTTTCGGATCCACGCCGGCGGCAATCAGACACTCGGTAAAGAAACGGTGCTTTTCGTAGATCTGTTCCGCCACTTCCCGGCCCACATCGGTCAGGTGCAGGAAATAGTCGCTGTCCATCGTCAGGAAGCCCCCGTCCCGCAGGGTCACCACCGCATGGCACACGCTGGGCTTTGTGACCTCCAGGTGCCGGGCGACATCCACGGAGCGCACCATGCCCATCTTCTTATGGAGAACAAGGATAGCCTCCAGATAGTCCTCCCCGGACGCATGAAGTTTCATCAGTACCTCCTTATTACGAATTAAACGCTTAACTTCCAATTTGCAGAAGCTGTCTGCAAATCGACCAGTCTACGATATAGGCCATTTTCTTTCATAAGTTCTTCGTGAGTTCCGTTTTCGGCTACAATACCATCTGACAATACAACGATGTTATCGGCAGCTTCCACCGTCCTCATTCTGTGAGCGATTATAAGAACTGTCTTGCCTTTTACCAGCCTGGATATTGCGTTTTGAATTTCAGTTTCGTTATCTACATCAAGAGAAGCAGTAGCTTCATCCAGAAGAATAACAGGAGCGTCTTTCAAAAGAGCACGTGCGATAGAAAGGCGCTGGCACTCACCGCCAGATAGTGTTGAACCATTTTCTCCGATCACCGTCTGATAGCCGTCCGACAATTTTGAAATAAATTCATCACACTGCGCTGCTTTAGCTGCGGCAATCACTTCTTCATCCGTTGCGTCCTTTTTACCGACACGAATATTTTCCATGATGGTGTTATTAAACAGCACAACATCTTGAAAAACGATAGAGAAGTTTTTCATCAACATGGTTGAATTTAGCGGAGCAATATCGGTTCCGCCCAACAGTATTCTTCCTCCGTCCAGAGGATAAAATTTGGCTGCCAGTTTTGCGACTGTACTTTTGCCGCCGCCGGACGGGCCAACCAATGCAGTGACCTGTCCCTGTTTTGCAGTAAACGAAACATCCCTCAGTACCGGTTTGCCCTTTTCGTAAGAAAACTGGACATGATCGAATGTAATATCGTACCCGTTTGTATGGATATTCTTCTCACCGGTTTCTTCCGGGTATTTCTCTATTTCTTTCAAGCGGTTCACCTGAAGCTGTACAGAAAACAGCTCTGCCATATTTGACATCGCCCCGGAAAGCGGATCGTACAGGCGGGAGGCAGCAATCAAAAACAGAATATAGGTAAACAGAGAGGTATCTCCACTTACCACAAGACTATTACCTACTACAATCACCGTTGCCAAACCGAGCCGTAAAAACATCTGGCCGGTTGTCAGCAGACTTGCCGTTGTCATTTCGGATGAAATCTGTGCTTTTTCCGCAGCATCCATCTTTGCGTCCAATTTGCGAAGATAATCTTCTTCCTGATTGCAAGCCTTTATATCCTGTACGGTTTCCAAACATTCCTGAATGCCTTCTGCAAGCTCCAGTCTTGCGTTCATGTGCTTTTTGCTGAGTTTTTCCTGCCATTTCCGTGACAGAATAACGATTGCAAATGAAATCGGAGCTACCCAAAGAAGAGCCAAACCCATTTGCCAGTTGAAAATCAGCAGGCCGATACAAACAATCCCCGTAGAGATAACTGCTCCAAAGAATTGTGGAACCGTATGAGAAAATGCGTGTTCAAAGTTTGCACAGTCGCCCATAATTGTGCTTGTCAGGTCAGCAAGATCACGCTGGTGGAAGAAGGTCAGCGGAAGGGTACGCAATTTTTCCGCAAGCCCGATACGCCGCCTTGCGCTTTCATCATACGTTCCGAGATATGTCGCGGTGTACTGGCAATAATGAAAAATAAAAACAACAGCTAAAATCACAATTCCAATCACAGTGTAAACGGCGGCACTGATCTCTGGCGCACTCGCTCCCAAAACAGGCGCAAGAAGCTGATTGAGGACGATAGCCAGAAGAATAACAGGAAACATAAGGCTGATATTGGCCAGCACCGAATAAACAATCCCTTTTAACAGGTCTTTTGCACCCTGATCGCTTAACGCATACTTCTTTTTTAACGCCTTAATCATGCTGCTCATCCTCCTTTCCGACCTTCCAGGCAATCGAAGTCTGGTAATCCTTCCACATAGAAGAATAAATACCATTTAAGGCTACCAATTCTTCATGCGTACCTCTTTCTGCAATCTGCCCCTCCTTGAACACCAGGATAAGGTCTGCGTCTTGTATCGTAGAGAGCCGGTGGGCAATCATCATAACCGTTTTGTTTTGGGTCAGCCGCTCAAAAGCGAGCTGTATCTGATGTTCATTTTCGGCATCTGCAAATGCTGTGGCTTCATCCAGTACAATAATAGGGGCGTCTTTTAAAATTGCCCTTGCAAGAGCAATTCTTTGATTTTCACCTCCTGAGAGATATGTGCCTCCTGTTCCAACGAGCGTATCAAGCCCATCCGGGAGGCGGTCAATAATATCTTTGCATTGTGCTTCATCAGCCGCTTTCAGGACTTCTTCCCTGGTAGCGTCCGGGCGGGCCGCCTTAATATTATTCAGCAAGGTGTCCTTGAACAGACAGGTATTCTGAAACACGAAAGCAACTCTTTTCATCAGTTCCTGCTTCTCAATATTGCGTACATCCACGCCGCCAATCGTAACGGAACCTGACTGAACATCATAAAATCGGGGAATGAGGCTTGCCGCTGTACTTTTACCGCTGCCGGAGGCACCAACAAGCGCCACTGTTTTTCCTGTCGGAACCTCAAAGCTGATATGGTCTAAGGCCTTCTCTTTGGCCCCTGGATAGGCGAAGGAAACATCCGAAAACACAATCGAAGCATCTGCCGGGATCAGGGGATGTTCCGGCTCCTTCAAGGGCTTTTCCTGCAAAATTTCATCCACCCGGCTGACTGCACTTTTAGCCGCCATAAGCTGCTCGCTGGCAAACATGATACGGTTCATCATAGTTGCACAGACCGGAGTAAACAAACTGTAAAACAGAAAATCCAGCACAACATTTTCATAAGCCGCCTGGCCGCTGACCCCGGACAAAATAAACATGGCGACTGGAATAAGTAAAACAAATGTGCCGTTCAGTGTTACTGTAAATCCCGTAAGAGGAATACGGCATTTTAAGGCATACCCGGAAGCAAATTTTTCGTATTCTTCTATTGCAGCGTGAAAATTTTTGAAGGAATAAATAGTTTGCTGAAATACTTTTACAACAGGAATACCGCGAATATATTCCACAGCTTCTTTATTCATTGTTTCCAGTGCAGTCATATACTTGCCCATAAACTGCGCATTATCTCCGCCCATCATCTGTTTGAGAAAGATGACACTGATTCCCATAGGTATCAGGCAGCAAATTCCCAGCCGCCAGTCAAAAAGGAAAATCAAAATAATAACGGCAACCGGCATAACTGCGGCTCCGGTCAGATCGGGAAGCTGATGGGCCAGAAATCCTTCTGTAAGCCCTGCATTATCATCAATGATGTTTCTGAGCCGTCCGCTTGCATTTTGGCTGAAATACCCCAACGGCAGCGTCACGATATGATGAATTGCAGATTTTCTCATATTGGTGGCTGTACGAAACGCCGCCAGATGAGTACAGTTCAGGGCGATAAAATAAATTAAAATGCTTGCCGCTGCAAACACAACCGCCATCCACGCATAATGGGCGCTCCCCGTTGCAAGAGATATATCCCCGGCAGCAAAAGCCTGGATTAAATCGCGGATGACGAGCCAAATGCAAACAAAAGGCAGCATAGATAAAATGGTACTGATTCCGGAGAGAACACATCCCAAAACAGTCAAAACATGGAATTTCCCTGCATATCCGAACATTCTGGACAGTTCTCCATTTTTTTGTTTCTCCATAAGCAAGTCTCCTTTCGCAATAATAGACGGGTTAGCATTTTATAACCCATCTATTATCATAAAATCATTCGGTTGTTTCTGCCACTCCATACAGAGCGTATCTATCCAATCGGACACATAATTCATTGACACATAAGGCAGGAGTATAAGCGGGACAAATTTTCCTGTAACGGAAATGTTTCTACATGACCTTCATCAACGAAATGCAGAACCCGATTGCAAGTCATAGCGGCAAATTCATAATCGTGGGTAATGATTAAAATGGTCTTTCCTTTTTGCGCCAGAGCTTTCAAATGCTCCGATATTCTCATCATATTTTTGAAATCAAGACCGCTGGTAGGCTCATCCAAAATCAAAACGGGGGTATCTATCCAATCCGATACTGCGAGAGTGAGTCGTTGTTTCTGCCCGCCGGAAAGAGTAGCGGGATGCCGTTCTTTCCATTCAAACAAGCCATATAGTTTTAGCAGATCATCGCGTTGCTCCTGGGTACTGCCTTTTCCGTTTAATAGCAGTTCTTCTTCTACGCTGTCCCCAAACAACTGGCAATCTGTATTTTGCATAACAAAGTAGGCAAAATTCTTCCGTTTGCCTTTAGATACCTTTGTCCCGTTATATATGACCTGACCCTCTTTTTCCTTTTGCATACCACAAAGAATATTCGACAAAGTAGTTTTGCCTATTCCGTTATGACCTACAATCGCAATCAGATCACCAGCATACGCCTGAAAAGATACATCATGGAAAACCGGATGTTTGCGATAGGAAAACGCCAAATCCTTTACCTCCATCGTCATATCTTTTTCTTTTACAGGGGAAATATCTACTTCAATATGGTGCAAATCTGCCGCTCGTATTCCTATGGCTCGTCTTTTTTCTTCTGGAATAGAGCGCAGTTCTCCCGCCGTCCATTCTTCTTTTATGCTCCCGTTTTCCATATAGAGAAAACGGTCTGCAAGGTCAGTAAGATAATAAAGCCGGTGTTCAGCAACAATGATTGTGTGGCCTTCCGCTTTAAGTCCACCCATCAAATTTTTAAGCGCCTCAACGGAATACATATCCAAATTGGCCGAAGGTTCATCAAACACATAAATTTCCGGATCAACAGCATTGACGGAGGCCACCGCTATTTTCTGTTTTTCCCCGCTGGACATCGGATAAATTTCTTTCCCTCGCAGCATATCTCCGTTAATACGCTTGATTGCACTTGAAACCCGCCTATCCAATTCTTCATACGGAACGCCATAATTTTCACACCCAAACGAAATCTCATCCTCTGTAATACTGGCAAAAAACTGGCTCTTTGGATCTTGAAAGATTGAACCTACTTTTTTCCCGATTTCATACAGAGGATATTCCGATATGTTGCGTCCCAACAGTGTGATGCGCCCTTTCAGTGTCCCTTCGTAAAATTGTTCGCCTAACCCGTTTACCAATCGTGTTAAAGTTGTCTTTCCGCAGCCGCTCCCTCCAGTCAGAACAAGAAACTCGCCCTCTTTTACATCGAGGCTGATATGATGGATACTATCTGTTTCGGCTCCCGGATATTCAAAAGATACATCTTCAAACTGGATAACGGAACGCCTTGCTTTATCATTTACCATTACGCTACCATCCTTTCCAGCACAAAATAGAATGCAGTTACACAAACAGCAATCACGCACATAATCCAATCTCTTTTTTGAAATTCTATTTTTCTGCGGCAGGTATGTTTCCCAGGATTGGAAATCCCCCTGCTTTCAGCAGAAGCGGCAAGTTCTTCGGCTATTCTGGATGAACGGAAAATAACAGGCGTAACAATATACTCCATTGCGTCCAGAGGGTGTTTCCATGACAACAGCTTTCGCAGTCGAAGGGAGGAAAACACATCAGAAAATTCACTGCGCACAGTAGGGAAGAAACGCAGCATGAAGGTTACGGGCAGGGCAATTCCATTAGGCGCGTGGATTTTCTTAAAAACTGCTACAACTTCTCCCGGCGGCATACCAATCACGGGCTGCGCAGCCATAACCATCATCAAAATACGCAGCACCATGAACAGGAACATTTCCGGCATAAGAATGGTAATGCCCTGTCCTCCTGAAAGCAACCTCAACACGATAAAAATACCGCAGACGATCAAATATTTTATTGTCTGCCTGCCAAAGCCCTGAATAATCAGATACACGCTCAAAACGCCCAAAAGTGTGTATATCAAAATGTCGCTTGTGAGCACCGCCACAAGCGACATAGTGAGAACTATGACAAGCAATTTGGTTCGAAAATCAAATTTCATGCTCATAGTTTATTTAATCGCGCCACTCTTTCTGAAGTGCTTCACAATCAGTTTGTTGCTAATCATGCAGCCAAGGACGGCCAGGATAGCGGTGACAGCCAGGCTCAAAAGGACGTACTTCGGATCGGTGTAATACTGGGTCTGAACCTGAACCTGCTGCTCGCTGACGCCGGTGGCAAGAAATGCGTCTTTGAAAAACCAAATTTCTGACATACCATGTGCAGCGCGAACCAGTGCCGTGATTACCCACGAAATAGACACACGCTTAATGTCATGGTAGGCATCCTTTCCGCACATGGAAAGCTCTGCGATGATACCGCCGCCCAAAAACCACGGAATCATAAATGGCCCCATCATCAATCCGGCGATAATCGCCCACATGATATTGTAGACAAGAGCGGGGCCATGCTTGCCGACTTTCATGCACATATAAACATAGAACGGTGCGAGGATAAGTGCCGCACCAGCGGCGTTAAAAATCATGGAATAGAACAGTGAAGCGCCGGTCAGGATCGAATAGACCATAAATACAACGAACATGACCGCACAGAAGATACCGATGATTGCCGCGTCTTTGACAGTATACTTGTTACCTGTCGATTTTTCATTTTCCATTTGGAAATCCTCCTTTGTCTTGCAGAAAGTTAGCAACGTCTAACCCATTATTCAAAAAATAGGCCAGTTTCAAGCGGTCTTTCTGCTTTTATCTGACAAAGGATATTCTAATACAGCTCAGATTTCTTCGCCACTCCATACGGACCCGCTTCTATCCAAACGGACACTCTTTCTGAATTCCGTTGGAGAGCTGCCATACGTTTCTTTGAAGGCAGAAGTGAATTTATTCGGATTTTCATATCCGATTTTACTTGCAATCTCCGTTACTGACGACTCGGTTTCCAGCAACAATTTTTTGGCGACTTGAAGCCGATAGGTACGAAGATAAGAATAGACAGAGGTTCCATAGACGCCTCGAAAGCACTTTTTCAATGCTGTTGTAGAAATCGCGAATTTCTGGGAAAGCTGTTCAATCGTATGATGTGCTGTCAAGTCCTCCGTAATATAGGACGCTACTGCTTTAATCAATGCGACCTGATTTTGATTGAAATAATCCGTCTGTAAAACTTCTTCTGCCGTATTGAGATCACTTAAGAACAGAAGCAGTTCCAGCATTTTGACTTTCATGTATCCTGGTTTTCTTTTTTCCCGGACATGATAGAGTTCCGAAAAAATATGTTCAATAGACGGATTGGCCCGCATGATGCAGCAACGGTTTCCTTCGCAAATATATTTTTGTATGTAGTGCAAATCAATATTCAATAGCTCCATGATTTGCCGTATTTCCGGCAGCAATTCATCCAGATTGATGACGATAGAAATACCGTGATAGTGGTTCAGCGGAAAACACGAATTTGACTTTTTCTTCATCATGGAGCTGATCGACAAATCGCCTTCCGCCATATAGCAGCAACTATTTTCACCAAAGCTACACTCAAAACGTCCTATCAGACAATGGTTAATCTCTATCATGTTTTTAGCTGTGGCTTGATTTTGATTGCAATATCCCATGTGCATATCGTTATAGTAAAGCTCAATACCAGAAAAAACCTGATAGACTGTAATGCGTCCATGCCCTGTTTCATTTGACAGCCGAAAAATTTTACAGTCCTGCCGTAGTTCATCTTCTTCGAGAGAGCCGTATAACTTTGTCCCTTCAAATTCGTCTGGCAATTCAGACCGCAATAATACTTCAATCGTACCAGAGAGTGCTTGTTTTTCATAGGTCAGCACTACCCATTCCTCCTTTCGGTTCGTTATAACTAACCACTCTAAGTATAGGCGCGAATAATGGCAGTGTCAAATGGTTTTCTGACAAAAAGAAAAAGTTCTAAATATAAATAAACTCTTGACAAATCATTTCCTCCACCTGTGCTTTCAGCGTGTTCATCAGCCCCACCCAGCGTATGGGGTCATGGGCTTTCAGTTCCTCGGTGACGCCCGGTCAATCTCCAACAGGTGCGGGTACAGCTTTTCGCTTAAAATCAGGCTACTACAAAGACCGGCCGATGTTCTTTCGAGTATCATTGCTTTTATATAAATAAGACAGTTCTGGGGATTTTTCAGATATTCTATCCTTGGAATAGGGTGGTCTTAAATTCAATGATAACCGCGCTTTTTTAATCATATACGTTTCACTACCATCCTCCGAAGATCCTTTCAACCAGCAATCATCCGGATACTTCGCTGCAAAGCCTCGTAACCGTTTCGGCAAGTTCTGATTGAAGGTATACACATCATAGAATCCATCATCTTCATTAGTCAGAATAATCGTTTCTTTTTCACACTTTAACCTTCGCATATTCTATCCACGCTTTCTTTCCATTTCCTGATCCAGGTACTTTGGTATCGGCTTTCCGGACCGGCGAGCAATAGCAATCTGTTTCTGATGTAGTCGTTTGATCACGGATCTTCGTTTCTTAGGTTTTCCATCCTGTTGATTTCGGGAGGTCTGATTGTTGCTGCTAGCATCAGAGATCTTTTCCTGATTCTTCTTCTGATTATTCACCAGACCGTCCACCATATCATAATTGGCTTCGGTACCAGATTCTCTGTTTCGTTCATAAGTGCCGTTCTGGTAGAATTTCTGGTAATGTTCCAGACGGATTTTACCATCTTGTTTTAGCTGTTCGACCGGATTTAGCGGTACCTGCTGTTGGATGTAATCATGAATCTTTTGTTTTGTCTTTTCATCGAATTTCTTACATTCTTCGACAACCATTTTTCCATAGGCATCCAGGATAACACCCTGGGCCTGATCTCGGTATACCTGATGTTCCATCAAATAAAACTGTTTTCCATCAATAATGATGGTGTCTGTTGCAATCCAGTTCCCCTTTTTCCCATCAATCTGATAATTCTCAGTTTCCATAGTGATCAGTGCACCGGATGTGTTGATACGAATAAATCCGGCCAGATACTGTGGATAGTTCTCATCTACATAGTAGCAGCTGATTTCTCCACCCTTGTTCAATACGAGCACGTCACTGACTTCGCATTGATTTTTCGTCCGTTTCCAGATGTCAGCGACTTTTTCATTTTCCTGCATTTCATGAATCGAGACTAATCGGTAATTTTCGACAGTAATCGACACATTCTGCTGTCTTGCCTCTTGATATGTCAGATGCCACAGTGCTTTTCCTGCTGTCTGCTGATCTACTCGGTAGACTGCAAATTGATTA
>OMNU01001627.1_pt1 | contig 9936 bp, 6 predicted proteins | sample 1673511 | NCBI WGS metagenome assembly OMNU01 (sample SAMEA103958113, study PRJEB25191) | human gut metagenome | reverse complement strand
CTTGGATTCAGGATGCCTGTTCATATAGGAGGCAATCCGTTCCACATTGGGGAGTTGTGAAACGTCAACCTTGGAACTACCCTGGCGGAAAGTTACAATAGACTCTAGTGTCTTGGCTTTTTCAATAACAGTTTCAATGACCGGTTTCTTGCTCTGACATTCAGCCAGCTGCTTCTGGAGCATGTCCGCACGGCCAACTGCTTCCTCTGTCTGTTTACGGCTGTCCGAAAGTTGGCCACGCAGACTGTTTACAGCAACGAGAAGCTAGGAACTGCAAAATGCTACCCGAATGACCAGCCGTTTGTAGTTCCCACCGACCCTGTAAGAGAAGGTTATACATTTCTTGGCTGGTATACACAGGCAGAAGGCGGCATAAAATATACATTTACAGAAGCCGTCAGCAGCAACATCACCTTGTATGCCCATTGGAACGCACATAGCCATACTGTAACACTGGAGAACGACGAAAACAAGGAAACGAACTCGTACGACTATGGTTCGTCCGTTTCCGTTCCTACACCCACAAAGAAAACCGGCTATAACTTTAATCATTGGGAAGTTACCGTTCCTGATGGAGAAACCGCCCCATCCTTGAACGGCCCAGATGAGAACGGCAATTATAGTTTCTCCATGCCGGACTATGATATAATCTTGACTGCAAAATGGACACAAAAAGATGTGATTGACCCGGATGTTGACCTTAAGTTTGACGCAGTGACCGGAGAAGTGACATCGAACAATGCTAAAGTCAATGCTGATGATATCATCAATAAGAAATTTTATGATGATAAGGGAAATGAAGTTCCCGGTGAGAAATTGAATGACCGCGGGCTCCCTACGGAACCGGGCGATTATATCGTCAAAGTTGATGTCAAAGAGACCGAAAATACCGCTCCCGCGAATCAAGTCACTGGCAATCAGATTAAGTGGAGTTACAATGTTCCCCAGAAAGAAGAAAAGGTCACCTACACTCTATCCCTTCTTGGCGGTATTGCAAAAGTAAACGGCAAGGATACTACTATCAATGACAATGGTGACATTACCATTGAAAAAGGTGCAACAGTGGAAGTAACCTTTGATAAGAGCATTCTTTCCGATGCTCAGACTTTTGACCAGTGGACAATTAAGCCTGCCAGCGTGCTGAACGCTGTTGATCCCAAGGCTGAAACCATTACCTTTACCATGCCGGGTGAAAATGTTATTATCGAAGCCATGACAAAGGATGCAAGCATTGAGGAAGAGCCCAACATTCTGGGCACTACCCTCATCATTGGTACTGCCGCCGCGGGTACCGCGGTGCTGGCCTACCAGACCTATCAGTTGGGTACTGAGTTCTATCTGATTTGCGCCCTGCCAACCGGTACAGCTATTCCAACAAACCGAGGTGAGCTGGCTGAACTGGTGTGGAACAATGCAGGAAAGCCTGAACCCGCCGCCGTGCTGAACGCCAATGCCACTGAGACTGACAAGGCCATTGCCTGGGCCGTGGAGAACGACCTGCTCAAGGCCGCGAAGAACAACGGCGAAACCTATGAAGCAACTGATCCTGTAAGCCGCACAGAGGTTATCAAGGCATGGAATCAAGTGCAGGCGTTCAAAAAGTAATTCGTACCGTAACGAGAAGAACAAATAACACCGCAAACCCAATACTCTAATAGAGAACCCCCCTGCCGGTGATCTCCCGGCAGGGGGGTTCTCTATGTTTTAAGAAGCAACTACTTTATTGCCGCTTCATCTTTTTTAAGAAAGGATCATGCGGTCGTTGGCGAACTCGCCGCCGGACGCGATCTGGAACTTGGCCAGCAGGTCGGAGACATGCAGGTTCTTCTTCTCTTCCCCGGAGACATCATAGATGATGTGGCCCTCGTGCATCATGATCAGGCGGTTGCCGTACTTGATGGCATCCTTCATGTTGTGGGTGATCATCATGGTGGTCAGGCGGTTCTCCTCCACGATCTTGGCCGAGAGGGTCAGCACCTTGAGCGCCGTCTTGGGGTCCAGAGCGGCGGTGTGCTCATCCAGCAGCAGGAGCTTGGGCTTGTTCATGGTAGCCATGAGCAGGGTCAGTGCCTGACGCTGACCGCCGGACAGCAGGCCCACGCGGGCGGTCAGGCGATCCTCCAAGCCCAGGTCCAGGCTCTTGAGCAGTTCACGGTAGCGCTCCCGTTCGGCCTTGGTAATACCGATCCTCAGGCCGCGGCGCTTGCCGCGCCGGGCGGCCAGGGCAAGGTTCTCCTCGATCTGCATGGTGGCAGCGGTGCCGGTCATGGGGTCCTGGAACACGCGGCCGATGTAGGCGGCGCGCTGGTGCTCCCCCAGTTTGGTCACGTCGGTGCCGTCAATGATAATCTTGCCGCTGTCCACAGGCCACACACCGGCCACAGCGTTCAGCATGGTGGATTTGCCCGCACCGTTGCCGCCGATGACGGTGACAAAATCACCTTCGTTCAATTTCAGGTTCAGACCATTCAGGGCCGTTTTCTCGTTGACGGTACCGGCGTTGAAGGTCTTGGAAACATTCTGGATCTCAAGCATTTTTTGCATCCTCCTTCTGTGCCTTCTTTGCCGCGGGCTTTGCGAAGTACTTGCTCTTCCAATAGGGCACGGCCAGGAACACGGCCACCACGGAGGCGCTCAACAACTTGAGCAGGTTTGCGTCAAAGCCGAGGGTCAGCACCAGCTGGATAACGATGTAGTAGATGATGGCACCCAGCGAGACGGACACCAGCTTGAGGGCAAAGTTGTGGAAGATGCGGCTGAACAGGGCCTCGCCGATGATGACAGCGGCCAGACCGATGACAATGGCACCACGGCCCATGCTGACATCAGCAAAGCCCTGATACTGGCTCAGCAGTGCGCCGGACAGGGCCACCAGACCGTTGGAGACCGCCAGACCCAGCACCACATTGAAGCTGGTGTTGATACCCTGGGCACGGCTCATGGCGGGGTTGGAACCGGTGGCGCGGATGCCGCAGCCCAGCTCGGTGCCAAAGAACCAGTACAGCACGCCGATGACCACGGCGCTGACCAGAATGACCATGATGATGGGGTTGTGCAGGGCAAGCTCCTTGACCCAGCGCAGGGAGATGAGCAGGTCGTACTTGTCCACGTTGATGGACTGGTTGGCCTTGCCCATGATCTTCAGGTTGATGGAGTAGAGGGCCAGCTGGGTCAGAATACCAGCCAGAATGGCCGGGATGCCCATAAAGGTGTGGAGCAGGCCGGTGACAAGGCCGGTGGCCAGGCCGGCCAGCAGGGCGATGAAAAGCGCTGCCCAGACGTTCATGCCGGAGAGCAGGCACATAACGCAGACCGCGCCGCCGGTGCCAAAGGAACCGTCTACGGTCAGGTCAGCCACATCCAGGATGCGGTAGGTCAGGTACACACCAATGGCCATGATGCCCCAGATGAGGCCCTGTGCACAGGCACCGGGCAAGGCACCGGGCAGGTTGGCAAGTCTTGCAAGAATATCCAAAACGTTTTCCTCCTGTAACTACACTTTTTTCTGGTACGGGAAAGCGGAGAAGAGCAAAAATTTGCTCTTCTCCGCTGATTTTATTGTAAAGTCTCTTCGTTACTGCAGCGTGAACTCTGCGCCCCTATCAGGGGAGCTTTCTGCCAAACAGACTGAGCGCTTGTTATTCCTCAATGGCCTCGTAACCCTCGGGAACGGTCATGCCCAGGTCATCGCAGATGGTCTTGTTGTACTTCTTGGTCACGTTGGTGTACTCAACGGGCATGGTGGAGATATCGGCCTCACCGGTCAGAACCTTGGCAGCCATCTCACCGGTGGTGTAGCCCAGATCGTAGTAGCTGATGGACAGGGTCGCCACGCCGCAGCCGGAGCAGATGCCCTCCTCACCGGCGAACACGGGCTTCTTGGCCGGGCGGCAGATGCCGTCGATGATGCCGGTGTTGGCAGCGCAGGTGTTGTCGGTGGGGACATACACTGCGTCGTTCTCGTCGGCAGCCTTCTGGCAGACAGAGGCCAGATCGTTGGAATCAGAGAAAGCGTACTGGGTGGCGGTAACGCCCTTGGCCTCCAGGTACTTCTGGACCTCGTCCACCTGATACTGGCTGTTTGCCTCGGCAGAGCAGTAGAGCAGGCCCACCTTGGTGGCCTCGGGCAGCCACTCGGTGATCATATCCGCCTGCTGATCCAGCGGAGCCAGATCAGAGGTGCCGGAGACATTGCCGCCCACGGTGCCATCGAAATCGGTCAGGCCCAGAGCAACACCGTACTCGGTGACGGAGGTGCCCAGAACGGGGATGCTGTCGGTGGCAGCCTGTGCGGCCTGCAGGGCGGGGGTAGCGTTTGCCATGATCAGGTCAACGCCTGCGGAAACAAAGCCGTTGGCGATGGTGGCGCAGGTTGCGGAATCGTTCTGGGCGTTCTGGAAGTCAAAGGTGACATTCTCGCCGAACTGTGCGGTCAGGGCATCCTCAAAGCCCTGGGTGGCAGCGTCCAGAGCGGCGTGCTCCACCAGCTGGCAGATACCAACGGTATACTTCTGGCCGTCAGCCGCTGCGGAAGAGGCCGCAGCAGAGGAAGCGGTGGAAGAAGCAGCCGTGGAGCTGGAGGAACCGCCGCAGGCAGTCAGGGCAGCAGCTGCGCCGCAGACAGCGGCGGCAGACAGGAACGAACGACGAGAAATTTTACGCATGATATTACTCCCTCAATTCTACTTTCGCGGCAACAGGACACCGCATGAAAGTCAGTATTCAAGCGGTCTATCGCATCGCGCTGCCGCTTTACACTCGTGAAGTATATCACACTTTCCGCTCTAAAACAACCGGGAAACAGCCCGAATTATCAATCAAAGTAATTTTATCTATCACTTTTTTCGATTGTTCTGTGCCGCATCTGCATTCCTTCGAGCTTTTTCAGCTCACCGTCCAGCCAGAGCAGATTTTCTTCCAGCTGGGGGCGATACTCTTTTGCAAAGTCGTACCGGTAATACAGCGCCTGCCACAGCTTTTCCTGCATCCGCCGGGCAAACACCGGCTCAAACAGAGCGTCCAGCCGCTCCACGGTGTCCTCCAACTCCATGCACACCTGCGCCCAGCGCACATCGGCGGCCTCCCGGGCGGGCACATCGTACCGGGCCAGATAATCCCCCACCCTTGCCGCAATGACCTGCCCGCCGCACTGGGTGGGCTGCAAAAAGTAGGATACCTGCCCGTCCTTCGTGATCTCCTGCGCCAGCGGGTAAAGGGCGCAGACCAGCGGCTCGGCATCGTGGATGGCGCAGTGGTTCCCGGTGAGGAAGGGGCAGTTGCCGCGCTCCTCCTTCAGCGGAGCCAGCCGCAGCACCGGCAGGCGGCTGACCCGCCCGATGCTTCCCCTGCAGAACGCCCGGGCCACGGTGCGGGGCGGCAGACGCAGGCGGGCCGCGATGCGCCACAGGTCAAAGCCCGACAGCACGATATCCTCCCGCCCCCGGCAGCAACCGCCGCAGCCCGCGCAGGCAAACGAAAACGCCTCGTCCCGGGCAAGCAGGGGCGCGGTGCGGGTAAAATCGGTGCGGCCGCAGAGATCGACCTGTGAATCCTTGAGCATGATGGTTCTCCTGTTCTGTGAATGGTTTTGTTCCATTGTACCACAAAGCCGGACACAGAAAAAGGGAGCGCATCCGCTCCCCTGTTCAGGACCCCCGGCTCACACGGCGGTAGACCGTTACGGCATCCTCGATGTGGTAGGGCGCGGTGCTGTGGTTTCCCCCTGCCCCGGCCGTGACCAGAATGTATTCCCTGCCCTTCACCTCGGCCAGACTGGCAAGGCAGAGCCCAGCTTCCCCGGTGTAACCGGTCTTACCGCCCAGGATCCGGCCACTGTGCAGCTCTGTGCCGTCCAGCTGGCTCAGCAGGGTGCTGTGCATCGTGAACCCCTGCGGGTGGCAGTTGGTGGCCGGAACGGTATACCGCTCCGTGGTAAACAGCTTGCGGAAGGTCTCGTTCTGCAGGGCTGCTTCTGTCAGCCGGGCCATATCCCGCACGGTGGAAACATGCTCCGGGTCGTGCAGGCCGGTGGGGTTGCAGAAATGCGTAGCGGTCATCCCCAGTTCTGCCGCTTTCTGGTTCATCCGGGCCACAAAAGCTTCCTCGCTGCCGCTCACCTCCCGGGCCAGCGCTTCGCAGCACTCGGCCCCCGAGGGCAGCATGGCACCGTACAGCAGATCCCGCACCGTGGCCGTTTCCCCGGGCTGAAACCCTGCCAGTGAGGCATTCTGGGCCTGCAGAGCCGGAAAGATCTCCTCGGGCAGGTTCACGGGCGTGTCGAGGTCCGGGTTTGCTTCTATGGCCAGCAACGCCGTCATCATCTTGGTCATGGAAGCCGGATAGATCGTGCTGTCGGCATCCTTTTCGGCCAGCACCTCTCCGCTGTCGGCCCGCAGTAAAATGGCATGGGGACTGTTCAGCCCATCCAGCGTGACCCGCCGGGGCCACAACAGCAGAAGCAGGGTCGCCAGCACCAGCAGCCAGAACAGCCGCCGGAAGGCTCTGCGCCGGTGCTTCCGGCGGCGCGGTGAAGTTTTCATTCTCGTTCTCATCCTTTTTTGCAAAATCAAAAGCGCTTTCATCCCCTAATACGAGACGAGAGCGCCTTTTTCTGCAAAAAGTGGGGCCGCCCCACAAAAATTTGTGCAGCGACCCCAAGCCAGTTTGATATTTCACCTTTTTACGTCATCTACAAGAACGTGTTCAGTGCTGTGCCTTATGGAACATGCTCTTACGCTTACGCTCCAGCAGATAACCGGCAGCCAGCAGAACACCGCCTGCACGCACCAGAACATCTGCCATCCAGTTGGTGGTACCGGTCTGGATCAGCTTGCCGCTCTCCGGGCGGGCATCCTGTACCGGCGGATTCACGGGAGTCTCCGGGGCGGGCGTGGTCTTAGCAACTGCCTGCTCCACGGCGGGAGTGGTGGGCCGTGCATCCTGCACTGCCGGGGTAGTCGGCGTAGTGGGAGCCGGAGGAGTCGGATCGGAATCCTCGGGCGTTTCCGGTTTCGGGTTCGTGGGGATCACAGGGTCGGTCACTTCCCGCAGAGCGCCGTAAATGGTCACGGTGTACTGTGCGGAGTCGGTGCCGTCGATGGTTTCGCCGGTAACCTTCACGTTGGAATCCGGGCCAAAGGCATCCAGCACACCCGCTGCTGCGGTGGTGTTGGGGTTGTTCTGGCTCTCATAGCCCCAGACGATGGTATAGGTCTTGCCCTCATACTCGTACTCGGTGCCATAGACCATGTCATAAGCGCTGGGAGCACCCTCTGTCTGCTTTTCGTAGTTGCCCCAGATGAGCTTGGTGTTGCCCTCTGCATCGGTGGTCTTGGTGAAGTTCAGGCTCTTACCGTTCACCACCATATCCCGCAGAATAACGACCTGATCGCCATTCTCAGCGGTCTGGTAGGCAGTGTCGAAATTGTATCCGGCCCGCTTCAGCTCTTCCAGCGCCTTGCCGATGATCTCCGGGTCGTGGGAACCGTCCACATCCAGCATATAGTTCAGTGCGGCGGCGGGCACCCACACGGAGAGATACTGCTTCCCGGTCTCCTTGTTCAGGTCAGAAAGGTAGGTATAGGTCTGGCCTTTATAGGAAAGGGCATCGAAGTTTGCGTGGGTATCATCCTTGGTCAGCAGGAAGTTGGTCAGCTTGTCGCCCTGATCGTTCACCGGCCACAGGGTGTTGTCGGCCTTGTAGTCATAGGTCAGCGTGCCGCCGGTAACGATGAGGTTTTGGCCCTTATCACTCTTAGTACCCACAATAGAGTTTACATCCACATGGGACCCATTCCGAATGGTAGTGGTGGAGTCGCTGCCCAGAGAATAGATACCTTTGAGGAAATTGCCCTCAGTGATAAGAGTGCCGTTATCCATGGTAAGAGTTGCACCGTTACCGAGAACAATAGCGCTTGCGCCTTTTGTAGCCTGCGAAAGGTGCAACTTGCTATTTTGATCAACCAGAATACTGCTTGGATTCTTGCTTAGGTTAACACGCAGAGCATGAGCATAACCCTTCATTTGCAGATTATATTCGCTCTCTCCGGTAACATGCAGTTTGGTCGCACCACTCTGACCGCCAACAAACATCATACCAACACTGCCTATGGAGGTAACCTTGCTCTTGCCGCTGATTTCTACTTCATCAAAACCAGCGTAGATGCCAGTGGGAGCTTCCAATTTGACCTCGCTCTTGTTGGTAACGGTCAGTTTTCCCTTTCCATTACTCTCAGGGCCGTAGATGGCAGTACCATTCTGAGCACTGACGCTTCCGGTGGAGTGATCAAAGGTGATGTCAGTGCCGCCACCGGAAGCAACGGAGATACCCATGCCATTGCCGCTGATATTCACCTGGGAATTATCGAAGGTGATGTCCCCGGCACCGCCCTCATAGTCGATGCCACGGCCATTGCTGTCGATGTTCAGCGTGCTGTCCTCTACGGTCAAGCTGGAACCGGTTCCACCGTAGATTGCAGAGCTCTGTGTTCCCTTGATCTCCAGTGTACTGTCACCTGTTACCGTGATGTCATCGGTACTGTCAATGCCATAACCATTGTTGCCGTAGACTAAACCTTCCTGATCATTATCGATCTTGTAAGCACCGCTGCCCACCGTGTCAATGGTCAGGCTGGACTTGTCTTCTACGGTCAAATCGCCCCGCTGTACGATACCGCGTCCACCCTGCGTACTGGAACCTGCTTCTGTGTGCTTGATATCCACATCGGCATTGTCCGTCAAGGTCACATCAGAATCGTTAGAGATCACCATTCCGGTAGAAGTATGATCAATGTTCAGAGAGCCTTGGTCGCTGGTCTCGTCTCCTTTGATGGTCAGGGACGCACCCTCGCCACTGCTGTCATCACCTGCGTTTTCGCCGCCCACACGGATGCCTTCCACATTGCGGTTGGGGCTGCTCGTGCCTTCTTTTTTCGCTTCTTCTGCTTCCTTGGCGGCATCCTCCAAGGCTTCCTTGCCATCAATGGTGTTTTCGCCCTTTAATGTAACGTCCACCGTGGAGTTATCCCGTGCAACAATGCCTGCGGTGTTATCTTTTTCGGTCAGATTGATTTTGGTATTATCCAGCGTCAGGTCAACATTGGTTTTTTTGTTCTCATCCTCACCTTTCAGATTCACACCGATATCAATGCCGTTGCCGCCGGTGGTCAGGTTGGAATCCTTGACTGTCAAGTCAACATCTGCACCCTCGCCCACCTTGATGATGGTTTTATCTTCTTTGGTATCTGCATCTGCGGGCACTTCAGCCGGGGTGTCAGTCTGGGTGCTGGTATCGCTGGTATCTACATTCACGCCGTCAAGAATGATATCCACATCACGTTTGCCCTTCTCGTTCGTGACATCTTCTTCCACAGTGACGGTATTATCCGTTTTTGTACCTTCTGCCTGCGTGATGATGATTTGGCCATTGTCCTCGGTATCCTGATCCACATAAGTACGGTTTTCACCCTTATCTACACCCTGATAACTAAATGCTCCGCTCTCATTCTCCGCAACAGTCACATCACCGTTTTCTAGTTGATACGTCACCGCAGAAGCACTGGGGCCAACCGCGCTCACTGCAACCGCAGTAGCCAGCGACATTGCTGCCAACTTGAATTTCTTGTTTGTCATTTTTCTTCTGCTCCTTTCCAGTTCATGCTCACATGATCGAAAAGTGGTGGTCAAACAGCAGGCCGATCCTTTGTCAACTGTTTTTTGCATGGGAACGCGTTTCTCCCAAAAGCGTTTCCAGCCTTATGATAGCACACCGTACGAAAAAATCAGGCAGAAATAGAAACCTTTGGCAATTTCTTTACCGGTGAAAGAAAGTACCGTACAAAAGCAACAAACCCCCAAGGAATTTCTTCCTCAGGGGTTTCATGTAAGTCGGCGACTACCTATTTTCACGCGCCGTTTCCAGCGAACTATCTTGGGCAC
>OMNU01001626.1_pt1 | contig 9943 bp, 8 predicted proteins | sample 1673511 | NCBI WGS metagenome assembly OMNU01 (sample SAMEA103958113, study PRJEB25191) | human gut metagenome | reverse complement strand
AGCTTGACAGCCCATTTTGGTGCGCGGAAAACTCAGTGATGGATCACGTCCGCCGCAGCCTGAATCCGCCGGAGGACAGCCTGCCCCGCGTCGCCGGTCAGATAAGCGTAGGTCGTCTCCGGCACGAGCGGGCGAATCGCTTCGATATGGCCGTCGTGGATGAGCTGACGGACGTGCGACGCGCTGATGGCCTCGCCCTGCGCCTGCGCGCGGGGGATGACGACCAGCTCGACGCCCGCCTTGGGCAGAACCGCCGCGAGCGCCTCGTTATACAGGCTCGTCGTGTGGGAGAACGGCTCTTCGCCGACGTAGCGCCGCGTCAGATTCAGCGCGGCCGCAATGCGGGTGAAGAGCGTCGCGTCCAGCTCGGCATGGGTGCGGGTGACAACGTCCGCATCCTTGAGGAAATAGGAGGGGAACGTTGCGGAGGAGATCATGTAGCTGCCGGAGGAAACGACCGAAACGTTGCCGTATTTCGCGCAGGCGGCCTTGACCATCGCCATGCGATCCGAATACGGCACGAGCGAGCGATCCTCGCTGAGCACGAACAGCACGACGCGCTCGTTTTCCTTCGCCGCGCGCGCCACCAGCGTCTCATGGCCGAGGGTAAAGGGGTTCGCGTTCATCACCAGCGCCGCGCCGGGGCGTCCGCCCGCATAGGGCGCAAGGCTTTTCAGGTAGCGCGAAAAGCCGTCGCGTCGGTTTTCCATGAACACGAGGCGGCCGTCCACACGCGCGATTTCCGTAAAGCCCAGCGGCGCAAAGAACTTTGCGCTGTCCACCTTCGTGTATAGAAACAGGTGCGTGTGGCCGCGCTCAATCTGCGCCTGAACCAGATGCGCGACGATCACGGCCATCAGCCCTTCGCCGCGATGCGCGCCATCCACGGCGAGGCAGCGCAGCGTGTTTTCAAACAGCGAGCCCGTGGCGATCATCTGCCCGTCGTCGTCGTAGATCGCGGCGGAATAGGTCAGGTTTCGGTCGCGCTCGATGCCCTCGCGCGCGAGCAGCGCCGCCTGCGCGTCCCAGCCGGGCACGAGCCGCCCGCTGTGATCCACCACGCGGTGGCACGGATAGTCGCCGTAGCGCTCGGCCTGGCTGAGCACGCGGCCGACCAGCCGCGCGTTTTTCGGCCGGCCGATCAGCCGCGCGATCTGCCCGTAGGTCGCAACGTTTCCCTCCGGGATCTCGCCCACGGCGGAGAGAATCTCATAGATCAGTCGTTCGTCCGTCGCCGCTGCCATCGCGCAGCCTCCTTTCCATATGGGCATCCGCCCAAAAAACCGGACCGGCCGGCAGCAAACACGCTGCCGGCCGGTTTGTGCCTCATCCGCTGTGCTTATGCGCCGAAGCTGACGCTCTTGGCAGCCTCCACGAAGCTCGGCTCGTAGGTGTCAAAATCGTCCTTCGCGCTCGCAAACTGCACGAGCCAGAAGCCGTCGTCCGCCTGATACATCACGGCAAGGTAGCGGTACTCGACGTCCTTATCCTCGTTGTAGAAGTCATAGAGGATTGTCGGGCAGCCGTTGATGTCGTCGCCCGCAACGGGGTTGCGGCTGCTGTTGTTCTGCATGACGAGCGCGGCGTACTGCTCGAGCGTCACGTCGTTGAGTCCGGCGGCGGCGAACTGATCGTTCGTCTCGTGCAGGGCGAACACGGCGGCCGTTTTGGCGGCGTAGCACACGGTGTAGCCGTCCATGGACTGCTTGCTGAAGTCGCTCGTGAGCGTGATCGTCATGCCCTCGTTGGAGAAGGTCTTGGCCGCGGCGTCAAACGGGTTGGTGCTGCCGCAGCCGGCGAGCACGGCCACGAGCAGCAGCGTGCAGATAATGGCGGTAAAGGTGCGTTTCATGTTGGATCTCCTTTTTCTTTCTTTGAAATATGACAGCGGCTCATTCGGCCGGTGTGTCCGTTTTCGGCTGGTACTGGTACGGTTCCGGGCTGGGCTCGGCGTAGCCGGTGGCGATGTCGAACTGCTTGATGAGCTGCGAGATGCCGAGCTTCGTCACCATCAGCTCGTCATAGGCCAGCTCGTCCGTGAAGCCGTTCTCGCGGCACTCCTCGAGTCCTTCCTCCACGTCCTCAAGCTCGGACACGCACTGCTCGTACAGATCCTCGAGCTTGCCGAGCGCCGTGGCGGTGTTGTCGCCGCTGCCCTCGACGGGGCACGCGCTCTCGAACCGGCGGCCGATGCGCACGATCGCAGCGTAGCCCGCCTGCAGCATCATGAGCGTGAGCGCGCCGGCCTGTCCGGCGGCCTCGCTCTGCTTCATGCCGGTCATCATATCCGACACGTCCTGCAGCCACTGTTTGTGCACGCCCTTGAGCTGGTCAAGGCGCTCGGTGAGCTGGGCCTCGGAGTGACGGTTGGCGGAGTAGCCGCCCTTTTTCAGTTTGCGGGTCAGACGTTCCATAGTATTTGCATCCTCCAAATGTGAATTTCGGTCAATCGTCCACGTCGAGCGCCTCAAGGCCCTTGGCGGGGATGGGGCGGCTGTCGCCGTGGCGCACAAAGAGCATCGTCACGAACGCGCCGGCCACGAAGATAGCGGCGTAGGGGAAGAGCACGGTCATGCCGAGCTTGTCCATCAGGAAACCGGAGAACATCGGCGTGACGACCTGCGCGGCCATGCTGGCCGTGTAGTAAAAGCCGGTGTAGCGGCCGACGTCGCTGCCGGAGCACATCTCCACGACCATCGGGAACGAGTTGACGTTGATGGTGGCCCAGCCGATGCCGGCGAGGCAGAACATGGCGTTCATGAGCATCGTGGGGCTCTCGGCGTTGAGAAAGGCGGCCACGCCGAACGCGACGGCCAGCATCACGACGCCGCCGAGGATGGTCTTCTTGCGGCCGATCTTGGACGCGACGATGCCGACGGGCAGGTACGCCACGATGGCGGCGGCCTGCGCGAGCATGAGCGTGAGGTTGTAGTCCTTGTGCAGGATGTTGCTCGCGTAGACGGAGTATTTCGACGTCACGGCGTTGTAGCCGAAGAACCACAGTACGATCGACAGCAGCAGGAAGATGAGCGACCGGCGCTCGGCCTTGCCGAGCTTGCCAGACCCTGCGGGCGCGTCGTCACTGTCGCCGTTATCGATGCCGAAGCGCTTGCTGTCGGCCTGCATCTCGGCCACGAACTTCGGCTCATTGACCGTCAGGCGGAAGATCAGCAGCGCCACCAGCATGATGCCCGCGATCACAGCGAAGTACGCCGTGTAGCTCATGAGCGAGTTGCGCACGGAGCTCGTGGCGAAGGCCATGCCGATGGCCAGCACGAGGATACCGCCGGCAGTGCCCATGAGGTTGATGACGGCATTCGCCTTACTGCGCAGCGGTTTGATGGTAACATCGGGCATGAGCGCGACGGCGGGGGAGCGGAACGTGGCCATGGCCACGAGCACGACGAGCAGCAGCACGATAAAGCCGATGAGCGCGCCGGGGTGCTGCACGGTCGTCTGGTGGGCATAGGCCTGGCGCGCGGGCACGACATAGTTCGTGTAGTCGTGGTTCGTCACGGTCTTGCCCTCGGCGTTTGTGACCTGACTCGTGATGGCGGCAAATTCGTCCTCGGTGAACGTGTCCTCGAGCACGAACGTCTCGCCGTCGGGGGTCTTGAGCGTGCGGTCGGCCTCCTGCTGGTACACGACGCGTAGCGCAGCGGGATCGTCGATGGCGGCGGCCGCGTCGATGCTTTTCAGCTGCGCATCGTCGACGAGCGACAGGCTGATGAACGCGATGGCCGCGACGATCGTGCCGAAGACGATGAACGGCGTGCGGCGGCCGCGCCTGCCGGTGTGCTTGTCGGAGATCGCGCCGAACAGCGGCAGCAGAAACAGCGCCAGAATGTTGTCGAGCGCCATGATGACGCCGGACCACGCCTGCGACATGCCGAACTTGTTCGTCAGGATCAGCGGGATGGTGTTGTCATACGCCTGCCAGAAGGCGCAGATCAGGAAAAAGGCAAAGCCAACGCAGATGGTGCGCTTGTAGTTGAGCTTCACAGGATTACCTCCATCAGTCTCTATCGGATTTGTCTCATTCTACAATACCTTGCCCGGCAATTCAACAGGCATTTGACGAAAAGCAGAAATTGTTGTTTAATAAGGACAAAGCAAACCGGCGGTCCGCACCGCCGAAAGGAGGACTCGTTATGAATTGGAAAACTGCCTGCAAGATCGCCGCACCGGCCGCCGCCTGCGCGGGTGCGTTTGCGTTTCTCGTCGCGCCGGGCCGCGCCACGCGCGCGCAGAAAGCCCCGTTTTTGTACCGCAATTATGCGCACCGCGGCCTGCACACCGAGGACGGCACCGTGCCGGAAAACTCGCTCCCGGCCTTCCGCGCCGCGGCCGAGGCGGGCTACGCCGTCGAGATGGACGTGCACCTGACGGCGGACGACCAGCTCGTCGTGTTCCACGACGATACGCTCGAGCGCATGTGCGGCGTGCCGGGCGTCATTGATGATTTCACGCTCGCCGAGCTGCGCGCGCTGCGCCTCGGCGATACCGACTGCGTCATCCCGACCTTTGCCGAGGCGCTCGAAGCGCTCGGCGGCCGCGTGCCGCTGCTGCTCGAGGTCAAGCGCGGGCACAATAACCGCCGCCTGTGCGCGCTGACGCTCGCCGCCCTGCGTACTTACGGCGGGCCGTACTGCGTCGAGAGCTTTGACCCCACGATCGTCGCGTGGTTCCGGCGCAACGCGCCCGATATCCTGCGCGGCCAGCTCAGCCAGCCGCCGAAGGACTACGGCAAGGCGCTCAATAAGCCCGCGGCCGCCATCGTCGGAAACGTGCTCACGAACGTGATCGCCCGCCCGCAGTTCATCGCCTACAAGATCGGGCCGAAGCCGCTGAGCGTGCGCCTGTGTGAGGCCATGGGCGCCGCGCGCGCCGGCTGGACGAGCCGCGCCTGGACGCACGAGCGCGATTATGACATCGTCATCTTCGAGCACTATCGCCCCGGCGCATGGTTCCGCGCCGATATCTGAGTCGCAGGGGAGCCCGAGGGGGCAAGGCCCGCCTCGGATGAGATCTTTGCATCGCCGTCAGGCGGATGAGGTGGAAGCGTTTTGGTTTCCGCCAGTACCTCATGTATCACGTTTACACACGATGAAAAAGCAACAGCAGCCACACCGGCGTTCGCCGGTGTGGCTGCTGTTGTTTGCTTGTGCTTGCACGTCCGCGGCGGATGCAGACCCGGACGCTGCAAAGTGGAAGAGAGAACACAAACGAGGGATTCGCAACATCATTTGCAAAAACGATGTTTACTGAACACATCCTAACATTTGTGTCCGAATATGTCAAGCGATTTTCAAACGTTTTTTGAATTTTTTTACGCCGTTGCGCCGCCGCGCAGGATCTGCGCCAGCTCTGCCACGTCGCGCAGGACGTATTTCGGCTGCACGTCGGACGCTTTGAGGATCGCCTCGTCCGTCTCGCCGGACATGACGAGCACGCTCTGCGCGCCCGCATTCACGGCCACGGCGATGTCGGTGTAGATCCGGTCGCCCACGCAGCAGATCTGCGCGTTCGGCACGCCGGTCTGCGCCGAGATGACGTCGACCATGTTGCGGTTCGGCTTGCCGATGTAGGTCGGCTGCACGCCGGAGGCAGCGGTCAGCAGCGCGCAGATGCTCCCGCAGTCGGGCAGCACCTCGCCGGCCGGCATGGGGCAGACCCAGTCGGGGTTGGCGGCGATGAAGGTCGCGCCGCGGCGCAGGAAGTGCACGGCCTTGTCGAGCTTTTCGTACACGAGCTCGGTGTCGAACCCGGCCACGACGATCTCCGCGCCGTCGTCCACGAGCGGGATGCCGTAGCTGAGCAGCTCGCGGCGGAACGCTTGCGTGCCGACGAGGTACACGGGTTTGCCCGCATAGTGCTGGTTGAGGTACAGCGCCGTCGCCATGCCGGAGGTGAACACGTTCTCAGCCTCGCACGGGAAGCCCAGACGCCGCAGGCGCGTGATGTAGTCCGTGCCCGCGCGCGAGGAGTTGTTGGTCAGGTAAATGTACTGCCGTCCGGTATCGGCCAGCGTGTGGATGAAGTCGACCGCGCCGGGGAACACATCGTCCCCGAGGTAGAGCGTGCCGTCCATGTCCAGCAGGAACAGGCGCGCATCGAGCAGGTCTTTCAGATCGTTCATGGGAGCCACCTCACAGAATCTTATTTTTTTCTTAACACCCTATTATACCATGAAAAACGGGCCGCACAATCCCAATTATTCTGGCGGCAGGTGTTGAAAAAAACGGCCGATGTGCTATAATATTAAAATCTGTACCGTGGGCCGCTGTTGCATGCAGGCCGGTGCGGATCTGAAGGTGTAATAAAATTTTTGGAGGCATAGATATGGCAAAGAAACAATTCAAGGCCGAGTCGAAAAAACTGCTCGACATGATGATCAACTCGATCTACACGCACAAGGAGATCTTCCTGCGCGAGATCATCTCGAACGCTTCCGACGCCATCGATAAGCTGGCATATCAGGCGCTGACGGACGAAAAGGTCGGCCTCAGCCGCAGTGATTTCGCAATTCAGCTGAAGGTCGACGAGCCCAGCCGGACGCTCACCGTGAGCGATAACGGTATCGGCATGGACAAAGACGAGATGGAAAACAACCTCGGCACGATCTGCCGCTCCGGCAGCCTGCAGTTCAAGCAGGCGCTGGACAAGGAAAAGGCCGCCGACACCGATATCATCGGCCAGTTCGGCGTAGGCTTCTATTCTGCGTTCATGGTTGCGGACAAAGTGACCGTCATTTCAAAGAAATACGGCTCCGATGAGGCTTGGAAATGGGAATCCGAGGGCGCGGACGGCTATACCATGACCCCGTGTGAGCGTGCAAACGCCGGTACGGACGTGATCATGCAGCTGAAGGCCGACACGGACGACGAAAAATACTCCCGCTTCCTGAAAACATGGGAACTGCAATCCCTTGTCCGCAAGTATTCCGATTATATCCGCTACCCCATCCGCATGGCGGTTGAAAAGAGCCGCATGAAGGAGGGCACGGAAAAGAGCGACAAGCCCGAATATGAGACGTATACCGAGGTTGAGACGCTCAACTCCATGGTTCCGATCTGGAACCGGAACAAAAAGGATGTCACTGACGAGGAATACAACAATTTCTATAAGGAAAAGTTCTTCGACTTTGAAGACCCGCTAGCCGTCATCCACGCGAACGTCGAAGGTGCGGTCACATACAAGGCCCTGCTGTTCATCCCCGCGAAAGCGCCGTATGACTTCTACACCAAAGACTTCAAGAAGGGTCTGCAGCTGTATTCCTCCGGCGTGATGATCATGGAAAACTGCGCTGATCTGCTGCCGGACTGCTTCCGCTTCGTGCGCGGCGTGGTCGATTCGCAGGATCTGAGTCTGAATATTTCCCGTGAGATGCTCCAGCACGACCGTCAGCTGAAATTCATCGCAGGAAACCTCGAAAAGAAGATCAAGACCGAACTGCAGAAGCTGATGGACAACGACCGTGAGAAATACGAAAAGTTCTTCGCAGCCTTCGGCCCGCAGATCAAGTACGGCGTTCTGGCCGATTATGGCGCAAAGAAGGAAACGCTTCAGGATCTGCTGCTCTACTGGTCGAGCAAGCAGGGCAAGCTGATCTCTCTCAAGGAATACGTCGCTGCCATGCCGGAGGATCAGAAGTATATTTACTATGCCAACGGCGAGAGCCGCGAGGCGCTGCTCCAGCTGCCGCAGATGGAAAAGCTGCAGCAGAAGGGCTGCGATGTGCTGTTCATGACCGATGAGGTCGATGGTTTCGTACCGCAAACGCTGGCAAAGTATCAGGAGAAAGAACTCAAGGCCATCACGGCTGGTGATCTGGGCCTCGAAACAGAAGAGGAAAAGAAAGCTGCCGAGGAAAAGAGCGAAAAATCGAAGCAGACGCTTGAATTCGTCAAAAAGACGCTGGGTGAGCAAGTAAAGGACGTACGCTTGAGCGACAATCTGGGCAGCCATCCCGTCAGCGTCGTCCCCGACGGCGGCATGACGTTTGAAATGGAGAAATATTTCAAGCGCATGAACCCCGAGGCCGGCATGAAGGCCGACCGCATCCTCGAACTGAACGCCGACCATCCAATTTTTGCGAAGCTGCAGATCGCAGTTGCACAGGACGAGAAGAAGGCGGAGGATCTGGTAAAGATTCTCTACACGCAGGCGCTGCTCATGGCCGGTCTGCCGGTCGAAAACGCAGGTGAATACACCGATCTGGTATGCAGCCTCATCGGATAAGCCGAACAATACGCTGCTTGTACAATTTAACTTCTTAGACAGCCGGAGCCGGCGTTCCAAAATGGGAACGCCGGCTCCGGTTTATTTTCTTACCTCGATGCTTCCGCCGTCGGCGAGCGTTTTGCCCTCCAGCAGCACAAGCTTCTCCGCGAACAGGTTCGTAAATCCGCTCAAAATCGCAGCGGAGACGATCATCTCCGGCGTGTCGCGGACATTCAGTTCCGTCGTGACCTCCCGGTCAAACATGGCAGCAGCCGTCAGACGGACCTGCTCGATGAAGTACTTCGCACACCGCTGATGGCGCAGTACAAACGCAGCATAGGCCCTTTTGACATCCTCCTCCGGAAGATCGCCCGGCAGGAGCGTGGACAGCATCGACAGCCGCAGGCTTTGCTTGAGCGTACAGATCATGATGAGATACGCGATATGGATGCGGTAATAGCGCTTTTTGCGCGGCTCCGGCAGCAGCTTTGTACGGACATAGTTGTTGATGGCCGCTGCCGTGATGGGCTCCGCCTGCTTGAGTTCCGGCGGCAGATAGTCCAGATACTGCTTCAGAAGCTGCACGACCTGCTCCATATAGAGGCCGAAATCCGGAATGGCGTCCCAGTCCGGAAGCCGATAGGCCGCGAGAAACTTTTCCCATCGCCGAAGCTTGCCGACGACAAGATCATTGTCAAAATTCATTGCTGCACACACCTTTCGGAACTAAGTATATCACATCCGGTAAAAAATGCAAGAGCAATTCAGATTTGAAAGATGAATTGACATTGCAGCCAAAATGTGATAATCTAATATTTAAGATTACATAAAGAAAGAAGTTCCGTTATGTTCAGAATCGTTACCGATACATCCGCAAATCTTCCGACTGACTATTTGCTCTCGGAGCAGATCACCATCATCCCCTACACCTTCCAGAGCGGCAAGGGAGAGCAGTCCTGCATGGATCTGGCAACCTTTGACGCAAAAGATTTTTACACACAAATGCGCAGCGGCGTGAAGGTCACGACCTCGCAGATCCCGCCGCAGCGCTATATTGACGTTCTGACGCCGATGCTGGAAGCCGGTGAGGACGTTTTGTTCGTCAGCATGTCCTCCGGTATCAGCGGCTCATATGCCTCGGGTCAGATTGCCGCGCGGCAGCTGCGCGAGGAATTCCCGGACAGGAAACTGCTTCTGGTCGATACCTACAGCGCATCGCTGGGCGAGGGTCTGCTTGTCATGCGCGCGGTCAACTGCCGCCGTGAAGGGATGTGTATCGACGAAACCTATAAGACGCTTCGCGCGCTGCGTCACCGCATGGCGCAGATCTTTACCGTTGACGATCTGCGCTATCTGCGCCGGACGGGCCGTCTGTCCAATCTGGAGGCTGCTGTCGGAACAGTCTTGCAGATTAAGCCGCTTCTAAAGGGCGACCCGCAGGGAAAAATCGTCTGTTTCGCCAAGCTTCGCGGACGGCAGCGTGCCGTCGAGGCCATTGCCAAGCGGTATGAGGAACTTGTTGTGGATGCGCAGGACCAGACCGTCGGCATCGCCCACGCCGACTGCGCGCCCGACGCGCAGATCCTCGCGTCCCTCCTGCGCCGCAGCAGCAAGCCGCCCAAAAAAATCCTGACGGTCGATTACGAGCCTGTGACCGGCTCCCATGTCGGCCCCGGCGCACTGGCGCTGTTCTTCCTGTCGGACGAGAACGTCAGAAACA
>OMNU01001619.1_pt1 | contig 9967 bp, 9 predicted proteins | sample 1673511 | NCBI WGS metagenome assembly OMNU01 (sample SAMEA103958113, study PRJEB25191) | human gut metagenome | reverse complement strand
AATATTTTTGTGAGGAAAATTTGGAGCCGCGGCGGTTATATTTTCCCGATCGGGGAGGAGGCGGTTTTTGTTCGTCCCTGTGTATTCTTCACAAATCGTGTGTTTTGCAGTGGAAAGATAAGGAGTGAATATCATGGAACAAAAACTCAGCATACTGCTAACCGTTATGATTTTATTATGCAGCGTATTTTGTGTGCCGCAAGCATCGGCAGTCTCCGGCTTTATCGGTGAAGTGAAGGATCCGTCCACGCTGCCCGCATGGGCGGATCAGGCCACCCTTCGTCGCATTGTGAAAAACGAGTATAAACGTATGACGAAACTGAAAAGCACTGTAGATAACGGCGTTTCCTACTTCGACTACGGCCAGACAACGGATGATTGGATGTATACTTATCAACTTATCATCGCAGGATCGGATGAAATCAAAGATCAAAGCTATATGATCCAAGTGTTTACAGGTGGAACTTCTTCCTGTTCGTGTGAAGGTTGGGGCAATGGCATATCCGCCATCGTTGTAACAGAAGAATCTTACAAGAAAGGAAAGGCTTATACTGTGCGTGACGCGTTTGCTCAATATTTTTTACTGGCGTCTACAAGCAGTAGTACTTCTGATATGCCGTGTGGACAGCAGTATTGGATTGGGGACAAAGTATACCAATTGTTTTATTATGGACATATAGAATGCGATTATAGTGTACTGGTCTCCAATCCGGACTACATGTATTTTGAAGATGCCTGTTCTTTCCCCACCACCGGCACGGAGGAACGCTATGCCTATGCGCACAAGGGCGATGTGGATGAGGATAGTGGGATAACGGTGGCCGACGTGGTTGCCCTGCGGCAGTACATCGTAAATCCTGATGAAGCTACAGCCACCCAAAATGTCATCATGGACATGGACGGCGACTTTGCCGTGACGGTCACCGACGTAGTCGCCCTCCGGCAAAAAATCGTGAATGGTTAAGCTGTGTGAATGGAAAAATCCGGGATGTGGGGGAGGGTATGCGCCCGCAAAATCCATTGTGCGCCCCGCCTCTCCCCATGGACAGTGCCTACAAAAAAAGGAATCGCGCCTCCTCCGACCTCTGCGGGATAAGCAGCCTTCGCGCCCCTTGCGCCAGAGGCTGCGGCCTCACTGCCTGCAGGATCGCGGGCGCGTTTTTTATTTTCCGAAAATCCCGCTTTGCGGGCGGCGAATCTTTCCCGTTAGCGATTGACAAAGCGGCGGGGGAAGATTATAATAATATACTGTATAAATCGGCTGGCTGCATCTTCTGCGGTACGGCTTTTAAGGAATGATGAAAATGGAATGGACCTCCCTCAACGATTTGCGGGAAAAGTATCTCCGCTTTTTTGAAAGCAAGGGGCATTTGCGGCTGAACAGCTTTTCGCTGGTGCCCAATAACGACAAATCTCTGCTGCTGATCAACTCCGGCATGGCACCGATGAAAAAATATTTTACGGGTGAGGTTACCCCTCCCCGCAAGCGGGTCACCACCTGTCAGAAATGTATCCGCACCCCCGACATCGAGCGGGTGGGAAAGACGGCGCGCCACGGCACTTATTTTGAAATGCTCGGCAACTTCTCCTTCGGGGACTACTTCAAGCATGAGGCGACCGCCTGGGCCTGGGAGTTCTGCACCAAGGTGATGGAGATGCCGGTGGACAAGCTGTGGGTCACCATCTATCAGGATGATGACGAGGCCTTCGACATCTGGACCAAGGAGGTTGGGGTTGCCCCCGATCGGATCGTCCGCATGGGTAAGGAGGATAATTTCTGGGAGCACGGTACCGGCCCCTGCGGCCCCTGCTCGGAGATTTACTTTGACCGGGGAGAGAAATACGGCTGCGGCCGCCCCGACTGCGGCGTCGGCTGCGAGTGCGACCGGTATGTCGAGTTCTGGAACCTTGTTTTCACCCAGTTCGACTCGGACGGAAAGGGAAACTATGCGCCGCTGGATCACCCCAACATTGATACCGGCATGGGGCTGGAGCGGCTGGCCTGCATCTCGCAGGGGGTCGACAATCTGTTTGAGGTCGACACGGTACAGAACATCATGAAGCACATCAGCGAAATCGCCGGTGTGACCTATAAAAAAGACGAGCGGAAGGATGTCTCCCTCCGCGTGATCACCGACCATATCCGTTCAACCACCTTTATGATCGGCGACGGCGTGATGCCCTCGAACGAGGGGAGAGGCTATGTCCTCCGCCGGCTGCTGCGCCGCGCCGCACGGCACGGCCGCCTGCTCGGCATCCACCGTCCCTTCCTGTATGAGGTGGTGGATACCGTCATCGCGGAAAACCCGGCTTATCCCGAGCTGGCCGAGAAGCGGGAGCTGATTAAAAAGGTCGTTCTGTTCGAGGAGGAGAGCTTTGGCCGCACCATCGACCAGGGGCTTGCCCTGCTGGACACGCTGCTTGCAAAAATGTCCAAGGCGAAGGAGAAGATTCTTTCGGGCGCGGACGCTTTCCGGCTGAACGATACCTACGGTTTCCCGCTCGATCTCACGATGGATATTTTGGAGGAGCGGGGCATGACGGTGGATGAGACTGCCTTCCATGCCCTGATGAACGAGCAGAAGGAGCGGGCGCGCAAGGCCCGCAAGAGTGAAGAAGGCGAAGCCTGGAAGGGCGACGGCGCGATTCTGGACGGCGTGACGGCCACTGCGTTTGTCGGCTACGATTCGGATGAGGCGAAGGCTTCTATCCTCGCGATTGTGAAGGATGGGGAGCGGGCCGCCTTTGCCGGTATCGGCGACCGGGTGTCCGTGGTGCTGGACAAAACGCCTTTCTATGGCGAGAGCGGCGGTCAGATCGGGGATACCGGCCTGATCACCGGGGAGGGCGTTCGATTTGCGGTTCGCTCGACCTCCCGCACGGCGAACGGTCACTTCATTCACAACGGCGTGGTGGAGGATGGTGCGCTGTCGGTCGGAGCGGAGGTTACCGCCTCTATCGACGGGGAGCGCCGCATGGCCATCCGCCGCAACCATACCGCCGCCCACCTGCTTCAGGCGGCGCTGCGGAAGGTTCTGGGAACCCATGTCGAGCAGGCGGGACAGCTTGTGACCGATCACTCGGTCCGGTTTGATTTCACCCATTTCTCCGCCCTGACGGAGGAGGAACTGAACGCCGTCGAGCGTGAGGTGAACCGGGTGATTCTCTCCGGCCTTGCGGTGCAGGTGTCCGAGATGCCGATTGAAAAAGCCAAGGCCATGGGCGCTATGGCGCTGTTTGGTGAGAAATACGGCGACGTCGTGCGGGTCGTGAATGTCCCGGGTGAGTCGATCGAGCTTTGCGGCGGTACGCACATTGACAACACGGCCAAAATCGGCCTCTTCCGCATCGTGTCGGAGAACTCGGTTGCGGCCGGCGTCCGCCGGATTGAAGCGGTGACCGGCAGGGCGGTGCTCGGCCTCCTGGATCAGTACAAGAGCATGGCGGAGAAGGCGGCCGGCATCTTCAAGCTCGGCAATCCGGAGGAGCTGGTCTTTAAAGCGCGCGCCGTGATGAACGAGCTGAAGGACAAGGATCGGGAGATTGCCTCTTTGCAGGGGCAGATCGCCAAGCTGCGCATGGACGGCCTGTTCGATCAGGCGGAGGAGGTAGAGGGGCTGAAGATCATCTCGGCCTCCCTGAACGGAACCGGCGCCGATACCATCCGCGCAATGTGCGACAAGGTGAAGGAGAGCATGCCGGCCGGCGTGGCGGTCATCGCCGGTGTAACCGACGGCAAGGTGACCTTTGCCGCCGCCTGCGGGAAAGAGGCGGTTGCAAAAGGCGCACATGCCGGCAACCTGATCCGTGCCGTGGCCAAGGTGGCCGGCGGCTCGGGCGGCGGACGTCCCGACAGCGCTATGGCCGGTGCGCCCAACGTGAACATGGTGGACGAGGCGCTGGCCTCGGTGCGGGAGACGCTGCTTTCTCAAATTTCAAAATAAAAAGAGGAGGGTTTTCAGCTTATGTCCGACTGCCTTTTCTGTAAAATTGCCGAGGGGGAGGTCCCCTCGACCAAGGTTTATGAAACCGACGACGTGCTGGCCTTCCGGGATATTGATCCTAAAGCGCCCTTCCACGTCGTGATCATACCCAAAACACACATTGCCTCCGCTGCGGAGATCACGGCCGACAACAGCGCCCTGATCGCCCGCGTGTTTGAGGCCGCCGCGGTGATCGCCAAAGAGCAGGGGCTGAAAAACGGCTTCCGCATTGTCAACAATTGCGGGGAGGAGGGCGGACAGACGGTCGGCCACATCCATTTTCATATGCTCGCGGGCAGGCTGCTGGCCTGGCCTCCGGGTTGATCGCTTTTTAAAAAAGCCTCCGGAAAAATTTCGGGGGCTTCTTCCTTTTTCATACATTCCTTTGGCCGGGTGAGCGGAAGGTCGGAGGAAATGGCGGCGCGCTTTCTGCTTTTTTTATGAATTGCGGCCGCTTTTTGGGGACGAACTTTGCATAGGCGGTGATGATCGGAAATGAAGCGGCCCCTTTTTGTGTGCGGCCTTGCTGGCTGCTTTGCCGTGATTTTCTGCTTTTATCTGCCGGAGTGGGCGGCCGCCGCGCTGATTGCTTTGCTTGCGCTTGGGGGCGGCGGACTGCTGCTTTTCGGAAGGCGGCACCGCCTGCCGCGGCAGGCGGCCGCAGCCCTGCTTGCGGCGGCCGTGATGGCCGGATACGCCTTCGCGGTTTTGCAGGTGATGGACAGCAGGGCAGAGGCGCTTGACGCCCAAACGGGGGAGATAGAGGCGGCTGTCACCGCCGTCTCCTTTACGGAGGATTCCGCCGTGTATGAGGTCAAGGTTACCGCCTGCTCAGTGGAGGGCGCGCCCCAAAGCTTCCGGGCGCGGATCTATACCGACGATCGCGCCATGGCAAAGGTGGGAGATGGACTTTATGCCTCGGTTGCATTTTCCGCTTTGCAGCGGGACAGCAAACGCTATTATTACCCCGACGGCATCTGCCTGACCGGCAGCGTGACCGACTCCTGTACCGTTTTCGAGAGGGAGGAGGGGCGTTCGGTTTTTGCTTTCCTTCGCTCTTTGCCGGAAAAGATACGCACCCATGTGCGTGAGATGTACGCCTCCACCCTGTCGTATGATACGGCGGCGCTGCTGACCGGCATTACGCTGGGGGACACCTCCGGCTTTTCGAAGGAGATGGCGAACAGCCTCTCGCTGGCCGGGGTATCCCATGTTGTGGCTGTGTCGGGGCTGCACCTCTCGGTCGTTTGCGGCGGCCTGCTGACTTTGCTGACCCGGCTGCGGGTATCGGTGCGCCGCCGATCGGTCATCACGCTGATCGCCGCTGCGCTCATGGCGGCAGTGGCCGGCTTTACCCCCTCGATTTGCCGCGCGGCGATTACCTATACCATTCTGCTGGCGGCGCAGATGCTGTTCGTCAAAAGCGATGCGCTGAACTCTCTGGGTGCGGCCAGCCTGATTTTGCTTTTGTTCAACCCCCTGTCTGCGGTGAGCCTGTCATTTCAGCTGTCCTTTGCGGCAACACTGGGAATCCTGCTTTTCGCGCCGGGGCTCTACCGGCGTTTGGATCGCTTTTTGCCGCGGACGCCGCTGCTGCGCCGGGGATTTTCTTACCTGAGCTATGGCCTCTGCGCCTCGCTGGGGTCGATGCTGTGCACCCTGCCGATTCTGGTGCTGAGCTTTGGAAACGTCAGCCTGATCGCGCCGGTTTCCAACATGTTTGTCGTGTTTCCCGCCTCGGCCGCGCTGGTTTGCGGCGTGTTGGCCGCACTGCTTTCGGCGGTGCCGTTTCTGCGGTTCCTCGGCTTCCCGTTTCTGTTTGCGGCCGGGCTTTTGGCGCGGTTTGTCTTAAATATAACCCGGCTGCTTGGCGGATTGCCGCTGGCCTCGATCTCCTTTTATGAGCCGTACATGAAGCTTTGCTTTGCGGCCGTTTTGCTGATGCTGGCGGCGGCGCTGATTATCGGAGGGAAGGGGAGGCGCACCCTTCGTATAGGCGCGTTGTGCTGTGTGCTACTGATCCTTTCCTCGGCGCTGGTTGTCCGCGTCCGCTTTGCGGGGGAGGTCAGCCTGGCGGTTCTCGATATCCAACAGGGCGTTTGCGCCGTCCTGACCGCGGAGGGGAAAAGTGCCGTCATCGGCTGTGGAAAAGGCGGCGCTGCTGCCGCGGCTCGGTACCTGGAGGATCGGGGAATCCGCACGGCCGATCTCCTCCTTTTGCCGGAGAACAACGATACCTACGCGGCGGAGGCGGCCTCCTTCGTGCGTCAGACTGGCAGTCGGCAGCTTCTGGCCGGCGCGGATGGAAAACACGGACGGGCGCTGTCAGCCTTCCGCTCGCCGGCCGCTTTGCCGGTGGATGGAGCAGGCGCTGCCTTCGGCGATCTTCGGATGGAGGTGCTGCCGACCTCCGCCGGGAACTGCGTGGCTGTTTTCTGCAAGGGGAAATATATCCTATTTGCCGCGCCGGGTGCGAATCTTCTGGAACTGGAGACGACCTATGCCTCGCCGGATTTTCTGGTTTGCGGGACCAATCTTCCCTCTGGGGTTGATTCCGAAAAGCCGCCGGTTATGATCTTGTCAGGGGGCGGCAGCGACGGCTATCTCGCTGCGTCGGCGGCAGGCTGTCCGCTCTATCTTACCGGGGGCGAGGGGAATCTGGTCTTTACTTTTGAAAATAACGGAGCCTTCCGCGTCCGGCGGGAGGGATAACGCCCCTGCCGCACAGGACTGCGGCGTGGGACGGGAAAGGTGGTGGCTGTTTTGAAACCGATTGGAGAAGCCCAGCTGAAAAAGCAGATCTCTTCGGGCGAGTTTTTGAATACATATGTCATTTTTGGCACCGAAACCTATCTGAAGCAACATTATGTAAACAAGATTATTCAAAAGGCGGTAGGGAACGCGGATGCCTTCAATTACGTCCGGTTTGACGGGAACGTGGATGTGCGCGAGCTGAACGACGCGGTTTCTCAGCTGCCCTTCCTGTGCGAAAAGCGGTGCGTTGTGGTCTGCGACTTCGATGTGGAGGCAGCCCGCGCCGACCTGTTGGAGGGGATTTACGCCATCCTGGATCAGCAGGTTGAGACGACCGTGCTGATTTTCTGGTTCGATACGGTGGAGGTCAATCCGAAAAAGGCGCCCAAGCTGACCCGGCTTGTCGAGCGGTGTGAGAAAAATCGCGGCGCCGGCGTGCAGCTGGATCAGCGAAGCGAGTCGGAGCTGATGAAGCTTCTCAAAAACAGTGCCGAGAAGCGGGGCTGCCGAATGGAGCCGACCGTCTGCCGCCATATGCTGGAGGTATGCGGCCGCGACCTTCTGACATTGCAAAGCGAGCTGGAGAAGCTCTGCTTCTACGCCCCGGGGGAGTCGATCAGCCGGGAAATGGTCGACCGGGTTTGCGTGCGTACGATTGACGCCAGCGTGTATGATTTGACCCGGGCGATTCACGCAAAAAACGCCGACCGCGCGATGGAAATTATCGCCGATCTCTTTTTTGAAAAGGTGGAGCCGGTCGTGATTCTATCGGTGCTGTCGGGCTGCTATATTGATATGTACCGCGCCAGAGCGGCGGAGAATGCCGGCCTCAAGCCGCGGGAGATTGCCAACGATTTCGGCTACTATGGCAGGGGCTTTGTGCTGGATAACGCGTCGGCGGCGGCACGCGGCCTGACCATGGCGCAGCTTTCCGCCTGCCTCGGCATATTGATGGAGGCGGATCGCGCCCTCAAAAGCACGCGCGCCCAGGACAAGGCAGGCTATGCCCGCACCATGCTGGAGCAGACGGTGGTTCGGCTGATGCTCTGCCAGAGGAGGACGGCGCGATGATCCGTTTGCAGCAGGCGGTGATCGTCGAGGGCAAGTATGATAAAATCAAGCTGGAAAATATTGTGGACGCTTTGATTTTGCCGACCTATGGGTTTGAGATTTTCAAGGATAAGCCCCGGATGAATCTGATCCGCCGTCTGGCCAAAACGCGGGGCATTATCCTGCTTACCGACAGCGATTCGGCCGGATTTATGATCCGATCCCACATTGCCGGCAGCGTGCAGGAGGGCAAGGTCTACCACGCTTATATCCCCGACCTGTACGGGAAGGAGCGGCGCAAGGTCTCCCCCTCCAAGGAGGGGAAGCTGGGGGTCGAGGGCGTGCCGGAGCAGGTGCTGTTGGAGGCGCTGGCGCAGGCCGGCGTCCTGTCGGAGGAGGGCACACCTCCCTCTGGCGTGGAGCAACGGCAGATTACACACGTGGATCTGTATGAGGACGGCCTTTCCGGCGGGGCGGACAGCCGCCGGAAGCGGCGGGCGCTGCTGGCGGCGCTGGATCTGCCGGAAAGGCTTTCTACCGGGGCGCTGTTGGATGTGCTCAACCGCATCCTGGGTTATTCTGAATACAAACGGCTGATCGCCGAATTGGAGAAAAAAAATGAATTTTGAAGGTATACTGCTCGGGGCGCTTTCCTTTGTCATTATCGGCATATTTCATCCGATTGTCATCAAGGCGGAGTATCATTTCGGCCGCAAGAGCATTCCGTTTTTTGTGGCGGGCGGCGTGATTTTTGCTCTGCTGTCGCTGCTTGTTCAGCAGGTTTACGGCAGCGTGCTGCTTGGGCTGATCGCCTTCTCCAGCTTTTGGAGCGTGAAGGAGGTCATCGAGCAGGAGAAGCGGGTGAAGAAGGGATGGTTCCCCAAAAACCCGAAAAAGGATGAGGAGGACAAGGCCGAATAGGCCTTTCCTTTCGCGCTTGCAGAAAAAAGAAAAGCAGAGGAGAGCCCTTCTCTTATCCGGGATGCCTGACACTAAGCGGGAATTTAATATGTTCATAATAAAAAATGCATCCATTCCTTCTCAAGAAAGGGATGGATGCATTTTGCGGTTTTCGGCTTATTTTGCCGCCTTGGCTTTGGCATAAGCGGTAGGGGAAAGGCCGTATTTGCGCTTGAACATCTTGGAAAAATTGAAAATATCCGTATAGCCGGAGCTGAGCGCCGCGGCGCTGGCCGAATAGCCCTGCTCGGTCATCAGCTCGGCCGCCTTGCTCAGCCGGACGTCCACCAGATACTGCTGGGGAGATTTGCCGATCTCTCTTTTAAAAGTGGTGCTGAAATAGCTGCGGTTGATTTCCAGAGAATCGGCCAGCGTTTCGACCGTGATGGGGTTGACATAATTGGCGTCAATATAGGCCTTGGCCTTCATGACATTCTGATAGGAGCGGGTGTGGCCGGTGTTTTTCGGCTGCTCAAGCAGGGAGAGCAGCTCGTAGATTTTGGCGCAGATGTAATATTCCTTCTCGGCTACAGAGGTCTCTGACGCGCGCAGGGCAGCAAAAATATGCTCGGCGGCCGGCAGGGTGAGAAGGTAGTTCTCCGAAATCTCCGGCATGGGGATGCGGCTTTCAAACCCGACCCAGCAATAGTTCCACGGATCCTCCTCATCCGCGGCGTAGGTGACAATCTCATGCGGGTGGATGATAAAAATCTGCCCTTTGGAGACGGGGTAGTTTTTGCCGTCGGCGGTGTAGACGCCTTTGCCGGAGAAAACATAATGCAAAAGAAAATACTCCCGCGCGGTCGGGCCGGCCCTGTATCCGGGGTCGCAGTCCTCCGTTCCGCATTCGCGCGGGTTGATGTCATGAAGCTGTTTGTTTGTAATCAAAAAATATTTCAGCATGACTTCTTTACCTTCCTTAACAAAACAAAGCTGTGCAGCAAAACTCTGTACAGCCTTATCATAACATAAAACCAAAGATGTGTGTGAATGAATTGTGAATAGAGTGCAAATTCTTCCATTCCGTCCGGCCGTCCGGCCGTCCGGTTGTCCGGTTATCCGGTCGTGCGGTCATACGGTCATCCAACAGTCCGGTCGTGGGGTTGTTCTCTGGCCTTGCGAAAAAACTGCCCCGAGGCTTTTTTGCACCCTCCAAAAAAAGCAAAGCCGCATCCACACTTTGACATGGAGGCGGCTTTGCGGTTTTGAAAATCGGACGA
>OMNU01001611.1_pt1 | contig 9983 bp, 5 predicted proteins | sample 1673511 | NCBI WGS metagenome assembly OMNU01 (sample SAMEA103958113, study PRJEB25191) | human gut metagenome | reverse complement strand
GGGCTTTGATCTGGCAGGACGGGAGATGTGCGGCGCACTTGGCTTACAGTTTGATTTCGATCTCAACGCCGGCGGGAAGCTCCAGGGCCATCAGGGCCTCCACGGTCTTGGGGGAGGGCTTGATGACGTCGATGAGGCGCTTGTGCGTGCGAAGCTCGAACTGTTCCATGCTCTTCTTGTCGACGTGCACCGAACGGTTGACCGAGTACTTCTCGATTTTCGTCGGAAGCGGAACGGGGCCCGATACGCGGGCGCCTGTGCGCTTTGCCGTTTCGACGATGTCGCTTGCGCTCTGATCTATCGTGCGAAAATCGTAGCCCTTGAGTTTGATTCTAATTCTCTGAGTAGCCATTGCTGTAATTCTCTCTTTTAAATAATTATCTTTCAACCTTGCGGGTTGCGGTTTCCTGAACCTGCTTGAGCACGTTCGCGGGCACCTGTTCAAAGTGGCTGGGTTCCATCGAGTACGACGCGCGGCCGCTGGAGAGCGAGCGTACGTCGGTCGCGTAACCGAACATTTCAGACAGCGGAACATGCGCGGTGATCTGCTGGGCACCGGAGATAGCCTCCATACCCTGGATCATGCCGCGGCGGCTGTTCAGGTCGCCGATGACGTCGCCCATGTAATCCTCCGGCACGGTGACGACCACTTTCATGATCGGCTCCTGCAGGACCGGATCGCCTTTACGGCAGGCCTCTTTAAACGCCATGGAACCGGCGATCTTAAACGCCATTTCAGAGGAGTCAACCTCATGATACGAACCGTCGTACAGCGTGACCTTGACATCCACAACCGGATAGCCGGCCAAAACGCCCGACATCATCGCGCCCTGGATACCCTGGTCAACCGCCGGGATATACTCCTTCGGGATGGCGCCGCCGACAATCGCATTGATAAACTCATAGCCCTTGCCGGACTCGTTCGGCTCGACCCTGATCTTGACATGGCCGTACTGACCCTTACCACCCGACTGACGGGAGTATTTGTGGTCAACATCGGCCGCCTTGCGGATGGTCTCCTTATAAGCGACCTGCGGAGCACCGACGTTGGCCTCAACCTTGAACTCTCTCAGCATACGGTCGACGATGATCTCCAGATGCAGCTCGCCCATACCGGCGATGATGGTCTGCCCGGTTTCCTCATCGGTGTAGGCGTGGAAGGTCGGATCCTCTTCCGCCAGCTTGGCGAGAGCGATACCCATCTTCTCCTGACCGGCTTTGGTCTTGGGCTCCACGGCGACGCGGATAACCGGCTCCGGGAACTCCATCGACTCCAGAATAACCGGGTGATCCTCATCGCAGAGGGTGTCACCGGTCGTCGTGTTTTTGAGGCCGACCGCAGCGGCGATGTCGCCGGCGTAGCAGGTCTCAATATCCTGACGGTGGTTGGAGTGCATCTGCAGAATACGGCCCATACGCTCACGGTTGCCCTTGGTCGCATTGTAAACCGAGGAACCGGCGTCAACCGTTCCGGAATAGACCCGGAAGAAGCAGATCTTACCGACATAGGGGTCGGTCGCGATCTTGAACGCCAGAGCGGAGAACGGCTCGGAATCCGAGGAATGCCGCTCAATCTCCTCCCCCGTGGCGGGGTCGGTACCCTTGATCGACGGAACGTCGGTCGGAGACGGCATGTAGTCGATCACGGCATCCAGCAGCTTCTGCACGCCCTTGTTGCGATAAGCAGTACCGCAGCAAACCGGCACCATCGTGTTGGCGATGGTCGACTTTCGGATGCAGTCCTTGATCTCCTTCTCGGTCAGCTCTTCACCGCCGAGGTATTTCTCCAAAAGAACCTCATCCTGCTCGGCGACATGCTCCAGAAGCTCGTTGTGGTACTTGTCCGCAAGCTCCTTCATATCGTCCGGGATGTCGACAACGTCGATCTGGATTCCCTTGGGATCGTTGTAGATGTAGGCCTTCATCTCCACAAGGTCGATCAGGCCTTTGAATGCGTCCTCAGCTCCGATCGGAAGCTGAATCGGCACGGCGTTGCACTTCAGCCGCTCCCGCATCATGTTGAGAACGTTGTAGAAGTCAGCGCCCATAATGTCCATCTTGTTGACGAAGGCCATACGCGGTACCTTGTACTTGTCAGCCTGACGCCAAACCGTCTCGGACTGGGGCTCAACTCCGCCCTTGGCGCAGAGAACGGTTACAGAACCGTCCAGCACGCGCAGGGAACGCTCAACCTCAACCGTGAAGTCGACGTGTCCGGGCGTGTCGATAATATTGATACGATGGCCCTTCCAGAAACAGGTCGTCGCAGCAGAGGTAATCGTGATACCGCGCTCCTGCTCCTGCTCCATCCAGTCCATTGTAGCCGTACCGTCGTGCGTTTCACCAATCTTGTGATTGATACCCGTATAGAACAGGATACGCTCGGTGGTGGTGGTTTTACCGGCGTCAATGTGGGCCATTATGCCAATATTTCTTGTAAGTTCGAGTGAAACCTGTCTTGGCATATTGTCCTCCTAAATAAATAGAAAATTCTGCGCAGATTACCATCTGTAATGGGCGAAAGCCTTGTTGGCCTCGGCCATCTTGTGGGTATCCTCACGTTTCTTGAACGCACCGCCCTGCTCGTTGACGGCATCCAGAATCTCGCCTGCCAGACGCTCCTTCATCGTTCTCTCGGAACGGGTGCGGCTGTAAGCGGTCAGCCAACGGAGACCCAGCGTCTGCTTCCGCTCGGGGCGGACCTCAAACGGAACCTGGTAGGTAGCGCCGCCCTTACGGACAGCCTTGACCTCCAGTTGGGGCATAACATTCTCCATAGCCTGTTCAAAAACCTCCAGCGGCTCTTTCCCGGTCTTCTCACCAATAATGTCAAATGCGCCGTAAACGATCTTCTGAGCAACGCCCTTCTTACCGTCCAGCATGATATTGTTGATCAGACGGGTAACCAGCTTGGAATTGTAAAGCGGATCCGGCAAAACGTCCCGCTTTGCGATAAAACCTCTTCTCGGCACTGTACTTCCCTCCTTCACATAGAATGATATCATAGGTACTCGAGTGACAAATCCCGTTAGCACCGGGCAGAGGCGTACATATATATTGTAACGCCGCCGCACGGATTCATGCAGCAGAGAATTCGTCTGTTAAAGGCTGGTGTAAAATACACCGGTTACTTGGCGCTGCCCTTCGGCCGTTTCGCGCCGTACTTGGAACGGGCCTGCATCCGGCCGGCAACGCCCTGTGCGTCGAGGGTTCCGCGGACGATGTGATAACGCACACCCGGGAGATCCTTAACTCTTCCTCCACGGATCAGAACCACGCTATGCTCCTGCAGATTGTGGCCCACACCGGGAATGTAGGACGTAACCTCAATACCGTTCGAGAGACGCACCCTGGCGACCTTCCGAATTGCAGAGTTCGGCTTCTTCGGGTTCATGGTCTTAACCGCGGTGCAGACACCCCGCTTCTGCGGAGAATCATTGTCGGTCAGCTTACGCTTCTGAGAGTTGTAGCCCTTGTTGAGCGCAGGCGCCTTGGCCTTCTTCTCGATGGTCTCGCGGCCGCTCCGTACTAACTGATTAAAGGTTGGCAAACTTACACCTCCTCGCATAAAAAAATAACTGCAGAGAACAGCAAGAAACACTATTCCATGCAATTATAAATTTTATCACCAAATCTATGAATTTGTCAAGCGATATTTTTAATTTTTACCCGATTTGTGCGATTTTGCGGGCGCTCGGGGCAAAAAGGCAAAGCTTTTCACCCCGGGTGCCCGGGTCAGGCGGATGTCTCCGCCCGAAATTCAGCGTTTATTCCTCGTCATCGAACTCCTCCGGAACAGCGTCCATATCCGGCGCTGCGCCGTCGGTTTCCATATGCTGGTAATAGGATTTCATCCCGGTACCGGCCGGAACCAGCTTACCGATGATGACATTTTCCTTCAGGCCGAAGAGCGGATCCTCCTTACCCTTGATCGCGGCGTCGGTCAGGACGCGGGTCGTCTCCTGGAAAGAGGCGGCGGAGAGGAAGGATTCGGTCGCCAGGGAGGCCTTGGTAATACCGAGCAGGGTCGGCTCATAGGTGATGAGCTCCAGCCCCTCTTCCCCGGCTTCCATGCGCTCCCGGATCGCCTTGTTGGCGAAGTAGACCTCGCCCCGTTCGACCTGCTGCCCTTCGATATAGTCCGAAGAGCCGGGGTTTACAATCCGCAGCTTGCGCATCATTTGACGGACGATAACCTCGATATGCTTGTCGTTCGGCTCAACACCCTGCGTCCGGTAGGAAAGCTGTACCTGATCAATAATATAATCCTGCACGGCATCCTGTCCCTTGACGGCCAGAATATCGGCCGGCGCGACCGAACCGGCAGTCAGCTGATCGCCGGCCTCCACCACGTCGCCCTCCTTCACTACCAGATGGTAGTCGTAGGGGATGGTGTATTTGCGCTCGTCCTTGGCTTCTTCGTCCGTGACGATGACCTCGATATTCTTCTTCACATGCTGGAAGCGGATCCGACCGCCGATTTCGGTGATGATGGCGGCACGCTTGGGCCGGCGGGCCTCAAACAGCTCCTCAACACGCGGAAGACCCTGGGTAATATCCTCAGCCGACGCGATACCGCCGGTATGGAAGGTACGCATGGTCAGCTGGGTACCCGGCTCACCGATCGACTGCGCGGCAATGATGCCGACCGCTTCGCCGACATTGACCTTACCGCCGGTGGCGAGGTTGGCGCCGTAGCACTTCTTACAAATGCCGTTTTTGGCGTGGCAGGTCAGGATGGAGCGGATTTTGATGCTCTCCACGCCTGTGTTTTCGATCAGCGAGGCCTCCTCATCGGTGAGCATGTGGTCGTTATCGACCAGAACCTCACCCGTTTCGGTGTCGCAGAAGGGCTCAAGCAGGTAGCGGCCGACCAGACGGTCGGACAGCTTCTCCATCACGTTGTTGCCGTCCTTGATGGCATAGACGGTCAGACCCTCATCACTGTGGCAGTCGTCCTCCCGGATGATGACATCCTGCGAGACGTCGACCAGCCGGCGGGTCAGGTAACCCGAGTCGGCGGTACGCAGCGCGGTATCGGCCAGACCCTTCCGCGCACCGCGGGAGGAGATGAAGTACTCCAGTACGTTCAGGCCTTCACGGTAGTTGGCACGGATCGGAACCTCGATAACCTTACCGGAGGTGTTGGAGATCAGGCCGCGCATACCGGCGAGCTGACGGATCTGGTTGATGGAACCACGAGCGCCCGAGTCGGCCATCATGAAGATGGGGTTGAAGTCGTCGAGATATTCCTTCATGGCGTCGCCGACCTCTTCGGTCGTGGCGTTCCAGATTTTAACAATATTCTCCGACCGCTCGTCCCGGCTGATCAGACCGCGCATATACTGCTTATGCACCTTGTCGATCTTGGCCTCCGCCTGCGAGATCAGCTCGGCCTTCTGCGGCGGGATGACCGCGTCCGAAACGGCGACCGTGATCGCGCCCTTGGTCGAATACTTAAAGCCGGTTGCCTTGATCGCGTCGAGCACGATGGCGGCGCGGCTGGTGCCATGCACCTTGATTACCCGGTCGATGATGTCGCCGAGCTGCTTTTTGCCGATCTTGTTATTCTTGCCGTTGCGGAAAAGCTGAATTTCCAGATCCAGCTCATGTCCCGGCTGGCTGCGATCAACATAACCGAGATCCTGCGGAATCGACGCGTTGAAGATCAGGAAGCCGACCGTCGCGTCAATCAGGCGGGTGATTTCCTTCCCTTCCGCGTCAAGGCCGGTCGTCCGCACCTTGATGGGAGAATGCAGGCCTACTGCACCGTTGCTGTAGGCAAGCAGCGCCTCCTCCTTATCGCGGAAGACCTTTCCCTTGCCCGGCTCATCCTCCTTCACCAGCGTGAGGTAGTAGGAGCCGAGAACCATATCCTGCGTCGGAACCGCAACCGGCTTCCCGTCGGAGGGCTTGAGCAGGTTGTTGGCCGCCAGCATGAGGAAGCGGGCCTCCGCCTGCGCCTCAGCCGACAGCGGCACGTGAATCGCCATCTGGTCGCCGTCGAAGTCGGCGTTGTAGGCGGTACAAACCAGCGGATGCAGCTTGAGCGCGCGTCCCTCGACCAGCACCGGCTCAAAGGCCTGAATGCCCAGACGGTGGAGGGTCGGCGCACGGTTGAGCAGCACCGGATGATCCTTGATTACGATTTCCAGCGCGTCCCAAACCTCCGGCTTGGCGCGCTCGACCATCTTACGGGCGGTCTTGATATTGGTAACCTGACCGGTTTCGACCAGGCGCTTCATCACAAAGGGCTTGAAGAGCTCCAGTGCCATTTCGCGCGGAACGCCGCACTGATACATCTTCAGCTCCGGCCCGACGACGATAACCGAACGTCCGGAATAGTCCACGCGCTTACCCAGCAGGTTCTGACGGAAGCGTCCCTGCTTACCCTTGAGCATATCCGACAGGGATTTGAGGGCGCGGTTGTTCGGCCCGGTCACGGCACGGCCGCGGCGGCCGTTATCAATCAGGGCGTCAACCGCCTCCTGCAGCATGCGCTTCTCATTGCGGACGATGATATCGGGCGCGCCGAGCTCCAGCAGCCTCTTGAGTCGGTTGTTGCGGTTGATCACGCGGCGGTACAGGTCGTTGAGGTCGGAGGTCGCAAAGCGGCCGCCGTCGAGCTGCACCATTGGGCGAAGATCGGGCGGGATGACCGGCAGCACGTCCAGAATCATCCACTCCGGCCGGTTGCCGGAAAGGCGGAACGCCTCCACAACCTCCAGCCGCTTGAGCAGGCGAACCCGCTTCTGGCCGCCGGCATTCTCCAGCTCGGCCTTCAGCTCCTCGCTGGTTTTGTCAAGGTCGATTTCGCACAGCAGCTTCTTGATCGCCTCGGCGCCCATGCCGGCTTCAAAATCGTCCTCATATTTTTCACGCATGTCGCGGTACTGCTTTTCATTCAGCAGCTGCTTTTTGACAAGCGGAGTGTCCCCCGGCTCGGTCACGATGTACTGCGAGAAATACAGCACCTGCTCCAGCACGCGGGGAGAAATGTCAAGCATCAGCCCCATGCGGGACGGAATGGTCTTGTAATACCAGATGTGCGAAACCGGAGCGGCCAGCTCGATCGAGCCCATACGCTCGCGGCGCACCTTGGCACGGGTGACCTCGACGCCGCACTTTTCGCAGACCTTGCCCTTATAACGGATGCGCTTATACTTGCCGCAGTGGCACTCCCAGTCCTTGGTGGGGCCGAAAATGCGCTCGCAGAACAGGCCGTCGCGCTCGGGCTTCAGGGTCCGGTAATTGATGGTCTCCGGCTTTTTGACCTCGCCGCAGGACCAGCTCCGGATCTGTTCGGGAGAAGCCAAACCGATTTTTATAGATTCAAACTCCAGATTCTCCATTCAGATGATACCTCCCTATTCCATGTCGGCGTCGGCCGCGTCGTCAAAAGCGTCCTCGAATACCTCTTCTTCGTTCTCCTCAAAAATGGCGTCGCCATTCTCATTCTCCAGGCTGTAGCCCTCGAGGTTGTCGGCAACCGTCGGCTCGGACAGCGTCTCCTCCGCCGGGGCGGGGACAAGGCCGATGTCGTCGTCCTCGTCGAAATGCTGCTTGAGGTCAATCTCATTCTTATCCTTATCCAGCACCTTGATGTCGAGGCCGAGAGACTGCAGCTCCTTGATCAGAACCTTGAACGACTCCGGAACGCCGGGCTTGGGCACGTTCTGCCCTTTGACGATGGCCTCGTAAGTCTTGACACGGCCGACCACATCGTCCGACTTGACCGTGAGGATTTCCTGCAGGGTGTAAGCGGCGCCGTAAGCTTCGAGCGCCCAAACCTCCATCTCACCGAAACGCTGGCCGCCGAACTGCGCCTTACCGCCGAGCGGCTGCTGCGTGACCAGAGAGTAGGGGCCGGTAGAACGGGCATGGATTTTATCGTCAACCAGATGATGCAGCTTGAGGTAATACATATAACCGACCGTGACGGGGTTGTCAAACGCCTCGCCCGTGCGGCCGTCATAGAGAATGGTCTTGCCATCCTCACGCAGGCCGGCTTCCTTCAGGCACTCGCGGATGTCCGACTCGTGCGCGCCGTCAAAGACCGGCGTGCAGATCTTCCAGCCGAGCGCCTTGGCCGCCATGCCGAGATGAACCTCCAGCACCTGGCCGATGTTCATACGGGAGGGAACGCCCAACGGGTTGAGCACGATATCCAGCGGCGTACCGTCGGGCAGGAAGGGCATATCCTCACTCGGCAGAATGCGGGAGACAACACCCTTGTTTCCGTGGCGGCCGGCCATCTTATCTCCGACAGAGATTTTGCGCTTCTGTGCGATGTAGCAGCGAACGACCATGTTGACGCCGGGATTCAGCTCGGAGGAATTCTCCCTCGTGAAGACCTTGACGTCGATGATGGTGCCGTACTCGCCGTGCGGCACACGAAGGGAGGTGTCGCGAACCTCCCGCGCCTTTTCACCGAAGATGGCGCGAAGCAGCCGCTCCTCGGCGGTCAGCTCGGTCTCCCCCTTCGGGGTGACCTTACCGACCAGAATATCACCGGCACGCACCTCGGCGCCGACCCGGATGATGCCCCGCTCGTCAAGATCCTTGAGCGCGTCCTCACCCACGTTGGGAATATCGCGGGTGATCTCCTCCGGCCCGAGCTTGGTGTCGCGGGATTCCATCTCATACTCTTCAATATGAATGGAGGTGTAGACATCCTCCCGCACCAGCTTTTCGTTGATGAGGACGGCGTCCTCGTAGTTATAGCCTTCCCAGGTCATGAAGCCGATCAGGGCATTCTTGCCGAGGGAGATTTCACCGTTGCTGGTTGCCGGGCCGTCGGCGATAACCTCATGCTCCTCCACCAGCTGGCCGACCTTGACGATCGGGCGCTGGTTGATGCAGGTGGTATGGTTGGAGCGCAGGAATTTGATCAGCTCATACTCATCCAGCTCGCCCGAGGGAGTCTGAATCTTGATCCGATCGGCCGAGACGTAGGTAACCTTACCGGCGTGCTTGGAAACCACCGTAACACCCGAGTCGACGGCGGCCTTGTATTCCATACCCGTGCCGACGATCGGATTTTCGGTTTTCAGAAGCGGCACCGCCTGCTTCTGCATGTTCGAGCCCATCAGGGCGCGGTTGGTATCGTCGTTTTCCAGGAAGGGGATCATGGCCGTTGCGACCGAAACCACCATCTTGGGCGAGACGTCCATGTAATCTACCTGAGACGGCTCAATCTCCAAAAACTCGTCGCGGTAGCGGGCGTTGACCTTCGGTCTGGCGAAACGCCCCTCCTCGTCCAGAGGCTCGTTGGCCTGGGCGACGATATACTCATCCTCCACATCGGCGGTCATGTATTCCACTTCATCCAGCACAACGCCGGTCTTTTTATCCACCTTGCGGAAGGGGGCCTCGATAAAGCCGTACTCGTTGATCCGCGCATAGGTCGCAAGATAGGAGATCAGGCCGATGTTCGGGCCTTCCGGCGTCTCGATGGGGCAGATGCGGCCGTAGTGCGAGGTGTGCACGTCGCGGACTTCAAAACCGGCGCGTTCGCGGGTCAGGCCCCCGGGGCCCAGGGCCGAGAGACGGCGCTTGTGGGTGACCTCGGAGAGCGAGTTGGTCTGGTCCATGAACTGCGAGAGCTGGGACGTGCCGAAGAATTCCTTGAGCACAGCGGCCACGGGCTTGGGATTGATCAGGTCGTGGGGCATGAGGGTGGAGATTTCCTGCAGGCTCATGCGTTCCTTGATGGCGCGTTCCATGCGCACCAGGCCGATGCGGTACTGGTTTTCCACCAGCTCGCCCACCAGGCGCACGCGGCGGTTGCCCAGGTGATCGATATCGTCGGCCGGGCCGTGGCTGTCCTTGAGCTGGACCAGTACCTTGATGGCCGTGAGAATGTCCTCGTCGCTCAAGGTGCGCAGGTCGGCGGGCGCGTTGATGCCCAGACGCTGGTTGAGCTTGTAGCGGCCCACGGGCGAGAGATCGTAGTAGTCCGGATTGCGGAACAGGTTGTCAAA
>OMNU01001583.1_pt1 | contig 10065 bp, 9 predicted proteins | sample 1673511 | NCBI WGS metagenome assembly OMNU01 (sample SAMEA103958113, study PRJEB25191) | human gut metagenome | reverse complement strand
CCCTATTCCTTCCAGGGCCTCGGCGAGGTCGGCCTGCGCTACCTCGAGATCGCCAAGGAGGAGACGGGGCTGCCCATCGTCACCGAGCTGATGGACCTCAGCCAGCTTCCGCTCTTCAAGAATGTGGACGTCATTCAGATCGGCGCGCGCAATATGCAGAACTTCGATCTTTTGAAGGCTGTGGGCCGTCAGGAAAAGCCCGTGATGATCAAGCGCGGTATGTCCGCGACCTACGAGGAATGGCTGATGAGCGCGGAGTACGTCATGGCCGGCGGCAACGAGAACGTCATTCTCTGCGAGCGCGGCGTGCGCACCTTTGAGACCTACACCCGCAATACGCTCGACCTTGCGGCGATCCCCGTGCTGCGCAAGCTGACGCACCTGCCCATCATCGTCGACCCCAGCCACGCCACCGGCAAGAGCTGGCTGGTCGACCCGCTGGCGATGGGCGCGGTGGCGACCGGCTGCGACGGCCTGCTCATCGAGGTCCACAACGACCCTGCGCACGCGCTGTGCGACGGCCCGCAGTCCCTGAAGCCCGAGCAGTTCGACGCGCTGGCAAAGAAGCTGCTTCGACTGAAGGAATTTGTCAAGACGATAGAGGAGTAAGACTATGACAGTCGGCATTGTCGGCCTCGGCCTCATCGGAGGCTCGATGGCCAAGAGCATCAAGGCGCGCACCGCGCACACCGTGTTCGGCTGCGATCTCGATCAGGAGACCATGATGATGGCGCGTATGTGCGGCGCCATCGACGCGCCGCTGACGGCGGAAAATTTGAAGGAGTGCGACCTTGTGCTGGTCGCCATCCGCCCCGCCGCGGCGGTAAAATGGGTGAAGGAGCACGCGGAGGGAATCCGCCGGGACGCGATCCTTGTGGACCTGTGCGGCGTGAAGCGCGCGGTGGTGCGCGAGCTCGCGCCCGTCGCCGAGCAGTACGGCTTCGCCTACATCGGCGGACATCCGATGGCGGGCCGCGAGCGCGGCGGCTTTACCGCCGCGACGGACAGCCTGTATGTGGGCGCGTCCATGATCCTTACGCCGGACAAGCGCACGGATATGCAGCTGCTTGAAACGCTCAAGGCGTTTTTCCTCGATATCGGCTTTGCGAGCCTGACCTTCTCCGATCCCGAGGAGCATGACCGCATCATCGCCTTTACCTCGCAGCTCGCGCACATCGTCTCGAGCGCCTACGTCAAGTCGCCTGAGGCGCAGAAACGCCGCGGCTTCTCCGCCGGCAGCTTTCAGGATATGACGCGCGTGGCGCGGCTCGACGAGGATATGTGGACGGAGCTGTTTCTGGACGACGCGGACTATCTGACGGACGAGCTGGATATCCTCATCGGACATTTGCAGGAGTATGCCGACGCGCTGAAAAGCAAGGACGCCGAGCACCTGCGCGCGCTGCTGCGCGACGGCCGCGAGAAGAAGGCCACCGCGGGCGGCAACTGAAAAATCAACGAAGATCGACCGGGGAGGGAAGAGCTATGTCCTCTGTTCAGACCATTGAAGTCCATACCGCGCCGGCCTACGAGGTCACCATCGGCGCGGGACTGCTACGGGACTGCGGCGCGCGGCTGAAAGCCGTGCTGGGCGGCTGCCGCATCGCGGTCATCGCCGACAGCAATGTGGCTCCGCTTTATCTTGAAACGGTTTGCGCGAGCCTGCGCGACGCCGGGTTTGCCGTCTGCTCCTATGTGTTCCCGGCGGGGGAGGCGCATAAGAATTTCACGACGCTCTCCGCCATTCTGGAGTTTCTGGCCGAGTCCCAGCTCACGCGCACGGACTGCGTGGCGGCGCTCGGCGGCGGCGTGACCGGCGACATGGCGGGCTTCGCCGCGGCCTCGTACCTGCGCGGCATCCGCTATGTGCAGCTGCCGACCACGCTGCTCTCCGCTGTGGATTCCTCCGTCGGCGGCAAGACTGCTATTGACCTCGCGGCGGGAAAGAACCTCGCGGGCGCGTTTTTGCAGCCCACCGCCGTGCTGTGCGATACGGACTGCCTGAGGTCCCTGCCCGCCGCCGTCTTTGCCGACGGCGCGGCGGAGGCCATCAAGACCGGTGTGCTGAGCGGCGAGACGCTGTTTTCTCTCTTTGAGGACGGCACGCTCACCGACGCGCCAGCCGAGATCATTGCCCGCTGCATCCGCTACAAGGCGGGCGTGGTCGAGCGCGACGAGAAGGAGCAGGGCGAGCGGCGCAAGCTGAACCTCGGACACACCGTCGGTCATGCCATCGAAAAGTGCAGTGGCTATGCCATTCCGCACGGCCACGCGGTCGCGGCGGGACTTGCCGTCATGGCGCGCGCCTCCGAGCGGCTCGGCTGGGCCGAGCCGGGGGTGTCCGCGCGCATCGCGGCGTGTCTGGAGAAGAACGGCCTGCCGACCGGCACGGACTATCCCGCCGAGGCGCTGGCGAAAGCCGCGCTGGCGGACAAAAAGCGCAGCGGGGACAGCATCACCATCGTTGTGCCGAGGGCCATCGGCGATTGCGAGCTGAAAAGGATCCCAGTGACGGAGCTTCTGCCCATCATCGCCGCCGGACTGGGGGGATGAGGATGGATGTTCGTATCCGACCGCACGCCCTCGCGGGCGCGGTCACGCCGCCGCCGAGCAAGTCGATGGCGCACCGCCTGCTGCTGGCCGCCGCGCTCGCGGACGGTGTGAGCACGGTCAAGAATGTCGCGCTCTCGCAGGACATCGAGGCGACGCTGCGCTGCATGGCGGCGCTCGGCGCAAGCTGGGAGCGGACAGATAAAAGTACCCTCCGCGTGACCGGCATCGGCGGCAAGAGAAAACCCTTTCCGGAGCTTCCGCGCTTTGACTGCGGCGAGTCCGGCTCGACGCTGCGCTTTCTCATTCCCATCGCGCTGGCAGTCGCGGGCGGGGGCGTATTCACCGGCCGCGGGCGGCTGATGGAGCGCCCGCAGAAGCCATATTTGGACCTCTTTGACGAAAAAGGCATTTCCTATGAACAGGCTGCCGGTGCGCTTACCGTGCGCGGTACGCTGACGCCGGGGGAGTACCGGCTGGCGGGCAACGTCTCGAGCCAGTTTTTCACGGGGCTGCTTTTCGCGCTGCCGCTGCTCGGCGGCGGCTCGACGCTGGTATCGACCACGCGGCTCGAGAGCCGCGACTATGTCGCCATGACGCGCGACGCGCTCGCGCGGGCCGGCGTGAAGATAGACGGAGAAGCGGAACGCTTTGCCGTGCCGCCGTCGGTCTACCGCTTCTTTGACGCGGCGGTGGAGGCCGACTGGTCGCAGGCGGGCTTCTGGTACGCTGTGCGCTTCCTCGGAAATGGCGTGGAGGTGTGCGGGTTGAACGAAAACTCCGCACAGGGCGACCGCGTTGTAAAAGACCTGCTTGAGCGGTTCAAGGCGGCGGGGGAGCAGAGCGTGGATGTGTCCGACTGCCCCGACCTGCTGCCGCCGCTGGCGGTGATGGCCGCGCGGCGGGAGGGGACGACGCACTTTGTCAACGCGGCCCGGCTCCGCATGAAGGAGAGCGACCGCTTGACCACGACCGCCGCGCTGCTGCGTGCGCTCGGCGTTCCGGCAGAGGAGACGGCGGACAGCCTGACCGTCCGCGGCATGCCGTCCTTTTCCGGCGGAACGGTGGACGGCGCGAACGACCATCGCATCGTGATGGCGGCGGCGGCCGCCGCGACCGCGGCGGCGGCTCCGGTCACCGTTACAGGCGCGGAGGCGGTGCGGAAATCCTATCCCTCCTTCTGGGAGGAATACAAACGACTGGGAGGTAGCTTCGATGTCCTCTGAATTCGGAAGAACGCTGCGCGTCGGCGTGTTCGGACAGTCCCACGGAGCCGCGATCGGCGTGACCATCGATGGCCTGCCTGCGGGCAAGCGCATTGATCTTGCGGAGCTGCAGGCCTTTCTGGATCGGCGCAAACCCGGAAAAAGCCCGCTTTCGACCGCGCGGAAGGAAGCCGACGCGCCGGAATTCCTCTCCGGTCTGCGCGACGGCGTGACCTGCGGCTCGCCGCTGTGCGCGGTCATTTACAACAGCAACCAGCACTCCTCGGATTACGCGGAGCTGGCCGACAAGCCGCGCCCCTCGCACGCGGATTATACCGCGTGGGTCAAATGGGGCGGGCAGGCGGATATGCGCGGCGGCGGGCATTTTTCCGGCCGCTTGACGGCGCCGCTGTGCATCGCCGGCGGCATCGCCAAGCAGATCCTGGCGCGGCGCGGCGTATTTGTCGGCGCGCACCTTGCCGCCGTGGGAGCGGAGGACGACGAGGCATTCCCGCTCTACCCGACCGACGAGCTGTTCCGCGCCGTGGCGGCGAAGCCGTTCCCGACCATTTCCGACGCGGCGGGCGAGCGGATGCAGCGTCTTATTTTGTCGGCGCGTGAGGCGCAGGATTCCGCCGGCGGCATCGTGGAATGTGCCGCCATCGGGCTGCCTGCCGGTCTCGGCGACCCAATGTTCGACGGCATGGAAAACCGCCTTGCCTCGGCGCTGTTCGGCATCCCCGCCGTCAAGGGCGTGGAGTTCGGCGCAGGCTTCGGCGCTTCGCGCCTGCGCGGAAGCGAAAACAACGACGCCTTCCGCGTGGAGGACGGCCGCATCGTCACGGAGACGAACCGTGCCGGCGGCATCCTCGGCGGCATCACCACCGGTATGCCGCTCACGCTGCGCGTCGGCATCAAGCCGACGCCGTCCATCGGCAGACCGCAGAAAACGGTCTCGCTCGCGCGGATGGAAAACACCGAGCTGACTATCCGGGGCCGTCACGACCCCTGCATCGCGCACCGCGCCGTGCCCGTCGTTGAGGCGGTGACGGCCTGCGTGCTCTTAGACTTACTGTTGGAGGAACATCATGGAACTTTCTGAGATCCGCACCCGTATCGACGCCGTAGACGATCAGCTCTTGAAGCTCTTTCTTGAGCGTATGGAGCTGGCCGAGGAGGTCGCGGCCTACAAGAACGAGCACCATCTGCCCATTCTGAACAAGCAGCGCGAGCGCGAAATTCTTGCCAAGGTAACAGCCAGGGCCGGCGACAAGGAGCGCTACGCCTATCACCTCTACTCCACGCTCTTTGAGCTGGCGCGCTCGCGGCAGGCGGAGCTGGTGGACCTGCCGACAAGAGTGGCTGAGCGGGTGGAAAAGTCCCTCGCCGCAGGCGGCCCGGTCTTCCCGCAGACGGGTCTTGTCGCCTGTCAGGGCGTGGAGGGCGCGAACTCGCAGGTCGCCTGCGACCGCCTGCTGCCGCGGGGCAGCATCCTGTATGTCAAGACCTTTGACGCGGTGGTGTCCGCGGTGGAGTCCGGCCTGTGCAAATTCGGCGTGCTGCCCATTGAAAACAGCTCCAACGGCTCGGTGCGCGCGGTCTACTCGCTGCTTCAGCAGCATCAGCTCTCCGTGGTGCGCTCCACGAGACTCTGCATCCGTCATGAGCTTTTGGCCATGCCGGGTGTAAAGTTAGAGGACATTACAGAAATATACTCCCATCAGCAGGCCATCGGTCAATGCAGCAGGTTCCTCAGCAGCCTTTCCGGCGTGCGGGTGATCCCCTGCGGCAACACGGCGGAGGCGGCGAAGCTGGTCGCCGAGAGCGGCAGCCGTCACGCGGCCGCCATCTCCTCGCATCCCTGCGCCGCGCTTTACGGCCTTGAATGTGTGAGCGACAAAATTCAGGACAGCGAGAATAATTACACGCGCTTTTTCTGCGTGGCGAAGGACCCCGTCATCTACGCCGGCGCGAACCGCATCAGCCTTATCCTCTCGTTCGAGAATAAGCCCGGCGCGCTCTATGAGATCCTCTCCAAGCTCGCGGCGCTGGACATCAACATGACTAAGCTCGAATCCTGCCCCGTGGCGGGGAGCGATTTTGAGTTTGTGTTCTTCCTTGAGCTGGAGGCAAGCGTGCAGGACCCGAGCGTGCTTGCCATGCTCGAGGAAATGGAGCGCAGCTGCGCGGAGTTTGTGTTCCTCGGAAATTACGCCGAGGTGTGAACGATGGGGGAGAAGGTTTACGGACTTCTGGGACGAAAGCTCGGTCACAGCTGGTCGGCGCCCATTCACGCCGCGCTCGGCTGTGCGGACTATCGCCTCATCGAGCTGGAGCCGGAGGAGCTGGGCGCGTTCCTCGCGCGGGAGGACATCGGCGGGCTGAACGTCACCATTCCCTATAAGCGCGATGTGATGGCGTACTGCGATGTGCTCGACCCGATGGCGGAGGCCATCGGCAGCGTCAACACGCTCGTGCGCCGCGCGGACGGAAAGCTCTATGGCTATAACACCGACGCCGCGGGCTTCTGCTTCATGGCACAGCGCGCGGGCATCGGCTTTGCGGGGAAGAAGACGCTTGTGCTCGGCAGCGGCGGCGCGTCGCGCACGGCGGCTGCGTGCGCGAAAAGGCTTGGCGCGCGCGAGGTGGTTGTCATCTCCCGCTCGGGAGAGAACAACTATACGAACCTCGGCCGCCACGCGGACGCGGAGCGGATCGTCAACACCACACCGGTCGGGATGTATCCGAACAACGGTGCAGCGGCGGTCGATCTGACCGCCTTTCCCGCCTGCGCGGGCGTGCTCGATCTGATCTACAATCCTCGCCGCACGGCGCTGCTGCTGCAGGCGGAGGAGTTGGGCATCCCGTGCTCGGACGGCCTTCCGATGCTGGTGGCGCAGGCCAAGGCGGCGGAGGAACATTTCTTTGACAGGCTCATCGCCGACTGCGAGAACGAACGCATTCTCGCGCAGCTGCGGAGGGAAATGACGAACCTCGTGCTCATCGGGATGCCGGGCAGCGGCAAGTCCGCGGTCGGCGCGGCGCTCGCCGCGCTGACGGGCCGCGAGGCCATCGACATCGACGCGCGCATCGCGGAGAAGGCAGGCTGCTCCATTCCCGAGATCTTCGCCAAGGGAGGAGAAACCGCCTTCCGTGCGCTCGAGCGTGAGGTGACGGCGGCGTGCGGCGCGCTGAGCGGGAAGCTTTTGCTCACGGGCGGCGGCGTGGTGAAAACACCGGAGAATTACGCCGCGCTCCACCAGAACGGCCGCATCTATCAGCTCCTGCGTCCGCTGGAGATGCTGCCGACCGACGGCCGTCCGCTCTCGCAGGGGGCGGACCTTGCGGCGATGTGGGCGGAGCGCGCGCCGCTCTACGAACGGTTCCGCGACGCCGCGATCGACAACAGCGGCACGGTCGGGCAGACCGCGCAGGCGATCTGGAGGGATTTTTGTGAAAATTCTGGTCATTAACGGCCCCAACATGAATATGCTCGGCATCCGTCAGCCGGAGATCTACGGCCACGCGACCTACGAGGACCTGAAGAGCATGATCGCGGGCGAGGCGGAACGGCTGGGCGCGGAGGTCTCGTTCTTCCAGTCCAACCACGAGGGCGCGCTGGTGGACGCCATTCAGCAGGCGTACTTCGACCGGGTGGACGGCATTATTATCAACCCCGCCGCCTATACGCACACGAGCGTCGCGCTGCTTGACGCGGTGAAGGCGGTCGGCATCCCGGCGGTGGAGGTCCACGTTTCCGACCCGGACAGCCGCGAGGATTTCCGCCATGTGTCCTACATCCGCGTGGCCTGCATCGCGACCATCCGCGGGCACGGGCTGCCGGGCTATCTGGAGGCGCTGCATTTGCTGTGCGAGCGCGGGGAGGGCAGAGGATGACGCGGACGGAGTATGACGTCGTTGCGCTTGGCGAGCTGCTCATTGACTTTACGGCGCAGGGGGCGGGAGCGGACGGCTATCCGCTCATGGCGGCGCATCCCGGCGGTGCGCCCGCCAATTTCCTCGCGGCCATCGCGCGGCTCGGCGGCAGGACGGCGCTTTTGAGCAAGGTGGGCGCGGACGCCTTCGGCACGATGCTCACCGGGACGCTGCGCGAGGTCGGCGTGGATACGCGCGGCGTTGTCGTGGCGGAGGATGCTTTCACGACGCTGGCATTCGTGACGCTCGACGCGCGCGGCGAGCGCTCCTTTTCCTTTGCCCGCAAGCCGGGCGCGGACACGCAGCTCCGCTTCGAGGAATTGGACCTCTCGCTCATCGAAAAAACAAAAGCGTTCCACTTCGGAACGCTTTCTCTGACCGACGAGCCTGCGCGCGGCGCGACGCAGCGCGCCGTCGCCTTTGCAAAGGAACGAGGGAAGCTCATCACCTTCGACCCCAATCTGCGCCCGCCGCTCTGGAGAAGCCCTGACGACGCGCGGGAGCAGATGCTCTGGGGACTCGGGCAGGCCGATGTTGTGAAGATCAGCGACAACGAGGTGAAATTCCTCTTCGGCCTTTCGCCGCGCGAGGGCGCGGCGTACATTCGGGGGCGGTTCGGCACGCAGCTCGTCTTTGTGACCTGCGGCGCGGACGGCTGCGAGTTTGCAAGCCTGAGGGCGCAGGGCCATGTGGACGGTCTCAAGGGCCTTACAGTCACGGACACCACGGGCGCGGGCGACATTTTCGGCGGCTGCGCGGTGTGGAGGCTGCTCCAAAGCGGCAAGGCTCCCGCAGCGCTGGATGAGGCGGAGCTGCGCGGCATCGCGGAATTTGCCTGCCGCGTCGCCGGGCGCTCCACCGAAAAAAGCGGCGGCATCTCCGCGATCACGGAGATGCCGGACGAGGTCTTTATGGGGTGATGGGCGCGGCTCAGTCGCCGACGCCGGCGTGGATCACCTTGCCGATGTTCCACAGATGCGCGACCTGCTTGGCCGCCGCGAGGCGCTCCTCGGGCGTTTCGTAGGCGGCGTGGACGGTGTGCGAGCCGCAGTCAAGGCAGTCTACATAGACGCACCAGCCCTGTTCGTCCTGTATGGCGCCGACGCCGCCGCAATGGGGACAGACGTCCAGATCGATTTCATAAATAGGGTCCATCGTGATCTCTCCTTTTCTTTGCTGATGGCAGTATAGCACATCGCGATGGGAAGAACAACAGGAAATCCATGAGTTTTTCGCCGAAAAAGCCGCCCACTCGGGCGGCTTTTTTGCTTAATCCTGCGTTTTATCTTGTTATATTTTCGAACGGGGATATCTCCCCACAAAACACCTTCAAAACCGGTATCAACGCCCCTTGAGGGAGCGATGATATAATATCCTCATGCGGACAGAGAATTTCCTGCTTCTATCTTTGTAGCCAAGTCTACTGCGCACAGACTGGAACCTCTGCCCTGTGGGATGTCACTTATGAGCCGGATGTCGAAGCGATGGATCGCTTTCTTCTAATCTCGCAACAGGTTGTGACCTTCAGCAGCACGAGGAATGTCCGTAATTTGAACATGAGAGGAGCCTGCACTATGTACATCGTTGGGATCGACATCGCCAAGAGGAAGCACGAGGCAGCGGTGATCGACGGCGAGGGCGCCGTCATCATCAAGCCGTTTTCCTTCACCAACAACTGCTCCGGGTACAATCGGCTGCTGGCCATGCTCACCAAGGCCAAGCTGCCGCTTGACGAGGTTTCCTTTGCAATGGAGGCCACCGGACACTACTGGCTCGCTCTTTTTACCAGACTTCAGAAGGAGGGCTTCCGTGTTCAGGTCATCAACCCGGTGCAGACCAACTCCATCCGCAGCTTCTACATCCGTCAGGCCAAAACAGATCCGCGGGACGCCCTGCTCATCGCAGAGGTGATTCGTTTCGGACACTTCTCCGAGTCTACCCTGCATCCCGAAAACATTTATGAGCTGCGGGAACTGTGCCGTGGACGGCACGCCATCGTTTCCATGCAGGCGGACGTTAAGCGAAAGGCCGTTGCCCTGCTGGATCAGGTCTTTCCTGAATACGAAACAGCTTTTACCAATCTGTTTAGCGACACCTCCATGGCGATTTTGCAAACCTGTCCCACGCCAAAGGAATTATCCGAGATGCCTCTTGAAGAACTCTGCCATCTCATCGAAGTCTCCAGCCACAAGCGTTTCCGCATGGTGAAAGCGCAGGAGCTTCAGGAGCTTGCGCGCAATTCCTTTGGCTTCGCCATGGCCGGCGACGTTTTCAGCACAATGATCCGACTCTATGCAAAGCACCTCGTTTTCTTGAAACAGCAGGTTCAAGAAATGGACCGCAAAATCGCTGAGATCATGGATACCCTGGACAC
>OMNU01001576.1_pt1 | contig 10096 bp, 5 predicted proteins | sample 1673511 | NCBI WGS metagenome assembly OMNU01 (sample SAMEA103958113, study PRJEB25191) | human gut metagenome | reverse complement strand
GCGAAGATGTTGATGTCCAAATCGCTGACGAAAAAGAGAAGCAGGAGCAGCTTGCGGTGGAAACTGAGCTGTAAGTTTGAAGAGTCCGCTTATGTGATATGATTCGATAAAACCGAATTTACAGGAGGTGTTTCGATGAAAACAAGAAGGTTTGCTTTATGTCTGGCAACGGTTTTTCTGGTGGCGATTTATATCAATATTCAGAGAAGCCATACTTTCACCCTTTCAAACGATGAGGGCACCATAAAGACAGAACAAATACAGCCACTTTGGGGAACTGTAAAAGTGAGCGGTGATTGTGATACTGAGGTGGTCTTTACCGATGTAGAGACTGGAGAAAAATACAGAATCGGATATATTACACAGGGCGTAACGGAAAGAATCAAACTCGAAAGAGGCAAATGGTATAAGGTGGCGGGCGGAGGTAACCTTACACTGAATCCGGTAAACATTCGAGTCGAATAAATGTAAGTTCCTTGCGGGCAGCTATGAAAGCTGAAGCTGAGAAGAAAGTTTTGAATATTCACATATGAAGGAGTACAGTTCTATGAGTTACGGTTGGGCAACTGTTTTCACTTTAGCGGCATGGTTTGCAGGGCTTGTGATTGATGTAAATGTGCGGGTCGGCGACCTCGGTTTACGAACCGTGCTTCCCGTCATCGTGATGGGGTGCTGCGTTATGAAGTACATAAAGGGCAATAGCAAATAATCTTATCTCGATACACTTTCCAGCGGGCAACCCCAAAACGGTTGCCCGCTATTTTTATACCCTAAAATCTGAAAAAGGAGGCCAAAATGCCAAGCAAAACCGAAGAATATCTCGCCCTTGCCCAGCGCACGGCGAACGGGTTGACCCGGTATTGGGAAAGCTGGACGGACTATCTGACCACCGCATCCCGGCTGTACAAGTACCCCTTTGCAGACCAGCTGATGATCTACGCCCAGCGCCCGGATGCCACCGCCTGCGCCGACTACGATGTTTGGAACAACCGAATGAACCGCTATGTGCGCCGGGGTGCCAAGGGCATTGCCCTGCTGGACGAATCCAGCGGATTCCCCCGTCTGCACTACGTTTTCGATGTATCGGACACCGGGGTGCGCCGCAATTCCCGTGACCCGGAGGTGTGGCAGTACAACGATGACCTGAAACAGCCGGTTTCGGAGATGTTGAGCAAGACCTACGGCATCAGCGGAGATCGTGTCAGCCAGCAGCTTGCGGATGTTGCCGGAAAATTGGTGGCGGATTACTGGGACAACAACGGCGGGGACATTCGTGCCATCGTTGACGGTTCGCTCTTGATGGATTATGATGAAGCCGGGGTGGAGATGCAGTTCAAGTCCGCTGCCGCCATCAGCGTCACCTATACGCTGCTGGAACGCTGCGGCTTTGAGCCTGCCGGGTGGTTCGACAAGGACGACTTCCGAGCCATCCACGAGTTTTCCACCCCAGACAGTGTTTACGCCCTCGGCGCAGCCGTCAGCGACATGAGCCGGGAGGTCTTACGCCAAATTGAGCGCACCGTAAAAACAACCATTCGCCGCCGAAACAATGAAAGGAGCCAGCATGAATATGAGCAGCAATCTGAGTTACACGCAGACCGGGGATTATCTTCTCCCGAACCTGACCCTGCATCAGCCGAAGACCCCGCTGGGCAAGTACGGCAGGATGCGCCTGAACTTTCTGAAGCAGCAGCATCCGGTACTGTACAACACGATGCTCCTGTCGGGGAGCCTGTACCCGCACCTGATGGAAGTGGAGCAGACGGCAGAGAGCCGGATGCAGCAGACCATGGAGCAGCTTCTGAAACAGACCCCGGCCCCGGACAAGGAGAGCCGGCAGATGGCGTGGGTGCAGCACATGAACAGTCTGAAAGCGCAGGCCGAGGAACTGGTGCTGACGGAGCTGATCTACAGCTAAGTTTCTTCGATGCCCACATCCCTACCGAAGCTGAACAAATTGAAACCATCGACCGAGCGGAGAGCGAAAAAGCGCCCTCCGCTTTTGTTTTGTCGCAGGCGGAGATTGAAAATGCGCTGCGGAGAGGTTCCAATGTTGAAGGCAGCAAACTTCGGATATGGAAAATTTATCAGTTGCAGCCTGACCGAAAACTCCGGGCAAAAGCTCTTGCCAACGAATATGCACCGTATGGCCCCGGCGGTTCTTCACACACTTATCTGGACGGAAGCAGTGGTTGGCTTGACCATGACAGCAAGGGTCTGACGTTTGAGCATTATCCCGACCATCAGAAAGTGCTTCTCCGCTGGGATCGGGTCGAAAAATATATTGACCTGATGATTCAGTCTGACCGCTACCTGTCGGACAAAGAAAGAAGAGCCATCGACTTTCCCCTTGAACTGAACGCCGCCAGTGCAGCCGAATACACTGCATTAAAGGCGCAGCACCCGGATACTCTGGTTGGATTTGAAGCTGGCGGCAATTTTATGTTCTATGGAGAAGATGCCGTAAAGGTTTCCAAAATCATCAATGGTATCTTGCTCACTGAAAAGACTGCACTAGGTGAAGTTAAGGTTTCCGGCTTTTCACCTAGCTTATGGGCGAGAAAATCAAAAGAATTGTGGTCTGCGGGCAACAACGTCTACCTTGCCGGGTTAAGCGAGAATGGCACTCACCATCAGACCAAGTACCTGCGCAAAGAGGATTATCTTCCCATCGGCTCCGTTATCAATATGGATGGCCGGGAATTTCGGGTTGACGGGGTGGATTTTGACAAGGGCAAAGTTTCCTTGCAGGATATGGCTCTGGCCGATGTACGGATGCCGATTTTCCGAGAAGAATCGCTGTCTCTTGTCCGGGAATTGTACGAGCAGCAGGATGAAGCCCTTGATGCTGCTCCCGAAAAGGCAGTTGATTACAAGGTTGGCGATTCCGTTGTTGTAGACCTCCCCACCAAAACCATCGAAGGTACAATCGGCTATGTTGGCGAAACCGATGTGCGCATCGACACCAGTGCGCAGGGCTATTCGTGGAGCAACGAGGTGCTGAACAAGCAGCAGTTCGAGGACGGTTTGCGGCAGGATGAGCCTACGCCTGATGAAAAACTGGACAAGTTGCCTATCTCTGTGGAGATCAACGGCGAATGGCAGACATTCCCGGATGCAGCCGCCGCAGACGAAGCCTTGAACGTTGAACCTGTGCCGGAAGCTGCCGGAAATTTCCGCATTACGGACGATCATCTGGGCGAGGGCGGAGCAAAGCAGAAGTATGCCCGGAACATCGAAGCCATCCGCACCCTGTTCCAGTTGGAACAGGAGCATCGGGGTGCCACCGCCGAGGAACAGCAGATTCTTTCGCAGTATGTCGGCTGGGGCGGTCTGCCAGACGCTTTTGATGATAAAAAAGATAGCTGGGCAAAGGAGTATACCGAACTGAAAGGGCTGCTCTCCGAGGAAGAATATGTTGCCGCCCGTGCCAGCACCCTGAACGCACACTATACTTCTCCAGTGGTGATTCACTCTATTTATGATACAGTGGAGCGTATGGGATTCAGCAGCGGCAATATTTTGGAGCCGAGCATGGGCGTGGGCAACTTCTTTGGAATGCTGCCGGACACCATGCAGGACAGCCGCCTGTACGGTGTAGAACTGGACAGCATCACAGGCCGCATTGCACAAAAGCTCTACCCGGAAGCCAGCATTAAAGTTGCCGGATTTGAAACCACCGACCGCCGCGATTTCTATGACCTTGCCGTGGGTAATGTTCCTTTTGGCCAGTACCGGGTAAACGACAAGGCGTACAACAAATTCGGTTTCAGTATCCACAACTATTTCTTCGCCAAGGCCATCGACCAAGTGCGTCCGGGCGGCATCGTGGCATTCGTCACCAGTCGCTACACGCTGGACAGCAAAGATTCTTCTGCCCGCAAGCACATTGCCGAACGTGCTGATCTGCTGGGTGCTATCCGTCTGCCGAACACTGCATTCAAAGCAAACGCAGGAACAGAAGTCGTCAGCGACATTATTTTCCTCCAAAAACGTGACCGCCCTATCGACCATGAGCCGGACTGGGTGCAGCTTGGCAAAACGGAAGATGGCTTTGCCATCAACAGCTATTTTGTAGACCATCCAGAGATGGTGCTGGGTGAACTGACTTCCGAAAGCACCCAGTATGGCCGGGAGGAATGCACTGTGCGTCCCATCAAGGGCGCAGTGCTGGTGGACCAGCTTGCAGAAGCCATCCAGCATATTGAGGGGCAGTTCACGGAAGTCGAGGTCGAAACACCAGATATTGCGGATGCTGAAAATGAGCGGCACATTCTCCCGGCTGACCCAGATGTGAAGAATTTCTCTTACACGGTGGTTGATGGTGAGGTGTATTATCGGGAAAATTCCGTCATGACACAGGTGGAGCTGTCCGACACCGCCAAAGGCCGTGTGACCGGGATGGTGGAGCTGCGGCAAATCGTCAATGAGTTGATCGACCAGCAGCTGAACGACTACCCGGATGCCGACATTAAAGCAACGCAGGAAAAGCTGAACACTGCCTACGATGCTTTTTCCGCCAAATATGGCTTGTTGAATGACCGCAAAAACGGCAGATTATTTGAGCAGGATTCTTCTTACTATCTGCTGTGTTCTCTGGAAAATTTGGACGAGCAGGGGCGGCTCAAGAGCAAGGCGGCGATGTTCACCAAACGCACCATCCGCCCGGAATGTACTGTCACCAATGTAGACACTCCTACGGAAGCCCTTGCGGTGTCCATCGGAGAGCGTGGCCGGGTGGACTTGCCCTATATGGCAGAACTGCTCGGCACTCCCGGTGACTATGAGCGCATCACCAGCGAACTGTCCGGCGTGATTTTCAAAGACCCCGGCGCAGACCCTACCGACCCGGAAGCAGGTTGGCGAATGGCAGACGAATACCTGTCCGGCAATGTTCGGGCAAAGCTGCGCATGGCTCAGCTTGCCGCCGAAACTAACCCGGAGTTTGCAGTTAACGTCACTGCACTGGAAAAAGCACAGCCGAAAGATCTTGAAGCATCTGAAATTGATGTGCGGCTGGGCGCAACATGGCTTGCTCCAGAAATTATCCAAAAGTTTATGGCAGAAACATTCCAGATTCCCTACTATCTGCGCCATGCAGTCAAAGTGAGATATTCTCCCTATACCGCAGAATGGCGCATTGAGGGCAAGTCGGCCATGGGCAGAGGTGACATCATCTCCTCCGAAACCTACGGCACCTCCCGCGCCAACGCCTACAAGATTCTGGAAGACACGCTCAACCTGAAAGATGTGCGCATCTATGACGCTATCGAAGATGAAGAAGGCAAGCTGAAGCGCATCCTGAACAAAACGGACACCATGCTGGCACAGCAGAAGCAGCAGGTCATCAAGGATGCCTTTGCCAACTGGATCTGGAAAGACCCCCAGCGGCGCATTGCACTGGTGAAACAGTATAATGAACTGTTCAACAGCAGCAGGCCACGAGAATACGATGGTTCCCACATCCACCTTGTCGGTATGAACCCGGAAATCACCCTCCGGGAACATCAGCGCAATGCCATTGCTCATGTGCTTTATGGCGGTAATACGCTGTTGGCACACGAGGTAGGAGCAGGAAAAACTTTTGAAATGGCGGCATCCGCAATGGAAGCAAAACGCCTTGGCTTGTGTCAGAAAAGCCTATTTGTCGTTCCCAATCACTTGACGGAGCAGTGGGCTTCGGAGTTCCTGCACCTATACCCCAATGCAAAGCTGCTGGTAGCGCGGAAAAAGGATTTTGAAACGGCCAACCGCAAAAAGTTCTGCGCCCGGATTGCAACCGGGGATTATGATGCGGTCATTATCGGTCACAGCCAGTTTGAGCGGATTCCGCTTTCCTATGAGCGGCAGGAACGCATTATTCAGGAACAGATCGATGAAACGCTTGCCGCCATCGAAGAACTGAAAGCCAATGCAGGCGAGAATTTCAGCATCAAGCAGATGGAAAAGACCCGTAAGACGCTGGAAACAAAACTGGAAAAGCTGCGCTCCGATGCGAGAAAGGACGATGTTATCACCTTTGAGCAGTTGGGCGTTGACCGACTTTTTGTAGACGAATCGCATTTTTATAAGAACCTCTTTTTAACCACAAAAATGCGCAATGTCGCTGGTTTGTCCACATCGGAAGCCCAGAAATCGAGCGATATGTTCGGCAAGTGCCGCTATCTGGACGAGATCACAGGCGGGCGCGGCGTGGTATTTGCAACGGGAACTCCCGTGAGCAACTCCATGTCGGAACTGTATACGGTCATGCGCTATCTGCAATACGGCACACTCCAGCAGAAAGGGTTGACGCATTTCGACTGCTGGGCATCGACCTTTGGCGAAACCACCACCGCCATCGAACTCGCCCCGGAGGGTACGGGCTATCGGGCGAGAACGCGTTTTGCAAAGTTTTTCAATCTCCCGGAACTGATGTCGATGTTCAAAGAAGTTGCTGACATCAAGACCTCCGACCAACTTCATCTGCCTGTGCCGGATGCAAAGTTTGAAACTGTGGTGGCGAAACCGTCCGAGATTCAGAAAGAAATGGTGCAGGAACTGAGCAAACGTGCTGCAAAAATCCACTCCGGCGCAGTGGATGCGTCCGAGGACAATATGCTGTGCGTCACCAACGATGGCCGAAAGATCGGTCTGGATGTCCGCCTGATGAACCCCATTCTGCCGGATGACCCCAACAGCAAACTGAACACTTGTGTTCGGAATGTGCTACAAATCTGGGAAGATGGCAAGGAGCAAAAGTTGACACAGCTTTTGTTCTGCGACCTTTCGACACCGAAAAATGATGGCAACTTCAATGTCTATGAGGACATTCGCAAAAAGCTGATCGCTGCCGGTGTGCCGGAAAACGAGATTGAGTTTATCCACAACGCCGACACCGAAGCGAAAAAGGCAGCATTGTTCTCCAAAGTACGCTCCGGCGATGTGCGCGTCCTGCTGGGCAGCACGGCAAAAATGGGCGCAGGAACCAATGTGCAGCAGCGTCTTGTGGCAGTGCATCATCTGGATGTCGGCTGGAAACCCAGTGATATGACCCAGCGCAATGGTCGCATTATCCGTCAGGGCAATATGAATAAGGAAGTCAAGGTGTTCAATTACGTCACAGAGGGGACATTTGACAGCTACTTGTTTCAGACTCTTGAGAATAAACAGCGATTCATCAGCCAAATCATGACCTCAAAATCCCCAGTTCGCTCCTGCGATGATGTGGATGAACAGGCATTGTCCTATGCGGAAATTAAGGCATTGTGCGCAGGAAATCCGTTGATTAAAGAGAAGATGGATCTCGATGTGCAGGTCGCAAAGCTGAAAGTTCTGAAAGCCGATCATCAGAGCCAGAAGTTCCGTTTGGAGGATAAGCTGCTCACAAAATTCCCAGCTGACATTCAGGAAACGAACGCCTATCTTGCCGGAGTGAAATTGGATGCAGAACTTGCTACCGCCCATCCGCAGGAGAAAGAGGGCTTCTGCGGCATTACCATCAAGGGTGTGACCTACGATGAGAAAAAGACCGCTGGCGAACGGCTTCTCCTCGCTTGCTCCGAACTGCCTAACAGTGAGGAAAAAGTGATCGGCAGCTATCGCGGTTTTGAACTGTCCTTGCGTTTCGACACCTATCACAGCGAATATCAGGCTCTTTTGAAAGGTCAGCGGAAATATCCGGTAGCACTGGGCAAAGACCCACTTGGCTGCATCATCCGTCTGGACAATTCTTTGAACAATTTCCCAGAACGCATTAGTTCCGTCGAAAACGAACTGGCCACGCTTAAACAGCAGCAGGCGGCGGCACAGATTGAAGTGGAAAAGCCGTTCCCGCAGGAAGAAGAGCTGGCTGAAAAGTCAGCTCGCCTTGCGGAGCTGAACGCACAGTTGGATATGGATGAAAAAAGCCACGAGCCGGAACAGGATGAGGAACCTCGCCGTTCCTCGGTGCTGGCGGCTCTGGAAGAAAAGTCTGATAAGGTAGAGCCCATCAAGCCGTTCAAAAGCTATCTGGACAAGGATGGTGATGCTCGATGAATGGCCTCCGCGACCAGCAGTTGCATTTCCGTGTCAGCAAGCAGGAACTGGAACGGATCTGGAGCAAGATGGAATCCAGCGGTATTTTGAGCATTGGCTCTTATCTGCGAAAAATGGCTCTGGACGGTTACTGCCTGCGTTTGGATTTGCCAGAGTTGCGGCGCATGGCCTATCTCCTGCAAATGTGCAGCAACAATCTCAACCAGTATACCAAAGCTGCCAACGAAAACGGTCAGGTCTATGCCGCCGATCTGGAGGACTTGCGCACCCGGCTGGATGAGCTGATTGTTATTGGCAGAGAGATTCTTTCCCGGCTGGCTGACCTCTGATTTTCACCCCACGGCTTTAGCTGTGGGGCTACATATTATATAAGGATAAAACTGTGGGAGGTGGTGGGCATGGCCGCAACACGCTTGATTGCGCTGCACAAAAATAAGGGAAAATCCGTGGCGACCTGTTTGAAAAGCCGCACAGACTATGCACAAAACCCGGAGAAAACCAAACAGGGTGAACTTGTCAGCAGCTACGAGTGCAGCCCTCTGACGGTGGACGAAGAATTTATGCTGTCCAAGCGGCAGTATGAACTTGCCACTGGACGTAGGCAGAAAAGTGATGTGATCGCCTATCAAATTCGGCAGTCGTTCAAGCCCGGTGAGATCACCGCCGAAGAAGCCAACAAGGTGGGCTATGAACTTGCCATGCGGTTTACCAAGGGCAAGTATGCGTTTATTATTGCCACCCACACAGACCGGGAACACATTCATAATCACATTATCTACAACTCCACTGCGCTGGACAGCACCCGGAAGTTCCGGGACTTTTTATTGTCCGGGCTGGCCGTGCAGCGGTTGAGCGATTTGATCTGTCTGGAACATCAGCTGTCTGTTATTGAAATCAAGCCGTACCGAGAACGGCAGAAGCGCACTCTTTATCCTCCCAGAGAAAGCAATCGTGATAAGCTGTGTGCCGTAATCGACAACATCTTGCTGAGCGAGAAACCTGCAAGTTTCGAGGGCTTTCTTCAAAAGCTGGAACAGCGGGGCTACGAAATCAAACGGGGAAAGTACACTTCGGTCAAAGGAACACGGCAGAAGCGCTTTATCCGTTTTCGGACACTGGGAGCAGGATACAGTGAAGATGAAATCAAGGCGGTCATTGCAGGAGATGCCGAACACTGCCCACATCAGAAGCAGCCGCCAAAAGAGAAACCGTTCAATCTTCTGGTGGATGTGCAGGCAAAGCTGGCCGAGGGCAAGAACATCGGCTATGCACGGTGGGCAAAAAAGTACAATCTGAAAGAAATGTCCAAGACACTGATTTTCTTGCAGGAGAAGAAAATCGGCAGCATCGAGGAAATGCAGGAGCGTGTGGACGCTGCCACTGCCCGCTATCACGAACTGGGCGATTCCATCAAGGCAGCAGAAACGCGCATGACCGAGATTGCCGTGCTGCGGACACACATCGTCAACTACACAAAAACACGCCCGGTGTACGATGCCTACCGCAAGGCCGGATACAGCAAGCGATTTCTGGAAAACCATCGCGCAGAGATCACACTGCACAAGGCAGCAAAAACGGCTTTCGATGAAGCTAAACTGAAAAAGCTTCCCAAGGTCAAAGAACTGGATGCAGAATATTCCAAGCTGCTGACGGAAAAGAAAGCCGCCTACCCGGACTACCGCAAAGCAAAAGACGAGATGCAGGAGCTTCTTCGTGCGCAGCGCAATGTAGAACTGTTCTTCGCAGAAGAAAAGAACACCACCGAAAAAACGCAGTCCCGATAGACGATGACAACCTAGGATTCTTCCATTGTGGGAGAGTCCTAGGCTGTTTTTTTGTTATAGAAGTGTTTGGAACAAACGCGCAGCCTGCATCGGCACGATGCAGATCAAACGGGGTTTGGGCACAGCCCAACAAGCATTTTGAATTTGGATTTGAAAAATCCGATTCAAAAATTGCAAGTTGGTACCAACTTGCCCTGCTTGCCACAACAATGCGTCCTTTTTGTCCGCAGCTTGAAATTTTTAGATTGGAGAAAAACGCCATGCCAACCTTGGAATGGATCGGTAAAAATAAA
>OMNU01001575.1_pt1 | contig 10101 bp, 6 predicted proteins | sample 1673511 | NCBI WGS metagenome assembly OMNU01 (sample SAMEA103958113, study PRJEB25191) | human gut metagenome | reverse complement strand
AGAAGATAAAGTCGGACTCGACGACAGGGATGTTGTTGGCCATGCCGTTGCCGATGCCAACACCGACCAGACCGCCATCGGCAAGCGAGAAGAGCGACTGGACGATCTGGTAGCCCTGGCCCTGGGCGTCCTTAAACGGATCGACCCAAACCTGGAAACGCACCTGAACGTGAGACAGGAACTTGTAGGCGCCCACGGCTCCAACGGCTAAGAGCGCAAGGCCGATAACGACATACGAGAATCGTCCCGTGGCAACGTAGAGCATCAGCAAGAAGATGGTGTAGAACAGCACGGCCGAACCCAGATCGCGTTCGAAGACGACGACGAGCAGGCACACACCCCACACGGCAAACAGCGGCAGCAGCAGTCGCAGGCGAGGGATCTTAAAGCCCAGGATCTTGCGGTTGGAGATGGAGAGCAGCTCGCGGTTCTCGGCCAGGTACCCGGCCAGGAACAGCACGATAAAGACCTTGGCGAACTCGCCGGGCTGGATGGTAAAGCCCGCGATGCGAATCCACAGCTTGGAGCCCGAGATCGTGGTGCCGATAAAGATCGGCAGCATCAGCAGGATGATGCCGATAATGCCAAAGGTGTACTTGTAGCGCATGACCACGTCGAGGTTCTTGACCAGTGCGAGCGTTCCCACCATGAGCGCCACCGAGACAAACAAGATGATGAGCTGCGAGATGGCGAGGTCGGGGGCCAGGCGCGTCACGAATGTGATGCCGATGCCCGAGAGCACAAAGACGATGGGCAGGATGGCAGGGTCGGCGCCGGGCGCCAGGATGCGCACGGCGATATGCGCCGCGGCGAAGGCGGCGAACAGGCCGATCGGCACGGCGAGCGTCTCAAAGGAAATCGTGGCGCCCGCGGTGAGCACGTACATCGCATAGAGCAGGATGACGGGGAACGCCGAGGCGATGAGCAAGAGCAGTTCGGTGTTGCGGCGACTCATAAGCGGCACTCCCTTTCTAATTCTTATCGGAGGCTTCGGCCTCGGCTGACTGTTCGGCGGTTTTCTCGGAATCTGACTCGGAGGTGGATTTCTGATCGGTGTTGTCGCGAATCGTTTGCGCGTCAATCACCTGACGGGTCTGCTCCTCGTCAATCTGATGGCGGTACTTGGAAATGGTGTCCTGCGCATCGTCGACATTCGTTTGCGGAATGCCTGCCCTCAGGCGGTTTTGCGTGTCTTCGGGCAGGTCGGACAGTTTGATGCTGGTTTCGCTCTCGAGCCAGTGGAGCTCGACTCCGAGCGTCTTGCCGGGCAGGCCGCGCCAGACGGCGACATTGCCGTGGTAGGTTCCCAAGTAATAGGAGCCGGTGACGCCCGTGTATGCCCAGATGCCTGCTACCAGCACAAAGACAAGGGCCAAGACGGCGGCGATGGTGACATTGCGGCGTCGGACGCGTTTTGCCTCGCGCATGACGCCGTCGTCGACCAGATCGACGACCACCACGGTCACATTGTCGTGGCCGCCGGCGGCAAGCGCCGCGTCCACCAAGTTGTCGACGCAGATTTGCGCGGTTGAGGACTGCGTGGCGATGTTCTCGATATCGCTATCGGGAATCATGCTCGAAAGGCCGTCGGAGCACAGGATCAGGCGGTCGCCTTCCTCGATGTGCAGGGTAAAGTGGTCGGCATACATGGCGGGGTCCGAGCCCAGCGCACGGGTGATGACCGAGCGGTTGGGGTGGACGCGAGCCTCGTCTGCCGTGATCTCGCCGGCGTCCACGAGCTCCTCCACGTAGGAGTGGTCGCGGGTCACGCGGATGAGCGTGCCCTCGTGGAGCAGGTAGGCGCGAGAGTCGCCCACGTGGGCGATGGCGAGCGTGTCGTTTTCGATATAGGCGCAAGTGGCTGTGCAGCCCATGCCGGGCTTGCCTAGGCCGTTCAGGGCCGCCTCGATTACGGCGGCGTTAGCTGCCTCGACGGCTGCCGCCAGGCGTGCTGCGTCGGCGGACTGCGGGGCCGTCTTGGCAATAGTCTCAACGGCGATGGAAGAGGCCACCTCGCCGGCAGCGTGACCACCCATGCCGTCGCATACGCAAAAGAGCGGCGACTGCACCAGGTAGGAATCCTCATTGTGCGGGCGTACGCAGCCAACGTCGGAGCGGGCGCCCCACATGAGTTGCGTGGTGGTGCCGGCATCATAGGTCGAGTCGGTCTCGATGCGCTCCTCGGTCAGGGGCTCAAAGCTCATGGTCGAGCCGGGGTCTTTGAGCTTGGCCTCAACGGCGGCAACGTCGATTTCGGCTGTGTCACCGGGAGAGACGGTGTCGGTCTCGGCGTTTGATTCGGAATCGCCGGTGTCCGGGGAGTCGGGCTCCTCGGACACGCGGGCGGTCGACTCGTCGTCTTGCGGGCTGACGTCTATAGGCTCGGGCGCCGGCGTAGACGCGGGCGCAACCTCGGATGCCGGGGCTATGGGAAACGCCGGCGCGGCGGGCTCGGGTGCCGCAAACACCGCAGCGCTCTCGTTAATTGCCGCGGCGACGGGCTCTGCAAAGTGAGCCGGCGCCGGGGCTGCTTCGGGCGCTGTGGGCTGTTCCGCAGCATGTGCGCCGATGGGCGCCGCTACGGCATCCTCTTCGTCCTCGTTATCGGCGAGATCCGAAATATCATGCGTTACATGCGAAAGAGGCAGGGAGAACACGGTGTCCTCGGGCTCCACGGGTGCGGAGCCCGCCGGAGCGGCGTGGGCCGGCGCAGCTGTGGCGGCGGCCGGTGCCTCGGTCATAGTTGCGGACTTGTTCTCCTCGTCGATCATCGACGGTTCACCTTCATGACCACATCGCCAATCTGGACTTCGTCGCCCTCGCGCAGCGTCGCGGGCTCCACGAGCTGGCGGCCGTTGACGAGCGTGCCGTTAAGCGAGTTGAGGTCCTCGATGATGAGCGCCGGGCCCTGCAGCGAAAAGCGCGCATGCGAGGCCGAGACGAACGGTTCGTTGATGCAGATGTCCGAAGATGGCGAGCGACCGACGATGACGGGGCCGAGCATGTCTACGTGGATGCCACGGATGCCGCGCGGGCCCTTGTCCACATCGATCGTCCAGATAGCCGAGTCGCGGCGCTGTCCGCGCACAAGTCCCACGCCGGTCTTCATGACGGCGAACAGGAAGATATAGAGCAGGGCGACCAGGACGATGCGGCCTGCAAAAAGGACGATATCGATGTTCATAAGCGACTATCCCCTAAATTCAAAGGTGCTCAGGCCAAACGTCAGCAGATCGCCGTTGCGCAGCGGGCAGCGCGTAATGCGGCGGTTGTTGACGAGCGTGCCGTTGGTGGAATTGAGGTCCTCGATCGACCAATCCGAGCCCGTAAAGGTGAGCTGGGCGTGGCGGCGCGACACGTTGGGGTCGCGCAGGGCAATATCGGAAACCGAGCGCTCGCGACCGATAGTCACCTGTGCGGAGGTGATGCTATGGCTCTCGCCGCTCACGACGTCGACGAGCTGGGCGAGCGGGCGCTGCGGGGCGCGAGTGCTCGCCATGTTGGAGGCGATGCCGGCTGCGGCGCCTAGGCCCACGGCGGCACCGGTCGCGGCGGCTCCGCCCATGCCGGCAAGCGCGTCGCGCGAGACGGTCTGCGGCACCGGGATGGGTGCTGCGGCGGGGTCGGGGACGCTAGGCGCGAAGGGGTCTGCCACGGCAAGCGGGTCGGGAGCGGCGGCGCGAGGCGTCGGCTGCTGCTGGGGCATGGCGGCGGGGCGCTGCTGCTGCGGGGCAGCAAACTGCTGCTGGCCGGCGCGCGGGGCGCTGGCGGCACGGCTTGCCGCGGAGTTGTTTTGGCCCAGACCGTTTTGATAGGCGCGCTCTTCTTCGTACAGGCGGCCGAGCGTGGGGGCATCGACGTTCTCGGCAAAGACCGAGAACTTGCCGGCGCGCAGCTGCGGATCGATCATAAAGCGCACGAGGGGCTCGCCGACAAAGACATAGCGGCGCTTTTCGGCCTGCGCCTTCACAAACTCGCGGACCTCGCGCGAAAGCTCGGGGTAGAACGGGGCGAGCATGGGATCGTCGTCGGCGGCGATCAGGATGGTATAGAGTGCCGGCGCCGTGTTGACGCCGTTGATCACCAGAGTCTGATCCTCCATGTCGCGAGCGGCCTGCTTGGCAAGCTTCTTAAAGGAGAACGGGGCACGGGTGGCACCGAAGATGCCGGCCACGTGGTCCTCGAAGATGTTCAGGAAGTTCACGAAAGATCACTCTCCGTATAGGTTCTTTGGTATCCGAGCAAATATAGGCATATCCCAACGATTATAGAGGATAGGGTTCCCGCAACCGCCGCCTTGGCGACGACCGCGGCTGCAAGGCTGGCAATTTCCATATGGTGTGCAAGACAGGACGCCGCTGCGCAGCCGATGCCGGCGACAGCGATGGCGGCGATTACGGCAAGGTTTGAGCCCTGATCGGCACGCTTGGCATGGGCGTTGAGCAGCGCAGATGACGCCGCGGCAGTTGCCGCTACCAGCACAAAGGCAGCCCAAAGGAGCGGGTCTTCCAGCGCTGCGGCAACGTTGCCGAGCCCCAGCACGCCTCCGGCTGAAAGCGCGACCGTGGCCAGACGGGCAAAAAGTGCGCCCATGCCCGTTGCCGCGGCGGCGCTTGCCGGGCCGAGCCAAAATGACGCGACGCCGGCGGTGACCCCAGCTGCCAGGAAGGTATTGCCGGTCAGACAGCCAAGCGCAAGCGCGCAGGTGAGTGCGGCGCTCGCGGCAGCCTCGGTGCGACCCCAGGCGATCCACCAACCGGACATGGCAGCGGCAAAGATCACCGCGACGGGCAACATCGACAGGATGCCCTGCGCCTGCATGGTGGCGTTGGCCATGAGCACCAAAAAGCCCACAGCCGAGATGGCCGAGCCAATCTGGGGGGCCAGGCCAGCCGCCGCTCCGATCGCGATTGCCGCAATGACCAGGCCGGGAAGCGCCGCGACCCCGGCCGTTTGCATCAGCAAAAAGCTAAAGGTGCCGCACGTTAGCGCCGAGATAGCGTGCATGGTGTAGTCGCGCGCATGGCTCCAGCGCGTGCCCGCCCAGCCGAGCGCGGGGTCGACCTCGATGGCGTCGTCCTCGTAGTACGACGGCTCGATATCGTCGAGCTCTTGATCGTCATCCGAAAGCTCGCCAACCATTTGCTCCAGACTGCGACGGCCCTCGCGCACGCTGCCCAGACCGGCAAGGAGTTGGTCGCAAAATGCCTCGATGCTGTTGGGGCGGTCCTGCGGCATGGGGGAGAGCGCGCTCATGAGCGCGGCCTCGGCTCCCGGGGGAAAGTGTGGTATCAGCTCGCTGGGATAGGTGGCGCCGCCGATGATACGGCCGAGCGAGTCGGCGGGCGTGGCCGCCATAAAGGGAGCGCTGCCGCACAGGCCCTCGTAGATCACACAGGCGAGGGCAAAGACATCGGCGCGCTCGTCGACCGTGCCGGTCTCGATATCGAGCTGCTCGGGCGGCATGTAGCCGATGGTGCCGCCGCGCGAGCCGCCAAAGCCACCGGCGGACGACAGTCGCGCCATGCCAAAGTCGGTGAGCTTTACATTGCCCGAGTGGTCGATGAGCACGTTGGCGGGCTTAATGTCCAGGTGGAGTACGCCATTACTGTGGGCGAAGGTGAGCGCCTGGCCCAGGGCATCGGCAATGGCCGCGGCCTCGTCAAAGGTAAGTGAGTGGCCGTCCGCGCGATGCAAAAACTCGGCCAGCGACATGCCATCGACATATTCCATAACCAGGTAGGCATAGGCTGTGTCATGCGTAAAGTCGATGACCTGCACGATATTGGGATGTTGAAGCATGGCGGCAGTGTGCGCCTCGCGCAGGACATCCATGATGTCGCTGGCGGGCATGCCGGCACCGTTGATAAGGGGGATGCGCTTAATGGCGACGCGGCGGCGCAGGTGCGTGTCGCGGCAGATCTCGATGGAGCCAAAACCGCCGGTCGCAAGTGTCTCGAGCGGCTGGTACCGCTTGAGCAGCTCGCGAGAGCTGGTGCCCTCCAAAGGAACGTCCGGCGAGAACCGGGCGGTATGTTGCGAGAAAAGCGGCATGGCCAACCCTCGTGCGTTTAAAGTTCGTTTGCGAGCGGCGGGCGCGGGGCCGAGCCGTTCGCGGTGGCATAGATGCTGCTAGTGTAGCACGCTCGGGCAGATGGCGAGGATAGCGGGATGCGAGGTGGCCCGATCGATTCGGCCCGTTTCGGCTCGTTTGGAAAGCGCATCTCAGTTTTCAGCCAAATTATGGGATGCGCTTTCCAAATGGGGTGGGCTGCGGAAACTGCATCCCAGAATATTGCCCTGGAACGGGATGCGCTTTCCGAACCGGCGTCCAAAAGGAAACCGCATCCCGCTTTGATGTGGGGACTGCGAACAAAAGCCGGACCGTGATCTGGCGCGGATTGGAGTTCGCCTGAATCATTGATGCTGGCTGGTGTGAGAACAGAGATAAACGAGCGGCTCGAGCGATATAATGACACGCTATGGAGGCCGTATGCTCTTTTCCCGCCGTTCTGCTACATTTGCCTGCGCCATTGCGCTTGTCGTAATGGCGGTCACCCCTTATCACCGGTTTTCATCTTCAATCGGCCTAGCGTCAGGTGCAATGACCTGGCTCGTTATCCTGGGCGCATGCCTCGCGGCGTTTGTTCATGGTGCTGCGCTATGCAAGGGGGGAATGAGAAGGCCGAGGCATCTCGGTGCCATCGGTGTTTTCCTTGGTGTTATTGCAACGGTTCCCGAATGGGCCGACCTGGCTTTCTATGCTCGCGGAGACTCTATTCCAATCGTGTTTGCACCGATTTGGTTGTTACATGGCGTTTCGTGTGTCTCGTGCTTTGTTGGGTCGCTGCTTCTCTCATATGTTATTTGGGGCACGGCGGACTCTCCTTTGACGCAGAGGTCGACACGGACTGACGAAAGGGAAACTCGTCACCCGCAGGACGCGATTTTTACAGAAACAATAGCCGTCATGTCTTGCCTGCTGTTTTGCTGTCGAGTTTCATGGAGAGTCGTTCCCGAGCCATGGGGGATGCCCCCTGTAACGGCCGCGTCAATTGGCCTTGCGCTTTTAATTCCGTTGGTCTATCTCGCATTGACTGTGGCCCCGCCGTTTTGCCGCCCTCGTGCCTTTGGCCATGGGCGGCGCGACGTGTTTGCCTGTTCTGTGCTCGTAGCAGTTCCTATTGGTCTTATTCCGGCTGTTGAGGCGGCATACTTCGCAAGCGATGCCGTGGTCATTGCATTGCTGGCGATGGGGTCCGTTATCGCTGCTGCCTTCGTATGCATGTTGCTAAGGGGGAAACGGGACAACAATTCGGATATCGCCTGTGCGTCCGACACATTCGATGCGGGGGTGTTTTCCCCTGCCCTGTCGCCTAGAGAAGAGCAGTTTGTTCGACTGCTGCTCAAAGGGAAAACGCCGGCGGAAATTGCCAAGGAGACGGATACGAAGCCATCGACGGTGAGAACAACGCTTCACCGAGCATACGGGAAGGCGTCGGTTGCGGGCTCACGCGAGCTCGTGGCGCTGTTTGCGGGTGAGGGCGATACTGTAGGGCATGAGCTACCGCAGCGGCATGCTGACGATATAGTGGCATCAGCTCGAACGCGCCGGCTGTTTCGATACCTGCTCACATTATTCTTTATCCTCCTTGCGGCGGGGCCCTTGGTAATGGCGGATAGCGATTGGGGGTCCGGTGTTTCGCGGGCTGTCGCCTTTTCCCTCTTAAGCTACGCATTGGGTCTCGGACTGCTTCTGTCGCTACGCTACGCGGGTGGAAAAGCGAATCGTGGCGCTGCGCTGGATAGAGCGGGTGAAGCGATTTGGCTCGGAAGCCCGTACGTATGGGCGGTGCTATCTGCTGTGGAATGGTCTTTTATCTATATCGCGGCATTGATGTGCATACGCGTTCCGTTGATGGCTGTGCCGGTCCTGTTTTGCGGCGTGGCGTCTACGGCTTCGCTCGCTGTTGGGCTGCGTCCGTTTAAGGTGCATGCCCATGCTCGGGCTATCGTGCCGTTGGTGTCAATGGGCATGGTTGCCTTAATCTATGCGGTCGCTAGGGGGCGAATCCATGGACTTGCGGTGCTGACGGGGGTGCTGCTCACATATATAGTGATGCGAAGCTGTCCGCAGCGCAAAATGCTTGGGATATGGATGCTTTGCTTCGGGGCGACGGCTCCTGTTTGGGCTGTCTTGCTCAATATGGTGCAGGATCTGACGGTTTTCGAGCCGTTGTTCCTCGCGTCGTTGTTGGGGCAAAGTTCGGCTGTCAATGTCGTCGTGGCAACGGTGATTGTTTGCTGGTCTGTGCCCATGTTCGTTACGCACATCGCGCTCGCCCGCTCGGTTGAGGACGAGAAGGCCGTCTTGGAGTACCGGGCGAACGGGTCCACCGAAACGGCCCGCGTGCGCCAGCTGGCCCTGCTTACGTCGCGCTCCCTTTCTGATGTTCAGTCGCAAATTTTGCTGATGACGGCAGAGGGGGCAACGACAAAGGCCATTGCGGAGGATGTCGGTTACGCTGCATCTACGGTGCAAGCGCTGCGGTCTGCATCTTACCGCCAGTTGAAGATCAAGAATAAGGCGGAGCTAATTTTATTGTTATCGCAGGTAAATAACGTGTAAACGCCTGAGCAATCAACTCAATAGCGGGTGTTTACAGACATCTTTCTCTATTCATGCGAAGGTTGCCGTACGTCGACGCATTGTTAACCGCTTTTGATTGGAGAAGGCCATGATTAAGCCAAGGAGCGCTATTGCTCGAATCGGAGTCGGCTTGGTGATTGCAGCTGGTCTGTCCCTAGGGGTTCCCGCTGCATCGTTTGCACAAGAGGAGTTTGACACCTCTCAGGTTTCCAGCATTACTCAAAACGCCGATACGGGAATTACGACCTGTACGAACAATGCCGATAAGGCATTTAGTTTTCAATGTGCCGGGACGAGTGCAACTGGCTACCGTCAAAAGGATGATTCCTCATCGCTCTATCTGGATATCCAGGGCCATACGGGAAATCCGCTTCGGTTATATACAGACGGTGCGTATAACACAAGCGGTAGCGGCAGCATGAATTGTACTCAGGGAACGTATCGTTCGAATCACAAGGGACAGTGGGAAATGTATAACCTCGTCCGTGAGAACGGGCGATCTGCGGCGCGACTGACTGCATGGGCGGAGTCTGGCTACGGCACTGTTATTGGCGTATGGAGCCCCGACTGCGTCGGGCATTTCCACAAGCTTCCCGCATAGTTGTTTGAAATGGCTCCCTTCCGGCTTTCTGGGTCGGAAGGGGGAGGAGGACGTATGAACCAAAAGCTCGCAAGATACGAACTGTCGAAAACGATTAGACGTCCAGCTTTTATCCTTGCTCTCTTGATTGCGGTCGCAGTTGCAATAGCTGCCGCGCTGGAGCCGTGGGCAAATTTGGAAAAAGAGCGCCACAACCTTCTTTCTTTTGGTTACGGCGTTGGCGTGCAAGCCGAAAATTATCTCGGTCAAACACGTGAAAGCAGCTTCGGTAACTGGATTGTTGTGAGCGCGAACGCGCCACTGTCTGCGTCGGTGTTTTTCTATGCACTGCCCCTGCTTGCAATGTTGGCTGGATCTTGGTCGTGTCTCTTTGAGCGTTTGAGTGGTTATGACATGCAGATATGCACGCGCGTTTCCAGAAAGGCGTACGTGAACGTAAAGATGCTGTCTGCTTTCCTCTCCGCGTTTACAGTGACTGCCATTCCTCTGCTCGTCAATTTCCTGATCGTCTCGATGCTTTTTCCTGCGTATCTTCCTCGGGTCGATGAGTCGACTTACGTAGGACTTTACCTGCATAGCTACTTCTCCGGTCTATTTTATTCGCATCCTTTGTCATATGTGCTCGCATACACGCTGTTCGATGCTGTCACGCTCGGGACTTTATCCATGGCTGTAACTGGCTTCTCAATTTTGTTTCGTAGCAGAATCAAAGCGATAATTGTCCCGTATCTGCTAATGGTTGCGTGGCATTTTGCAAATGGCTGGATCTTCGGCGTAATGGCTTGTGTGGGGTTTAACTGCAATATCCTCAACAGCATCAGGTCGGAATCGCTGAATAACTGGCCAGACA
>OMNU01001568.1_pt1 | contig 10131 bp, 7 predicted proteins | sample 1673511 | NCBI WGS metagenome assembly OMNU01 (sample SAMEA103958113, study PRJEB25191) | human gut metagenome | reverse complement strand
CTGCCGGAGCGGTGCTTAAGCCGCAAGGCGGGAATTGTGCGGTGTTGCCTTATAACTCAGCGGTTCGCAGCCTCAGCTCTCCTATTCCTGCCACCCTTTCAGCCGGATTGGCGAAAGTTCCAGCACAAAATGTTCCTCTTTCACACCCGTTTCAGGGTAAAACCTTGCCTTGCACACTTCCACCCCGCCAACTGTATGGCGGTAGTTTTCCTCGCAGCTGCCCAGCACAACATATTGGCAGGCGCGGTATTCCATCATTCCGTCCGCACCGGGTTCCAGTGGGGATGTTTCCAGCGGCTTTTCAATCTCCACGCCAAGCCCCGCCAGGTATTCCGCTGCCGCCGGGTAGGCTGCTTTGACCCGTGCACAATAATTTTTGCAGTCATTGCAGCTGCAAAGTTCCCCCGGCCCCATGGCCTGATAATACTGCCGCGTTTTTTCTGCATCCACGTTGATGATCGTTCCCAACCCTATCATTTTGCTTCCTCGTTAAAATATGGGGCATGCGCTTTGCAATGCCCCATGTCTTTTTTATTGCTTTTTAGTCCCGGCGGAAAATGTCGCGGGTGTATACCTTTTCTTTCACATCGTCCAGCACGCTGTCGTACCGGTTGGCAATGATTGCCTGGGACATTGCCTTGAACTGTTCCAGGTCGTTCACCACTTTGCTGCCAAAGAACGTTTCCCCATCGTTCAGCGTCGGCTCATAGATGATCACCGTTGCCCCCTTTGCCTTTACGCGCTTCATCACGCCCTGGATGGAGCTCTGGCGGAAGTTATCGCTGTTGCTCTTCATCGTCAGGCGGTATACCCCGATGGTCACCGGCTTTTCCTGTGCGGCATTATAGTCGCACTCCTCACCGTAATCATAGTACCCGGCCATGCGCAGCACACGGTCCGCAATAAAATCCTTGCGGGTGCGGTTGCTTTCCACGATTGCACCGATCAGATTTTCGGGTACATCGGCATAATTGGCCAGCAGCTGCTTCGTATCTTTGGGCAAGCAGTAGCCACCGTAACCAAAGCTGGGGTTGTTGTAATGGCTGCCAATGCGCGGATCCAGGCAAACGCCATCAATGATATCTCTGGTGTTCAGGCCCTTGCTTTCGGCATAAGTATCCAGTTCGTTAAAATAGGCCACGCGCAGCGCCAGATAGGTATTGGCAAACAGCTTGACCGCCTCGGCTTCGGTAAAGCCCATGTACAGGGTATCCACATCCTGCTTGATGGCACCCTCCTGCAAAAGCCCGGCAAATGTATGGGCGGCTTCTACCAGGTGCGGGTCGTTGGGGTCGGTGCCCACAATAATGCGGGAAGGGTACAGGTTGTCATACAGCGCTTTGCTTTCCCGCAAAAACTCCGGGCTGAACATAATGTTCTTGCTGCCGGTTTTCTTGCGGATCTGCTCCGTGTAGCCAACCGGAATGGTAGATTTGATTACCATAACCGCATTGGGGTTCACCTTCATGACCAGGTCGATGACAGATTCCACCGCAGAGGTATCAAAGTGCTGGGTCTTGCTGTCATAATTGGTCGGCGCCGCAATCACAACAAAATCCGCATCGCGGTAAGCCGTTTCCCCGTCCAGCGTGGCGGTCAGATCCAGGTCCTTTTCCGCCAGGTATTTTTCAATGTATTCATCCTGAATGGGGGACTTCCTGTTGTTGATGCTGTCTACCTTGCTTTTGATCAGATCCACCGCACAAACCGTGTGGTGCTGTGCAATCAGGCACGAAATTGACAGACCCACATAGCCTGTACCCGCAACTGCAATTTTCATATGGTTCCCGCCTTATTTTGTATTTTTACTTTGGGCAATACCGCATAATTCTAAGTGCCGCTCCGGCGGCTGCGGCACTTAGAATTATGCGGTATTGCCGTAGATATTTTTGTTTTTATTATATCATAGTCCCCGCCAAAATGAAACACCTCACCCCCGATGAACAAACCTATTTGCGTTTTGTCTGATTTTCTCTTCGCACTTGGCAACCCCATGTTCCGCGTGCTATACTGAACCCAAAGAGACAAGATTCCTATGGCAACACCGCACAATTCCCGCCTAGCGGCTTAAGCACCGCTCCGGCGGCTGCGGCACGGCATCTGCGTTGCCAAAATGCTCGATAATGTCGGGTTGCGGTACCCGCATCGTGCTTCGGGGGCAAAAGCCCCTCGCACTCTGCGACCGCTGCCCCTGCTTCGGTTCGCTGTTTCCGCCACTGGCGGCGCTCACCTTTGCAGCATCCAGTATTATCTGCGCTTTTGGCTTAGCAGCTGTCGCACCTCGCTCGCCGTATCGGCACTTAGAATTATGCGGTATTGCCTTAGAATTATGCAGTATTGCCAAAAAAATGGCGTTTGCGTATTTTGTTTGGCTTTTTTACCAAAGAAAGTCGAATTAGTATACATAAACGCCATTTATTTTGTTTTCTGCGCGGAAGCAGCACTTTATACTGTAGGGTATACAATACAGAAAGATGGGTGCTTCCTATGAATCTCTATGCCCTTTCCGTGAATCATCGTGTGAACCCTCTCGGCATCAACTCTGCCGAGCAGCCCTATTTTGGTTGGAAACTGAAAAGTGAAAAACCGAACACGATGCAAGCCGCATATCGCTTACGGATCTATGCAGACGATACGGTTTGCTTCGACAGTGGGCGGGTGGAAACAGCATGCAACGCTTTTGTTTGCGGTCCCGATCTTCTGCAACCGCAAACATTCTACCGCTGGGCAGTGACTGTATGGGATAATCATGGCGAAAACACCACCGCCGAAAGCAGCTTTGAAACCTCGCTGTCTTCCAAGGAATGGAAAGCCGATTGGATGCGCACCCCCCGCGCCTATGTGCAGCGCAAAAAAGGGTTCGGCACACAGCCGCCGGCCACGCTGTTTCGTCGCGCGTTTACTCTTAGCGCTGCACCCCGCCGTGCGCGGCTATATGCCACCTGCCTTGGAGTTTACCGCCTGACCGTAAACGGAAAACGCCCCGATATGCGGGAGTTTGCCCCGGAACACACATCTTACAAGGGGTTGTTGTGCTTTCAGACTTACGATTTAACGGCACTTTTGCATATCGGCGAAAATGTACTGGGCATGGAAGTCGGCGACGGCTGGTATTGCTGCCCGCAGACGCAGCCGCCCATCGATGGCTTGCAGCCCGACCATACGGTGTTGTTCCAACTTGAAATTGAAAATGCCGATGGCACACACACCCGTATTTGCTCCGACGAAGGCGTGCTGACACACGAGAGCGCTGTGCGTGCCTCGGATATTTTTGATGGAGAACTCTATGACGCGCGTCTGGCCTTGCCCGGCTGGGATATGCCCGGTTTTACTGCTGCTGACTGGCTGCCCGCTATCAAAGATACAAAGCAGAGCGATTCCGTTTTATACCCGCAGTTTGACGACCCGGTGATCTGCGTAAAAGAATTGCCCGCACAGTGTGTTTATACCAGCCCCAAGGGCGAGACGATCGTAGATTTTGGACAGGTCGTCGCAGGTCGCGCCCGTGTGACTGTGGATTTGCCGACAGGTGCAGCAGTGACGTTAGAACATTTTGAAGCAGTTGACGCAAAGGGAAACTATTTCAACAACATCGACAGTGCAATGGGCGTAACCGAGCAAAAAGACGTGTTCATTTCCGATGGTACGCTGCAAACATTTGAGGCGCGGTTCACTTTTCACGGATTCCGTTATCTGCGTGTCAGCGGGGTGGAAAATCCGATTGCCGAGCAATTTGTGGCTGTCGTTCTTTCTACCGAAAAAGCAAATGCCGGAACCTTTGAATGTTCTAATGCAGATTTAAACCGCTTATACCAAAACACGCGCTGGAGCCAGTGTGCGAATATGCTGTCCATTCCCACCGACTGTCCCCAACGCGAAAAGGCAGGATGGACCGGTGACATCTCTTTGTATGCCAAAACCGCCTTGCTGAATGAGGATGTCACGCCGTTTCTGACCCAGTGGCTGCAATCCCTGTGTGTGGACCAGCGCGAAAACGGCTCGATTCCCTTTACGGTTCCGGATGTGTCTATCTACCACTATGCCGGCATTCAGATGGGGGAGCAAACCGGATGCGGCGGTCCCGTGTGCAGTGCCGGTTGGGGTGATGCTGCCGTGACGGTGCCGATGGCCATGTACGAAGTCACCGGCAATACCTGCATCCTTGAAAAGCAGTATGACAGCATGAAGGGCTGGTGCGACTATGTTATCAGCCGTGCCCGTATTCACGCACCGAACAGCACCCTGCCCGATGAAGTGGAAGAACATCTGTGGGACACCGGATTCCAGTTTGGTGAGTGGCTGGTGCCCAGCCTTGCCGGAGCACCTCAAGAGCAGTTATTCACCACAATGGCTATAACTTCTGCCTATACAACGCCGATTTTCGGCTGGCTGGTCGTCCACAAAATGGCACAGGCTGCCGCCGTTTTAGGGCGCGAAGAGGATGCTGTTCGGTATCAAGAAGAAGCCGACAAGATGAAACGCGCGATCCGGGCAGCACTTATTACGGCAGACGGTGTTTTAAGGTATGAACGGCAGGGTGCCTATGTGCTGATGTTGGTCTTTGGGCTTGTGCCGGATGCATGGGTGGACAAATTCGGTACAAAGCTGGCAGAAATCATTCACGCAAACGGCGACCGCCTTGACACAGGATTTTTGCCCACGCCCTATTTGCTGGATGCGCTCTGCATCGGCGGGCAGCGCGAACTCGCCTATACGCTTTTGTACCAGACAGAGTCTCCGTCGTGGCTGGCGCAGGTAAAGCGCGGTGCCACTACAATTTGGGAAAGCTGGGAGATGTATCAGCCCGATGGAACACCTAAAAAAGAGAGCTTCAATCATTATACCTACGGCACTGTAGATGATTGGATTTTCCGCACCATCGGCGGCGTAGACCAAGATGATACAGGCTATCGGCGGCTTATGATTCATCCTCAGCCGGACAAAAGCTTGACGTGGGCCAAGCGCAGCTTTGAAACGGAGAATGGAACCGTATATGCGTCTTGGAAACGTGAAGGCGGACAATTCATCTTAACCGCCGACATTCCCTGTAATACCACCGCCAGAATCATTCTGCCGGATGGCACACAGCATACGGTCGGCAGCGGTCACTATACATTGAATTGTTAAGGCAACACCGCACAGTCACTTTGCGCTGGGTAACCACGGTGCGCCCGCCCTGCGCGTAACGCTGGAGGTGCCTGACGACCTGCACAGTGCCGCCGTCACGGTGGAAGCCGCCTGCGAGAACACCCCCGACGGCACCGAGGTTCTGTTTGCCATCGAAGGTGTCGGGGAACAGACCGCCGCCGTGCATGGCGGGTAAGGCTGTGCCGCCCGCCATGATCCAACAGCTGAACGCCGCATTGAATAAAATCAAGAAAGAGGGATGAACCATGAAGAAGGTTACGCTTTCACTGGATAGCTCATTGAAAGAGATTTTTACCTATGACGAAAGCCGCGCAGTGTTTGACAAATTCCTGCCCGGTATGCGCACGATGGCAGAAAACCAGCCCGCAGCACTGGGCTTCTCCGTTCGTAAAATCCTACAATTTTCGGGCGGAGCTATCCCCGACGAAGCTGCCGACGCGCTGGACGCAGCCCTGTGTGCGCTCGAACTGTACAGTGCCGAGCCGGAAATGTCCGACACGCCGCTGACCCCCGACGGGGCTGAGGTCGTGCCGGAACCGCCCCGCGATGCCATCTACCCCGGCAAAGTCTGGCGCGACACCAACGGTCGCCGCATCCAAGCCCACGGCGGCGCACTGTATTACGACGACGGCATCTACTACTGGTATGGCGAAAACAAGGATCACACCGACGGCAAATGCCCGGTCTGGACATGGGGAATGCGCGCCTACCGTTCCACCGACTTATGTAACTGGGAAGATTTGGGCTTGTTCATCCAGCCCGACCTGACCGACAAGGACGCGCCGCTGTATCCCACGTCCCGCGCTGACCGCCCGCACATTGTCAAATGCGCGTACACGGGCAAGTATGTCTGTTGGATCAAGCACTGCGGTGCCGATGCCTGCTTTACGGTCTTGCAGGCCGACAAATTCTTAGGTCCCTATGAAATTGTCAAAGCCCACTACCGCCCGTTTGGCTGCGAGGTCGGTGACTTTGACATTGCCGTTTGCGGCGATACGGCGTACCTCTATATGGACGCAAACCACAACGGTCAGCTGACGATGCGCCTGACGCGGGACTTCTTGGAGGCGGAAGAAAAAATCTGCTGGCAGTACGAGGGTCTGCACGCACCGTTCAGCCGCGAAGCGCCGGCTGTGTTTGAGCATGGCGGCAAGTGGTATATGCTGACCTCCGGCATGACCGGGTATGTGCCGAACAAGAGCGACAGTGCCGTGTCCGACGCGCCCGACAGGCCGTTTGTGAGCATCGGTGACCCGCACGCAGATGACGCGAGCCATGCGTCCTTTAACAGCCAAATCTCGCAGGTGTTCAAAGTTCCCGGTAAGCGCGACCTCTACATTGCGCTCGCTGACCGCTGGGTGCCGGACTACCCCGTGGATGCTAAACTGGCTGATCTGCTGGAGCGCTGCACCGCACAACGCTTTGACCCCGAACACTACAAGGCAACGTCCGAAGAAATGCAAACCATGATGCAAAGCCCGATGCTGACCAGCGCCAATACTTCCCGCGCCAATTACGTCTGGCTGCCCATCACATTTGAGGAAGGCAAGCCGAAGATCCGCTGGCGCGACAGCTGGAAATTGAGCGATTTTGAATAAGGAGTTTTGTATGCGCAGCACATTGAATTTCAATTCCCATTGGCAGTTCACAAAACCCGGCACGGCACCGGTGGCTGTGACCCTGCCCCACACATGGAACGCCGCCGACGGCACCGACGGCGGCAACGATTACTTCCGCGGGACCTGCACCTATACCAAGGAATTTGCCGCCCCCGCACACGCCGACGATGAGGAGGTCTGGCTGGAATTTGAGGGTGCCGCCATGACGGCAGTCGTCACCTTGAACAACCAGGAGCTGACCCGCCACGCGGGCGGCTATTCCACCTTCCGCGTCAACCTGACCCCCGCACTGGCTGCGCAGAACACGCTGACTGTCGCGGTGGATAACAGCGCCAACCGCACGGTCTACCCGCAGAAAGCGGACTTCACCTTCTATGGCGGGCTGTACCGCGATGTACATATCCTTATTGTACCGCACAGTCACTTTGCGCTGGATAACCACGGCGCGCCCGCCCTGCGCGTGACGCCGGAGGTGTCTGACGACCTGCACAGTGCCTCCGTCACGGTGGAAGCCGCCTGTGAGAACACCCCCGACGGCACCGAGGTTCTGTTTGCCATCGAGGGTGTCGGGGAGCAGACCGCCGCCGTGCAGGGCGGCAAGGCTGTGACCGTGTTCCACATGGAAAACGTCCACCTGTGGGACGGCGTGGCGGACCCGTATCTGTACAGTGTAGCTGCCTCGCTGCCCGGCGGTGACGCGGTGGCGGTACACTTCGGCTGCCGAAAAATTGATTTCAAACCCGATACAGGCTTCTGGCTCAACGGCAGAAATGTCCGCCTTGTGGGCGCGGCGCGGCATCAGGACCGCGCAGGACTCGGCAATGCGCTGACCGCCGCTGAGCATGAGGAAGATATGCAGATTTTGCGGGATATGGGCGCCAACACCGTGCGCCTTGCCCACTACCAGCACGCGCAGTATTTTTACGATCTGTGCGATAAGTACGGTCTTGTCGCGTGGGCAGAGATTCCCTACATCACCGAGCATTTGCCCGAAGCCACTGCCAACACGCTGAGCCAAATGGAAGAACTGGTGCTGCAAAACTACAACCATCCGTCCATTATCTGCTGGGGCTTATCCAATGAGATTACCGTCACCACCGGCGTGACAGAAAACTTGACGGCGAACCATCGTCTTCTGAACGACCTCTGCCATCGCCTGGACGCCACCCGCCCCACCACAATGGCGCACGCTTTTATGTTGGATCCCAACGACCCATTTGTGCAGCTGCCCGACATTTGCAGTTATAATCTCTACTACGGCTGGTACTTGGGTGAATTGCAGCAGAACGATGAATTTTTTGACACGTTCCACAAAAATCACCCCGACCGCGTCATCGGTCTGTCGGAGTTCGGCGCGGACGCAAACCCCGCCTACCAGAGCGCCCGCCCGGAGCGCGGCGACTGGTCGGAAAGCTACCAAGCCGTATACCACGAGCATATGCTCAAAATGTGGTCGGAGCGCCCCTACATCTGGGCGATGCACATCTGGAACGGCTTCGACTTCGGCGCGGACGGACGCGGTGAGGGCGGCAAGCCCGGTCAGAACCAGAAGGGTCTTGTGACCTTCGACCGCAAGACGAAGAAGGACGCCTACTTTATCTATAAGGCATATTTGAGCAGCGACCCGTTTGTGCATCTCTGCGGACGCCGCTACGTCCACCGCACGGAGAGCCAGACCGAAATCAAGGTCTACTCCAACCAGCCCCGCGTCACGCTGTTTGTGGACGGCAAAGAGTTTGCCGCGCAGGACGGCGACAAGATTTTTAAGTTTATCGTGCCCATCTCCGGCACGCACGAAATCAAGGCCGTGGCGGGCGGCTGCACCGACTGCATGACGATCACAAAGGCAGACAAACCCGACCCGACCTACCGCGCCGAGGGGCAAGTCGAAAACTGGTTCGATAAGCCGGAAGAGCTTATGAAAGAGGGCTATTACTCCATTATGGACTCAATGGAGACTCTGCAGAAATCTCCTGCTGCCAACAAACTTCTTTCTTCCCTTATGGTTAAGGCATCCAACGCCTATGGGGATGTTGCAAAAAATGTAAAAATGCCGCCGGAGATGGAAAGTCAGATAGCACGCACATCTTTGCGCTCCATTCTGAAGCAGGTCGCAAAGTCCATCACCCCCGCAGATGTGCAACAGTTGAATGCGGCACTCAATAAAATCAAAAAAGAGAGCTGATCCATGCGTGAAGTCGAACTTTCTCTAAATGGCACACTGCGTGAGATTTTCTCTTTTGGGGAAAGCCGTGGCGCGTTTGATCGGTTTCTGCCCAGTATGTGTGTCATGGCAGAAGCGCAGCGTTACCGTCCCTTTGGACATAAAGTCGATGATTTTGACATTGCCCTTGACGGCACAACGGCGGTTCATGTCTATATGGGTGCTGACCATACGAAAGCGACAGCGCCGTTTCCGATGCGCCGGATGCGCCGTTTTTCAGTATCTGTGACCACATGTAAATGATGCAAGCTGTGCATCGTTCAACAGCCAAATCTCACAGGTTTTCAAAGTTCCTCGCAAGCAAGACTAGTATATTGCATTAGCTGACCTCTGGGTACCGGATTACCCTGTTGACGCAAAGCTGGCTGATACGCTGGAGCGCTGCGCAAAGTTTTGACCCGGAGCATTATAAGACAGCCTCGGAAGAAATGCAGAGTATGATGAACAGTCCCCTGCCGGACAGCGCCAACACTTCCCTGCCAATTACGTCTGGCTGCCCACCACGTTTGTGGACGGCAAACCAAAGATTTGCTGGCTCGATAGCTAGGAAGTGAGTAATTTCAATTGAACAACGCCTATCATCGATTTCTATGATAGACTTAGTGATGAGTTCTCTGAAATCATTTTAGATTATCTCCATTTTGACCACCGTTTGACCACTACTATGCAGAGGAACTGCAAAACACCGAAAAAGCCTGTTGTGACAACCAACAATGGGCTTTTTCTTGTTTTGGCGGTAAATGTGCAGAACCAACAAAATTTACGTTTCCGCGTCTGTTTACGCCGCCTTGTCGTAGTTCTCCGACGCCAGGTGCCGGGGGTTCGAATCCCTTCGGTCGCACCAAGAGCAGCACCTTATGGGGTGCTGCCCTTTTTGTTTTGCACAGATTTTATGGGGCAGTAAAAGAAGGGATTCGAACAGCCCGTGCCCCGCGCTTTGCGTCCCGCGGGGCAGAAACGCCCCAGTGGGAACTTTCTGTTTTTCGTTGTTTGCATGATGAGCCTGTTCCGCCTGCCACGCGGCAAACGCCCGCTGGCCCTCCTCGCTGTTCCAACAGGCAAGGATGGCCGGGTAGAATGCCCGCGCCAGACGGTCAATGACTTCATCGGGATAAGGGGAAGTGTTTGTGGACTTTTTCT
>OMNU01001563.1_pt1 | contig 10139 bp, 9 predicted proteins | sample 1673511 | NCBI WGS metagenome assembly OMNU01 (sample SAMEA103958113, study PRJEB25191) | human gut metagenome | reverse complement strand
ACGAGATCGGTCTCGGCATTCCTGCTGAACCGCTCTTCCGATCTTTCGAATCATCGAGAATGGCCACGTCACAGGCCGCAAGGTGGGCGACGGCGCGTCGCACGTTGTTTTAGAGCAGGTGCGTCAGGCCGACGCGCAGCCGAGCGACCACTTGAGCTACCTCACCAAAACGCCGGACGGGAAGATATTGAAGTCTTCCACCATGTACATCCGCGGCAGGAGCGGCAAGGTCGCCGCAATCCTTGGCATCAATTACGACATTTCCTCGCTCCTGATGGTCGAGGATGCGGTGCACGAGTTGATCGACACAAAGGATAAGACGCAGAGCGAGCCGGAAAAGATCGTGAACGTCAACGACCTTTTGGATGAGCTCATCGCCCAGTCGGTCGCGCTTGTCGGTAAACCCGTCGCGCTGATGAACAAGGAAGATAAGATGCGCGCCATCGGTTTTTTGAGCCAGAACGGAGCATTCCTCGTCACAAAGTCCGGAGACAAGATCGCAAAATACTTCGGCATATCCAAATACACACTATATTCTTATATTGACAAACAACAGGAGGAGAAGTGAACCATGGGCAAGATCGATTTGACCATCAACAAGACCGGCCTACAGCACAACATTGAGAAGGCCAAGGAAAACAACGTTATCATCCCGACCATCGCGCAGATGCAGCATCCTGAGACCATCCCTGAGAAAATTCAGGAAAAGCTCAAGACTGTCGGCCTTTGGGACGTCAACCCGCTGAACCTCTTCCGCATCACGTGGAAGAACGAGGCCAAGGAGACCGGCGGCCTCTATCAGGCCGTGCCGAATTATGTTGAAATTCCGTCCGAGCTCTCCGGCGTTCCCTGCCGCATCCTCGCCATGGCGGGCAAGTGGTTCCCCACGGGCTGCCACAAGGTCGGCGCTTCGTTCGGCTGCCTCGCCCCGCGCCTCGTCACCGGCCAGTTCGACGCGACGTATCATCACGCCGTGTGGCCCTCCACCGGTAACTACTGCCGCGGCGGCGCGTTCAACTCGAAGCTCCTCGCCGTCGACTCCGTCGCCATTCTCCCCGCGGAGATGAGCAAGGAGCGCTTCGACTGGCTCTCCAAAATCGCCGGTCAGGTCATTGCGACGCCGGGCTGCGAGTCCAACGTCAAGGAGATTTTCGACAAGACCTGGGAGCTCAAGCAGGACCCCAGCATGATGATCTTCAACCAGTTTGAAGAGATGGGCAACCCGCTGTGGCACTACAATGTCACGGGCTACGCCCTTGCAGACCTCTTCGAGGCCGTGAAGAAGCCCGGCCAGCGTCTCGCGGGCGCGTGCTTCACATCCGGTTCCGCCGGTACGATGAGCGCGGGCGACCTCCTCAAGGAACGTTATCCAGGCATGAAGCTCGGCGTGGGCGAAGCGCTCCAGTGCCCGACGATCCTGAATAACGGCTTCGGCGGCCACCGCATTGAGGGCATCGGCGACAAGCACATCCCCTGGATCCACAACGTGAAGAACACTGATATGGCCATCGCCATCGACGATGAGGATTCCCAGCGTTTGCTGCGCCTTTTCAACACGGCAGAGGGTAAGAAGTACCTCAAAGAAGAGCTCAAGCTCTCCGACGAGCTCATCGAAAAGCTCACCTGGCTCGGCATCTCCGGCATTGCAAACGTCCTGTGCTGCATCAAGATGGCCAAGTACTATGAGCTGACCGAGGACGATGTCGTCTGCACCGTTCTGACCGACTCCGCTGTGATGTACGGCAGCCGCATTGAGGAGCTCAACGAGATGCACGGCGCGTACAACGTCGAGGAAGCCAAGCTCGACCACAACCTCCACATGCTCGGCCTCAAGACCGACAACCTGATGGAGCTGACCTACACCGACCGCAAGCGCATCCACAACCTCAAGTATTACACCTGGGTCGAGCAGCAGGCCCGCGACGTCAAGGACCTCAACGCGCTCTGGTACGACACCAAGGGCACCTGGGACGCCGTTCACGCGCAGGCTGCCGAGCTCGATGAGCTCATCAACGAGTTCAATGAGGCCACCGGCCTTCTCAAGGCGCTCTAAGAAGCAGAGACAAAGCCTGCTCCGAAACGCCGCCGCAGCAGCGGCTGAGCGGAAAGAGGAGCAGACCGGATCGAAAGCCGAATAAAATTTCATTGCACAGCGTGTGCAGCATCCCCGCAGATAGGGGCCGGCGATGGCAGGTCAAGGGCGCAGCCCTTGCGCTTCTCTGGGGTTTCCAAAAGGGGATATCTCTTACGGTAAGAGATATCCCCTTTTGAGCGGCGTCTGCGCCCGTGCAGGTATATGTCTCCTCAGCCGTTGCTGCGGCGGGGTTACGAAGCGATTGCTTTTGCTGCGGGATTCGAGACCATTTTCAATCTTCCGTTTTAGGAGAAATTATTATGCTGAAAAATGTGAAATGCGCGCGCTGCGTCAAGTGCGGCAAGGAATACGAGGCCGTGCCCAACCTCACCAACTGCGAGTGCGGCGGTATCCTCGACATCATCTACGATTACGATTACATCAAGGCCAATCTCACCAAGGAAAAGCTCAAGAGCCGCCCGAACACGATGTGGCGCTACCGCGAGCTGCTGCCCGTGGAGGAGACCACGCCCGACACGCCCCTGCGCGTGGGCTGGAGCCCGCTCTACGAGGAGGACCGTCTTGCGAAGCTCCTCGGCCTCAAGAAGCTGTGGGTGAAGGACGACGGCCAGAACCCCACCGCGTCCCTCAAGGACCGTGCCTCCGCTATGGCGGTCGCCAAGGCGAAGGAGGCGGGCGCGGAGATCATCGCCTGCTCGTCCACGGGCAACGCGGCCTCGTCGCTGGCAGGCAACGCCGCCGCCGCGGGTCTCAAGACCTTCATCTTCGTTCCCTCCCGCGCCCCCAAGGGCAAGGTCGCGCAGCTGATGACCTTCGGCGCGAACGTCATTTCCGTGCAGGGCAACTATGAGGAGACCTTCGAGCTGAGCAAGAAGGCCATCGACAAGTGGGGCTGGTACAACCGCAACGCTGCCATCAACCCCTATCTTTCCGAGGGCAAGAAGACCGTCTCGCTCGAGATCGCCGAGCAGCTCGGCTGGAAGATGCCCGACTACCTCGCCATCTCCGTCGGCGACGGCTGCACCATCGCGGGCGTGTGGAAGGGTCTCAAGGACCTCTACGCCATCGGCTTTATCGACAAGCTGCCGCGCCTGATCTCCGCGCAGGCGGAGGGCTGCCACCCCATCAACCGCGCCATCGCGGAGAATAAGCCCTGGGAGCCGATGGAGGAGAACACCCTCGCCGACTCCATCGCCGTCGGCGTGCCGCGCAATGCGGACAAGGCGCTCATGGCGATCCGTGAGTCCAACGGCATCGTGGTCAACGTGACCGACGAGGAGATCATGGCGGCGCAGAAGCTGCTCGGCACCACCTGCGGTGTGTTCGGCGAGCCGGCGGGCGTGACCGGCACGGCGGGCGTGAAGAAGCTCTGCGAGCAGGGCGTGCTCGGCGCGAACGACACGGCCGTCTCCGTCGTCACCGGCAACGGCCTCAAGGATGTTGCCAACGCCATCAAGTTCTGCGGCGAGCCGATGAGCCTGCCGAACGACCTTGACCTGTTGGTCGAGGAGTTCGACAAGCGTGGCATCGAGACCAAATGAGAGAAAAAATAGCGCCGCGCGAGTTTTGGAACCGCCGCTCGCAGCATTATGACGAGCAATCGGGAGCAGCGTATGCGGACGCCTACCGCAAAACGGCGGAGCGCATCCGCCCCTATCTCACGCCGAATGACCGTGTGCTGGATTTTGCCTGCGGCACGGGACTTGTCACGCTGCCGGTCGCGCAGATGGCCGCCGAGGTGTGCGCCATTGACATTTCGGACGAGATGGTGCGGCATCTGAAGGAAAAAATAGCAGAGCAGGGGGTCGGCAACGTCAGCGCCTCGTGCATGGATCTCTTTGACGAGAGCCTGCGGCCCGGCAGCTTTGACGCGGTGGTCGCCTGCAATGTGCTGCTCTACCTCGAAAACCGCGCGGAGGTGCTCGCGCGCATCCGTGAGCTGCTGCGGCCGGAGGGAATGTTCCTCTCGGCGACGGACTGCCTGGGCGAGCGGCTCACACGCGAGGGTGTTCGCAAGTGGTGGCGCAGCCACACAGGGAAAATGCCCTATGTGTCGTTTGACCGTATGCACACGCTGGAGGCGTCCATCGCCGCGGCTGGCTTTGAGGTGCTGGAGACCGAAAACCTGTTTCCCGCGCCGCCGAACCTCTTTGTCGCAGCAAGAAAAAAGTGAACGAACACAGGAGCGCGGACCGTTGGCCCGCGCTCCTCTTGCGCTCAGACGAAGTATTTGTTGACGATGGGGACCCGGCTCAGCAGCGCGGAGACCAAAAAGGACAGCGTGCCGATGAGCAGCGTCAGAAGCGGCACGGAGAAAAAGGCGTTGCAGGAGAGCGTGTTGACGCCGAGAAATTGATCGAACGTCTCGATGAACAGCGGATGCACGAGGTAGGCGCCGAAGCTCCAGCGGGAGAGCGCGCGGATGCGCGCGTGTCCCTTTTCGCCGAGTGAGGGAAAATTCAAATGCCTACGGGCGAATACAAAGACGGCGAGACACATCAGCAGCACACAGACCGAGTCGTAGTTGTAGAAGAGCACGGTGGCGGTGCCCAGACGGCGGGAAGCATAGGACGTCATAACGACGGTGACGATGAGACCGGCTACGCCGAGCGCATAGCACCAACGGGCCGCTTTGGGCGAAAGCTCCTTGCGGCTGAGATAGCGGCCCAGCATAAAATAGGCGGCAAAGCCGAGCGTGAAGTGGTAGTATAGCATTCCAGACAGCGAGAGGTAGCTGCTGTAGAGCGGCCAGGAAAACAGAGAAAGAAGTGCGCCGAGCTGCGGCAGCAGAAAGTTGAAAACAAGCGCAAGCAGCAGAAAATAGCGCAGCAGCGTCTCGTTCTGCGCGATGGGCCGCAGCAGCGGGACGATCAGATACAGTCCCACGATCATAAACAGAAACCACATGTGGTAGTGACCGGAGAAAAACAGCGTGACCGCGGTGGACAGGGCGCATTTGTTGAAAAAGTATGCGTAAGCGGCATAGAGCGCAGACCAGAAAATGAAGGCTGTGACGATACGCAGGACGTTTTTGCGCAGGATCTGCCGCAGGCTTTGCGTGCCGGCGAGAAAGAATACGCCGCTGATCATCACGAAGACGGGAACGGTCCAGCGGACGAGGCTGTCATACAGGTTAAAGGCCTGCCACGCGGTTGAATAAATATCGGTGTCCGCCCAATGCTGCGCGGAAAGGTGGAGTGCAACGACGGCAAAGGTCGCCGCGACGCGCAGCACGTCATAGCAGGCGACGCGCTGCGATCCGGTCTGTTCCATGGCTATTCCTCCGTTGCCGCTTCGGCGGCTTCGGCCGCATCGGCGGGGGCGGCTTCCTCTGCGAGAGTATTTTGCGCCTCGACAGCCTCCTGTGCGGCACACGCAGCGGACTGTACCTGCGCTTGAGCTTGTACCTGCGCTTGAGCTTGTGCCTGTGCTTGAGCTTGAGTCTGAGCCGCCTCACGCGCGGCGGCCTCCGCCTCGGCGCGCTCGCGCTCCTCGGCGGCGCCCTCGGCGCGGGCGCGGGAGACCTCCTCTTCCTTCTGCTTCTCCGCCTGCTTCATGGCCTTGTCGAGCCTGCGCCGGCTGGAGCGCTTCTCCATGCCGTGCACGACGCGCAGTACGAGGAAGAGCAGCACGAGACCCACGCCGAACCAGCTCCAGAAGCCGAGGGTGATGAGCGTTTTGAGCGTCCACAGCTCGGCCTGGATGCCGAGGAAGCAGCACACCACCGATGCGGCGAGCGCCGCGCCGAAGAGAATGACCCACAGCACCGACTTGACCGCGGAGGTCTTGCGCACGCGCAGGTGCGCGATCAGAAACAGCACCGCGAGCAGGAACAGCGCGGGATACTGCGAAAACAGAATGGTACGAAGGTTCATGGAAGCGTTCCTCTTTTCTTCTCTTGTTTTGCTCAGAGGGTGCAGAGCCCGCGGCGGAGGTATTGACCCTCGGGGCCGCCGACGATCCTGCCGTCCTCGACCATCAGGCTGCCGCGCAGGTAGACCTTAGCGATGCCGCCCTCGGTGCGCAGACCCTCAAAGGGCGTGTAGCCGGCCTTTGTGACCATGTCGCGCGCGGTGAGGATGTGGCTGGCCTTGGGATCGTAGACCACGATGTCCGCGTCGGAGCCCGCGGCGATGACGCCCTTGCGGGGATAGAGCCCGTAGAGCTTCGCGGGATTTTCGCACAGGGCGCGGCACATTCCGGCGACGGTCATTCTGCCCGCGGCGACGCCGCGGGTGTAGACGACCTCGCCGCGCGTCTCCACGCCGGGCAGACCGCCGGGGATCTTCGTGAAGTCCTCGCGGCCCATGTCCTTCTGCGCGAGGGTGAACGAGCAGTGGTCGGTGGAGATGGTCTGGATCTCGCCGCGGCGCAGACCGCGCCAGAGCGCGCGCTGATTTTCCTCGGCGCGGATGGGCGGCGCGCAGACATAGCGCGCGGCCATGGACCAGTTGGCGTCGTAGTACACGCCGTCGTCGAGGGCAAGGTACTGCGGGCAGGTCTCGACATAGACCCTCTGCCCGCGGGCACGGGCAAAGGCGACCTCGTCGAGCGCCTCGCGGTTGGTCAGGTGGACGATGACCACCGGCGCGTCCGCCGCCTCGGCGATGCGCAGCAGCCGCGCGACCGCCTCGGCCTCGAGATAGTCGGGCCTTGCCTCGGGGTGGGCGGAAACGTCCGCCGCGCGTCCGGCGGCCTTGAGCTCGGCAATGCGCGCGTCGATCACACCGGCGTTCTCGCAGTGGACGCCCGCGATGCCGCCGCGCTTTTTCAGCGCCTTGAGCGCGGAATACACCGCGCCGTCGCCAATCATCATGGCGGGGTAGGTGAGGTACATCTTAAAGGACGTGATGCCTGCGGCGAACATATCGTCCAGCTCGCCCTCGATGCCCTCGTTCCAGTCGTCGATGGTCATGTGGAAGCCGTAGTCGCACGAGCATTTGCCGTCGGCCTTTTTGTGCCAGAGACCAAGACCGTAGGCAAGCGTCTCGCCCTTGTTCGGGCAGGCGAAGTCGATGATGGTGGTCGTGCCGCCGCGGATGGCGCTGCGGGTGCCGGACGCGAAATCGTCGGCGGTGGTCGTGTTGCACACGTCGAGATCAAAGTGCGTGTGCGCGTCGATGAAGCCGGGGAAGAGGTAGCAGCCGGAAACGTCCGTCACCTCGGCGCTTTTTGCCTCGGCGGGGGAGATGTGGCCGACCTGCGCGATCTTCTCGCCGTCGAGCAGGACGTCCGCGCGGCGGGAGCCGCGGGGCGTAACGACAAAGCCGCCCCTGAGCAATTTTTTCATATCCATTCAGCTCCTTTGTCTGAAAATATTCATACACCTTTACCATAGCACGTTTTTGCCGCGATTTCCACAGGAAAAGAGAAATCGGCAAAAGCGACAAGAAAGCGCGGTGAAAATCTGTGATTATGGCGAGAGAATGCGGCTTGTGAAAAAGCGGAAAAGAAGATACAATAAACATATCCTGCCGAAGCTGTGCGCCCGATACGGACAAGCGCTCCGGCAAAAATTTTCAGGAGGAAAAAAGCTATGCGCAAGTTTTTGTCCCTGCTGCTGACGATGGCGATGGTCCTTTCCCTTGCCGTGACGGTCAATGCCGCCGCCCCCAAGGAAGACATCACCATTCTGCACACCAACGATGTTCACTGCGACTACGAGAAGTATGCCAAGGTCGCAACGCTGCACAAGAGCGCGGATCTGCTCGTGGATGCGGGCGACCACGTTCAGGGCGATGTCATCGGTACGCTCTCCAAGGGCGAGTATATCGTTGACATCATGAACTACATCAAGTACGATGCGGCCGTTCCCGGCAACCATGAGTTCGATTACGGCATGGATCAGTTCCTGCACATTGCCAAGGATCTGGCCAAGTACCCGTATCTCTCCGCCAACTTCACCGGCAAGGACGGCACGCCTTACTTCGACGCTTATAAGATCTTCGAGGTCAAGGGCGTGAAGGTCGCGTTCGTCGGCGTCTGCACGCCGGAGACCTTTACCAAGTCCACCCCGACCTACTTCCAGGATGCCAACGGCAATTACATCTATGGCTTCTGCGAGGGCAATAACGGCGCTGACCTCTACAATGCGGTGCAGAAGGCTATCGATGCGGCCAAGGCCGCGGGCGCCGATTATGTCATCGGCCTCGGCCATCTCGGCATCGACGAGCAGTCCTCCCCCTGGATGAGCAAGGAAGTCATTGCCAACACCACCGGCTTTGACGCCTTCATCGACGGCCACTCCCACTCCACCTTCTCCGAAACGATCAAGGATAAGTCCGGCAAGGAGGTCGTCTTTGAGCAGACCGGCACCAAGCTCGCCAACGTCGGCAAGATCATCATTAAGGCCGACGGTACCATCACCCACGAGAACGTTGATCTGAACACGGTCGAGCCCGACGCCGAGGCGGCGGCCTATATCCAGACCATCACCGATAAGTTCGACGCCCTGCAGAAGCAGGTCGTTGCCAAGACCAGCGTGGAGCTGACCATCAACGGCGCGGACGGCAAGCGCGCGGTCCGCAATGCCGAGACCAACCTCGGCGACCTGTGCGCGGACGCCTACCGCATCCTGCTGGGCGCTGACATCGCCTTCGTCAACGGCGGCGGCGTGCGCGACAACATCAAGGTCGGCGACATCACCTACGGCGATATCATCAAGGTCCATCCCTTCGGCAACGAGGCCTGCCTCGTTGAGGTCACCGGTCAGCAGATCAAGGATGCTCTGGAGCTCGGCTCCGCGGCCTATCCCGGCGAGAGCGGCGGCTTCCTGCAGGTTTCCGGCCTGACCTACACCATCAATGCGGACATTCCCAGCTCCGTGGTGAAGAACGATAAGTCCGAGTTCGTCAAGGTCGACGGCGCGTACCGTGTGTCCGACATCATGGTCGGCGGTCAGCCCCTCGACGTCAACAAGACCTACACCCTCGCCTCCCATAACTACATGCTCAAGGATGCCGGCGACGGCTACACCATGTTCGGCACCAAGAACGTCAAGCTCCTCAAGGACGGCGTGATGATTGACAACCAGGTCCTCATCAACTACATCGTCAATAATCTCGGCGGCGTGGTCGGCGAGCAGTATGCCGCCCCGCAGGGCCGCATCACCATCAAGACTGCTGCTTCCGATGTCCCGACGAACGAAAGCGATAAGGTCATCGCCGGCCGCGATACCACCGTGACCGAGGGCGATACCTACACCGTCGTCGCGGGCGACTGCCTGTGGAACATCGCCTACAAGCTCTACGGCACCGGCACGCTCTACACCAAGCTGGCTGAGGCCAACAAGCTCGCCGATCCGTACATCATCTACATCGGCCAGATCCTGACCGTTCCCGCCAAGTAAAAAACCGCACAATTAGGAAAGCCGCCCGTTTGGGCGGCTTTCTTCTGCGCTTTTTTGCTTTTTACGAGTCCTATATTACCACATTTCGGGCAATTTTTCAAGTCTTGTCTTTTCCTTGCCGGGGGTGTAGATAACATGGCGAGGTGAAAAAGAGATGGATGAATTGATGTTATTCGGCGCGCTGTCCGCGCAGCGGACCGAGGCGGCGCTGCTGCGCGGGAACGCCGTGACGGAACGCTTCGGCCTGACGCTCACGCCGGAACAATGCGGACGTCTGCTGGAGCGCCGCGCTTCGGCCTTGCGGGAGACGGAGCGCATCGAGCTGGGCGAGGGCATCCTGCCGAAGCTGGCGGTCGCGCTGTGCGACTCGCCCTGCGTCGGGCCGGAGAACTGGGAGGAAGCGCTCGGCGGGCTGACGGAGCTGTTCTACCACTTCAAGGGCGCGTGCGGCGAGCGGCTCGGCGACGACGAGCTGCTCGCCGCGCTGGTGCGGCTATACAACGGCTGGGCGGGCGGCTGCGCGGACCGCATCGCCGATCTCGATGGCCGCGCGATGCTGCGCTTTGCGCACACGGGAAGGGTGGGGGACGATGACGAATGAGCTGACGCGCCCGCTGACGGACGCCGAGGAGGGGCTGTGGCAGGAAAAGCTCGCCGCGCTGCTCGTGCGGCAGATCGCGCTTTACACCGCGAATG
>OMNU01001560.1_pt1 | contig 10142 bp, 8 predicted proteins | sample 1673511 | NCBI WGS metagenome assembly OMNU01 (sample SAMEA103958113, study PRJEB25191) | human gut metagenome | reverse complement strand
GCAACAGGATATGCCGTTTTGACTATTTTATTGCAGATGCCTATTTCTCAGAGTTTTGCTTGGCAGAAGGCAGCAGTTTGCCCATTGCTGCAACGGAATAGTTCAGGCCTTTGATGTTGCAGTTGAACGCAACGCTTGCAACCGCACCCTTTGAGGATGTTTCCATACGGAAGTTTGTCACTTTGTGGCTTGGCATCGGAGTGTCGCTGATTTTCGGAATCAGCTCGTCGGCTTTGAATACGTAGCCTGAAGCCGTCATCTCGACATCAACATTGGGGAACACCATCGTCATCTGCGGCATTCTCTGTGCGAACTGAGCTGAAACGATGGTCACGTTTGCCTTTGTCGACGTGATGAAGTTTACAAGATAGGTTGTCACGGTTGTTGTAAACGGAGCGATGCCCTCAGCCGATGTCGTTGTAGAGCAGTTGGTGTAGTAGATTTCCGGTGTCGCGCTTGTCGATGTCTGAAGCGTGGCGAAAATGTCGTATTTGTCGTTGACCGTATAGCTGATTTGCAACACTGTGATGGCGGTAACCATCGACGATGCTGTTGAGTTGCTTAGAGCGTAAGCTGCGATTGAACCGTTGAGGTCGGTCACCTTGTAGTTGTTGCCGTCGCTTGCAACAGGGGTTGCCTCCGGAAGAGAGAAGGAGAAGCCTCCGTTGGTCTTGTCGTATTTCAATGCGATGTTGTTGAACACGAGCGAGATTTCCTCTCCGTCGCTCTCAATGGCGCCGGTTGCTTTGAGTGTCATCGTCATTTGTGAAAGGTTGATGTCCATTTCGTATTTTGCCGCCTTGTTGCGCAGAGGCGCGTCGACTTTGGCAGGCTCGTGGATGTGGTTGTAGCCCTTCAGCGCAATTGTCTGTGTTGCGTCGGGAGTGTCGCCTGAATTGATGCATGACTGCATTGAGAACACCATTGCGAGAATGGCGAAAAGAGAAATTAATTTCTTCATTGTAATTATAGTTTTTATGTTCTTAAATATTCACTCTCAGAGTAGCTCCAAACTGCACGGGTTTGCCTCGTTGCAGGAACTCGTGCTGAATGGAAACGAAGTAGAACGTGGAATACTGCGTGGCGGTGATGTTTTTTGCCCATAAATCCACGGAAAACTTGTTGCAGATAAGTTTGACGCTCGCGTCGAGCTTGAAGTATAGGTTCTGTGCCGTAGAGTTGTCTTCGTTCCAGTAGATTTTGCCGATGCCCTGTGTCGACAGTCCCGTCGAGATGTAGCGCAGCGGTCCGAACTGCGCGGGGATAAGGTAGTTTGCAGCGGCAAAAATGGTGTTTTGCGGAGCGTAGGGCACGAAACGTCCGGAGTAGTCCTCCTTGCCGTTGTTGAACTCTAAGAACTTAGCGTTGGTATATCCGTAAGCAGCGTTGAGCGTCAGCCGTTCCACCGGGCTGTAGGCAACCGACACCTCGATGCCCGCGCTGCGCGCCTTTCCGGCATTGGTCATTATGCGTCCTGTAATGTCGCCTTCGGGAAACACCGTCAGCTGCTGGTCGCGGCAGTGGATGTAGAAAGCCGTGGCGCTTGCCGAAAACTGTTTGTCGGCAGTCTTTATCAAAGCTCCCAATTCGGCGTTCCAGCTGTTTTCCGGCTTGTAGCCCACCACCTGGTCCACATCGTAGCGGCGTCCGATGCCCATGCTCTCCATCAGCTGCTGCTGCAGCACGTCGGAAAACATCTGCGTGTTGAATCCTCCCGCCTTGTAGCCTTTGGCAACAGTCAGTCTTACTTTCGCCTCGTGGCGCGACGGGATTGAGTATGAGGCAGAGATTTTGGGCAGCAGCTGCGTGAACGACCGCTTCAGGCTTCCGCCGTTGTGGATTTCCACGGGGTGGAACGCATAAGGGCTTAGCGAGCCGTCGCCGGCACGCTGCATCACGGTGTAGCTTGTCGAGCAGTCGCTTGTGTAGTCGAGCCGCGACTGCTCGTAGTCGAATCGCAAGCCCGCCACCAGCGTAAACCTGCGGGTCGCATACGACACCTCGCTGTAGGCTGCCGCTCCCGCCGACGGCATCGTGAATCCCGAGCCGAGCACGAAGCTGTCCTCGTCCCAGACGATGGGGTAGTATGGGTTCATCTCATTCCATTTTCCTGCAATCAGAGACTCGATGCCATAGTCCTTGAACGTGACCGGCGCCAGCATCTTCATGTGTCTGAAGAAAGCGAACGCTCCGCCTATCCATCGCAGTTTGCCGTCGGCAGCCGATCCGCTGACAATCACGTCCTGCGTGGCTGCATGCTCCGTCTTCTTCTGTGTCATGGTGAAATACGATAACGGCAGGAAGTCCTGGTCGAGCGTCATATTGTCGTCGATGAACTGATAGCTCGTGCTGCTTGTCAGCTCAACGTTCTCGCCACGCCATTTCATTGTTAGACCGTCGATTACCGACGTGCGGCGGTAGAAACACGTGTCGTTGTAGTTTATCTCGCGCGTGTCGGCAAACTCGTAGGCATAGCCGCCCTGCCGGTTTATCGACACCGCCGCCATATTCTCCATTATAAAGCGGTCGGACGGCTTCCACGCCAGTTTGAGCATGGCTCTTCCCGATGTCTCCTTGTCGCAGGTTTTGCCGTTGTTAAGGTTGCGGAAAAAGCCGTCGGTGTGGTAGACCGAAACGTTGCCGCCCACTCCGAACGACCGCGACGGCCGGCTGTAGTGCGACACGGACGCCTTTGTGGTGTTCGCCTTGCCGTATTCAAGCAGCAGTCGGCATCCTTGAAATGAAAGAGGCGACAGAGTGCGTATCGACACAACGCCGCCCATCGTGTTGCGTCCGTACATAGTGCTTTGCGGACCGCGCAGCATCTGGAGGCTCTCGATGTCGGCTATGTCGAAGTCGTAGTTGTCCTTGTTGAGCACCGGCACGTTGTCGACCACCAACCCCACTACAGGCTGGTCGATGCGAGCGCCCATTCCGCGCACGTAGATTGACGACGTGATGCGCGACCCGTATTCGGGGATGTAGAAGTTTGGCACAATCGAGCTTGCGTCGCGAGCGTTGGCGATGTTGAGCCTCTCGATTTGCGCCCTTGATATCAGAGTCGACGCCGAACCCGCTGTTTCCGCGTCGGCCGACTGCTTGGCGGCAATCACCGAGATTTCTTTCAGATTTATGATAGAGTCGCCGTATTGGTTGGCGTCGAATCCAGCCTTCGCCGGCGCGGCGAATGCGTCGGAAGCCAGCAGCGAGGCGGTTGTGAAAAGAATTATTCTAACTTTCAAAACGTAACTGATTTTCGGCTGCAAAGGAACAAAAACATTACGAACCACGCAATCACAAGATTTGGTGATTTTGCGGCACGGGGTGAATGAGTGCTTTTTTGTCGATGCGATGAGAATTAATTGAAAATTAATGCCTTTTTAAGCAAAAGAATTGCTATATTTGCACGGCTTAAAAGCGCAGAATAGGGGAACAAACTGACGACCGCCGGCTTTGTCGGCTGGTTCTTAGTGTGTTAATCCGTATTGTGCGCATTGTTTAACATAGAAATTATAAGTAATTTTTAGATATGGATTTGTCAATATTTGGTATCGAAAGTACCTCGACGGCTTTGGTAGCCGTCCTCACCGGTGTCGCACTGGTGGTTTTGGGCTTGACGACGGCAGCGTTGATAGGCCCACGCTCATATGCTCCGCAAAAAGGCGAGCCTTATGAGTGCGGTATCCCTACCCGAGGAGACAGTATGGTTCAGTTCAAGGTGGGCTACTATCTGTTTGCCATTCTGTTCTTGATGTTTGACGTCGAGACAGTGTTTCTGTTTCCGTGGGCGGTGATTGCCAAAGGTATGGGCGTCGAGAGCATTCTCGCAGTGTGTGTGTTCCTGTTTGTACTCATCTTAGGCCTTGCTTACGCATGGCGGAAAGGAGCGTTGCAGTGGAAGTAAAGATTAAAGGAATGAAGTGGGAAGACTTCAACGACAACGAGTATATCGAGAACTTGGTCAACGAGCTGAAGGAAAACGGACAGAACGTTGTAGTAGGCAAGTTTGATGAGTTGATCAACTGGGGTCGCAGCAATTCTTTGTGGCCGCTGACGTTTGCCACAAGCTGCTGCGGTATTGAGTTCATCTCGCTTGGCGCCGCGCGCTACGACATGGCGCGTTTCGGATTTGAGGTGGCACGTTCAAGCCCACGCCAGGCCGACTTTATGATGGTTGCGGGCACAATCGTGCATCGTATGGCGCCGGTGTTCCGCCGCTTGTATGAGCAGCTCGCCGAGCCGAAATATGTAATCGCGGTTGGCGGTTGCGCGATTTCGGGCGGACCGTTTAAAAACTCCTACCACGTGGTTACAGGTATTGACAAGGTTGTTCCGGTGGATGTCTACATCCCGGGATGTCCTCCTCGTCCGGAAGCGATGTTCTACGGCTTGATGCAGCTTCAGCGCAAAGTCAAGGTGGAAAAATTCTTTGGCGGAGTTAACCGCAAGCGCACGCGCGAAGACTTCTTCCGCGAGAACCCAGAGATAGCGAAAGAGGAACACGTACAAGAATAAGATATTAAGGTATGGTAAATATACAAGAAATAATAGGCAAGGTTTGTCCGGAAGCCGTATTTGAGGAAAACGAAGTGGCATTGGCCGTCGTTCCCGACGCAAAATGGCACACCGTTGCCGAAACATTGAAGAAAGCCGGTTACGACTGGCTGGCATGTGTAGTAGGAGAGGACTGGGGCGACGCTCTGGGCTGCACCTATTATATAAAGTCAACATCCGACTATTCTATGGTTTCGGTTAAAGTGACAACAACCGACCGTGAGAACCCGATGCTTCACAGTGTCTATGACGTGTGGAAAATTGCCCGTCTGGAAGAGCGTGAAGTGTATGACTTCTATGGCATAAAATTCATCAACCACCCTGACATGCGCCGCTTGTATCTGCGCAATGACTGGGTGGGTTTCCCTTTAAGAAAGGACTACGACGAGAATCCGGAAATCAATCCGATCCGTCTTTATCACGAGAAGACCGACGACACGACAGTTACATACGTGGAAGATGCTGAAGGCAATGTGACAGAAAAGACTGCTACAATCTTCAGCCCGGAGGAGTTTGTCGTGAATATCGGTCCGCAGCACCCGGCAACCCACGGCGTGCTCCGCTTCCGCACGTCGCTCGACGGAGAGGAAGTGAAGAAAATCGACCTCTATTGCGGTTATATCCACCGCGGAGTGGAGAAGCTTTGCGAAAAACTCACATATCCGCAGACCATCCACTTCTACGACCGTATGGACTACTTCTCGGCGCTTCCCAACGAGCATTGCGTCTGCGCCTGCATCGAGAAGGCTCTCGGCATCGAGGTGCCCCGCCGCGCGCAGGTGATTCGTGTGATGGTCGACGAGTTGTCGCGTATCGCCAGCCACCTGTTGTTCTTCGGAACCTACTGTATGGACCTTGGCGCCACAACCGCGCTGTTCTACGGTATGCGTGAGCGTGAGACAATCCTCGACATCCTTGAGGCAACAACCGGAGCCCGTATGTCGTTCAACTACAACACTATCGGTGGTGTGCGTGCCGACCTGTATCCAACATTCCAGGAAAAGGTGAAAGAGTTCTTGGCAATCATGCCTGAGCGCTTGAAAGAATACCATCAGCTTGTGACCGGCAACATCATCTTCCAGAACCGTCTGAAAGGTGTGGGCGTGCTGTCGAAGGAAGATGCTGTGGATTATGGTGTGGCAGGTCCGTCGGGACGTGCTTCGGGCTGGGCGTGCGACCTCCGCAAGACCAATCCGTACTCCATCTACAGCGAGCTTGATTTCGAGCAGGTTGTGCTTGACGGCTGCGACTCGTTCGACCGCTACTTGGTGCGCTTGAAAGAGATTGAGCAGTCGTGCAAGATTCTTGAGCAGCTTGTCGACAATATCCCAGAGGGAGACTATTGCGCTAAGGTGCCGAAGATTATCAAGCTTCCGGAAGGACATTGGTATCAGGAAGTTGAGGCATGCCGAGGCATTTTCGGTGTTTATATCGACAGCAAGGGCGAGAAGTCGCCTTACCGCATGAAGGTCAACGGCACATGTCTGCGTCTTGCCGGCGTTGTCGATCACTTGACCCGCGGCGAGAAGATTGCCGACTTGATTACGATTGGCGGATCGCTCGACTATGTGGTGCCTGAAATCGACAGATAAAGATAACAGATTGAGTAACAAAGAAAATTTAAAGATATGATTTTTGACTTCAAAGTAGTCACAGAATGGTTTGACAATCTGCTCAACGGCTTCATGCCGGCATGGGCAACCACTGTGGTCGAATGTGTGCTTATCGGTGTCGGGCTTTTGGTGGTCTATGCATTGTTGGCGCTGTTCTACATATATTTTGAGCGTAAGGTCTGCGGCGCGTTCCAGTGTCGTCTCGGCCCGAACCGCGTAGGTCCGCTCGGCTTGCTCCAGAGTTTCGCCGATATGTTCAAGATTCTTATTAAGGAGTTGATTCCGCTCAACAATATCGACAAGTTTCTTTTCAACTTGGCACCGTTCCTTGTTATTGTGGCGTCGTTTGCCGCATTCGCGGTTCTTCCATGGGGAAAAGGCTTGCAGATTATTGATTTCAATATCGGCATCTTCTTCCTGACCGCCGTTTCATCGATAGGAGTGCTCGGCATTTTGCTCGCCGGATGGTCGTCAAACAACAAGTATACGCTTATCGGCGCACTTCGAAGCGGCGCGCAGATGATCAGCTATGAGTTGTCTATCGGCTTGTCGATCATGACAATCGTGCTGCTCAGCGGCACAATGTCGGTTACCGGTCTGGTAGAGGGACAGAAAGACCTTTGGTTCATTTTCCAGGGCCACATTCCCGCCGTCATAGCATTTATTGTCTATATGATTGCCGGAACGGCAGAAACCAACCGCGGTCCGTTTGACTTGCCAGAGGCAGAGTCGGAGCTTACAGCCGGTTACCACACAGAGTATTCAGGCCTGCACTTCGGACTGTTCTACCTCGCCGAGTATCTTAACCTCTTCATCGTTTCGGGCGTGGCAACGCTGCTCTTCTTCGGAGGATGGATGCCGCTGCACATCCCGGGATGGGAAGGCTTCAACGCCGTGATGGACTATATCCCGTCGGTAGTATGGTTTGTAGCCAAGGCAGTAGCGTTGTCGTTTATCATCATCTGGTTCAAATGGACGTTCCCTCGTCTGCGTATTGACCAGTTGCTTGCGTTCGAGTGGAAATATCTGTTGCCAATCAATTTGTTCAACCTCGTGTTGATGCTCATTGTGGTAGCATTCGGACTTAGTTTGTAAGAGATTTATTTTTTGAGAGAGAGTAAATAAAAAGTTTATTAATTGTAAAACGAAATGACCAACAACAAAGGAAAGATCACACAGGTAATCGGACCTGTGGTCGACGTGTCATTCGACATCGACAAAAACGACCTTCCGCCAATCTACACAGCGTTGAAGGTGGGTCGTCCAGACGGCACCGACTTGTTGCTCGAAGTGGAGCAGCACATCGGTGAGCAGACGGTGAGATGCGTCGCAATGGATGCGACTGATGGTCTTCGACGCGGAATGGAGGTTGAGAATATGGGACAACCGATTTCAGTGCCGACGGGAGAACAGGTCAAAGGACGATTGCTGAACGTTATCGGTCAGCCAATCGACCATTTGCCAGCCTTGTCGGACGAGAATCGCCGTCCTATCCACCAGCCGGCGCCGAAGTTTGACGATTTGTCGATCAGTTCTGAGATTCTTTATACGGGAATCAAGGTGATTGACCTCTTGGAGCCTTATTTGAAAGGTGGCAAGATTGGTTTGTTTGGTGGTGCCGGAGTGGGTAAAACCGTGCTTATCATGGAGCTTATCAACAACATCGCCATCGGACAAAACGGTTTCTCCGTGTTTACAGGCGTCGGCGAGCGTACGCGTGAGGGCAACGACCTTCTGCGCGAGATGCTCGAGAGCGGAGTCTTGAAATACGGTGACAAGTTTATGAAGGGCATGGAAAAAGGCGAGTGGAACATCGAGGATGTCGACGCCGAGGCTTTGAAGAAGTCGCAGATTGCCCTTGTGTTCGGACAGATGAACGAACCTCCTGGCGCCCGTTTGCGTGTTGCGCTTTCAGGATTGACCGTAGCCGAGCAGTTCCGTGACCAGGATGGAGGATCGAAGGATATTCTTCTGTTTATCGACAACATCTTCCGTTTCACGCAGGCCGGTTCGGAGGTGTCTGCCCTTTTGGGTCGTATGCCGTCGGCCGTTGGCTATCAGCCAACGCTTGCGTCGGAGATGGGCGCTCTCCAGGAGCGAATCACGTCGACGAAGCAGGGTTCCATCACATCGGTTCAGGCAATCTATGTGCCGGCCGATGACTTGACCGACCCGGCACCGGCAACTACGTTCAATTTCTTGGACGCCACCACCGTGCTTAGCCGAAAGATTTCGGAGCTTGGTATCTATCCAGCTGTCGACCCGCTGGAGTCAACATCGCGTATTCTCGACCCGAACATCATCGGCGAGGAGCACTACAATGTGGCTCAGGCAGTAAAGCAGCTGCTTCAGAAATACAATGAGCTTCAGGACATCATCGCCATTCTCGGTGTCGACGAGCTTTCAGACGAGGACAAACTCGTTGTGGCCCGTGCACGCCGTGCGCAGCGTTTCTTCTCGCAGCCGTTCCACGTTGCCGAGCAGTTTACCGGACTTCCGGGCGTTATGGTGCCACTGAGCGAGACAATCCGCGGTTTCAAGATGATTCTCAACGGCGAAGTCGACGAATATCCGGAGCAGGCATTCCTCAATGTCGGCACCATCGACGAGGCTATCGAGAAGGGCAAGAAACTGCTTGCTGAGATTGACCAATAATAAAAACAAACGAGATGACACTAAAAGTGATTTCTGCAGAACAGATTCTGTTTGACGGACAGGTTTCGTTGGTGACACTTCCGGGGGAGTCCGGACTTTTCACCGTGCTTGAAAACCATGCCTCCCTTGTGTCGGCGCTGACCAAAGGCACTATTGAATATCAAAGAGCCGACAACGCGCAGCGCGAGACGATGGATATTGCCGGAGGAATCGTTGATGTGGACCGCAATGTGGTGTCAGTATGTATCTATTAGTAATATGAAGAAAGTACTTGCCATAATGATATTGATGATGTTTGCGTTGGCGTTGCCGATGCAGGCTTCGTCAAAGTCGGGCGACGGAAAGGATGACGAGGGCGGAATGAACCTTCAGGAAATCATTTTCGAGCACCTCGGCGACGCTTACGGCTGGGAAGTTCCTTTCTCACACGAGCACCGCATTCCGCTGCCTGTGATTGTCAACGACAATCGTGGCGGCTGGCACGTGTTCAGTTCTTCGAGGGTTACAGGCGGAGAGTCTTATGATGCCGGCGATGGCGTTGTCTACCGCATAGCCTCGGAGGGCGACAACAGCGGCAAGGTGGTGCAAGTGGCGGCAGACGGCAAAGAGTTTCGTCCGGTCGACTTGTCGATAACCAAGGACGTTGCAGCTTTGATAGTAGCCGCACTGATAGTGTTGTCGGTAATGCTGTCGCTGGTGCGCTATTACAAGCGCAACGGCATGAAAGCCCCCCGCAAGGGAATGGGCGCTGTAGAGGCACTCATCGGTTTTATCTACGACGGCGTGCTTAAGAACACACTCGGAGAGAAGGCCCCCAAGTTTGCAGGGTTTCTGCTGACGGCGTTTTTCTTCATTTTCACTATGAACCTGTTGGGTTTGGCAGTAATATTTCCAGGAGGCGCCAATCTAACCGGCAATATAGCCGTGACGCTTGTTCTTGCCGTATGCACGTTTGTCGTGACCAACATAAAAGGCAACAAGCATTATTGGAAAGACATTTTTTGGCCTGACGTGCCATTGGCACTAAAGTTTCCGTTGCCAATCATGCCTGTAATCGAGCTTTTTGGAATATTCACCAAGCCGGCGGCACTCTGTGTCCGTCTGTTCGCCAATATGATGGGCGGTCATATGATAGTGATAGTGCTGACGCTGTTGATATTTATCTTCGCACCGTTTGGCGCGGGAGTTACGACTGCCGCAACCGCCGTATCGGTGTTCTTCTCATTGTTTATGCTTCTACTGGATGTGCTTGTAAGTTTCATTCAGGCGTTTGTGTTTACAATGCTTTCGACGCTATTCATCTCTCTTGCTGTGGCAGAG
>OMNU01001558.1_pt1 | contig 10145 bp, 9 predicted proteins | sample 1673511 | NCBI WGS metagenome assembly OMNU01 (sample SAMEA103958113, study PRJEB25191) | human gut metagenome | reverse complement strand
CGCGCGCCGTCATGGTCGTACTGCTGGGGGCAGCGCTCTCGGTGGCCGGGTATCTGCTGCAAACGTTTTTTGCTAACCCAATTGCCGGGCCTTTTGTCATGGGCATTTCCAGCGGGGCCAAGCTGGCCGTGGCGCTGACAATGGTCGTCTTTTTGAACCGCGGTCTGCTCACCGGCTCACTGACGCTGATTCTGGCGGCGTTTGCCGGGGCCATGGCGGCCATGCTGTTTGTGCTGGCCGTTGCGCGCCGTGTGCAGCAGATGAGCATTTTGGTTATCTGCGGCGTTATGATCGGCTACATCTGCTCGGCCGTCACCGATATTGTCGTCGCCTTCGCGCAGGATTCCAACATCGTCAACCTGCACAACTGGTCGATGGGCAGCTTCTCCGGCATGACCTGGGGCAATGTCGCCACGGCGGCGGCCATCGTTCTGCCCTGCCTGGCTGCCGCGTTTTTGCTCTCCAAGCCGATGGCCGCCTACCAGCTGGGCGAAAGCTACGCCGCCAGCGTCGGCGTGCCGGTGCGGGCGTTTTCCGTGGTGCTTGTGCTGCTGTCAAGCCTGCTGGCGGCCTGCGTCACGGCATTTGCCGGACCGATCTCCTTCGTCGGCATTGCGGTGCCGCATCTGGTAAAACATACGCTGGGCAGTGCAAAACCGCTGCGGGTGCTGCCGGGCTGCGCACTGGGCGGCGCGGCATTCTGCCTGCTGTGCGACCTGATCGCCCGCAGCCTGTTTGCACCCACCGAGCTGTCCATCAGCTCGGTCACAGCGGTGTTCGGTGCGCCGGTGGTCATCTGGCTGCTTGTGCGCCGCCACAGCGGGGAGGGCACGGTATGAGCTGTTGTGAAACGCAAAATCTCGCCGTCGGCTACGGTGCGCCGCTGCTGCGGGACATTGCCCTGCACGCCGAGCGCGGCAAAATTCTGGCGCTCATCGGTCCGAACGGCGCGGGTAAATCCACTCTTTTAAAAACGCTGGCCGGGCAGCTGGCGGCGCAGGGCGGCGCGGTGCTGCTGGACGGGCAAGACCTGACGGCCTACACCCCCAACGCCCGGGCACGCAAGCTGGCGCTGATGCTGCCCCACACGGCCCGCACCGAGCTGACGTCCTGCTTTGAGGTCGCCGCCGCCGGGCGCTACCCCTACACCGGGCGGCTGGGCATTTTGTCCGATGCCGACAGGCAGCAGGTGCACGACGCCCTGTGCCTTGTCCGGGCGGAGGAGCTGGAGGACCGCGATTTTGCCAGGATCAGCGACGGCCAGCGCCAGCGCGTGCTGCTGGCCCGCGCGGTCTGCCAGCAGCCGGAAATTTTGCTTCTGGACGAGCCAACGTCGTTTTTGGACGTAAAGGGCAAGGCGGAGCTCATGGACATCCTGCAAGTGCTGGCGCATGAGAAGAATGTGGCCGTCATCGTGACGCTGCATGAGCTAGAGCTGGCCCAAAGGCTGGCCGACGCCGTTGTCTGCGTTGCGCCGTCAGGCGTATCCGCTGTGCTGGCACCGCAGGACGCCTTTGCACAGGACAATATCTGTGCGCTGTTTGGACTGAGCACCGACCAATACACGGTGCTGTTTGCCGGGAGCAGCGCAAAGCCGAAGCCCCAATTTGCGCACTACATCCGCAGCGGGCAGCGTTTGCTGCGCTGCGGCTACACCACCGGCACCTGTGCGGCACTGGCCGCTGCCGGGGCCGCCCGGCTGCTGCTGACTGACACTGCACCGGAAACTGTCGCTCTGCGCACGCCGAAAGGCATTGTGGTGGAGGTGGCTCCCCTGTTCTGCCGCACCGTTGCCGAGGGCGCGGAATGCGCCATTGAAAAGGACGGCGGCGACGATGTGGACGTGACCACCGGTCTGCCGGTGACCGCCACGGTGACGCTGCTGCCCGGCACGCCCGAGGTACGCATTACCGGCGGCGCGGGAGTGGGCCGGGTGACGAAACCCGGGCTGGACCAGCCGGTCGGGCAGGCCGCCATCAACCATGTGCCCCGGCAGATGATCACCGAGGCGCTGCGCCGGGAGGCGGAAGCCGCCTGTTATCCCGGCGGCTTTGCCGTGACTATCTCTATCCCCGGCGGCGAGGAGGTGGCCCGGCGCACCTTCAACCCCCATATCGGGGTGGAGGGCGGACTGTCGGTGCTGGGCACCAGCGGTATCGTAGAGCCCATGAGCCAGCAGGCCATTCTGGACACCATCCAGCTGGAGATGAATCAGGCGGCGCTGCGGACAAACGACCGCCGGCTCATCCTCGCCCCGGGCAACTACGGGCTGGACTACCTGCACGAAACGTATCCGCAGTTTGCCGCTATCCCGGTGGTCAAAACGTCCAACTTTATCGGAGATACGCTGGATATGGCAGCAGCGGCACACTTTGAACAGGTGCTGCTGGTGGGGCATATCGGCAAGCTGTGCAAGCTGGCGGGCGGCATTATGAACACCCACTCCCACACGGCAGACTGCCGCACGGAGCTGTTCTGCACCCACGCCGCCCTGTGCGGTGCCGGCCGGGAAGTGTGCACTGCGCTGTACAATGCAGCCACCACGGATGCCTGTCTGGAGATTCTGGATACAGCCGGGCTGCGAGAGCCGGTGCTGCAAAGCCTGCTTGCCGCCATCCAGCTGCATCTTGACCGCCGCGCGGGCGGGGCGTTCCGGGTGGGCGCGGTGCTGTTTTCAAACCAGCACGGCCCGCTGGGACAGACCGAGACTGCCGCCCGCCTGTTAGACGAATGGAAGGAGTAACGCACATGGTACATTTTGTGGGCGCAGGCCCCGGCGCGCCGGATCTGATCACCCAGCGCGGTGCAGCATTTTTACAGGCCGCAGACTGTATTATTTATGCGGGCAGTCTGGTCAATCCGGCGCTGCTGGGGCTGGCAAAGCCGGGCTGTGCTATCTATAACAGCGCCGAGATGACGCTGGAGCAGGTACTGGACGTGATGCATCGGATGGAGAACGCAGGCAAAACCACCGTGCGTCTGCACACCGGCGACCCCTGCCTGTACGGTGCCATCCGGGAGCAGATGGATGCACTGGATGCAGACGGCATTTGTTACGATGATACCCCCGGTGTTTCCAGCTTTTGCGGCGCTGCCGCCGCGCTGAACTCCGAGTATACTTTACCCACGGTCAGCCAGACGGTCATCATCACCCGCATGGAGGGGCGCACCCCGGTACCGGAGCGGGAAAAGCTGGCAAGCCTTGCCGCCCACGGCGCGACCATGGTGATCTTCCTGTCTATCGGGCTGATCGATAAGGTGCAGGCGGCGCTTTTGCAGGGTGCATATACACCGGACACCCCCGCCGCCGTGGTGTACAAGGCCAGCTGGCCGGAAGAAAGAATCGTGCGGTGCACAGTTGGTTCTTTGGCCGAGAGCACCCGTGCAGCGGGCATTACCAAGACGGCGCTTATCGTAGTGGGAGATTTTCTCGGCACGCAGTACGAGCGCAGCAAGCTGTACGACCCCGCCTTTACCACCGAGTTCCGCAAAGGAGAACCGGTATGACCCGCGACTACCTTGCTTTTACGGATACCGGCCTTGCGCTAGCAAAGCGTCTGGCCGCCGCCTTGCCCGGCAGCGTTGCCCGGTGCGGGCAGAATGGTGTTTCTCTTGCAGAATGGACAAGCGCGCAGTTTGTGCAGTCGGATGCGCTGATATTTGTAGGCGCAGCGGGCATTGCGGTGCGGGCCATCGCGCCCCACTGCAAGAGCAAGACTACCGACCCGGCTGTGGTAGTGGTGGACGAATGCGGGCGGTTTGCCGTACCCATTCTGTCCGGACATCTGGGCGGTGCGAATGATCTGGCGCGGGCCATTGCCGCTGTATGCGGTGCTGTGCCGGTGATCACCACCGCCACCGATGCCCACGGCATTTTTGCGGTGGACGAGTGGGCAAAGCACCAGAACTGCATGGTGCTGGAGCCGGAGCGCATCAAGCTGGTCAGCGGCAAATTACTGGCCGGGCAACCGGTATATTACCGGACTGATTTCCCGGTAACAGGCACCGTGCCCGCAGGATTATTCCCCGCTGATACCCCGGAAAAAGCCGACTTTGCACTCACCCTTTGCCCCACCGGACAGGCACTGCATCTTGTGCCGCGCATCGGGGTGCTGGGCATCGGCTGCAAGCGGGGCACAAGCGCCGACACGCTGGAGGCTGCCTTTGCCGCCTTCTGCACCCGACACAGCCTTGCTGCGCAGGCAGTCACCGCCGCCGCAAGCATCGACCTGAAGCAGAATGAACCGGGCTTGCTGGCCTTCTGTCAGGCGCGTGGCTGGCCGGTGCGGTTTTACTCTGCCGCACAGCTGCGCAGCTTGCCCGGGCAGTTCACTCCCTCCCCTTTTGTACAACGCGTGACCGGAGTGGATAATGTTTGTGAGCGGGCGGCTGTGCTGGACGCAGACGGCAGCCTGTTTTACCCGAAATTTGCCTGCAGCGGCGTGACCCTTGCGCTGGCGTGCAGGCCCTTTGCCCCGGACTGGAGGTGGCAGAATGCTTGACGTGATGGAAATCGATATTGACCGTCCCGAGAAGATAGTCTATGTCGTGGGGCTTGGCCCCGGCGAGCCTTTTTATATGACCCAGCAGGCCGCGAATACGCTGGAAAGCGTTGACGCGATTTGTGGATATAAGGTCTATCTTGACCTCATCCGCGATGAATTTCCCTGCGAAGAATACTACGCCACCGGCATGACGCAGGAAATCGACCGCTGCCGCTGGGCGCTGGAAAAAGCACGCACCGGCAAACGGGTGGCGCTGGTCTGCTCCGGCGATGCCGGGGTGTACGGCATGGCAAGCCCCCTGCTGGAGCTTGCCCCGGATTATCCGGACGTTGCCGTGGAAATCGTGCCCGGGCTGACCGCTGCCCTCAGCGGCGGGGCAGTGCTGGGCGCACCACTAGCGCACGATTTTTGCGTCATTTCCCTTTCCGACCGGCTAACCCCGTGGGAGGTCATCGAGAAGCGGCTGGCTTGCGCCGCTATGGGAGATTTCTGCGTTGCGTTGTACAATCCCTCCTCCAAGGGCAGGCCGGACTATCTGGCAAAGGCGGTGTGCATCCTGCTGGAAAACGGCAAAAGTGCCGATACCGTCTGCGGCATCGTGCGCAACATTGGCCGGGAGGGACAGACCGCCCGAATCCTGACCCTTGCGCAGCTGGAAAGCATCACGGTGGATATGTTTACCACCGTATATATCGGCAACGCTGCCACAAAGCAGCTGGGCGGCAGAATGGTCACCCCGCGGGGGTACCGCAGATGAAGGCAGTGGTTTTCAGCGGCACTACCGAGGGGCGGGTGTTCTCCCGGCAGCTGGCGGCGCTGGGCGCGGAGGTGCTGGTCAGTGTCGCCACCCTGCTGGGCGCGGAGGAACAGGGCGAAGCGGACGGCATTACTGTGCACTGCGGTCGGCTGACTACCGAGGAAATGACCGCTCTTTTACAGGGCGCTGCTCTGTGTGTGGACGCCACCCACCCCTACGCGGTGGACGCCACAAAAAACATCCGGGCTGCGTGTGCCATGGCCGGGGTGGAGTACCACCGGCTGCTGCGGGAAGAAAGCCCCTTGCCTGCCGGGAGCATGGTGTTTGCCACCGCCGCCCACGCGGCTGCATTTCTGGCCGGGTGCAGCGGCAATGTGCTGCTGGCTACCGGCGCGAAAGAGCTTGCCGCCTTTGCGGCGCTCGGGCCGGAGCGGCTGTTCCCCCGGGTGCTGCCCACGCGGGAGGGCATTGCCGCTTGCGAGGCCGCCGGTATCCCGCATAAGAACATCATTGCCATGCAGGGGCCATTCAGCTATGCGCTGAACTGCGCCCTGATAAAACAATTCTCCATCCGGTATCTGGTCACCAAGGACGGCGGTGCCGTGGGCGGCTTTGCCGAAAAAGCACAGGCCGCACAGGATACCGGTGCACAGCTGATCGTGGTGCGTCGCCCGGCTGAAAACGGACAAACTGCCGCACAAATTCTGGCACGCTGCAAGGAGGTTCTGGTATGATCTCTCTGATTGGAATGGGTTCCGGCTGCCCGGAAAGCCTGACCGCGCAAGGGTTGGCTGCACTGCAAAGCGCAGGGCTCATCCTTGGGGCCAAGCGCCTGTTGGAGCATTTACCGGCGGGGTGCACTGACAACTGCAAAGCCGTGTATAAGCCGGAGGAAATCCTTGCGTGTCTTGCCGCACAGCCGGATACGGACACCGCTGTTTTGTACAGCGGCGACACCGGGTTTTACTCCGGTGCGGCAAAGCTGCTGCCCCTGCTGCGGGTCATGGGATACTCCGTCCGGGTGCTGCCCGGGCTTTCCAGCGTTCAGCTTTTAGCTGCTGCTGTAGGACGCCCCTGGCAGGACTGGAAACTGGTGTCGGCCCATGGCCGCGCCTGCGACCCGGTAGCCGAGATTTTAGCGCATCCACAGGTGTTTTTCCTCACCGGCGGCGGGGACACCCCTGCCACCCTTTGCGCCAAGCTGACCGCTGCCGGGCTGGGCGCTGCTCACGCCCTTGTGGGCGAAAACCTTGGCACCCCGGCAGAAGCCATCCGCTTTGGCCTTGCCCGGGAACTGGCAGAGCAAACCTTTGCACCGCTGAGCGTATTGCTCATCGAACGGGAGGCTTTACCGCCCCGCCGCACTCCCGGCCTGCCGGACGATGCTTTTATCCGGGGCGCTGTGCCCATGACAAAGCAGGAGGTGCGCGCCGCCGCACTGGCAAAGCTGGCGGTCACCCCCACGGACACCCTATGGGACGTGGGCGCGGGCACCGGCAGCGTGAGCGTGGAGCTGGCGCTTACCGCCCCTGCCGGGCAGGTATACGCCGTGGAGTGTGACCCGGAGGCCTGTGCACTGATCCAGCAAAACCGGGAGAAATTTGCTGCTTACAATCTGACCCTGATCGAAGGCAAAGCACCCGATGCTTTGGACGCGTTGCCCGCCCCGGATGCTGTATTCATCGGCGGCACAAAGGGCAATATGGACGCTGTTATAGACGCCGTACTGCACAAAAATCCAGTCGCCCGGCTGTGCATTACCGCCATTGCGCTGGAAACGCTCAGTGCTGCCGTAGCTGTCCTGACCGCCCACGGCCTTTCTGCGGAGGTGACACAGATCGCCGTCAGCCGCACAAAAAAGGCGGGCAGTCTACATTTGCTGATGGCTAACAACCCTGTGTTTCTCATTACGGGGGCACGGACATGATGCAGTTTCTCATCGCCGCGCCGCGCTCCGGCAGCGGCAAGACCACCGTTACCTGTGCCGTGCTGACCGCCTTGCAGCGGCGCGGGGCTGACCCTTGCGCCTTCAAATGCGGGCCGGATTATATCGACCCCATGTTCCACCGCAGCGCGCTTGGGGTGGAAAGCCACAATTTAGACCTCTACCTCTCTGCCCCGGATACGGTGCGCACGCTTTACGCCCGGTATGCCGCCGGGCACAGCGCTGCCGTATGCGAGGGTGCCATGGGCTTTTACGATGGGCAGGGACTGACAACCCGTGCAAGCGCTTGGGAGCTGGCCGATACGCTGGCGCTGCCGGTGCTGCTGGTAGTGCAGCCAAAAGGGGCAAGCATCACCCTTGCCGCCGAGCTGCGGGGGCTTTTGCAGTTTCGCACACCCAGCCATATCGTGGGCATTCTGCTCAATGATTGCTCTGAGTCCTTGTACAAAACGCTGCGTCCAATGCTGGAAGTCGAGACCGGTCTGCCGGTGGTGGGGTATCTGCCCCATCTGCCGGGGTGCGTCATCGAAAGCCGCCACCTCGGGCTGAAAACCGCTGGAGAGATATCGGACTTGCAGCAAAAGCTGGTCAAGCTTGCCGATGCCCTTGTGCTGGACTGGGCACAGCTGGCAGTGTTGACCGACCGTCCTGCCCCGGCTGCGCCGCCGCTTGCCGCGCCGTGCACGCCCTCCGTTCGCATTGCCGTAGCGCGGGATGAAGCCTTCTGCTTTGCCTACGCCGAAACATTGGACGCCTTGCGGGACGCGGGTGCGGAACTTGTGTTTTTCAGCCCGCTGCGGGACGCCGCCCTGCCGGAAAATATCGGCGGGTTGTACCTGCCCGGGGGCTACCCAGAGCTGTACGCCCGTCAGCTGAGTGAGAACCGCGCCCTGCGTACTGCTATCCGGGACGCAGTGCAAGAGGGTCTGCCCACTGCTGCCGAGTGCGGCGGCTTTCTGTACTTAGGGCAGACGCTGGAGGGTACAGACAGCAAGGTTTACCCCATGGCGGGTGTGCTGCCGGGCAGCGGGCACAATACCGGGCGGCTGGTGCGCTTTGGCTATGCCGTCATGACGGCAAAGGCTGGCAGTATGCTTTTCCACGCCGGAGAAGCGCTGCCCATCCATGAATTTCACCACTGGGATTCCTCCGAAAATGGCGCAGACTTTTCTGTGCGCAAAACCGAAAAAAGGCAGTGGGAATGCGGCTTTGCAAACACGCATTTGTATGCCGGTTTCCCGCATCTTTACTGGGCAGGTACTGCCCTGCCCCGCCGCTTTGTGCAGGCGGCGCAGCACTTTTTGAAACACAAAGGATGACGAAAATGACCGAAGCTGAACTGATGCAGCTGCTTGCTGCCATCACCCCGCCGGACGAAGCCGCCCGCGCCGCCGCCCACGCCCACTGGGCAAGCCTTGCCAAACCCTTGGGCGGACTGGGTGCACTGGAGACGATGCTGGAGGATGCCGCCGCGCTGACCGGCACGGCGCAGTTTGATTTTTCCCGCCGAGCGGTGGTGGTGCTCTGTGCGGACAACGGCGTGGTGGCGCAGGGCGTAAGCCAGACCGGCCAAAGCGTGACTCGCGCCGTAGCCGAGAACCTTGCTGCGCGGCGCACCAGCGTATGCAGGATGGCACAGGCGGCGCACTGCGATGTGCTGCCGGTGGATTTGGGCATTGCCGGTGCGCCCGTACCCGGCGTGCGGGACTGCCGCATTGCCGCCGGGACTGCGGACTTTACCAAAGGCCCTGCCATGACCCACGCCGAGGCAGTGGAGGCCATTGGCCGGGGCATCTCCCTGACCCGGCAGCTTGCCGCCGAGGGCTACGGACTTGTGGCCACCGGCGAGATGGGCATTGGCAACACCACCACCTCCAGCGCCATAGCCGCCGTGCTGCTGGCACAGCCGGTGCAGACCATGACCGGGCGCGGTGCGGGGCTTTCCGATGCAGGGCTTGCCCGCAAGGTGGACACCATCCGGCGGGGCATCGCCTGCAATGCCCCCGACCCCGATGACGTATTGGACGTACTGGGCAAACTGGGCGGCTTTGATATCGCCGGTCTGTGCGGGATGTTTCTGGGCGGAGCGCTGGCGGGTGTGCCAGTGCTGATGGATGGGTTTATCAGCGGGGTGGCGGCGCTGTGCGCCGTGCGGCTGTGCCCGGCTGCGGCAAAGGCCGTGTTTGCCAGCCACTGCTCCACCGAGCCTGCCGCCCGGCTGGTGCTGGACGCGCTGGGCAAAACGCCCCTGCTTACCGCCGGGCTGCATCTGGGCGAGGGTACCGGCGCAGTGGCCACCATCCCGCTGTGGGACATGGCGCTGGCGGTGTACGAGGGGTGCTATTCCTTTGCGGAGGGCGGCATTGCGCCGTATACGCCCCAATGCTGACGCTGGTGCTGGGCGGCGCTGCCAGCGGCAAAAGTGAATACGCCGAAGCTCTCGTGCTGCGCAGTGCTTTGCCGCGGTATTATCTGGCCACCATGCAGGTGTGGGATGCCGAGTGCGCCACCCGGGTGGAAAAGCACCGCAAAATGCGCGCTGCGAAGCAGTTTGAGACCCTCGAATGTCCGCTGCATTTAGAGACGGTGCGTCTGCCCTGCAGGGGCACGGCGCTGCTGGAAGACTTAGGCAATCTGACCGCCAACGAGCTGTACGACCCCGCCGGTGCGGGCGATGCCGCTGCCGAGCGCATCTTGCAGGGGCTGGACGCCCTTGCCGCGCAGTGTGAAAATTTAGTTATTGTCTCCAACGAGGTTTTCAGTGGCGGCGCGGACTATGTCGGAGACACGGACCGCTATCTGCTGGCGCTGGCGCGGGTGAACAACGCCCTTGCCGCCCGGGCAGACGCCGTAGTGCGGGTGGTGTGCGGCATCCCTGTCTATTATAAAGGAGTGGAAAAATGATCGTTTTGCAGACCATTGCGGTGGCCTTTGCCAT
>OMNU01001553.1_pt1 | contig 10168 bp, 10 predicted proteins | sample 1673511 | NCBI WGS metagenome assembly OMNU01 (sample SAMEA103958113, study PRJEB25191) | human gut metagenome | reverse complement strand
GAAGGCAAGCTCCCTGTGAATGAGATGCAAAACATATACCAAACAGCGCTTAAAAACAGAGTAGGTATCAGTTTGATTGGAATTGGCCTTAACCAGATACACTCCGGATATGGTGTTGTGAAAAATGCAGCCGCCATAAAAACGACATTAAATATGGATATGTTTCAAACCAGCTTAAAAACACTGCCTCTTGAAAATTTCCCTTTGCACTGGCGGGTGTTTTTCCTCCTTTGCAAACGGAGGATGACCCTCTCCCTGACGCTTTTGCTGCAAATTATGGAATTCCTCAGAAAGCGAGTAAGATAAATGAACCAGCCTCTCGTATCCATCGTCATCCCGGTATATAACGGATCCAATTATCTGGATCAGGCGATCGACAGCGCGCTTGCCCAAACCTATCCGAATACGGAGATTCTGGTCGTCAACGACGGTTCGAAGGATGACGGCGCAACCGAGCGGATCGCGCTCTCCTACGGGGATAAGATCCGCTATTTTTCCAAGGAGAACGGCGGCGTATCCTCCGCCCTCAACCTCGGCATCCGCGAAATGCGGGGAGAGTATTTCTCCTGGCTGTCGCACGACGACCTTTATACTCCCGATAAAATCGAGAAGCAGGTGGCACTGCTTTCTTCTGAAAACGACATTATCCTGTGTTCCGGCTCTCTGATGGATGCTGATGGAAAACCGATACGACATCATACTAAGGTTCTTTCGAAAAAGCTGAACGGCCGGGAATTATTCACGCAGTTTTTAAAAGGCTATGTCCTCAACGGACTTGGCTTTCTGATCCCGCGGCAAGCCTTTGAAACGGTCGGAATGTTCGATGAGTCCATGCGATATTTGCAGGATCTCGACCTCTGGCTGCAAATGATGTGGTGCGACTTTTCCTTTGTTTGTCACAGCGACCTTCTGGTTGTCTCCCGGATACACAGGGCGCAGGCCACCAACACGCAATCGGCTCTGTTTGACACGGATCGGTACGCCCTGGCAAAAAAGCATATTTTTCTGTTATCCGAACGCACAGACAGCAAAACAGACGAGCTGCTCAAGCTGTATTATTTTCTGTTCGTTAAAGGGGAAAACAAACCCGGTGCCGCACTTGCCGAAAATCAGCTGAAAGAACGCGGCCTTTTTACCTTCTCTCTGCGCAGGGAGGCCGCCGGGTATTATGTCAAAAGGCTGTGCAAGCAAATCTACCGTACAGCTTACGGCTTTCTTTTAAAACTGAAGAAAGAAAGGGACTAATCACGAATGAAGTCGGTTGCCGGTATTACCTTTCACGCCTCCCATAATTACGGCTCCGTGCTGCAGGCCTATGCGCTGCAGACGGCCGTGCAGGCGCTTGGGGCAAAATATGAAATTTTAAATTTTCGCACCGCACGGCAAATAGATCTCTACACGGTTTTCACAAAGCGCAAAGGATTAAAATATCTGCTCAAAAACGCCTCCCACGCTGTATACTATCCCGATTTGCACAGAAAGTGGGAGCGGTTCGAGGCCTTTATCCACAATCGGCTGGCTTTAAGTGCAAAAACCTTCTCCTCTCTGGAAGAGCTGGAGGCTGCCAAACTTTCCTACGACTGCTATATTGCCGGCAGCGACCAGATATGGAATCCTGTGCCGGCAGATTTTGACTGGGCTTATTACCTCCCGTTTGTCAGGGAAGGCAGACGGATTGCGTATGCGCCGTCTTTTGGGCAGTTGGCCTCCGTCGGCGAGGGAGAGACGACCGATCGTATCCGACGGGCGCTCCTTCAATTTGACGCACTGAGCGCACGGGAAACCGCCGCAAAAGAGAAAATTTATACGCTCATCGGACGGGAGGCGGCGCTTGTCCTCGACCCGACCCTGCTTTTGCCCGAAGAAAAGTGGATCGCCGTCTGTGCTCCCGGACGGGTGCAGGATGAAGATTATATCTTCCTCTATACCCTTTTTGCCGATCCGGGAATAATCCGTATGGCCAAAACACTCTCCAAAAAGCTGGGCTTGCCGATTGTGACTTCCAATTTTTCTAACCAATACGATGTTTTTACCCCTTTCAAAAAGCGTTTTGACGCCGGACCGGAGGAGTTTTTAAATCTTATCCAAAACGCAAAGATGGTTCTGACCTCCTCTTTTCACGGAACCGTTTTTTCAATTTTGTATCACCGGCCTTTCTTGTCTATCCGCGGCCTTTCGGACGCAAGGATATCCTCCCTGCTGGAGATATGTGGCCTGTCCGATCGGGTCGTTACAGAGCAGTCGGTTAATCAAATGGATGACCGAATTTTCTCCTGCGATTTTTCCGCCGCCCGGCGTGCGTTGGAAACGTCGCGCGCCGAAAGCCTCGCCTATTTAAAATCCGCCCTGCAACTGGAGGGATAAGCCTTGCAATCCATCTGCGAAACACAAAACTGCACCGGCTGCGCCGCCTGCATGAATATCTGCCCGACCGGCTGCATCACTATGGCGGAGGATGTCATCGGTCACCCCTTCCCGAGGATCGAGGCTGCAAAATGCGTCGACTGCAAAAAATGCGCGAAGGTTTGCCCCGGCAATTCTCTGCCCGGGCTGCACGAGGCCTCGCGTGCCTTTGCGGTCTGGTCGCTGGACGAAAAGGAGCACAGCAGCTCCTCCTCCGGCGGGATGGCTGCTGTCCTGACCCGCGAAACGCTGGAGGCGGGCGGCGTGGTCTACGGCTGCTCCTCCCGGTTTACGGGGGAAGGAATTGGTCACGCTCGGATCGACCGGTCGGAGGAGGCCTGGCTTCTTTGCGGCTCGAAATACCTGCAAAGCCATATCGGGGACAGCTATAAACGTGCACAGGCCGATCTGAAGGCCGGCCGCAAGGTTCTCTTTATCGGCACGCCCTGCCAGATCGCGGGACTGCGCGCCTTTCTCGGGCGGGCGTATGAAAACCTACTGGTTGTCGACCTTATCTGCCACGGCGTCCCGCCGCAAAAGCTTTTGTTTGATGATATCGGACTACAGCCCGATCAGCTGGAAGGAGGGTATATTTCCTTCCGTGGACCGGATGGATATTTCCTGAAAATTCTACCCCCGGAGGGACAGCTTCTCTACGCTGCGCAGGAACGGGATGATCTTTTTTATATCGGATTTGGCAAGGCGCTTTTCTTCCGGCAAAGTTGCTATAGCTGCCCCTATGCCCGCGCCGAGCGCCCCGGCGACCTCACCCTTGGGGATTTCTGGGGCCTTGGGGAGAAGATTCCCTTTGCGCACCGTACGGAAAACGGCGTTTCGGTTGTGCTGCTCAACACCAAAGCGGGAGAGGCAGCCTTCGCCTCTATTCGGGACAAGCTGTTTTTTGAGGAGCGCACGGTGGAGGAGGCTGTCGCCGGCAACTGGAATTTGCAGCACCCCTCTCTCCCGCATGAAAAGACAGAGCGTTTTCGGGCGCTTTATCCTGCGGCCGGCTTTCAAAAGGCGGCCAAAAGCTGCCTGAAAAAGAACATACGCAAATACCGCCTTTTAAAACAGATACAAAAATGCCCTGCCGCGCTCCGGCTGGTTTCCCGGCTGAAGGCCTTGCGAAGGGGCGGCTGATTTTGACAGCCTTCGGCGGGCTTGCCTTTTTCCCTGATTTTTAAAAAGGGAGGAAAGGCCGCCCTGCTTTTGCTTTTTATAAAAATCTGCTTTGAACAACAAACCACCTTCTATTTTTTTCTGAGGTTCGCTATGATTTTTGCTTTTTTGGCTCTGCTCATCGGCGTGGCAAGCGTCATCTACCTGCAAAACAGCCGATTCAAAACCGCATACTGCTTTCTCATCGGCGCTGCGCTGGTTTTCATCTCCGGCCTGCGGTCGGAGTGGGTCGGAACCGACACCCACAGCTATGTAGAGGGGTTTTATTCCTTTGTTCCGGGACAGCAATCCATCTTTGACCTCTCCGGGCAGCGGGAGTTTTTGTTTTACCTCTATCGGAACATTGTGCGCAGCCTGACCGGAAGCTATGCCATATTTCTCTTTCTTCCGGCGCTGTTTTATATCTGGACGGTCTGCCGTTTTATCAACCGGCATTCCTCTTCTCCGGTGATCAGCTTCCTGCTCTTTTTGTCGATGGGGTATTATTCCTTCAGCATGGCCGGAATCCGGCAAACCATCGCCATCGGCTTTTTGATCCTGGCGACGGAATTTTTGCTGGAGAGAAAGTTTTTACGCTGCGGCCTGCTGATTCTGGTCGCGGCCGGATTTCACATTACCTCCCTTGTTTATCTTCTGGTGATTCTTCTGTATTTTCTGCCGCTGAACAAGTGGTTTATCGGAATGATCGCTCTTTTGACCGGCGTGACCTGGATCGGCGGAGAACGGCTGGTCTTTTTCCTGGTGGAGATGATCTGGGGCGACAGCCGCTCCTATAAGCAGGAGTTCGGCGGCATCAGCACCCTGCTGCTGCTGCTGGTGGTGTCGGTCGCCACCCTCCTGCTTTACCGGCCGCTGTGGAAATACCGGGACAGCCGCAAGGCCGCGCCCCTCCCCGAGATGGAGGGCGACCTGCTTTTCACCAAGATGCTGCTTTTCTCCGTCCCGTTCCAGCTGATGGCCGTATATCAGGCCAACGCGTTCCGGATCGCCATGCTCTTTCATTTTCCGATGATTGTGCTGCTGCCGAACGTCATCGCCGCGCAGGAGGATTTCCGCTCCCGCGTTTTTGCAAAGCTGTTTGTGGTTTTTTGCCTGCTTTACCAGCTCTTCTTCATCACCTACTTTACCGCCGGCGTTCTGCCCTACAGCTTTTTCTGGCAAAGCTGAAAAGAGGTTGATTTTATGAAAATCCTGCAAATCAACTGTGTTTTCCGATCGGGCAGCACGGGCAAGCTGGCCGCCTCCCTCCACGACACCCTGCGCGCGAGGGGGGAGGCATCGGTCGTCTGCTACGGGCGGGAGGCCATAGCGCCCGAGCCGGATGTGTACAAAACCTCCACAGAGTGGGAGGCGAAGCTGCACGCCCTTTTTTCCCGCTTGTTTTCGGTCGATTTCGGCTACTCTCCGCTGGCGACCCGGCGGCTGATCGGCATCCTCCGGCGGGAGAGGCCCGACCTCGTTCATCTGCACTGCCTGAACGGGCATTTTGTCAACGTTTACCGTCTGCTGGATTTTTTAAAGGAGGCGGGGATTCCGACCGTCCTCACCCTGCATGCCGAGATTATGCACACCGCCGGCTGCGAGCATGCAGAGGCTTGTGAAAAATGGCTGACCGGCTGCAGCCGCTGCGAAAGGATGGAAGGACGGCTCTCCCGCTTTTTTCGGGACGACGCGGCGCATTGCTTTGAAAAAATGCGCCGGGCGGTCGACGGGTTTGAAAGGCTTACGGTGGTCGGCGTCTCCGACTGGCTGACCGGGCGGGCTGCGAGGTCTCCGATTTTTCGGAACGTCCCCTGCGTCACGATTGAAAACGGCGTCAACACCGGGATTTTTCACTATACCGGGCAGGAGGAGCTTCGCCGGCGCCTCGACCTGACGGGGGAGAAAATCCTTTTGCATGTGACGCCGAATTTTAACCATCCGCTCAAAGGCGGCCGCTATGTGCTGGAGTTGGCCGGCCGGATGCCCGACTGCCGCCTGATTATCGTCGGATTCTGCGGCGATGCGGCCGCGCTTCCCGCAAACGTCATCCCGCTGCCCCGCATGAAGGATCAAGGGGAGCTGGCCGCCTATTACGCCATGGCCGACGTCACCCTGCTGACCAGCCGGCGGGAGACCTTTTCCATGGTCTGTGCCGAAAGCCTCTGCTGCGGGACACCGGTTGCCGGCTTCCTGGCCGGCGGGCCGGAGAGCATCGCCCTGCCGGAGGGCAGCGGCTTTGTCCCCTTCGGGGATATGGAGGCACTGGAACGAAAGACCCGCCTGCTTTTGCAAAACCGGCCGGATAAGGCGGCGCTCTCCCGGGCGGCCTGCGCTCGCTATGCCGACGGGATCATGGTGGAAAAATATCTTGCACTTTACAGAAAGGTGGCCGGAAAATGAAAAAGATCGGCACGCTGACCTTTCACTGGGCCACCAATTACGGCGCCGTGCTGCAGGCCTGGGCCTTGCAGCAATACCTCCTCGAAGCGGGGTACGAGACCGAGATTATCCGTTATCTGCCCCGCCGGATCCGGCTGATCCAGCGGCTGCAGGCGCTGCGAAGGAGAGATTTCTCCTGGTTCTCGCGGGAGAGAGGTATGGCGGCCTTTCGAAAGAAGGCGCTTTTGCAAAGCCGAAAGACCTATCCGACCGGTCGGGCGCTGCTTCGCGCCGGCCGGCAGTATGACGCCGTCATCTGCGGAAGCGACCAGATCTGGAACCCCTCCTTCACCCTGACGGCGGAGGGAAAACCGACCCTCAGCTACTTTTTGCATTTCATCCCGGAGGGTATCCGGCGAATCGCCTATGCCGCGAGCTTCGGCGCCGGGCAGCTGCCGGAGGAGATGGAGCGCCTCATCCGACCCGAGCTGCAAAAATTCCATGCCGTCAGCGTGCGGGAGGAAACCGGGCGGCAGATTTTGTCCCGCCTCGGCCTTTTTGCAAAGGTTGTTTGCGACCCTACGCTCCTGCTGGAACGATCGGCCTATGACCGGCTGATCGAGGCGGGAGAGGCCGCACCTCCCGCTTCGAAAAACTCCGGTTTGTTTTCCTACATCCTGCACGCCGGGCAGGGAGAGGCTCTGCGCACGACCGATTTCTGCCGCCGCCTGCTGGGGGAGGAGATCGCCGGCAGTCCCTCGTCCGGCGGCAGCCCCTCGTCTGCCGGCAGCATTTACGCCTGGCTGAAGGGGATCCGGGACGCGGCGTTTGTCGTCACCAACTCCTTCCACGGGACGGTGTTTTCCATCCTTTTTCATCGGCCGTTTATAACCCTCCCGGTCGAGGGGGCCGATATGGACGACCGACTGCATACCCTTTTGTCGGCACTCGGCCTTGAAAACCGGTGGCTGCCGGCCTTCGACCCGGAGCGGGTTCGCGCACTGTATGCCGACCCGATCGACTGGCGTTCGGCCGAAAGCCGGCTGACCAAGCTGCGGGAGGACTCCCGCGATTTTATCCACACCGCTTTGGAGGGTGAATAGCTTTTGAAAATCAATCAACTGAAGGCCGGCGTCGTTCTCTCCTACCTCTCGATGGGAATCGGCGGGCTGATCTCTATCCTCTATACGCCGGTGATGGTCCGGCTGCTGGGACAAAGCGAGTACGGTGTGTACACCCTTGCGGGGTCGGTCGTCTCCTACCTGAGCTTGCTGAGCTTTGGCTTCGGCAGCGCTTATGTGCGCTTTTTTTCGCGGTATAAGGCAAATTCCGACGAGGAGGGGCTGGCCCGGCTGAACGGCATGTTCATGACCGTGTTTCTTGCCATCGGGGCGCTTGCCCTCCTTGCGGGGGGCGTGCTGGTCGGAGGGGTGGGACTCCTCTTCGGCGGCAAGCTGACGGCGGAGGAGCTGCAAACGACCCGGATTCTGATGTCCCTGCTGGTGGTCAACATTGCGCTGTCCTTCCCGTTCAGCGTATTCTCCTCCTTTATCACCGCAAACGAGGAGTATTTCTTTCAGCGGGTGCTTTCTCTGATCAAGGCGGTTGCCAACCCCTTTTTAACCCTGCCGGTTCTGCTACTCGGCTACCGGTCGGTCGGAATGGTTGTCGTCACCGTTTTGCTGAATATTGCAATCGAAATCCTCTACATGCTCTTTTGTTTGAAAAAGCTTCGGATGCGGTTTTCCTTTTGTCAGTTCGATTTTAAGCTGCTGAAGGAGATCAGCGTCTTTTCCTCCTTTATTTTTATCAACATTGTGGTCGACCAGATCAACTGGAATCTGGACAAGCTGCTGCTGGGCGCCTTTCACGGGTCGGTCGCGACGGCGGTTTACGGCCTCGCCGCGCAGCTGAACGTTTATTATCAGCAGTTCTCCACATCCGTTTCCTCGGTGTTTATCCCGCGGGTTAACGCGCTTGCCTTTGCAGAGGATGCCGACCGCCGGCTGACCGAGCTTTTTATCAAAATCGGCCGGATCCAGTTTATCATCCTTTCGCTCATTGCCTCCGGCCTCGTGCTGTTTGGCCGGCCGTTTCTCGCCCTCTGGGGCGGAGAGGGGTACACCGACTCCTACCCGATTGCGCTGCTGCTGATTCTGCCGGTCACCATCCCCCTTTGCCAGAACATCGGGATCGAGATTCAGCGTGCCAAAAACATGCACAAGTTCCGGTCGATCGTCTACCTCCTCATCGCCGGTGTCAACCTGATTCTCAGCATTCCGCTCTGCAGGCTTTTTTCGGGGGTCGGCTGCGCGATCGGGACGGCGCTTGCCCTCCTCATCGGGAACGGCGTCATTATGAACCTCTATTATTATAAAAAAATGCACCTGGATATTCCGCTTTTCTGGCGGGAGATTGCAAGGCTTCTGCCGGCGCTGATTTTGCCGATCGCATTCGGGCTGCTGCTCTCCCACCTGTTCGATCTGTATCACATTGTGCCGCTTGCCGCCGCGATTCTCTGCTACACGGCCGTGTTTTTGGTCAGCTTCTGGTTCTTTGGGCTGAACGATTATGAGAAGTCCATCCTCCGGCGGCCGTTCCAAAAGATAAAGCGAGCATAATTTTTGCCCCAAAAGGAGAGTTTTTCCATGTCTATCCAAAAAGCAACCGCTCATCTTGAAGCCCTCGGCCTTGCCGGCCGCATCCGCACCTTCGACCAATCGAGCGCCACGGTCGAGCTTGCGGCAAAGGCGCTGAACTGCGCGCCCGAGCGCATCGCCAAAACCCTCTCCTTCGCGGTGGAGGACGGGGCTGTGCTGATTGTGGCGGCCGGAGACGCGAAGATCGACAACCATAAATTTAAAGAAAAATTCAAAACAAAGGCGAGAATGCTCCCGGCCGGAGAGGTAGAGGAAAGGGTCGGCCACGCGGTCGGCGGCGTCTGCCCCTTCGGCGTCAATGCGGGGGTAAAGATCTATCTGGACGAATCGCTGCGCCGGTTTGAGATTGTCTATCCCGCCTGCGGCAGTCCGAGCAGCGCGGTGGAGCTTTCTCCCGCCGAGCTGGAGGCCTGCGTCGGGCCGGTCGAATGGGTCGACGTCTGCAAGGGTTGGCAGGAGGAGTAGTTTTTTCCCTTTCTCTACCATCAGTTAACAAGGGCAAATACGCCTGACAGCGCGTCTTTCCGGCGCTTTTTGTCCTTTTCGCCTTGGCGGGCGTCAGCCCGCCTGCGTCTCAAAAACCAAAAATCACTCGAAAACCCATCGCTGGCAGGTGCTTTGCAGTTTTGCTAAAGCAAAACCTTGTATTCCCTTGTCAACCGATGGTAGGGAGGCCGAAAAAAGCGCAGATGGCCTGCAAAAAAGCCCGGCTAGAACACAGCCGGACCCACCCGATAAAAAAGAACCGTCGGAAATCCTCTCTCCGACGGTTCTTTTTTACTTATACCATATTAGAAAAGCAAAGCGAAAAAGCGGTTTCATCCCTGTCAGGAACGGTTCACGCAAAAGCATACACTTTCAGCCGGGTTATTTCCTTCCCGCTTTTGGCTTTTTCTTCTCTACATTTTCGATCCCCACGCGGATCAGTTCTATCACCGCCGCAGATCGGCTGGGATAGCGATTTTCAAAGCGAAAATCGTCAATGCGACGCAGCAATTCTTCGTCCACCACAATCGTAAAACGTGGCTTTTCGGTCGGCATAACAATCCCTCCTGTTGCTTTTATGATACACAAGTTCACACCTTCTGTCAAGGCAAATTTAAAAAAGGGTTGACAAGTTCATATTGTATGCACTATACTGTATGAGGTTCATAAAACATGTTTTTCATACAGAGGCGATACATATGAAACCTGACCGTAAAGCAATCTCCTTTTCCATACCGTCGGATTTAACAGCAACCATTCATCTCGTTTCAGAAGCCTTTTCAAATTGTACACAAACGGAAATTATCGAAACGCTGATTCGAACAGGCTTAGATGCTATGGCTGCAAAAGAGAAAAATGCAAATAGAAACAATTTCCATCTACACAAAAAATAAGAAGGAGATGCACAATGGCACAAAAGCCCAAACCATATTACCAGATTCTGCGCGATTGCCGGGAAGATCGGGATTTGTCCCAAAGGGAAATTGCAGCCCTTCTTTATGTCTCCCAATCGGTTTACTCCGGCTACGAACGCGGGGTAAACGCATTACCGATTCACAGTCTTATTGTGTTATGCAAAT
>OMNU01001550.1_pt1 | contig 10181 bp, 8 predicted proteins | sample 1673511 | NCBI WGS metagenome assembly OMNU01 (sample SAMEA103958113, study PRJEB25191) | human gut metagenome | reverse complement strand
CCTTTTCAAACGAGAGCCCAACGAAGTGGGTCTCGTTTGAGAGCTTGTCAAAAAACCTTTTTTGACAAGCTCAAGGGCCGCCGTTCCAACGGAACGGCGGCCCTTTTCGCCTGGGGAGATCGGGAGGATTGGGATAAAGGAAAGAGAAATGTCAATTTCCGGAGGCTTCCAGAATACGGACGGCTTCCTTCGCGTCAGACACACGGTAGAACACGGGGTAGGGGATGTCCTTTTCGTTTTCGGTGACGAAGAAACCCGTGAGACCGAGCGGGCGGAGCTTGGAGGGCTTGGCCGTCTTCTCCGTGCCGATGATGAGCGTGGAAACGCCGCCGTCCTCGTCAATGACCTGCACGGGCGCGGCCTTGGAACGCGGGATGGAGAAGTTGGTCGAGGTGGAGGAGACGATCACGCGCTCGGTCGTGATGGCGTACTCGACCTTGCGGAGACGCTTGAGCGTGGTGACGGGGTCAAGGAAGATGATCCCGGCGACCAGAACGAAAACGAGAGTCACAACGGAAAAAACGTTCGTCCCGGCACGGATGCAGGCACGGACATAAAGGAACATCAGTACCGCGAACACAGCGCCGACGATGATGAACCAGCGCGTGTTCCGCTGTTTGTTTTTCTCATCCATGAGCTTTCCGGGATTGGACATCGACGACCAGAGGATCTGTTCGCCGGGACGGAGCAGTTTGGTGACGGTATCCTGATTCATAGCGGTTCCTCCTGCGTTATTTACTGGTAACAGCATACTACGGAGAAACATAAATGTGGATAAAGAAAAAAACGCGGCGTGTCAAGACCGCGTAAATTAAGAAAATGTAAATGGGCTTCAGACCACGGTCCGAAGCCCATTTATGATCTATTAAAGAATACTCAGATACGCTTCCACTTCATGCCCTGCGGGGTGTCCTCCACGAGAATGCCCTGCGTTTTGAGCTCATCGCGGATGCGGTCAGACTCCGCCCAGTTTTTCGCTTTGCGGGCGTCCTTGCGGGCGTTGAAGAGCGCTTCCTGTTCGGGCGTGAGCTCATCCTTCTTTTCGGTGAACGGAATGCCGAGCACATCCGAAAGCTCCAGATACAGCGTGCGGCAGCCCTCGGCGAGCGCTTTCGTCGGGTGGGCGTTCGGCGAAACGGCGGAGTTGATCTCGCGCACCAGCTCAAAAATCGCGGAAATGGCATCGGCGGTGTTGAAATCATCGTCCATCGCGTCGCAGAACTTCTGACGGTAAACGCCGAGCGAGGCAAGCGTTTCGGCCTCGGCCGCGGTCATTTCGCCGTCCGCACCGTTCTGGCAGAAGAAGTCCAGATTGTCCTTCGCCGTGGAAAGACGCTCAAGCGCGGCCTTCGCCTGCATGAGGATCTCGCCGGAGTAATTCAGCGGGCTGCGGTAGTGGCTCATAAGAATGAACATGCGGATGCAGTCATAGCCGTAGACCTCGGCGGCCTCGCGCACGGTGAAGAAATTGCCGAGCGACTTGGACATCTTGCGGTTATCCACGTTGATGAAGCCGTTGTGCATCCAGTAGTTGACAAACTTGCAGCCGTTCGCGGCCTCAGACTGGGCGATCTCGTTTTCGTGGTGCGGGAACGTCAGGTCGCTGCCGCCGCAGTGAATGTCGATCGTTTTGCCGAGATAGCGGTTGGACATGGCCGAGCACTCAATGTGCCAGCCGGGACGGCCCGCGCCCCAGGGGGAATTCCAGCTCGGCTCGCCGGGCTTCGCGGCCTTCCAGAGCGCAAAGTCAAGCGGATTTTCCTTTACATCGTTCACGTCGATGCGTGCGCCGGACTGCAGATCCTCGATCGGCTGGTGGGAGAGCTTGCCGTATCCGGTAAACTTGAGCGTGCGGTAGTACACATCGCCGTTGACCTCGTAGGCATAGCCCTTTTCGACCAGAGTCTTGATGATCTTGATGATCGGCCCGATGCTCTCGGTCGCCTTGGGATGCACCGTCGCCGGGCGGACGCCGAGCGCCGTCACGTCCTTCCAGTACTCCGCGATATACTTTTCGGCGATCTGATCGGAGGTGACGCCCTCTTCGTTGGCGCGCTTGATGATCTTGTCATCCACATCGGTAAAGTTCTGTACGAACGTCACCTCGTACCCGCGGTACTCGAGATACCGGCGCAGCACGTCAAAGATCACAATCGGGCGGGCGTTGCCCACGTGGATGTAGTTGTAGACCGTCGGGCCGCAGGCGTACATCTTCACCTTACCCGGCTCGATGGGCTGGAACTCCTCCAGCTGCATGTCCATATCGTTGAATATTTTCATTGTATTTCCTCCCCAACGGGTGATATCTCAAATTTGTTCGCCGATGAGCTCTCCGTCATCGACGGAATCGATGCGCACGCGCACCATGTCGCCGGGCGCAGCGTCGCCGGAGAAAATCACGCGGCTGTCAATGTCCGGGGAATCGTACTCGCTGCGGCCCCACGGCGTGCCGTCCGGCTCTCTGCCCATAACGAGCACATCAAGCTCCCGGCCGATAAACGTCTCGGCAAAGCCGTCCATGATCTCCGCCTGGATCTCCATGCAGAGCTCGGCGCGGCGCTGCGCCTCCTCGGTCGAACATCGGTCGGGCATGAGAGCGGCGGGCGTTCCCTCCTCGGGGGAGTAGGGGAACACGCCGGCGCGCTCGATCTTCGCCTCGCGGAGAAAATCGCACAGCTCTTCAAATTCCGCTTCGCCCTCGCCGGGGAGACCCGTGATGAGCGACGTGCGCAGCACCAGACCGGGGATCCGCTCGCGCAGCTTTTTGAAGAGCGCGCGGATCTCCTCGCCCGTGCCGCGGCGGTTCATGCGGCGGAGGATCGTATCGTTGATGTGCTGGATCGGGATATCAAGATACTTGACGATCTTATCCTCGGATGCGATCTCGTCGATGAGCTCGTCGTCGATAAGCTCGGGATAGAGATAGTGCAGACGCACCCAGCGGAAATCAAGTTTACATAATTCTTTCAGCAGCTCCGTCAGGCAAACCTTGCCGTAAAGGTCGATGCCGTAGCGCGTGATATCCTGCGCAACGATGATGAGCTCCTTTACGCCGGAGGCCGCGAGAAGACGGGCCTCTTCCAGAATGCTCTCCTTCGTGCGGCTGCGGAACTTGCCGCGCAGCGATGGGATAACGCAGTAGGCGCAGCGGTTGTCGCAGCCCTCGGCAATGCGGAGATACGCCCAGTTCGGCCCGGTGGATACGGCGCGGGGCGTATCGTAGAGCGGCGCGCTGATCGCGCCGCGGCGCGTCGGCTTATCCCCGGCGAGCACGGCTTCCACAACGGATACGACCTCGCTGTAGCTGCCGGTGCCCATGATGCCGTCTACCTCCGGGAGCTCGGCGCGGATATCGTCGGCATAGCGTTGGGCAAGACAGCCGGAGACGATGATCTTGAGCTCCGGGTTTTCCTCGCGGTAGGAGGCGGTCTCAAGGATCTTTTCAATGGCCTCGGTCTTGGCCGATTCGATAAAGGCGCAGGTATTGATGATCGCGGCGTCGGCTTTCGCAAGGTCGTCGGTAAAAGCATATCCGGCGTCCTGCAGCAGAGCCAGCATTTCCTCGCTGTTTACGAGGTTTTTCGGGCAGCCGAGAGAGATCATGGCCACCGTGGAGGAATTGTTCATGGTGTGTCCTTTCCGGATAAATAGCGTTCTGTTGCCGCGCGGATATCGTCCCAGGAGTAGCCGCGGCGGAGAAGATAGCCCTGCGCGCGCTGAAGGCCTTCGGGGGAGATGTCGCCGCGCAGCTTTGCGCCGAGCAGCCGGTCCACGGTATCGTCCGTTTCCGGCAGCTCATCGAGCGCGGTGTCCCACAATTCGCGGTCAATGCCGCGGCGGTAAAGCTCATCGCAGATGCGGCGCTTACCGTAGCCCTTGGCGGCATAGTGCCGTACAACGAGACCGGCAAAGCGCTCGTCGTTCACAACGCCGAGACCGCACAGCCAATCGGCGACTTCCTCGGCGTCGGTGTTTGATATGCCCTTTTCCGTGAGCTTATCGAGCAGCATCCTGCGCGATACGTCGCGGCGTTCCAGAATTTTCAGCGCCCGCTGCCTGGCTTCGTCGTTCATCAGCCCTCAAAGTCGTCGGCGGAAATATCAATGGCGCGGCCCGCGGCGATGGCGGCCTTGCGCGCCTGCGGCGTGAGCAGCTTGTGAGCGTTGGCGCGGATGTCGGCTTCGATCTTGTCGGCGACCTCGGGGTTGGATTCAAGGTATTCCTTGACCTTGTCCTTGCCCTGAATGCGCTCGCCGTTCACGGTGAACCACGCGCCCGCCTTGTCGATGAGCTCGAGCTTCACGCCGAGATCGATGATCTCGCTGACCTTGGAAATGCCTTCGCCGTAGATGATGTCAAATTCGGCCTCCTTGAACGGGGGCGCGACCTTGTTCTTGATGACCTTGGCGCGGGTGCGGTTGCCCACCATTTCTGTGCCGGATTTGAGCGTTTCGATGCGGCGCATGTCGATGCGGACGCTCGAGAAGTATTTGAGCGCGCGGCCGCCCGGCGTCGTTTCGGGGTTGCCGTACATAACGCCGATCTTCTCGCGCAGCTGGTTGATGAAGATAACGACGGTATTCGTCTTGGAGATGGCGCCCGCGAGCTTGCGCAGCGCCTGCGACATCAGCCGCGCCACCACGCCGACGCTGCTCTCGCCCATCTCGCCTTCAAGCTCGCTGCGGGGGAGGAGAGCGGCCACGGAGTCTACCACGACCACGTCCACCGCGCCGGAGCGCACGAGCGCTTCGGTAATGTCGAGCGCCTGCTCGCCGGTGTCCGGCTGGGAGATGAGAAGATTATCGATATCCACGCCGAGCGCGCGGGCATACGCGGGTTCGAGCGCGTGCTCCACGTCGATATACGCGGCCTCGCCGCCGCTCTTCTGGGCGCTGGCGACGATGTGCAGCGCGAGCGTCGTCTTGCCGCAGGATTCGGGGCCGTAGATCTCAACGATGCGGCCGCGCGGCACGCCGCCGATGCCGAGCGCGAGATCAAGCGAAAGAGAGCCGGTGGGGATCGCCTCCACGTTCACGGCAATGTCATCGCCGAGACGCATGATCGCGCCCTTGCCGTAATTCTTTTCGATTTGAGCGAGCGCGGTCTCCAGCGCTTTTTTCTTGTCGGTCGCCACAGCGGCGGCCGGAGCGGCGGCCTTTTTCTTTTCTGCCATGATGCATCCCTCACATTTCTTCAGAATCGGTAGGAATCGGTTTCTTTTTCTGTGCGTAAATGACGCGCTCGGTGCCGAGCGTGTCGAGTGTGCAGCCGAGATTGTGGAATCCGGCCTCGAGAAGCAGCGCGCGCACATCCGCCGCCTGCCCCTCTCCGACTTCAAATATAATCCATCCGCCATCCTTTAAAACGGACTTCCAGTTTTGCAGGACGCTGCGGTAAAATACGAGACCGTCATCGCCGCCGTCAAGCGCGAGCATGGGTTCCCAGTCGCGGACGGACGTGTCCAGCGCTTGGCACTCTTCCTCGGTGATGTACGGCGGATTGCACGCGATAAGATCAAAATTCTGCATCCGGAGCGGGGGTGGGGCGAGAGCGTCCGCCTCGAGCGCAACGGCGCGCGGATTGAGCCGGTGCAGGGAGATGTTCTTGCGTGTAACGGAAAGCGCCTCGGGACTTATATCGGCAAAAATGACGCGCGCCTTCGGGAGATTGACGCCCAGCGCGCAGCCGATGCACCCGCTGCCGCAGCAGAGATCGAGGATCCGCGGTTCGGGAACATCCTTCAGAATTTCCAGTGCCGTGAAAACGAGCGGCTCGGTATCCATGCGGGGAATGAGTACCGCGGGCGTTACGATCATTTCCAGCCCGAAAAACTCCCATTTTCCGGCGATATACGCCAGCGGCTCGCCGGAAAGACGCCGCTGCAAAAGCTTCTCCGCGGCCTTTTCCGCCTCGTCACCGGTGTACATATACATCCGTGCAATGAGCTGCGCGTCGGTATATCCGGCGCCCTGCGCGAGCAGACGCCGGGCTTCGAGCGCATATTCTTCCACGCCGGCCTCCTTGAGCGCGCGGCGCATGGCGAGATACAGCTCATTATAGGTCTTTGCCAATCCTAACCCCTCTTTTTTTACCAGGCGTCCGAGCCTTTTTCTTCCGGGAGAACGAGTTTGAGCGACTCGATGGCGACTTCGAGCATGGAGTCGTCCGGCTCGGCGGTCGTCAGATGCTGCACGGCCTTGCCCGGCGCGGAGGCGATGCGGGCAAGCGCGCTGTCGCTCCGGCCCGCCCACTTGATGATCTCATAGCTGATCGAAACGACGACCGGCAGAAGCAGCAGATGCAGGCCCATGCGCGCGAGTGTTCCTTCGGTGCGCACGAAGGAGAAAACAAGAATGCTGATAAAAATCACAATGAAGAGAAAGCTCGTTCCGCACCGCGGATGGAAGCGCGACTGCATGCGCGCGTTCTCCACCGTGAGCGGAAGTCCTGCTTCGTAGCAGAAAATGGTTTTATGCTCCGCGCCGTGATACATCCACACGCGCTTCATATCCGGGATCATCGAGCAGAGCTTGAGATATCCGAGAAAGATCGCAAGGCGGAAAATACCCTCGGCAAGACCGCGCCATACGCCGAGCGGCACGAGCCGGTTTAAAAGACCCGCGAGAAACGTCGGCAGCAGGGCGAAAAGCCCGACGGAGAGCGCGATGCCGAGCACGACCGCGGTATAGAGAATAATCTTTTCCGCCGTCTCGTCCGAAAAATGCTTCTGGATCCAGAGATCAAATTTATCCGGCTCGCCATGCTCGTCCTCCGGCTGCTGCTCGGCGGACCAGGTGATCGCCTTTACGCCGTTGACCATGGAGTCAAGAAAATTCACCACGCCGCGGATGAACGGATATCCCATCCACGGGTGCTTGTCCTTGCTGAGCTTGAGCGGATCAACGCGGGAGACAAGCGTACCGTCGCTCTTGCGGCAGACGATGGCCTGCCGGTCAACACCGCGCATGAGAATGCCCTCAATGAGCGCCTGCCCGCCGATGCTTGTCCGGAAGGGCGCGGGGGTCTTGGATTCCTGTGCCATAGAAAAACTCCTTATAGTTAAGATGCCTTGCGCGGCAGCGTCACCGTGACGCGCACGCCGCCGCCGGCGGCGTTGGCAATATCGAGCGTGCCGTTGTGCCGCGTGACGATCTCGTCGCACACGGCAAGGCCGATGCCGCTCCCGCGTTCCTTGGAGGAGCCCTTGAAGAATTTCTTCTTCACCTGCGGCAGCTCCGCTGGCGGAATGCCGGGGCCGTAGTCGCGGATGCATACGGAGACGGTTGCGTCGTCGTGCGTGATGTTCACGTCGATCTTTTTGCCGTTTTTGCCGTATTTGCAGGCATTATCGAGAATGTTGAGGAACACCTGCGAGAGCCGCTCGGGGTCGCCGGGGATCTCCGGAAGGTCTTCCTCCGGCGAAACATAGGTCACGGCGAGATCTTCGTGGCGGAAAAGCTCATTATAGGTATAAAGGCAATCCTCGACCAGCGCCGGCAGCTCCACGGTGGAAACGTGCAGCGTAAACCGGCCGTCCTGAATGCGCGTGAATTCGAGCAGCTCCTCGACCATTTTGGTAAGGCGTCCCGCTTCACGGGTGATGATCTCGATGCCGCGGCGCGAGTCGCCCCGGATGGCCTCGTCGTAGGCGAGCGTTTCCGCCCAGCCGGTGATGGCGGTGAGCGGCGTGCGCAGCTCGTGGGAAACGGAGGAGATGAACTCCGTCTGCACACGTTCCGCCTGCGAGAGCTTCTGCGACATATCGTTGATCGCGTCGGTCAGCTCGCCGATCTCGTCGTCGTGCGTTTTTTCCACCTGCGCGCCGTAGCTTCCTTCGGCGATGCGGCGGGCAACGCCCGTGAGCGAAGCGATCGGTTCGGTGATCGTGCGCAGAAAGTAGAGATTTGAAAAGACGACGATCGCGAGCACCACGAGCCCGATGCCGCCCGCGACGAGCGAGGAGGTGTTCACCGCGCGGTCGATGAGCTTGAGACTCGTGATATACCGCATCACACCGACGACGCTCCCGCTGCCGGAAACGAGCGGCGCGGATACGGCGAGAACCTTTTCCCCCGTGGAGGCGCGCTTGCCCTGCCAGAAGCTGATCCTGCCGGAGTCGAGCGCGTTTTTGATATCATCCGAGCCGGGGATCGAACCGGCGGAAATGCCGGTGGAGGCGATCTCTACACGTCCCTCGGTGTTGACGAACTGCAATTCGAGCGAATCCTTGTCGTCAAAATTCTCGGCATAGTTGAAGGCGCGCTGATAAAACTCCGCGTAGGTGCGGTCCACATAGGACGAAAGGAACGCCGAAGCGGTCTCCGCCTTTGCTTGCAGCGAGGCGCGCGTGGCGGAATAGTAATACGCCTGCAGCGAGAGAGTATACGCTGCGAGCGCAATAATGATCGCCAGCAGCACAAGACCGCTTCCAACGAACATGCCGCGGGCGCGGATGGAGCGGAAATGGATATCGCGCAGGCGCGGCAGGCGCACCGGTTTTTTGGCGGCTGCAGCGTGGCGGCTTTTTTCTTTTTTTGCGAAAAGGTCAGCGAGCAGCTTCTTCATGGAATGCAGATCCTCCGAAGAGTCTTAAAGTCCCCACTTGTAGCCGTAGCCCCAGACGGTGGTGATGTAAGCGGGCATGGTGGGATCATCCTCGATCTTGATGCGAAGACGCCGGATGTTCACGTCCACGATCTTCAGCTCGCCGAAGTAGTCGCGGCCCCATACCTCGTTGAGGATATCCTCGCGGGAGAGCGCCTTGCCGGGATTGTCCATAAAGTATTTGATGATGGAAAACTCGATCTGCGTCAGGCGCACGCGCTCGCCGTTTTTTTCCAGCGTGCGGTTGCGCGTATTGAGACGGAACGGCCCCTGCCGGATCTCCCCGGTATCCTCGGCGTCCTGCTCGCCGCCGGTGCGGCGGAAGAGCGCGTCGATGCGGGCGGTCAGCTCGGCGGGGGAGAAGGGCTTGGTAACATAGTCGTCCGCGCCGGTCATAAGACCGGTGACCTTGTCCATTTCCTGGCTGCGGGCGGTGAGCATGATGATGCCGATGCGCGTGTTGGACGCGCGGATACGGCGGCAGACCTCAAAGCCGTCGATATCCGGCAGCATAACGTCCGGCAGCGCCACGCGGATCGAGCCGAGCACCCGCCGGACGCGGCGGCTGCGGATCGTCAGCGCAAGGACATCGCAGACAAGCCCCGTGCCGAACACCGTCAGCAGCAGCGCGGCCGTATAGCGAAGCGCAGCGTCCCGCAGCGCCGGAACGAACACGATGAGCACAAACAGGCCCGTGCCGCCCGCAGCGGCTGCCATCGCCGGAAAAAAAGCGCCCCAGCGGCGCATTCTGCCATAGAGGATCGCATTGACTGCCTCGACCGTGACCAGCAGCGTCAGATACACCGCAACGACCACGGCAAACAGCCGCACCGACAGCTGCGGCAGGAGCAGCAGGCCCGCGCCCAGCAGCAGCTCGACAGCCGCCAGCACCACGGACATCCGGCCGGGACGGTTGCCGCGCCGCCGCGCGAGCAGCAGGTACATAAGGCCGCGCAGCGGCAGGAGCAGACCCGACAGCAGCAGCACGACATGCGCCGCTCCGGCGCGTCCGGCCATCAGCGCGGGGCCGAGGCCGAGCATGCCGATGCCGGACAGCATGGGAAGCAGCAGCAGATACAGCAGAGTCATCATGGGGTCCTTCCTCCCGGCAGGCGCTGCGCGCTTCAGCTTGTCAAAAAAGGCCTTTCGGGCTTCTTCGCCAAGCTGCTTTCAGAATTGCAAAATCAGTTTTTGACAGTCTGACGCGCTGCGCACGTTACTCCGACTGGATCGACTTTGCGTATTCCGAGGGAGACATGCCGAATTTATCCTTGAATTGGCGGGAAAAATGGTGGATCGTGGAATAATTGAGCTGCGCGGCGATCTGGGAGAAATTCATCGTTCCCTCCCGGATGAGGCGCTTGCTCTCCTCCAGCTTGACCCGGCGGATATACTCGCCGGGCGAAATATTCATCTGCCGGTGGAACAGCGCCGTCAGATGCGACGCGCTCACGCCGACCTCGCGCGAAACGATCTCCACGGAGAGCTTATCGCACACATGATCGGCCACATACTGCAGCGTGCGGCTGACGATCTCGTTTTCGTGGTTCAGCGCCACCGGCGTTTTCAGGCGCTTT
>OMNU01001548.1_pt1 | contig 10184 bp, 8 predicted proteins | sample 1673511 | NCBI WGS metagenome assembly OMNU01 (sample SAMEA103958113, study PRJEB25191) | human gut metagenome | reverse complement strand
CTTCAACTTCGTCTCCTTTGCAAATGGCAAAGCTGATTGACGGCTCGCCGGTCGGGCACAGTTCCTTGCGCTGATTTCCGAACTTTGTTTGAAGGGAAATCCATTCAATATGGTGATCCTCGTTCATAGGGTGAAGGATTGAACCGACATCTACATGAACTATACCGTCCTTTACAGAATACACAGGAACATGCTTTTCAATTGATGCGTCAATTACACCCGGTATCACTTCGTGCATCAACTCACCACAACAGACAACGGGGTTCCACTGTCATTGACGAACGCAATCATATTTCCGCAGTGATTACAGATAAAAAATCTTTGTTCCATAGGTGTTTCTCCTTTCAGAGCTTTTTGCTTTTCTTAAAAGTTTTCTGCATGGATCTCAAAGTAACTTTGCGGATGGTTGCAGGTCGGACAGACCTCCAGAGCCTCTGTTCCGACCGTAATGTGTCCGCAGTTTCGGCATTCCCATGTTCTGACTTCCTTTTTTGCGAAAACTTTTTCGGTCTCAATATTGCGAAGTAGCGCACGGAAACGCTCCTCATGCTGCTTTTCTATCTCTGCGACAAGGCGAAACTTCTTTGCGAGCTCCGGAAAACCTTCATCCTCCGCTGTTGCTGCAAACTCTACATACATATCCGTCCACTCATAGTTTTCTCCCTCGGCGGCAGTATCAAGATTCCTTTCTGTCCCGCCAAGTTCGCCGAGTTCCCTGAACCAGAGTTTGGCGTGAGCCTTCTCATTTTCCGCCGTTTTCAAAAACAGGGCGGCAATCTGTTCAAAACCCTGTTTTTTGCGACAGAAGCAAAGAAACTGTACTTGTTTCTGGCCTGCGACTCCCCGGCAAATGCTTCCCAAAGGTTTTGCTCGGTCTGTGTTCCTGCATACTTGTTTTTTTCATTCATAATTGCCGCCCTCTTTCTTGCGTTATTAGGATAAGTTCCTAATAATATTATAGGCGAAAACCGGTATAAAGTCAATAGGCAGTAAAGCAATAATAGGAGGTTTTCCTAATTAATTTTTTATCTTTTTACTTTTTTATGTGCCGCAGACACATAAGAAAAACCTCCTGCCGGGCATGATGTGCCAAACAGGAGAAATTATTCACGGAGCTGCCGTGATCGTATTATTTGTAACCGTTACGCCCCATGTTTCCCGCACGGCGGATATCGGTTCTGCCTGAACAGCCTCGGCAATAACCTCCATTACCTGATACACCGTTTTTCCGTCCGCAAGCTGCGTCTGCCCGAGGGAAAAAGGTTCGCAAAGTATTTCGGTCATGCCTCCGGGATCTGTCGGAAAGGGGTAATAGTAGGTATGGTTTGCACCGGCAATCCAGCCGTTTTTAAGGCTCAGAGTCGGGTATTGAGAAGAAACCGTTCCCACAATGTCTCCGTTTGCGTCAACGTAATATGAAACCATTTTCAGCCGAAGAAACTCTCTGACGTTGCCGGTGTTCTCCACCCGAATATCCGATTTTTCACTGCCGACGGCGGCAATACCGGTTACCTCGCTGCCGTCCGTCTTCTCACGAACGGCGCAGGAAACCTCTGCCGGAATAAACCGATTTGTTTTTTCCGCTTTTTTGAACATAAAGGCAAGGGTCAAGCCCACAGCCGCGGCAATACACAGGGTAGCCGCCGCAATCAGCAGGTGCTTTATTCTTTTCGACATTGCGGCGTCACCCCTTTCTGTTCGTTATCCTTTCGCTGCTGCTGTTAAGCCATTTATTATTAACGGGGGCGTCGTTAAAAGTAACTGTCTTTATTGTTCCCTCGGAAACGGTCACTTTCTGCGATGTGTCGTTATACCGCCATGACCAATTGTTTTGCTGTTCTACTGTGTATTCACGGCAAACCATATCCTTAATTGTCACGCTGCCGTTTCCTTTGATTGAAACATACAGTTCAAAGGCAGGATCATCCGCCGCTGTGATACGATAAACAAATACTCTGTCGCCGTTGCCTTCATCGGCCGTTCCGTTTTGTCTCTCGATTGTCATGCTGCCGAGAACGGGAACGAATTTAGCATAAAACACATTGACCTTGGGCATGGCGTCAAGATTCAGCATCGTGGGAACAAGTTTGCCGCCCGTTACCGTTCCCTTGTCGCCGACCGGCACCGTACACGCTTCGTCAAGATACCAGCCGTCAAACCGATAGCCGATCTTAGCTGTCGCTGTTGAGCCGCTGAAAAGATCCGTTCCGTTGACTACCTCAATAGTCTGACTGAGCGTTCCGCCTCCATACTGCCACACCTTATATTCTACGGTATATTGCAAAGGCGCATAGTAGAATATGATGTAGTTTTGGGCATCATTTGCCCGAAGAATGATCGTTTGTGACAGATTTGAAACGCAGTTCATTCCACTGACAGGCTTTGCCAATGCCGTAACGGCGGAACCGAAAGTGCCTGTACCGGATTCAATCTGCCGAAGCACACCCGGAGAGGTATCGGTCAGCTGCGGCAGGTTGCTGATATCCGTGCCGTACTTCAGATAATATACCTTGTAGCTCTGCGTGTTGCGTGTATAGAAAATATACAGCTCGGTGCCTTGCGCCTGAACAGTAATGGTAAAGTGCGGATTTGTTTCAGCGTCAAGGAGCTGCGTTGTACCGGAATCTTTGATATATCCCGTGCCATATACCGTAAAACCGCTGAATGTCTGCGGTACGATATCATGCGTAGAGCCGATATCTCCGATACCCTCGGTAAGGGCATCGCTTTCGGTATAGTTGATGTAATTACCGCTTTCATCCTGCGTAAGCTCCGTCCCTGTGGCATTAACCTTCTGCAGCATATGGTGTACGGCATAAAAGGCGTTCTGCGTATTTTTGCTGTAATAGAATACAGCAACGTTATCCGGCGAACCGACATAATTTCCGTTTCCGTCGTCAGTAACAGCAAGAATCAGCCGCTTGTAAAAAGCATCGGGAATATAGTCTTTGATGACCTCGAAGCGCTCTGTCACGACCGCCTTGGTTGAATATTTCGTCACCGTACCTCCTCCCGGAGCAGAGGTTATCAGGGCACCGGTATCCGCATAGCGGTATTCCACCCTATAAGCGATATTCTCCGCATGCACATAGGTAAAGGTAAATACATTGTGCTCCGGCTCTTCCTTGTTCTCCTCATATTCCACTGTGATGGAATGGCTGGCAAGCGTCGGGTAATAACCGCTGCTGTTATAAGCAGGATAAAGCTCGTTGAGCGGCTCGCCCGCTTTCGGATAGAAGGTACGGGTGTTGCCCTGATAGGCAAAGCCGGCGGAATCGGGTGCGATCAGGCGGTGATACCTGTTGTCCGATGTCAGGTACACATAGGTGCGTTCCTCGCCGTCATTTGATACCTTATAGGTTTTATTGTCCTTAGGAGAGGCGTTTGCAGCTGTGTTAAGAAGCCCCAGCCAAGAGCTGTCGCCTTCTCCCTCATGCAGAGCATAGTGGATTCGGTAGGGCTGCGCCGAGTGTGTGCCCCAGTCGGCAAAGACATTCATATCTTTTATAACGGGCATATCAAGCGGAGTATATGCCGTCTTGTTGCCGGCACGCATATAAAACCAGCCGCCGAAGGTATACGCAAGCCCGCCGACTGCATAACTTGGGTTATTCACACTTCCCAGCACACTGCCGTGCGGTATTTCCCGTGTTTCAAGCATACCGTCTTCATTGCCTGTCGTTTCAAAGGCAATCATATCGTCATAGGTGCGGAAGAAGCGGACCGTGTGATTTACGGGCGTCCACTTGGCGTACAGACCGACGTCTTTGGCAGGCATGGTCTCACCGACTTTATATTCGCTTCCGGGGAAGCATCCCGGAGAATTATACCAACCGCCGAAGGTATATGCGTTTTCCTCCAGAGTAGACGGATACGGCGGCGTGGTATTGCCGTAATCGTCCAGCGGATCCTGATATGGGAGCTTTTCATACAAATGGATCTGATTATAATTATGCATAGTCAGATCATGATAGGTTCTCTGATAGAAAAACCTTGCCGTATAGGAAGCTCTTCCGTCGGAAAGATCGGCGTTTTTAAACGAGGTCTTTCCGTTTGCGGTGAAGCCGTAGAGAGTCGGCTGTGTCTGATGCTCAATACCTGCATTGTTGTCTGAAGTGTCAATGGACTTATAAAGAAGATAATCCACACCGTTATAGGTAAGATTGCCGGTTTCCCCGGGAAGCACCGGAACGTACATTTCGTACTGCCATTGGAGAGGATAGCTCCAACCGATATCGGCTCCGTTTTCAAAAAAGGCGAGAAAAGAAACTATGTCCGAGGTTCCTTCCGAGGAGTCATACAATAGATTATCCCTTAATGGTTGAATTGGAATTATCCTTGGTGTATTTCACCTTAAATTCACCGTTCCAGCCCGCAAGATAGGCATAATGCCCCCACTGACCTTCGCCCATATGATTCTGTGCGCCGTTTGTAGTATGGTATTCATCCACCTCAATCGGTTCAAAGGCTTCGCCCGGCCAGGAATCAGTCAGATTTGCATCAAAGCGGGCGCTCAATTCAAGATAATGATAGGTATAGCCTTTTGCTGTATCAACGAGCGTTCCCACGGTGTATTTATCGGCATATTTCTGTTTCAAAACCGGAAGTGATTTAATTTTTCCCCAGCTGCCGTCCGGCACCTTAGCCAACAGGTTCTGCACGGTATACGGATTGGGACGGGTAAACTGCGACGCGTTATTTCCGAAGGGATAGGTAGAACCGCCGACAAGCTGATAGACGCCGTTCTTCTCCCTGACATAATAAAACCTCAAGGTGTATGTTTTTCTTATGTAATAGATGTTGACAACAGTGGAGCCGTCGCCCTTAACAGTGACGTTTTTATCGGCGCGCTCATAAATATAGTGGCTGAAATCATCGGGATAGCATGCCGCGGTGTGAGTATGAGTATCCCCGCAAAGCGGTGTGGTTGCCGTCAGACTGTCCGAGCCCGAAACAATATCGCCGCTCTTTGCGTTTTTCTTGACGCTGCCGATATAGCTGTATTCGTCATCATCTGCATTTTGCAGCCAATACACCGCCGTATATGTGGTGTCAACCGTGCTCCAAAGAGCTTTATATGTGCGGTTTTCATCGGGCACGGTATCGGGCAGAGTATCTTTGACATTGTCGCCGGTGCCGCTCGTCACATCGTCCCAGCCGTCAAACACATAGCCGTGTCGGGTGGGCGCATTTACAACAAAGGGCGTTCCGTAGCGGGCATAAATCGGCTCTGTGCCGTAGCCGCCGTCCATATCAAATTTAACCATGTAATAATTGCGGTCGTAGTAACACTGAAAAACGGTGGAGCCGTCGGCGGCGACCGCCTCCGGATAATGATACAGCTTCGTAAAGCCCTTTACCGTCTCCGCATCCTGCACCGCAAGCTGCTCGTTGGAAATAATCGTGCCGGTTTTAGCAGAGGATATACGGTATAGTCCCATATTCTCGGTATACATGTCGTCGTTGATATTCTGGAAGTAATACCGCACGGCATAAGGCACATCTATTGCCTTATAATAGACATTTACGACATACTGCGCCCCTGCATAGTCTGCCGGAATGTTCAGAGTGACTACCGTCGCGTCGTCATTCGCATCCACCGTACCGCCCTCCGGCACAGTGACAGAAGGATTTGCCGCATTATAAAACGGTGCGTAGCCGAGATAGGTCGGCGATATAACGGTGTTGGAATAAGCGGTACCGTACTGTATCTGTGCGGTAAATCCCGTGTAGATAGGCTGACCGGACACGGCATCCAAGTAATTTACGGAAATATCCACATATTCCGGATTACTCTTCGGCGCACGGGCGAAAGCCTTACGTGCCGGGGAGCTTTCGGTTTGTGAAGCGCCGTGCTCGGAATCGGCAGAAACAATATATGCTACCGTCACACAGACTGCATCGGAATAGCAGAAGCTGTCCCCCGCCGCTGCTCTGCAGCGGACATAGGCGCTGCCCGATTCGTCCAATAGCGATCCGAGCATAGCGCAGGACAGCGACATCGACTGCTTTGTCGCATCGTAAATATTCACCCAAAGCTCTGATTTGATATCCGCAAGTATCTGCCATTGATAGGCGATATTCTGCGTATTCGGAGAACATTCGGCTTTGAGGGTGGCTCTTTCGTTTTGAGGCAGAATCAGCTTTTCTGTTTTCCTGCCTTCATGTGTAACAGTCACCGAATCAAGATTCGTAACAGCAAACGCCGTTATCATCTGTATTTGAAGAACAGACGTAAGCAGGCAAAGGCACAGAATAACCGAAAGCAGTCTTCTGAGCCTTGTATGTTCCGTATTTCTATATTGTTTTGTCCGATATCTTCCTTTCATACTATCCACCTGCTTTCCTGTGGGGCCTTATTTGTTTTTCACGGCATTCCATGCGGATAAGGCTCTCTGTATTTCTGTATATTCAGCTGCCGAACCCTCGGAAAAGCCGTTATACTGCACCGCCGCGGCGCTGATTTTAATTTGCATATCCTTCGGCAGAAGTCCGAGCTGTGTTTTGGTTATATTCTCGCTGACGGTTATTTTGCCGCCGTCAGCCAACACATCCGCCTGCAGCACGGTATTGGCGCCGACTATACAATAATACACTGCTTCGTTCCCGTTGCCGGAAAGAAAATTCCAACCGTTATTTACCGCCCAGCCGAGGATGTTTTCGTTACCGCCGGAAAAAACAAAGCTGTAATTATCATTCATTCTGCTCCAGCCTGTCGTTTTTATCTCGCAGAACACATAGCACGCCATTTCACTGCCCTCGAAATTCACAACAGCATTTTTTATCATATCAACGCCCGGGGTAATGACCCACTTATCCGTCTCTACGAAATTCCCCGTTTCAGTAACGGTGATATCCCGCATAATGGCTACTCTTGCCGTATCGCCCACCGTTGTCCCTGTCATGTACTTTGAAAAGGTCACGCCGGACACCGCTGCGGCAATCAGCGCAAGATAAAGCAAAGCAGCGGAAAAAGGAAGCCGGAATTTCGGCTTTTGCTCTGTTTTCTTGCTGTGTTTCATTTTCCCGCCCCCTTGCTTTTTTCAGTTTTTCTGTTTTTTGCCCTTACGGCGAATATATCCGATCAGATTCGGCAGCTCGGTAATCAAAATGATCGCGGCAAATAGGCTGAGCATTCCGATCGGCGTTCGCGCAAGGCGGATAGCCGCCCCGATTTTCGGAATCACCAGCACCACTTTCCCGACTACATCCTCCTTCGGTATATCCGTGCCATCATCGGTATTGTTTGCGTCGCCTTTGGTGCGGTAGCCTTTTTCGTTTTCGGAGATAATGCGGTGTGTCACCGGCGTACCGCCTGTCTGATAAGTCACAATATCGCCGATCGTGTAGTTGCTTTGCTCATGAGTAATGATTAAATCGTCCGGTTCTATGGTGCCACTCATGCTACCGGTCAGCACCACGGCGGAGGAATAGCCGAACACGGTTGGGGCATTCACCTTAAATATCTCCCTTGCCGCCAGGCGATATAGATTGGCAAGCAGAACAATACCTACGATCACAAGTATCAGGATCTGAAGGATACGCCACAAAACGGCCAATGCTTTTTCAGTCTTCAACCTTTTCCCTCCTTTTCCGAGCAAGGGCAAGGAAAAGACACATTCCGCCGCTGATGAACATCAGCACAACATAGCCGCCGATCATGGTGTTGTCTCCTGTCTGCGGAGAAGGCACTATCTCACCGCCGTCACGGACAACAATATAAAACCCGAGCGTTGCATCGTCCGCCTTTCCGCTTGCAGCCTTGTTGCCGAGATAAGTGTCAATACGATCCCGTTCGTCAACATTCGCACCGTCTTCATAATTCCAGAACCAGTTGGTGTCAAAGTCCTGCAGCTTTTTTGAGTCAAGCTTTCCGCCGACGGCGCGGATGACCGTTTCCTTCTTAATGCTTTCGGGAAGCGTATACCGGGAGGTATCCGAAAAGCCGTCACCCGAAAGCGTCGCGCCTATATCAAGATCCGGTGAAGTCGAGAGCGAATACAGTACGGCGGTATAGGTTATCTCTTTATTTGTATCGTTTTTAAGACGAACCACACTGTCTTTTTCTGTGCCGGGCGCCAGTACCTTTTCGGCGTTATCGGCGTTTACATTCTTATACAGCGTTTCAAAGAATGAAAGCTCTGCCGAGCCGTCCGGGCGCACCGAGGTAGCCTTATCCCAAACAAGCAAGCCTGTTCTATAGGTAAGGATATGTTCCGGCCTCTCTGCGGGTACGGCATAGGTAAGACCTATCATTACCGGCAGCAGCATGGCCTGTAATATAAAGAGTATCAGCATGGCGGGAAACATCCATTCCCGCAGTTTTTCAAAGCGATTCATACGCCACCTCGTTTGAAAGCAGCCGGACTATCCGGTAAAACGGCAGTGTTACAGGGGTTCGGGACATATGCAGAGCTCTCGGCAAACAGATGTCGGGAACATTGCATACAGCCCGAAGATATCCCCCGCCCGCCACATGACGGGGGATATATGACTGTACGGAAGCCGTAAAACAGAGTCTTAGTCGATCTGAGTTACGGTAGCTGTCACCGGAATGTGTATAACAGGTATATTCAAACCGGTAGCCGTGGCAGCCTGATTGCCAAGATATGTATCCTTCTCATTGGTCTGTCCCGGATTCGCAGTTCCCTCAAAAGGCCACTCCCAGGAGATTTTCAAGCCTTCGCCGTCCACCGTTACCGAGGAAAGATCAGTGTTGGGAGCATAGGTGGCACTGCAGGCAGCAACAGCGTTCTGTACGGCTGTTTGGATCTCAGCAGCGCTGGTTATTTTCGCACAATTGATGGTTGCGGTCTTGACCGTACCGTCGACTTTACCGGTAACCTTGATAATCAGCGGGCAATAGAATGTATCGTTTTCGTCGCCCACCCAATTGCCGTCCAGCCTGAAGTGCTCGGCACTATAGGTGACTTTTACGGCAACCTCCGGTTTACCGCTCAGTGTTACCAGTGCGGCATTTTCCTTTTTTGTACCGGGAGCTACTACATTGGTTTTGCCGTCATCGGCAACAACGGTGTTTTCCTCGCCTGCAATGGCGTCATACTCTTTGGCAAAGACACCGCCGGTTGGATGAGCCGTGATGCTCACTCCCCACTTGGCTACTCTGGCAAGATCCGCCGCATTACCGCTGGTTACATACTTCGCGAAGGTGCCTCCGACAAAGCATGAGGTGATAAGTACGAGAGCAAGCATGAGAACTGCTGCTCTCAGCGTCCAATTCTTTTTTGAAGTCATGGAACATTCCTCCTAATTTAATAATTGTTGAGACGATAAAACACTGTCAATTGGATTTCGTGAGACGACAGAAATCGCCTCAACGTGAGGACTTACCCTCATATATATCACCGCTTCGTCCGGCTGTGGCACCGGTTTCGCGGAAGATACCGTTTATTATGTTTTGCCGCCGTCTTCTTTTTCGGGGTTCTTTTCTCCCGCAGCGGCACGGAGCCGTTCAAGCTCCGCTTTCAGCTCCTCGGTTTCCTTATCCTTTCTGCCGGAGCTTTTCTGACGGCGGATAATGTCATATATAATAAAAGCGCACACCGGGATTCCGATGAACACCGCCATACCCAGCGGCTTTTGCAGGAACATGGCGAAATCGCCGAGCTTCGGAATACGCCCCTTATACAGTCCGAATACTGTGTCTTCACTGACTGCCGGATCCTCGGTGTTGTTGGCGTCGCCCTTGGTTACAAAGCTGCGCTTCCCGTCCGCATCGGTCTGCACCTCAATAATACGGTGCGTTACGGCGATATTGCCGTCCATAAACGAGATAATGTCGCCTGCTTTCAGCTTGTCCGTATCGGGTTTTACTGTAAAGATCAAGTCGCCTACTTCTATATGATCCTCGGCATTGCCGCTCATGGAGCCGGACTGTACGACCATCGGCGTGACGCCGAATACTGACGGCGGAACCTTCGGATTTACAACGCCTTTTATAATTATTGTCAGGTTACAGGCAAGAATTATTGCGAAAATGCAGCACAATACTGCCCCAACAATGAACAGAATTCTTTTTGATATTTTGTTTTTTGCCATACGACAGTCCTCCAAAAGAGTTTTTATTTATTGTTGTTAGATTTTTATAGCTTCTCAAAATTTCCTTTTCGCTTCGATATGGTTGCAAAAAGCGGTTGCCTCACCAAACAAATACTCGTACAGCT
>OMNU01001537.1_pt1 | contig 10222 bp, 6 predicted proteins | sample 1673511 | NCBI WGS metagenome assembly OMNU01 (sample SAMEA103958113, study PRJEB25191) | human gut metagenome | reverse complement strand
ACTACGGCGTTTACTACGGCACCGGCAAGGATGTCCTGAACGACTATAAGAACGCTACGGCCGATCAGATCCGGCAGGTTGTGTTCGATAAGGGCGAGGATATAGATGTCTACACCGCTTACGGCTTCCGGCTGAAGAATGTGGTGGAGAACCGTGTGCGTGCGGCCATGTTCTATGTCGAGTATGAGCTGAACGGGCAGAGCTACATCCTGCTCAGCACAGTGGATGAGGCCATAGCCATCATCGTGGGATAAGCGCAGAAAACCCGGCAAAAAGCCCGGCAAAAAGCCCGGCAAAAAACGGCAGAAGCCTTTACCCTGCAAAAGACTTTATCCTTTTAAAAATACTGCAAACCGATTGCAAAACCCCCGCTCGGATGAGCGGGGGTTTTGCTGTTGGACAACGCCGAGGGCGTCGGAAAACAGGGCAGAGTTTTTTGGCAAGCGGCTCTTTTGGTGCACGAAGCGGGAAGCCGTTAAGCTCTGCCGCAGGGTGCGGCAAAACCTCTGCAAAGCGAGAAAATACCCTCCGTATTTTTTCGCTTTGCCGGGTGTTTACATAAAAAATGTTGAAAACTCGGTTGAAAAGTTTGAAAACCACCCGGTTTTTCAAGAAAAATCTTTCCACAATCCCTGTTTTGGGTCCTTTTTTGGCGATTTATGTAACCTTACGGAAAGTATTTACTGCTTTACAAACGGATTTTTACTGTAAAATATATTGCGGATCGGGATCACGACTCGGTTTTCTCCGCCAATGTGTTAGAGAGGCGCTCCCACTCTGCCAGCAGGGACTCGCACTGCTGGTCGAGGACGGCGATTTCCTCCCCCAACGCCATGGCCCGCTCGTAGTCGGAGGCGATTTCGGGCGTTTCAAGCAGCCGGCGCTTTTCCTCCGCCTGCTGCTCGGCTGCGGAGATCTCCGCCTCGCACCGGGCGATGGCCGATTGCAGGCGGCGCAGCGCGGCCGCGCCCTCCTTGCGCTTTTTATAGTCGGCGCCGCCGCGGCCGACTGCCTTCTTCTCAGACTGCGGCGCGGCGGCCTCCCCCGGACGCAGGCGCAGATACTCCTGATAATCCCCTTTGTAGAGGTGCACCTCGCCCCCCTCAAAGGCGCAGATTTTGGTCGCCAGCTTGTTGATGAAATACCGGTCGTGCGACACCATGACGATGGTGCCGCCATAGCCGGAGAGCGCCTGCTCCAGCGCCTCCCTCGACATGAGGTCGAGGTGGTTGGTCGGCTCGTCCAGAAACAGCAGATTGCTGCCCGACAGCATCAGCTTGCAGAGCGCGACCCGTGCCCGCTCTCCGCCGCTGAGCTCCCCGATCTGCTTGAAAACCTCCTCCCCCCGGAAGAGGAAGGCGGCCAGCGCGCTGCGTATCTCGGTCTGGGGCAGGGAGGTGTAGGCGTCCCAAACCTCATCCAGGACGGTCTTTTCGGGGGAGAGGCCGGTATGCGCCTGCTCGAAATAGCCGAACTCGACGCCCGCGCCGAAGGTCACGCCGGCCTCCCCTTCGGTCATGATCTGGCGGAGGAGGGTGGTCTTTCCACAGCCGTTTGGCCCGATCAGAAAGAGGCGGTCGCCTTTTTTTACTTCAAATTCCACGCCGGAATAAAGCGGCTCACCCGAAAAGCGCTTTTGCAGGCCGCGCACCGAAAGCACGTCGTTGCCGCAATTCCGGCGGGGAGAAAACTGAAACCGTATCTCCCGCTCGGGGGCGTCGGGCTTTTTGAGGCTCGCCTCCAGCCGGTCGATCTGCTTTTGCTTGCTTTCGGCGGTTTTGATATTTTTTTCCCGATTCCAGCGATGCTGCTGCTCGATGATCCCCTCCAGCCGGTGGATCTCCTTCATCGTGTTTTCATAAGCGCGCGCTTCGCTCAGGGTGCGGAGGGATTTTACCTCCTGATACTTGGTGTAGTTGCCGTCGCAGGTGTAGAGGTGGCCGTGCTCCAGCTCGAAGATGCGGTTGCAGACCCGGTCGAGGAAAAAGCGGTCGTGCGAAATGATGATGGCCGCGCCGGTGTAGCCGGAGATATATTCCTCCAGCCACTCGACCGACCGGATGTCGAGGTGGTTGGTCGGCTCGTCCAAAAGCAGCAGGTCGGGGGAGGAGAGCAGCAGCCGGGCAAGCGCCAGCTTGCTTTTCTGCCCGCCCGACAAAGCGGAGACCGGAAGCGCGGCCTCCTCCTCCGAGAAGCCGAGGCCGGCGAGCGCCGCCTTGGCTCTGCTGCGGTAGGTCAGGCCGCCGTCCCTTTGAAACTGCTCGGTCAAAAGGGCGTGCTGCTCAATCAGCCGGTCGCTGTGGTCAAGCAGCAGCCGGCGGCCGAGGTCGTCCAGCTCCCGCTCTTGTCTGATGAGGGGGGCGAAAACCTGCAGAACCTCCTCCATCGCGGTGGCGGAGGAGTCGGCGCAGACATGCTGTTCCATATAGCCGACGGTCAGGCCGCTCTCCCGCGAGAGGCCGCCGGTGTCCGCCTCCTCCTGCCCGGTGAGGATGCGGAAAAGGGTGGTTTTGCCGGTGCCGTTGGCGCCGATAAAGCCGATGATATCCTGCCGCTCCACACCGAAGCTGACGGCCGAAAAAAGCTCCCGCTCGCCATAGCTTTTGCTTAAATTGCTTGCGCTGATCCGTGGCATAACATGCTCCATTTCTTTTATCATAAAGGACGGCCTTTTCCTTTGCCGTCCCTATTTTTTCTGTAAACCGTGCGGCTTGTGCGATTTATGCGGCGGCACGCCGGTTGAGTCCGCCCTGTGCGGTTAAAAAAAGAGCAGCCGCCCAAAGAGGCGACTGCATTTTTGGTTGCGGGGGCCGGATTTGAACCGACGACCTCCGGGTTATGAGCCCGACGAGCTACCGAACTGCTCTACCCCGCGATATATCCCCTTACTCAGGGTGCCATATAATTATAGCATCCCGCAGGGGAATTGTCAACCAGTTTTTTGCAAAAACCGATTTTACGAAAAACTGTTTTTATGAAAAAACGCCGGAAAGGAGTGAGAACTGCCGCGGGCGGAGTTTTTCCTCCGCATATCGAAAGCGCTGTAAAAATTTACTCTCAGCGCAAAAGGCGTCGGGCGCTCCCCCGACGCTTTCGGCATTTCTGCACTCCGGCGCTCTCTCAAGAAGGGCTATCTTTCCTCCAGCAGCTTGTTCAGCTCTTCCCGGAAGGTGTTGATGTCCTTGAACTGGCGATAGACCGACGCAAACCGGACATAGGCCACTTCGTCCACCCCTTTGAGCCGATCCATGACCAGTTCGCCGATTTTTTCGGACGTGACCTCCCGATCCAGAGTGTTTTGCAGAACACTCTCCACATCGTCGATCAGAAGCTCCAGATCGTCGATCGAAACCGGGCGCTTCTCGCACGCGCGGAGCAGGCCGCCGAGCAGCTTGTCGCGGTTGAAAACCTCCCGCGATTTGTCCTTTTTGATGACAATGACCGGCAGACTCTCAATCACCTCATAGGTTGTGAAGCGCTTCTGGCACTGAATACACTCCCGCCGGCGGCGGATACGCTCCCCCTCATCGGTGGGGCGGGAGTCGATGACGCGGCTTTCCTCAAACCCGCAAAATGGACACTTCATACAAAGGCACCGTCCGTTCCGCTCCGGCGTTGGATGCTGCCGCCGGATATGCGTTATATTTTGATGTTTGCGATAATTATAACACAATATATGGAATCTGACAAGCGGTTTTCACACAATTTTGGGGGAGGGCGGAGGAACGGCTCGACGCTTCCGTCGGCGGGAGTGGCGGACGACCGGACGACCGGATGATCGGACGATCGGATAGCCGGTGGCCGGATGATCGGATGATCGGACGGATGGCCTCAACCGCCGAACAGCCTCGACTGCACGACCGTGCGGCCGGACGGCCTTACGGGATGGAGGCGGGCGAGAGACTTACGCTGCGGCGGCCGGGCGGACGAAAAGCCGGCCGGAGGGACGCGAAACGCCTTTACTTATCCTTGGGCTTGAAGATCAGCGCCGCAAGGTAGCCGAAAACCACCGCCGCCGTGATGCCAGCCGCCGTGGCGGAAATTCCACCCGAAAGCGCGCCGAGAAAGCCGTACTGCGCCACCGCCTTTTTCACCCCCATGGCGAGGGAGTATCCGAAGCCGGTCAGCGGGACGGTCGCGCCGGCGCCGCCGAGCTTTACCAGCGGCTCATACAGCCCGAGCGCCGTGAGGACGACCCCGCCGACGACATAAGCGACCAGGATACGCGCCGGCGTCAGCTTGGTCCAGTCGATCAGAATCTGCCCGATCAGGCAGAGGACGCCGCCAATCAGAAAAGCCATGAAATACTGCATATTTTAAAACACCACACCTCTTCAGTTGACCGTCGGGCAAAAAGCCGGGCGGTTTTGCCTCTCCCTGTCCGGTGGGCGGCCGCTCTTTATGCGGGGCGCTTTTATGGAAAGGAGATTTTTTCTGGGATTAGTTTTTTCGGAATGCATATAAAATATTCCGGATTTTTTCACTCGGCGAGGGTTGTGGCAAAAAAGAGGGGAAGGGTGCCTGCAATTTATCTTTACAGCGCAAAACCCCCGGCTTGCTGAATTTTTTTCGGCAGGCCGGGGGTTTTTATAAAATTTTGATGAACCACGCTTTACATCAGGGCGCAGATGCGGTTGGAGAAATCGGCCGGATCCTCAATCGGCAGCCCTTCGATCAGCAGCGCCTGATCGTACAGCAGTCCGGCATAGTCGGCGAGCTTTTGCGGGTCGCTTTCCCGCAGCGCCTCCAGCCGGGCAAAGACCGGGTGCGCGGGATTCAGCTCGAGCACCCGCTTGGCCTTGATTCCGCCGCCCTGCGGCATGGCGTTCAGCACCTTCTCCATCTCGAGGGTGATCTCCCCCTCCGAAGAGAGGCAGACCGGATGGTTTTTCAGCCGATGGGAGAGGATGACCTTTTCCACCTTGCCCGAAAGGGCGGAGGACAGCGCCTCCAGCAGGGGTTTATATTCCTCCGCCTGCTGCTCGGCCTGCTTCTTCTCCTCCTCGCTTGAGAGGTCGAGGTCGTCGGCCGAAATATTCTTGAAATGCTTACCCTCATATTCATGCAGGGTTTTGAGCGCGAACTCATCCACATTGTCGGTGAGGTAGAGGATTTCGTACCCCTTTTCGAGCACCGCCTCGGCCTGCGGCAGCCGGGCAAGGCGCTCGGCGCTCTCCCCGCAGGCGTAGTAGATGTCGGTCTGCCCCTCCTTCATGCGGGAGACATACTCGGCCAGGGTGACCGGCGCCTCTTCCCCGGAGGAGGCGAAGAGCAACAGGTCCTTCAGCTCGTCCTTGTGCAGGCCATAGTTGTCGTACATGCCGTATTTGAGCTGGAGACCGAAATTCTTAAAGAACTCGGCATACTTCTCCCGATCGTTTTCGAGCATGGATTTCAGCTCGGCGGCAATCTTTTTCTCCAGCCGGGCGGCGATCAGCTGAAGCTGCCGGTCATGCTGCAGCATCTCCCGCGAGATGTTGAGGGATAGATCCTGCGAGTCGACCAGCCCCTTTACAAAGGAGAAATGGTCGGGCAGCAGGTCGGCGCATTTGTCCATGATCAGCACGCCGCTGGCATAAAGCTGCAGCCCCTTTTCATACGCTTTGGTATAGTAATCCATCGGCGGGTGGGAGGGGATGAACAGCAGGGCGTTGTAGGTCGCCGCCCCTTCTGTCGAGGTGCGGATGACCCGCGCCGGATCCTGCCAGTCGCCGAATTTTTCCTTATAAAACGCGCCGTACTCTTCGTCCGAGACCTCCGACCGGGATTTTTTCCAGATCGGAACCATGCTGTTGAGGGTTTCCTCCTCGGTATAGGTTTCGAACTCTCCCTCGCTGCCCTCCTTGGGGCGGCTTTTCTCCATCTCCATCCGGATGGGGTAGCGGATGTAATCGGAGTATTTTTTGACAAGCCCCCGTAGACGGTAGGGGTCAAGAAACTCGCTGTAATTCTCCTCCTCGCCGTCGGGGAGGAGGTGGAGGGTGATTTCGGTTCCGCAGTGCGCCTTTTCGGCCGGCGTGATGCGGTAGCCGTCGACGCCGGAGGACTCCCACTTCCAGGACTCCTCGCTGCCGCAGGCGCGGCTGACGACCGTTACCCGGTCGGCCACCATGAAGGCGGAGTAGAAGCCGACGCCGAACTGCCCGATGATGTCCACCTCGTCGGAGGTCTCGTTCTCCTCCTTGAAAGCCTTGGAGCCGCTTTTCGCGATTACGCCGAGGTTGGCGTCCAGCTCCTCCTTCGTCATGCCGATGCCGTTGTCCGAAACGGTGAGGGTTCGCCCCTCCTTATCGGCGGCCAGCCGGATGCAGAGGGCGGTTCGGTCGACGTCGGCCAGCTCCTCTGTCAGCGATTTGTGATAGAGCTTGTCAAGCGCGTCGCTGGCGTTGGAGATCAGCTCGCGCAGGAAAATTTCCTTGTGTGTGTAAATCGAGTGGATCATCAGATCCATCAGCCGTTTGGATTCGGCTTTGAACGGTTTGAGTGCCATAATGCATACCCCTTCTCCAATTTCTAAAACTTTATTTTACACTGAATTTATGAAAAAATCTTGAACAAGCGCCAAAAAACGCAGGCGGCCGGTAAATGGGCAGGCTTTTTTCGGGGGAGTGCGGCCGGCAGACCTTAGGCGGACAGGAGGAAGAAAATGAAGCTTTGCATCGCGCTTGCCGGCAACCCCAATTGCGGCAAGACGACCCTTTTCAATCGGCTGACCGGCGCGCGGCAGTTTGTCGGCAACTGGCCGGGCGTCACGGTGGAGAAAAAGGTCGGCCGCCTCCTCTCGCGGGAGGGGGTGGACATCGTGGATTTGCCGGGCATTTACTCCCTGTCGCCATACACGCCGGAGGAGCTGGTCGCCCGCCGTTTTCTGCTGGACGGCCGGCCGGGCGAAGGGCCGGATGTTATACTCAATCTGGTGGACGCGGCCAGCCTGGAGCGCAGCCTGTATCTGACCACCCAGCTGGCCGAGACCGGCCTCCCGCTCGTTGTGGCGGTTAACATGGCCGGAGAGCTGCGAAAACGGGGCGGCCGGCTGGACGCGGCGCTGCTCTCCCGCAGACTCTCCTGCCCCATTGTGGAAATCTCCGCTTTGCGGGGCGACGGGGTGGAGGCGGCGGTCGAGGCCGCCCTGCTGGCCGCGCGGCGGGGCGCTTCTCCCCGTCTCTGCCGGTTTGACAGCGCGGCCGAGGGGGCGCTGTCCCGGATTTCGGCGCAGCTGGAAGGGGTGGCGGAGGCACGGCGGCGGTGGTACGCGGTCAAGCTGTTTGAACGGGACGCGGCGGCGGCGCGGCAGTTCTCCCTCCCGGCCGGGACGCTGGTGCAGGCCGAAAGGGAGGTCAAAGCGGCCGAACGCCTTTTGGGGGAGGACAGCGAAAGCATTCTGGCGGCCGGGCGGTATGATTGGATTGAAGGCCTCCTACGCGGCTGCTACGGCCGGGGCGCGCGGTCGGGGCCGACGGCCTCCGACCGGATTGACCGGATCGCAACCGGCCGGCTGACCGCTTTGCCGGTTTTTATTTTGATTATGCTGGCGGTCTATTTCCTCTCGGTCGCGGGGGTGGGAGGTGCCTGCGCCGGGTGGATTGAGGACGGCCTCTTCGGGGAGGGGTGGCACCTCTTTTCAATCGGCGCCGCCGGATATGAGGCGGCGGCCGATCGGTATGCGCTGGCCGCCGCCCGGGAGGAGGCCTTCTCGGCCGCGGCGGCAAGGGCGGGACTCGAGCCTGAGGCGGCGGTCGGGCTGGTCGCCGTTTGCCCTTTGTATGACGCGGACGGCCGCCCGGCCGGGGAGGTGCTTGTAACCTATGCCGACTTTCTTGCGGCGGCGGCCGAGAGACCGCCCGACCCGGCCGACTGGGGCGTGTGGGTTTCGGGGATTCCGGTACTTATGGCGCGCGGGCTGGAGGCGGTGGGCTGCGCCGATTGGCTGCGCAGTCTGCTGCTGGACGGCCTTCTTGCCGGGGTGGGCGCGGTGCTTGGCTTTTTGCCCCAGATTACCCTGCTGTTCTTCTGCCTCGCCCTTTTGGAGGGGTGCGGCTACATGGCCCGGATCGCCTTCATCCTCGACCGGGTGTTCCGGAGGTTCGGCCTTTCGGGAAAATCCTTTATCCCGATGCTGGTCGGCTCGGGCTGCGGCGTGCCGGGGATTCTGGCCTCCCGCACGATCGAGAGTGAGGCCGACCGCCGCATGACCGTTCTGACCACGACCTTCATCCCCTGCAGCGCCAAGCTACCGGTGATCTCCCTTTTGACGGGAGGGCTGTTCGGCGGCGGCTGGTGGGTTGCGCCGAGCGCCTATTTTGCCGGGATCGGGGCGGTGCTGCTCTCCGGCCTGATTTTAAAAAAGAGCCGCCTCTTTTCCGGCGACCCAGCGCCCTTTATTATGGAGCTGCCGCCCTACCGCCTGCCGACGGCCGGGAGCCTTTTTTCCAGCCTGCTTGATCGGGTCGGCGGCTTTTTGAAAAAGGCGGGGACGGTGATTCTGCTTTCCAGCCTGCTGATCTGGTTCTCGTCGAGATTCGGCTTCGCGGACGGAGGCTTTGGCCGGGTGGGGATGGAAAACAGTCTTCTTGCCGCCGCCGGGCGGGGGATTGCGCCCTTGTTCCGGCCGCTCGGCTGGGGGTGTTGGCAGGCGGCTGTGGCGACTCTCTCCGGCCTTATCGCGAAGGAGAATATTGTCAGCACCCTCGGTGTTCTTTTCGGCGGGGAGGCAGGGACGGCGGGCGGCCTCTCGTCCGCGTTTTCGCCGCTGTCCGGCTACGCCTTTCTGCTTTTCAACCTGCTTTGCGCGCCCTGCGTCGCGGCCATGGACGCCATCCGGAGGGAGCTGCGCTCTCTTCGTCTGACCGTCTTTGCCATCGGGTATCAGTGCGCGTTTGCCTACCTCTCTGCGCTTTGCGTATATCAGTTTGGCATTTTCCTTGCCGGGGGAGGGTTTTCCTCCGGCACGCTGGCGGCCGTCCTCACTGTTTTGCTGGCGGCGGTTCTGCTGCTGCGGCCGTCGGAGCGAGGGGGAGGCTTTGCTTGACATTATACATATTTATGGTATATTTAAAATGTTATTTTATCGTCCTGTCAAAGCGGGCGGAGTGCGGCTCTCCTCCGGCTTTGGCGGCGGAATGGATGGGATGTTTTGAAGGTCAGCATCAAGGAAATTGCCAAACAGACCGGATTTTCTCCGGCGACCGTCTCCCTCGCGCTGAACGACAGCGAGCTGGTGCGCCTCCAAACCAAGGAGAGGATTCAGCAGGCCGCGAAGGAGATGGGCTATGTGCCCAACCCCTATGCCCGCAAGCTGGTGCTGCAGAAAAGCGGGATGCTGGGTCTGATTGTGCCGACCATTTCCAATGTATATTACGCCGATCTGGTGCAGTGCATCAACACGCTGGTGCGGGAAAAGGGCCTCGGCCTGATCATCGCGACCTCTGACAACTCGGTTTCCAACGAGCGCAAGATTTTGGAGGAGATGCGCTCCAATCAGGTGGAGGGGGTCATCCTCTCGCCGGTCAACGTGCCGAATGAGGAGCCGGCCTATCTTGACGATTACGACCTGCCGCTGGTTTTTGCCACGGCCAAATACCGGCAGATTGCGCGCCCCTGCGTTATGTGCGATCTTGAAGAGGGGATGTACCGCCTGACCCGCGCGGTGGTTGAGGGCGGGCGCAAAAAGCTGGCGCTGGTCACCGGACACAGGGGGGTGGACTCCCTTGACCGGCGGGAATCCGGCTTCTGCCGTGCGGCCGGAGAGGCGGAGTACAAAGTCTTTCGGCTTGATCAGCTTGGCTATAAGGGCGGCTGTCAGGCGGCGGAGGATCTGCTCGCTCTGGGGAAGGATTTTGATGCGGTGCTCTGCATTGATGACATGCTGGCCTCGGGCGTGATCAACCGCCTGCGGGAGGATGGCCGCCGCATTCCGGAGGATATTTGGGTCACCGGCTTTGACGACAGCGTTTTCTCCAAGGCGGCGCCGGTGCCGATCACCACGGTCCGGCAGGACATCGGGCAGATTGCGGAGCAGGCGGTCGCGCTTCTTTTGGGAATGATCGGCGGGAGAGAGGGGCAAAGCCGCCTCCTCCCCTGCGAGATTGTGCGGCGGCTCTCGGCCCCGGTCTGAGCAGAGGGCTTTGGGTTTGAACAGAGTATAAAAACGCCCCGGTTTGCCGGTTTTGAACAGCACCCCATTTGTTAGACAAGTATGATATACTATCTAATAAGTGGGGTG
>OMNU01001526.1_pt1 | contig 10259 bp, 5 predicted proteins | sample 1673511 | NCBI WGS metagenome assembly OMNU01 (sample SAMEA103958113, study PRJEB25191) | human gut metagenome | reverse complement strand
CATCATGCCCGCCAAGGGCCCCGCGACCGGCAAGTCCGGCCTGCCCGCAGGCGAGCAGGTGCCGCTGGATGCCGCTCTGGGCATGATCGAGACCAACGGCCTGACCGCTTCCATCGAGGCAGCCGATGCCATGCTGAAGAGCGCAGATGTCTCTCTGGTGGGTCAGGAGAAGATCGGCGCAGGCCTTGTTACCGTGTTCGTGCAGGGCGACGTTGGCGCTGTGAAGGCTGCTGTTGAGGCAGGCCAGACCGCTGCTTCCCGCATTGGCGAAGTGGTCAGCGCACTGGTCATTCCCCGCCCGCACGCAAGCGTGTCCGAGTGCATGCCTGAGCTGCGCTGAGAACTGCGCTGACGCTGCATAAGAAAGGAGCGCTGTGCCTTGGTTTACCATGACATCAGTCAGGAACAGCTGCTGCTCCTGATCACGCAGGCCGTGCAGGCAGAGCTGCAAAAGCGCAGCCGTCAGGTGCCGGTAGGCATCTCGGTGCGGCACATCCACCTTACCCGCGATGATGTGGACAAGCTGTTCGGCTATGGATACCAGCTCACCCCCAAAAAGGCGCTGAGCCAGCCCGGCCAGTTTGCCTGCGAGGAATGTCTGGACATCATCGGCCCCAAGGGCGAACTGAAGCATGGAGATCGGTATCTTCTGTGCAGCGACGGCCTTACCGATATGCTTACCAATTTCGAGATCGACGACATTCTGAGCAGCGAGCCGACAGCGGAGGACTGCGCACAGCGGCTGGTCGACGCGGCGCTCGAAAAAGGCGGCAAGGATAATGTGACTGTGATCGTTTGCAGGATCCTTTGAGATAAAGGAGAGAAAGAAATGGCAGCTATTGATGAAAAAGTAAAATGGCCCGGATGGGAAACGGTACGCCTGATCGGCCGCGGGAGCTTCGGCGGCGTATACGAGATCGAACGCGATGTATTCGGCCACAAGGAAAAGGCCGCGCTGAAGGTCATCACGATTCCGCAGAGCGAGAGCGATATCGATGACCTGTTAAGCGACGGCTACGATGAGGAGAGCATCACGACCCGCTTCGAGGGATATCTGCACGATATCGTGCGCGAGTATTCCATGATGGCAGACATGAAGGGCTGCGTCAATATCGTTTACTGTGATGACGTGAAGTATATCCAGCACGACAACGGAATCGGTTGGGATATCTTCATCAAGATGGAACTGCTCACGCCGCTCACAAAAGCGCTGGGAAAAACTGTTTCGGATGAGCAGGCAATAAAGATCGCCGCGGATATTTGCAGCGCCCTGGCTTTCTGCGAAAAGAGGAATCTGCTTCACCGCGATATAAAGCCGCAGAATATCTTCGTATCTCCGGACGGAACATATAAACTGGGCGACTTCGGTATTGCGAAAACGGCAGAGCGCACGACGAGCGGCACGAAGACCGGTACATACAAGTACATGGCCCCGGAGGTCTATAACAACCAGCCTTACGGAGGGAAAGCGGATATCTATTCGCTCGGTCTTGTGCTGTACTGGCTGCTGAATGAGCGCCGCACTCCGTTTCTTCCTTTGCCGCCGCAGCTTCCCGCTGCATCTGACGAGGACAGAGCGCGTACGCGCCGTTTCAGCGGCGAGACTATTCCCACACCGGCGCACGGAAGCACGGAGCTAAAGCGCATCGTTCTCAAAGCGTGTGCTTATGACCCGAAGGACCGGTACCAGACGGCGGACGAAATGCTGCATGACCTGAACGCCCTCGGCGGTGTGGAAAAGCCGCAGGACGATCCAACAGCCATCCCGTCCGCAAAAGCGGAGGAGGAAGAAAAGACTGTTGGCGCGTGGGTTGTCCCGGAAGAACCCGCCACAGAAGCGGCAGCGCCACCGGAAGAGGATGAGACCGTCAGCGCATGGGCTGCGCCGGAGGAATCTACTACAGAAAAAGCGACGCAGGAAGAGGAGAAGACCGTCGGCGTCTGGGAGCACAAGCCGGAAGAGACAACGCCCATGTCCGCGCCCGCGCCCAAGAAAAAGAAAAAATGGTGGCTCGCCGCAGTCGCGGCGGTGGCTGTTGTTGCTGTGGCGCTTGCGGCGGCCCAGAGCGGCAAAACGGCGCAGAAAACTCCCGAGCCGACGGCCACACCGACTGCTGCACCGACGGCCACGCCAGTGCCGAAACCCTCAAAGGCAGATTTGTATGGGGCCTCGGCCAAGCTGGCGTACCCGGAATATGACAGTTGGCTGGATACTTACGAAACTCGGTACGTTAGGTCCACCAAAGGCGGCGGAATATACCTTTGCTACAAACCCGGGGAGGACGCTTTCTGCCTTCTGGAAGACGGAACAAAGGTAACTGTGCTGGCTGACCAGCGCCGAAACAGCCTTGTGATAACAGAAGATGGAGAGATTGGCTGGTGCCTTAAAGCGAAACTGGTATCAGAATAATGGACCTTTTTCCGGTACAGAACGCCTCTAAAAAGGAGAAGTTGAGATGAATGAGAAAGCAACCGTTCCGGGATGGCCCGGCTGGGAAACGGTGCGCTTGATCGGCCGCGGCAGTTTTGGGTCAGTATATGAGATCGAACGGGATATTTTCGGCGTAAAGGAAAAAGCTGCGCTGAAAATCATTTCGATCCCGCAGAACAGCAGCGACATCGACGAGCTGTACGGCGAGGGGTATGACGACGCGAGCATCACCAGCACCTTCAAATCGTATCTGAAGAGTATTGTTGCCGAATATTCCCTGATGCGCAAAATGAACGGCAGCTCGAACGTGGTGAACTGCGACGACGTGCGCTATGTGCAGCACGACGACGGCTTCGGCTGGGATATCTTCATCAAAATGGAGCTGCTTACGCCGCTTACCAAAGCTCTCGGCAAAACCGTCACGGACGAACAGGCCGTCTGTATTGGCGCGGACATATGCAAGGCACTGGTGCTCTGCCGGAAGCACGACATCATCCACCGTGACATCAAGCCCGCCAACATCTTCGTTTCGGAAAACGGTGATTACAAGCTGGGCGATTTCGGTATTGCCAAGACCGTGGAGAAGACCAGCGGCGGTACGAAGATCGGCACCTATGAGTATATGGCGCCGGAGGTGTACCACGACCAGCCCTACGGCAGCTGCGCGGACATTTACTCTCTCGGCATGGTGCTCTATTGGCTGCTGAACGAGCGGCGCACGCCGTTTCTGCCGCTGCCGCCCACACTGCCGACCAGCTCGGAAAAGGAACAGGCGAGAAAGCGGCGCTTCTCGGGCGAGGCTCTGCCCGCCCCGGCGTACGGGAGCGCGGAGCTCCAGCGCATCGTGCTCAAAGCCTGTGCCTATGACCCGAAGGACCGGTACCAGACGGCGGATGAAATGCTGCGAGATCTGAATGCTCTTGGCGTAGAAAAGCGGCATGCTGCATTGAACTCCCTACCGCCGGAAGCGGCAGAGGAGGCGACGGTTGGCGTATGGAAGACCCACACCGATGAACCGCCGACGGTAGTAAGCAGAGAGACTGGTATGTGGGATTCACCTACAGAAGCTCATCCGAGAGACGCGGTACAGGCGGAAGAACAGACGGCTGGCGCATGGGGACAGAACGGCAAAACATACTTCGCAGCTGGGTGGACTCCGCAAGGGAATAAGCGCAAAAAAACGTTAGTGATCGCAGCGGCAGCGGTCGCAGTTATCTTGATTTTACTTGTTGCGATTCTGATAAGCTTTTCGGCAAAGAAGAACAATTCTTCATCACCGTCTGCGGCACCCACAGAACCGGCATCTGCTCTCAGTAAGCCGACCGCTGCGCCGACCGCTGCGCCGACTGCCACGCCGACTGCCACGCCGACGGCCACGCCGACGGCCACGCCAGTGCCGAAACCCTCAAAGGCAGATTTGTATGGGGCCTCGGCCAAGCTGGCGTACCCGGAATATGACAGTTGGCTGGATACTTACGAAACTCGGTACGTTAGGTCCACCAAAGGCGGCGGAATATACCTTTGCTACAAACCCGGGGAGGACGCTTTCTGCCTTCTGGAAGACGGAACAAAGGTAACTGTGCTGGCTGACCAGCGCCGAAACAGCCTTGTGATAACAGAAGATGGAGAGATTGGCTGGTGCCTTAAAGCGAAACTGGTATCAGAATAATGGACCTTTTTCCGGTACAGAACGCCTCTAAAAAGGAGAAGTTGAGATGAATGAGAAAGCAACCGTTCCGGGATGGCCCGGCTGGGAAACGGTGCGCTTGATCGGCCGCGGCAGTTTTGGGTCAGTATATGAGATCGAACGGGATATTTTCGGCGTAAAGGAAAAAGCTGCGCTGAAAATCATTTCGATCCCGCAGAACGACAGCGAGATCACGGAGCTGTATTCTGATGGCTATGACAGCGAGAGCATAACGGAACGGTTTCAGGAACATCTCAAGGACATCGTCCGGGAATACTCGCTCGTTGCTGCGCTGAAGGGGCATCCGAATATCGTTCGCTGTGACGATATCCGCTATGTTCAACACGATGATGGGATCGGCTGGGATATCTATATCCGAATGGAGCTTCTGACGCCGCTGATGGATGTGCTTCCCTCGGTCACGGAGGTTGGTCAAGCGGTTCGGATCGGCGAGGATCTTTGCAAGGCGCTTGCTGAATGCCAAAAGAACAACCTGATCCACCGTGATATAAAGCCGCAGAATATTTTCCTTTCCCCGAACGGTGATTACAAGCTCGGAGACTTCGGTATTGCTAAATCGGTGGATCGGACTACCAGCGGCACGAAGACCGGCACATACAAGTACATGGCCCCGGAGGTCTATAATAACCAGCCCTACGGCAGCGCTGCGGATATCTATTCTCTCGGCCTGACAATGTACTGGCTTTTGAACGAGCGGAGAACGCCGTTCCTCCCGCTGCCTCCGACAAAACCGAGAATCTCCGAGGAAGACGCTGCCCGCGCGAGACGGTTCAGGGGCGAACCGTTGCCTGCTCCGGCGCACGGGAGCGAAGAACTCAAGCGCATCGTTCTCAAGGCGTGTGCCTATGACCCGAAAGACCGATATCATACGGCGGACGAAATGCTGCACGATCTGAACGCCCTCGGCAGTGCGGAAAAGCCGCAGGACGCCCCAGCAACCGTTTCGCCGGTTATCCTGCCTACGGAAGAGGCGGAAGAAGATAAGACCGTTGGCGCGTGGACCGTATCGGAGAAACCCGCTACGGCAGCGACGCAGATAGAAGAGGAAAAAACGGTTGGTGTATGGACGCATCCGCCGGAAGCAAAAACGCCGGAGTCCACGCTTGCACCTGCTCCAGCACCGGAAAAGGCGAAAAAGAAAAAATGGTGGCTCGCCGCCGTCGCGGCGGTGGCTGTCGTGGCCGTGGCGATCGCCGGAACACACGGCAGGAAAACGGTGCAGACCACTTCCAAACCGACATCCGTGCCCACGGCAGTGTCAACGGCGACGGTTACACCTACGGCGACGCCGGAACCGACCGCAACACCCAAAGCCCAGATAGTAGCGGTTTCTGCCGGAGGTGGGCACACTGTAGGTCTAAGATCCGACGGTACGGTCGTTGCTGTCGGGCAGAATAGCGATGGCCAGTGCGAAGTGTCCGGCTGGAAAGACATCGTTGCTGTTTCTGCCGGAGAGGCGTTCACTGTGGGCGTGAAGTCCGATGGTACGGTCGTTGCCGTCGGAAATAATTCGGATGGCCGGTGCAATGTATCGGGATGGCATGACATTGTGGATATATCTGCCGGATACAAGTTCACTGTAGGCTTAAAATCGGATGGATCGGTTGTTGCTACCGGGGAAAATACTGTCAATCAGTGTAATGTGACAGGTTGGAGAGATATCGTTGCAGTGTCTGCTAAAAGTAATCACACTGTGGGTCTAAAGTCTGATGGCACAGTTGTTACAACCGGAGGGAAAGGATGCGGGGGCGATGTGTCTTCTTGGAAAGACATCGTTGCTGTCTCTGCCGGTTGGTATTGCACAATAGGATTGAAATCGGAAGGTACGGTCATTGCTGTTGGGGATAATTTCAGTGGCCAGTGCAATGTAGCGGACTGGGGAGATATCGTAGCGGTATCTGTCAATACAGAACACACGGTAGGACTGAAATCAGACGGAACTGTTGTTGCGGTTGGCAATAATACATGTGGCCAGTGCGACGTTTCCGATTGGTAAAAGGAGAGACAAATGAGCGAGAGAGAAAATTTGTGGCCCGGCTGGAAAACAGTGCGCCTGATTGGCCGCGGGAGCTTCGGCGCGGTGTACGAGATCGAGCGGGACATTCTGGGCGAGAGGGAAAAGGCGGCGCTGAAGGTCATCCGCATCCCGCAGAACGAAAGCGACATACAGGAAATGTACGGCGACGGGTACGATGAGGAAAGCATCACCAACGCGTTTCAGGCCCACTTGAAAAGCATCGTTTCCGAATACTCCCTGATGCGCAAAATGAACGGCAGCTCGAACGTGGTGAACTGCGACGATGTCCGCTATGTGCAGCACGACGACAGCATCGGCTGGGATATCTATATCAAGATGGAGCTGCTCACGCCACTGATCGAATCGCTCCCGGCGAGCATTTCGGAAGATACCGTGATCAAGATCGCACGGGATATCTGCCGCGCGCTTGTGCTGTGCCGGCAATTTGGTATCGTCCACCGCGATATAAAGCCGCAGAATATTTTCGTCTCTCCGCTCGGCGATTATAAGCTGGGCGACTTCGGCATTGCCAAGACCGTGGAGAAGACCAGCGGCGGCACAAAGATCGGTACATACAAGTATATGGCGCCAGAGGTGTATAACAACCGGCCCTACGGCGCGGGAGCCGACATCTATTCGTTCGGTCTCGTGCTGTACTGGCTGCTGAATGAGCGCCGGGCGCCGTTCCTCCCGCTGCCGCCGGAAAAGCTCCGCGCGGGAATGGAGGAAGAGGCGCGCACGCGCCGCTTCTCGGGCGAGGCTCTGCCCGCCCCGGCGCACGGAAGCGCGGAGCTCAAGCGCATTGTCCTCAAGGCGTGCGCCTTTGACCCGAAGGACCGCTACCAGACGGCGGACGAGATGCTGCACGATCTGAACGCATTGGGCGGCGCGGAAACGCCGCAGGACACCCCGGCAACCGTTCCGCCGGTTATCCTGCCTGCGGAAGAGGCGGAAGAAGATAAGACTGTCGGAGCGTGGACGACCCCTGCAGCCCAACCGCGCCCGGAAGAAGATAAGACGGTCGGTGCATGGGCCGTGCCGGAGGAACCCGCTGCAGAAGCGACGGCGCAGCCGGAAGAGGACAAAACCGTCGGCGTATGGACGCAGACGCCGGAAACGAAGAAGCCGGAGCCCGCGCCCACACCGGCCCCCGCGCCGAAGAAGCAGAAAAAATGGTGGCTCGCCGCCGTCGCGGCGGTGGCTGTCGTTGCCATGATAGCGATCGCCGGAACACACGGCAGGAAAACGGTGCAGACCACTTCCAAACCGACATCCGTGCCCACGGCAGTGCCAACGGCGACGCCGGAACCGACCGCAACACCCAAAGCCCCGATTGTGGCTGTTTCTGCCGGGGAATATCATACGGTTGGATTAAGATCAGACGGTACCGTCTGCGCCGTGGGCGGCGATGGCTTCGGTCAGTGCGGTGTGTCTGGCTGGCAAGACATTGTGGCAGTTTCAGCCGGAGCATTTCACACGGTTGGAGTAAAATCGGATGGAACGGTTGCTGCGGTCGGGTTAAACGATGCCGGTCAGTGCAATTTGTCTAGTTGGAGGAACATTGTTGCAGTCTCTGTGGCCTACGCTCATACTGTTGGCTTGAAGTCGGATGGCACGGTCGTCGCTGTTGGCAATAACTATTCCGGTCAGTGCGATGTGTCTGATTGGCAAGACATTATGGCCATTTCTGCCGGCAGAGAGTGCACCATAGGCTTGAAATCAGACGGCACCGTAGTTGTAGCAGGGTGGAATTATGTCAGCGGGAAAGGCGCAGATGGTACAGTAATTCGAGCCAGAGATTATAATAATAACCGCCAGGTTGAAGCTCTGGACACATGGAAAGATATTGCAGATGTTTCTGGCGGAACGCTGCACATAGTGGGGCTGAAATCAGATGGCACCGTGGTTACCTCAGCAGTTGTTGATTATGCTGTTGGCCAATGCGCCAGTGATGCCGATGTGTCCGCTGTGCTCGGTGTGTCCAATTGGGAAAATGTCGCTGCGGTTTCTGTTTGGTGGAAGCATATTGTTGGCTTGAAATCGGACGGTACAGTTGTCGCTGCCGGATGGGATAGATATGGTCAGTGCGATGTATCCGGGTGGAAGAACATCATAGAGATATCCGCCGGTGCTAATCACACAGTAGGCTTGAAATCGGATGGAACCGTTGTTGCGGTTGGCAATAATTCATATGGCCAGTGCGACGTTTCCGACTGGTAAAAGGAGAGACAAATGAGCGAGAGAGAAAATTTATGGCCCGGGTGGGAGACGGTGCGCTTGATCGGCCGCGGGAGCTTCGGCGCGGTGTACGAGATCGAGCGGGACGTATTCGGGCATAAGGAAAAGGCAGCGCTGAAGGCCATCACGATCCCCCAGAGCAGCAGCGATATCGAAGAGCTTTATGACAGCGGCTACGACGAGGCCAGCGTGACGGCGACGTTCAAATCGCATTTGGAGAGCATCGTCAACGAGTACTCCCTGATGCGGGAAATGAACGGCGCCGCGAATGTGGTGAATTGCGACGATTTCCGCATCGTGCCGCACGACGATAACATCGGCTGGGACATTTATATCAAGATGGAGCTTCTCACGCCGCTCACGAAGGCGCTGGACCGGCAACCGGGCGAAGAACAGGTCGTTCAAATCGCAAAAAATATGTGTAATGCGCTGATTCTTTGCCGAAAGTATGGTATAATCCATCGTGATATCAAGCCGCAGAATATTTTCGTATCCAAAAACGGCGATTATAAGCTGGGCGACTTCGGCATCGCCAAAACGATAGAGAAGACCACCGGCGGCACAAAGATCGGTACATACAAGTATATGGCGCCGGAGGTGTACAACAACCGGCCCTATAACCTTACCGCGGACATCTATTCGCTGGGCCTTGTGCTGCACTGGATGCTGAATGAGCGCCGCTCGCCGTTCATGCCGCTGCCCCCGGCCCCGGCGGTCGCCTCGCAGGAGGATGAGGCCCGGGTCAAACGGTTCGGCGGCGAGCCTGTCCCTGCCCCGGCACATGGAAGCACGGAGCTAAAGCGCATCGTTCTCAAAGCGTGTGCTTATGATCCGAAGAACCGGTACCAGACGGCGGACGAAATGCTGCACGATCTGAACGCGTTGAGCGTCGCGGAAAAGCCGCAGGACGCCCCGTCGGTCACCCCGCCCGCAGAAGAGGCGGAGGACGATAAGACCGTCGGCGCGTGGACAAGCCCTGCAGCCCAACCGCGCCCGGAAGAGGATAAGACGGTCGGTGCATGGGCCATGCCGGAGAAGCCGGCCACAGAAGCAGCGACGCAGACGGAAGAGGATAAGACCGTCGGCGTATGGACGCAGACGCCGGAAGCGAAGAAGCCGGAGCCCGCGTCTGCGCCGAAGAAAGCAAAAAAGAAAAAATGGTGGCTCGCCGCAGTCGCGGCGGTGGCCGTCGCAGCTGTGGCGATCGCCGGAACGCGCAGCGGAAAAACAGCGCAGACGGCCCCCAAGCCGACATCCGCACCGACATCCGCGCCTACGTCTGCACCGACGGCGACAGCAGCACCCACGGCAGCGCCTACGGCAACGGCAAATGTCCAGACGCTGTTCGGACTGGACATGACGCCGGAGGGATTTGATAAAGAGGTTGCGCTTCTGGTGGAAGAAGCCCGATCGTGGACGAACGAGACAGCACCGCAGACTCTGGATGAATTCCCGCTCCTGCCGCAATCGCTCCTTTCGCTGTTTGAGGATCTCCAAAACGCGCGGTCGGAGATAGAGATCACGGACACCACTCTGACGTGGACGACGGATCTGCCCGCGCGGATGGCAGGGAGTCTGCCCGACTATATGACGGTAACGGCGTGGGGGCGACAATTCGACTATGTCGACACGCAAACGGCTAACGTGGTAAGTTCTTTTCTTGAGTCGGTCAGCGATCAAAGGTATACGTATACGGTGAAGCTCCCAGAGGAAACGATGGAGAAAGCGCTGTCTGATGCGGCCGATCCCGCTGTGTTGCTTACCATGTACACTTCTTTGAATGAATGGGACGAACGCCTGATGGCGATGGACCGTATACAGCGTCCGGATGATGAGCTATTTGTTTTGCTGGATATCAATAACGG
>OMNU01001517.1_pt1 | contig 10273 bp, 4 predicted proteins | sample 1673511 | NCBI WGS metagenome assembly OMNU01 (sample SAMEA103958113, study PRJEB25191) | human gut metagenome | reverse complement strand
GTTTTCGTTTCTGTATCAGGACGCAGAAGGAGGCTTCAAAAGAGGTGCTTTGCGCAGGACGAGCCTGCGCACAACATGAACATTCAGAATTTGAACAGAAATCAGGAGGAAATGCAAGCATGAAAAAACGTATCACGCGATGTCTCGCGCTGCTGCTGGCCGTCGTCATGGTCCTTTCGGTCATGCCGGCCGCCATGGCGGAGGAGACAACGCAGACCGCGACTCTGGTCACCGACGCATCGACCTTGAAGGTCGGCGACGAGATCGTGATCGCGGCAAAAGGCGCGGACTATGCGTTGGGAACAAACCAGAAGACAAATAACCGCGCGGCAGCTGCGGTTACAAAAGACGGCAATAAGCTGAAGCTAGGTACGACAGTGCAGAAGCTGACGCTGGAGAAGGGCAAAAAGGACAACACCTTTGCCTTTGCCACCGGCTCCGGCTATCTGTATGCGGCATCAAGCGACAAAAACCACCTCAAAACAGAAAAAGTATTGAGCGAGAACGGTTCGTGGTCTGTTGCGATTGCGGATGGCGCGGCAACGGTTATCGCACAAGGAAGCAACACGCGCAATATCATGAGATATAACCCCAACACCGGCAAAGGGGATCCGCTATTTGCGTGTTACAAAAGTGGGCAGCAGGATATTGCAATTTACAAGCTTGAAACTGTGCCTGCCCCGTCCAACAAGGTCGCAACCCCGACTGCTACCCCGGCTGCGGGCAAAGTAGACAAGGGCACAAAGGTCACGTTCTCCTGCGAGACTGAGGGTGCGAAGATCCTCATTGCTACGGACGGCAAGACATTTACCGAGGGCACAGAGGCGACCGTGAATGAAGACGTCACCTTCACCGTCAAGGCCACGAAGGAAGGCATGGACGACAGCGACACCGTGACGTTCGCCTACACCGTCAAGGCCGAAGAACCGGTTCAGAGCCTGTTCAAGGACGGCGAGCAGATCGTCATCTACAACCCGGCCAACATGAAGGCCCTGTCCACCGAATATACCGGCTTCTACAACAAGGGCACGGATGTGACGCTGACGAACGGCACGCTGACCGGCTACACCGAGGCCGACGTCTGGACGGTCGGCGTCAACGCGGACGGCACCTACACATTCTCCACCAGCGAGGGCAAGAAGCTCTCCATGGCTGAGAAGTATACCAGCACCCCGCTGGACGACGTGAACACCGCGTGGAAGGTTTCTGCGGCTGCAACGACCGGCTGCTATTACATCCAGAACGCCGTGCGCGGCAATTATCTGGAATGGTATGCCGAGAAGAGCAACTGGAGCAGCTATGGCAGAATCAGCGATGAGACGCTGTTTGCGCAGGCGTTCTATCGCGTCCGCAAGAGCGGCATCGTGACCAGCCTGTCCGAAGGCGATACGGTCGTGGTCTTTAACCCGGCCAACGGCAAGGCCCTGTCCACCGAGTACTCCGGCTTCTATAACAAGGGCACGGATGTGACGCTGGCAGACGGCAAGCTGTCCGGCTACACCAAGGCCGACATCTGGACCGTCGGCGTCAACGCAGACGGCACCTACACGTTCTCCACCAGCGAGGGCAAGAAACTCTCCATGGGCGCAAGCTACGGCAGCACGCCGCTGGACGATGTGAACACCGCATGGAACGTCACGGCTGCGAAGACCGAAAACTGCTTCTATATCCAGAACGCCGCACGCGGCAACTATCTGGAGTGGTACGCCGAGAAGAACAACTGGAGCAGCTACAGCAGAATCAGCGATGAGGCGCTGTTTGCCCAGCAGTTCTATCTGGTCGTGGACGACGGCGGCTCCGATGAGCCTTCCGGCGATCTGCCCAAGCCCGGCGACAAGTTCGTGATCTACAACCAGAACGCACAGGCGGTTCTGGCGGCGGAGAACGATTCCAAGTCCATTGAAAAGGCGGCAGCCACCGTCGCGGACGGCAAGGCCACCCCGGCGAACGGCGCTGTTGTGTTCACCGTCGAGCAGAACGGCGAATACCTCCGCTTCAAGAGCGATGCGTATGGCTATCTCTGTGCCAACGGCACCGGCAACAACGCGTTCTACAGCAAGGACTTCTCCGAAGAGGGCGTTTCGACCGAAGACGCGGACTGGCTCGTCCGTACCTGCTCCGGCGGCGTGGGCGGCTATGAGCTGGAGAGCCGCACGGCGAAGTTCAGCGGCCACAGCCAATGGCTGGAGTATTTCTCCGACTCGTTCAAGGTCTACAGCATGTACAGCAAGACCGGCGATCTTGACTATACAATCTACTCCTTCTTCTTCTATCCGGTGGCGGAGGGCGTGAACGTGGACGGCGGCCTTGTCGTGCAGCCCACCATCACCTTCCCCGAAACCATGCTCCCGGCCTATGTCGGCAGCGATTACGAGTTTGAACTCGAGATCGACACAATCTATGAAATCGACAATCCGTGGATCGAGTACAGTGTCAAGAAGGCCGACGGAACGTACATCCCCGGCATCAGCCAGCTTCAGGGCAACACGGACGTAGAGGTTCCGGGCGATTTCACCACCGGCAAGGGCAGCGTCCATATCACGGTCTATGATTCGGACATCGCTGAGGCGGCCAAGGCTGGCAGCACGATGACCCTGACCTTCGCGTTCAAGGATGTCAAGGGCAACGAGGCCAGAGCGTCCTACACCGTAGACATTCTCGACGAGGCTGTGATCTCCAACGTGAAGCCTGCGCAGGGTGCGCAGACCGGAGCCGAAAAGCGGCCGGAGATCTCCGCGGAGATCTCGAACGCCGGCGAGAACGCCAGCGTAACGATGACTGTCAACGGCGCGGAGGTCAAGACGACCTACGCAGACGGCAAGGTCACCTACACCCCGGCTGCCGATATGGCGGACGGCAAGGTCACGGTAACTGTGACGGTCAAGCGTGCGGATGAAAAGGAAACCAGCAAGACCTGGTCCTTCACCATCGGCGAGGCGACCTTCCAGCGCTACTTCGGCCAGCTGCACTCCCACACGCAGTATTCCGACGGCGCTGGCTCGCTGGAAAGCGCACTGGCGTATATCAAGGCGCTGCCTGACAGCGCGAACGTTGACTTCGCCGCGTTCACCGACCATTCCAACTACTTTGACAAGTCCGGCGCAGCCAACCCCGAGGGCGCGCTCTACGACATGAGCCAAGCGACGGAATACAGCCAGGAAACCTGGAAAGCCTATAAGGACGCGGTCGCTGCGTTCAATACGGAAAATGCAGGCAGCATGGTCGCCATTGCGGGCTTTGAAATGACGTGGTCCGGCGGTCCCGGCCATATCAACACCTTCAACACCCCCGGCATCGTCTCCCGCAACAACACGACGCTCAACAACAAGACCAAGGATGCAGGCCTGCAGGCCTACTACAAGCTTCTGTCGCAGACAGAGGGCGTCGATTCCATCAGCCAGTTCAACCATCCGGGCACGACGTTCGGCAACTTCATTGACTTCGGTTATTGGGATGCGGTCGTTGACACCCGTATGTACATGGTCGAAGTCGGCAACGGCGAAGGCCAGATCGGCGCAGGCGGCTATTATCCCAGCTACGAGCAGTACATCATGGCGCTCGACAAGGGCTGGCACGTCGCCCCGACCAACAACCAGGATAACCACAAGGGCCGCTGGGGCAACGCCAACGACGCCCGCGACGTCATCCTGACCGACGACTTCTCCGAATCCGGCATCTACGCAGCGCTCAGAGCACGCCGTATGTACGCCACCGAGGACAAGAACCTCGGATTGGACTACACGGTCAACGGCAACATGATGGGCTCCATCATTGACGTTCCTGAGAAGCTGAACTTCGAGATCTCCTTCAACGATCCCGACCGCACCGATTCCATCGCCAAGGTCGAACTGGTCGTCAACTCCGGCAAGGTCGCCTATACCTGGGACAGTGCCGCAGATCTCACCAAGGGCTCCGTCAGCGTGGAACTGGCACCTGAGTACACCTATTACTTTGTCCGTGTCACCGAGGCCGACGGCGATCTGGCCGTGACCGCGCCTGTCTGGGTCGGCGAATCGCTCAAGCTTGGCATTTCCAAGGCTGAATGCGGCACGTCTACCCCTGTCACCGACGAAGAACTGACCATCACCACCACGTTCTTCAACAGTGAGGCAAAGCCCGCTACCATCAAGTCCATCACCTATGCCATCGGCGGCGAAACCATCGGCACCGTGACGGATCCCATCACGCTGGCTGCAAGCAGCACGCAGGATGTGGAATTCAAGTATACCCCGACAAAGGCCCGCATCATGACTGTTAAGATCACGGCTGTGATCGAGCAGGACGGCAAGGAGTACACGTTCACCAAGGACGTCACGCTCGATGTGCTTGACGCAAGCAAGCTTGTCTACATCGGCATTGACGCCTCGCACTACAACGAATACGTTGCAGGCAACTATAAGGACTCCATGGGCAACTTCGGCGAACTGGCTGCGGCCTATTCCGTGCGTACAGTCACGCTGAAGACCAGCGAGGAACTCATCGCGGCCTGCGGCAATTCCAAGTACAAGGCCATCATCCTGACGGCTCCGTCCCGCCGGCTGGAGGCAGCGCAGGCTGACCCCAAGACCTATTCCACAGAAGAACTGAACGCCATCAAGACGTTCAACGACAACGGCGGTATGGTGATCCTCGCCGGTTGGTCTGACAACTACGAGAATTACCCCATCATCCAGAACAACCCGGACATCAAGCATATGGCCGCGACGCAGAACGAGGTTCTTGCCAAACTCGGCTCCAGCCTCCGTATCTCTGACGACGCAACGTATGACGATGTTCGCTCTGCAGCCGACGGCGTTGACAAGTGGAGACTCTACTTCTCGTCCTACAACATGGATAACCCGCTTCTGGACGGCGTGGAATTCGATGCAGAGCATCCGTATGACAAACTCTACACCGAACGCTTCAGCCACTACGGCGGCGCGTCCATCTACGCAGTAGACGCAGACGGCAACCCGACCTCTACGCTGCCCGCAACGGTCAGCCCGGCAGTCTACGGCCATGCAACGACCTACTCTGTGGACGTTGACAGCGACGGCCTCGGCGGCGCAGCTACCCCGAAGTACACCTTCGCAGAAAACGATGACCGCCTGATGGTCATGGCGTCCGAGCAGATCGAGGGCAAGGGCCTCATCATCGTCTCCGGCGCAGCCTTCATGTCGAACTTCGAGGTGCAGTACCAGGCCTCCGACAGCGGCGCGGAGAAGAACTACTCCAACTACAAGATCTGCCAGAATCTCGTCTCCATGCTCAACCAGACCGAGATCGCCAAGATCGCGGATGTGCAGGCAGAGGCAGAGGAGGGCGTCAAGTTTACCGTGGAGGGCATCGTGACCTCCAACGCCTCCGGCTATGACAAGGATACCGCGTTCTTCGACTGCATCTATGTGCAGGACAACACCGCCGGTATCAACGCCTTCCCGGTCGCAGGCAACTTTAAGATCGGCGATAAGGTTCGTGTCACCGGTACGACGTCCTCCTATCAGGGCGAGCGTCAGCTGGCTGTGACGAAGATCGAAAAGATTGCGGACGCGGAGGCTCCGGCTCCCGTGGAAGTCACTGCCGCGCAGATCAACGACGGCTCCGTCCTCGGCAGCCTCGTCAAGATCAAGGGCACGATCACCAGAGTGGAAGAGGCTGAAGGCAAGATCCAGACCATCATGGTCAAGGATGCAGCCGGTAACGAAGCACGCGTCTTCATCGACGGCTACATCACGAAGGACACGGAAGTTGAGAACGCAGTTGTCGGCAATCTGGTCGAGGCGGTCGGTCTGGCTTCCTATGACAACACCTTCGTCCTCTCGGACGGCACGCCCGTCTATCCGCGTATCCGTATCCGCAACCGCGCTGATGTCGTCTGCACCGCAGGCGAGACGCCGGTCGAGACGTGGAGCATCACCTACGTCACCGATGGCGGCACGATCAACGGTGAATACCCGACGACCTACACCAAGGGCACTGTGACCGTTCTCCCGACCGATGTGACGAAGGACGGCTACACCTTCCTCGGCTGGTTCAACGCAGCGGAAGGCGGCGACAAGGTTACGCAGATCGAAGCTACGGAAACCGGCAACAAGACGTTCTACGCATACTGGCAGAAGAATGAGACTCCGGTCAAGACGTGGAGTATCACCTATGTCGCAGACGGCGGCGTGATCAACGGCAGCTACCCAACGAGTTATGTCGAGGGCACTGTGACGGTTCTGCCGACCAATGTGACCAAGCCCGGCTATACCTTCCTCGGCTGGTTCACCGCGTATTCCGGCGGCGTACAGGTCAAGCAGATCGAGGCGACGGAAACCGGCGAAAAGACCTTCTATGCACGTTGGCAGAAGAACGTCCTGCCGCCTCCGCCCATCACCCCCGGCACCCCGAGCGCCCCGGTCACCCCGGCCAAGCCTGCTGCCCCGGTAGGGCTCCCGTTTGCCGATGTGTCCGGCAGCGACTGGTTCTATAACGATGTCCGCTATGTCTACGAGAAGGGCATCATGGACGGCACGGGCGCCGATCGCTTCTCTCCCAACGCACCGCTGACCCGCGCCATGATCGTTACCATCCTCTACCGCATGGCGGGCAGCCCGTCCGTTTCCGGCTCGTCTGACTTTACGGATGTGGCCGCCGGCAAGTGGTTTGCCAAGGCGGTCGCATGGGCGGCGGCCAACGGCATTGTCAACGGCTACGGTTCCGGCCTCTTTGGCCCGAACGACCCCGTGACCCGTGAGCAGCTTGCGGCGATCCTGTACCGCTACGCAGTCTACGGCGGCATGACGGCTGTGACGCTCGAGGAAAATCTCGGCAGCTTTGCCGACACGGCGCAGCTCTCCGCCTACGCCATTCAGGCGATGAACTGGGCGGTCGGCCAGGGTCTGATCAACGGCTCCGGCAGCAACCTTGTGCCGAAGGCACAGGCGACCCGCGCACAGGTCGCGGCGATCATCCACCGCTATCTTGAGCGCTGAGTTCCCCAACAATACAAAACTGCCCCGCCGGGTTTCCCGGCGGGGCAGTCCCCCATCCTGCATAAACTTTGCTTCCTGAAGGAGAATCCATGAAGAACTTACAATGCAAGCTGACGCGCAAGCGCTGGATGGAGATCGGCGTGAGCGTTTTGCTGTTCGTGCTGATCATCGCGTGGGCGCTGGTCCTGGAATATACGGAGCCTGACCGCGAGGCGACTGCCGCGCGCAAGCGGTATTTTGCTGTTGCGCGCGTCACGGACATTCTGGACGACAACGCGGAAACCCAGGACTGGACCGAGGGCCGCCGCATCGGCCAGCAGTATCTTGAGGTCGAGATTCTGAACGGCCCGTGGAAGGGCGAGATACTCGAGACGATCAACTATCTGACCATCTATACCAACGTTGACGCGAAGATCGGCACAAAAATCGTCGTCCGCCTCGATCTGGATGACGCGGGGGAGCCGTATGTCATATCCATTCCGAATTATAACCGCGCGCCGGTGCTGATCGGCCTGCTTGCCGTGTTTGCGGCGCTGCTCCTGCTGATCGGCCGGAAAAAGGGCCTCACGGCCCTGCTGGGGCTTTTGTATACGCTTGCGTGCGTCTGGTTCATTCAGGTACCCATGATCCTGCGCGGCGCGCAGCCGGTCGTGGTCACGGTCGTGCTCGTCGCGCTGACGACGGCGGCCTCCCTCCTGTTCCTGAACGGCTTCAGCCGCAAGACGCTCTGCGCCACGCTCGGCTGCATCGGCGGCGTGGCGGTCGCGGGTATTTTCGCCGCCCTGTGCGGGTCGATCTCGCCGCTCAACGGCTTCAACCTGCCGGAGGCGGAGGAGCTTGTCCTGCGCGCGTCCGACCGGGGACTGAAGATCAGCGGTCTGTTCGTCAGCGGCATTCTCATCGCCTCGCTCGGCGCAGTCATGGACGTGGCCATGTCCATTTCCTCCGCCTGCTGGGAACTGCGCGAGTTGAACCCCGACCTGCCGCGCAAGGCGCTGTTCCGCTCCGGCATGAACATCGGACAGGACGCCATGGGCACCATGGCGAACACGCTCATCCTTGCCTTCGCCGGTTCGAGCCTCAATACGCTTCTGCTGTTCCAGATCTTTGATTATCCCATGATCCAGATCTTCAACGCCGATTCCATCGCCATCGAGATCATCCGCGGCGTGGCCGGCACCATCGGCATCATCCTGACTGTCCCCCTTGTCGCCCTCCTGAGTGCCGAAATCATGGGACCGAAAAAGAACGCATAATCCAGTTCTTGAACCGAAAAACCGGCCGTATGGCCGGTTTTTGGTTTACTTTCTCTGCAAAGTTCGCTATACTGTTCAGGAATGAGAAAGACAGGAGACGTATTGAATATGACCACTTGCATCAAATGCGGCGCGCCGATCGAAGACGGGGAATTGTTCTGCGCAAACTGCGCGCAGAACGGTGCGGCAGTGCAGCCAAGACCTGCTCCGCTCCCTGCCGGGAGAATGCAGACCCCGCCGCGGCTGAAAAAGCAGCCGGCGGAACCGGTGTCTGCTGCGAAAAAACGTGCCGGTTCGCCTTCGACGGGCATTCTTGCAATCTGCTGCATCCTGCTTCTGGCTGCTGGCGCATTTTTGTATCTGACCGGCAGCGCAAAGCTGCGCAGTCAGCAGGCGGAACTCGACCGGCTGCGGGCGGAAACATCGTTTTTTGACCAATATGCCGTCTGCGTGAACGTCGGAAGCGAGGTCTATCACCGGTATTGCTGCACGCTGTTTAAACCGGAGAATTTTGAAATCCTCAACGAGAAGCTGGCCGAGGCTGAGGGATATCTGTCCTGCCCGGTCTGCATCGGGCAGTAAGGAGCGGGCAGGATGGATATTCTCTCCCTGTGCCAGAGGATGGTCATGCTGTTTTTCTGCATGGCCTGCGGCTTCTGCGCCGCGAAGGGCGGCGCGATGGACGTGCAGAGTAACAAAAAGCTTTCGTCGCTTATCGTGACCGTTGCAAACCCCATGCAGATTCTCGCCTCCGCACTGACGGGCGAACGGCTGCTCTCAATCGGGCAAACGCTGCGGTTGATGGGCCTGATCGCGTTGCTCTATGCCGCGCTGATCGGCCTGAGTTTCCCAATCGCACGGCTGCTGCGCGTCAAAGAACGCGAGGCCGGGCTGTACCGGTTCATGTTCATCTTCGGCAACATCGGGTTTCTCGGCTATCCGGTCGTGGAGTCGCTGCTGGGTTATCAGGCGACCTTCTATGTGACGCTGGCCGTGCTGGCCTTCCAGCTGCTCTGCTGGAGTTACGGCGTGAGTCTGATCGAAGGACAGGCGCGTTTTCACTTTCAGTGGAAAATCCTGCGGCAGCCGTGCGTTGCAGCGTCGCTGGCGGCGTTCGTGATTTATCTGTCCGGCTGGCAGCCACCGGTGCTGCTGCACCAGACTGTCAAATATGTCGGAGACATCACAAGCCCTATCGCCATGCTGATTGTCGGCTGTTCGCTTGCGCAGATGCGATTCGGGCAAATCTTCGGAAACTGGCGGGTGTATGTGCTGGTGCTGTTCAAGATGATTGCCGTGCCGTTGCTGGCGCATTTTGCGCTGCGGCAGGTACTGGACAATGAACGGATTCTGTGTGTGCTGACGGTCCTTTTGTGCATGCCCATTGCCACCAACACAACCATCCTGAGTTACCAGTACGGCGCTGACGAGACGACTGCCTCCTCCGGCGTGTTTGTCAGTACGCTTCTTTGCATGCTGACGATCCCTCTGATGATGAAGCTGCTGTTCGGAACGTAAGGGGCGACAGCGCCCAAGAGGCTCGTTTTTACGTCCCCGCTGTCTGCGCGCGCAGGGCAGCGTAGACGCCGACCAGCTGCGTTGCGAGTTTCAGCGGGTCGTCGGTTTTTTTGAGTTTGACGGACAGCATCGGCACTTTGCCTGCAGAGAAGAAGATGCGCCCCTTGAACTGCGCTTCGGCGCAGCAGCCGGAGATGGCGGCGAAGTCCATCGTGGCCAATGAGAGGAGGATCGCGCCGTCCTTCTGCGTGATTTCCGTGATGCCGGCCGCTGCGGCTCTTGCGCGCAACAGTGCGATGGCAATCAGATTCATAACGCCCTTTGGAGGATCTCCGAAGCGATCGACGATCTCGTCGAGCAGTTCGTCGGCATCCTCCTGTGTGCGGATGGCTGCCATGCGGCGGTAGAGATCCATGCGCTGTTCGCCGGAGGTAACATAGTCCTTGTTGATGTTTGCGGTGACGGTGAGGTCGGCGGTGCATTCGGGCTCCTTCTGCGCTTCCTCGCCGCGCTCTTCGAGCACGGCGTCTTCGAGCAGCTTCA
>OMNU01001507.1_pt1 | contig 10307 bp, 10 predicted proteins | sample 1673511 | NCBI WGS metagenome assembly OMNU01 (sample SAMEA103958113, study PRJEB25191) | human gut metagenome | reverse complement strand
CGCCACTGGTGTTCCTCCTAATATCTACGCATTTCACCGCTACACTAGGAATTCCACTCACCCCTCCTGCACTCCAGCCTTACAGTTTCAAAAGCAGTTCCGGGGTTGAGCCCCGGATTTTCACTTCTGACTTGCATGGCCACCTACACTCCCTTTACACCCAGTAAATCCGGATAACGCTTGCTCCATACGTATTACCGCGGCTGCTGGCACGTATTTAGCCGGAGCTTCTTAGTCAGGTACCGTCACTATCTTCCCTGCTGATAGAGCTTTACATAACGAATTACTTCTTCACTCACGCGGCGTCGCTGCATCAGAGTTTCCTCCATTGTGCAATATTCCCCACTGCTGCCTCCCGTAGGAGTCTGGGCCGTGTCTCAGTCCCAATGTGGCCGGTCACCCTCTCAGGTCGGCTACTGATCGTCGCCTTGGTGGGCTGTTATCTCACCAACTAGCTAATCAGACGCGGGTCCATCTTATACCACCGGAGTTTTTCACACCATGTCATGCAACATTGTGCGCTTATGCGGTATTACCAGCCGTTTCCAGCTGCTATCCCCCAGTACAAGGCAGGTTACCCACGCGTTACTCACCCGTCCGCCACTCAGTCATAAGCAACTTCATTCCGAAAAAATCTGTCGCAAATGCTTCGTTCGACTTGCATGTGTTAAGCACGCCGCCAGCGTTCATCCTGAGCCAGGATCAAACTCTCATAATAAAAATTTGTCCAGTCAGGATTAACTCTTGGCTAATCCATCCTTGTTTTACTGTTTAAGGTTCGTTTTCAGAACTTTTCTCTTGAATTTTCAAGGTTGTCACTGTTCAATTATCAAGGTTCATCTTTTCGTTTGTGCCGTTCGCTACTCGCTTCGGCTTTGTTATTTTAGCACATCTCTTTGTGCTTGTCAAGTACTTTTTTAAACTTTTTTCGAAGTTCTTTCGAACTTCTTAAGTCGTACCAGACTGTGTTGCTTTGTCTCTTTCGCAGCAACTCTGATATTCTATCAAAGTTTTTCCGGTTTGTCAAGTACTTTTTTTCATCTTTGTGATTCCGTCCCCGGATCATTTTCCATGATTCCTCAATTACCTGTTTCTGCGTCTTTTGACGAACTTCTGTATTTTATCGTATTTGTCATCTTTTGTCAAGTACTTTTTTTCAAGAAGTTTGTCGAACGGAGAAAGAGGGATTTGAACCCTCGCGCCGGTTGCCCGACCTACACCCTTAGCAGGGGCGCCTCTTCAGCCTCTTGAGTATTTCTCCATAATCTGAAAATCGTCTCTACCAATATGTTATTGGCGTCATTTCGTGACGCAAAAATTATTATACATAAGGTCTATGTGTTTGTCAATTGCTTTTTTTATTAATTGTAGATATTGTTTATAAATATTCTTTAATAGCTTCTTCAATCCTGGATTTTACAAGATCTGCAATTTCCGGAGTCTTTAATTGTTTATATTCTTCATAGCAGATTGGTTTCAGATAAATCAATTTTACAGTTACCGGGGCTATGGACTTTTCATCAAAAGGTTTGTATGAATCAATCAGAGCACAGGGAACAATGGGGCATTTAGCCCTGACCGCACTTTTGAATGTTCCTCCCTTAAACGGAAGCAGCTGATTCCCCATGCGACTTCTGGTTCCTTCCGGGAAAATCAGAAAGTTTCTTCCCTTCTTTACTTCTTCGGTCATCTGATTGATTACCTGAAGAGACTGTTTAATGTCTTCTCTGTCTATTGCAATTGCATGCAAAGCCTTAAATACCTGCTTTAACAGTATTACGTTACTGACTTCCTTTTTATATACCACAGAAAAAGGAACCGGACAGGATTCCAGAAAAACAAGCGCATCAAACATTCCCTGATGATTCGGGAAAAAAATAAAACCATTTTCTTTGGGAATATTTTCCAGCCCATAGCTTTCTATTTTTACTCTTCCGGCCCGATTGGCTGCCTTAGTTACTTTTTTAATAAATGCATAGTTTTCTTCCAGATTGAAGTTCTTCCGGGTTCCCAACCACCAGATACGCATCAGATAATACGGTACTTTATAAAAAAGTCTTACTACCATTAATATAATTCTGTACATATGTTATCTCCAGTTGCCTCACTCCCGGCAATACTCCTTCGTCGCCGTCTCATATAGATTATTACCCTGTGCATCAATGACTACGATTACCAGGAAATTGTTGACCGTCAATCTACGAATAGCTTCTGTGCCCAGATCATCATAAGCAATCACTTCCGACGAGGTAATTGACTTTGACAATAATGCGCCTGCGCCTCCTACTGCAGCAAAATAAACAGCTCCGTTGCGAACGATCGCATCCGCTACTTCCTTTGACCTTTTTCCCTTTCCGATCATTCCTTTCAGTCCAAGATCAAGAAGTCTCGGTGCATACTTATCCATTCTGCTGGCTGTGGTCGGTCCTGCAGATCCTATTTGTCTGCCCTCTCTGGCAGGAGACGGTCCCATATAATAGATCACATTATTTTCCATTTTCAGCGGAAGTTCTTCTCCTCTGTCCAGAGTCTCCTGCATTCTCTTGTGCGCTGCATCTCTTGCCGTATATATTGTGCCTGTTAAATATACATAATCCCCCGCCTTTAATGAGTGGGCATCTTTCTCACTAAGTGGTACATTTACGTATCTGTCCATACTGTTTTCTCCATTGCTTTTTCATCCGGGATATCAGATTTCTCTGACTGCGTGTCTGTTCACATGGCAACATATATTTACCGCAACCGGTAATCCGGCAATATGGGTTGCATATGTGTTAATATTTACCGCAAGTGCCGTTGTTGTCCCTCCCAATCCACCGGGACCTATGCCGGTTCTGTTGATCTTCTCCAGCATCTCTTCCTCCAGTTCTTTTACATAAGGGATCTCAGAGTGTTTATCAATCGGTCTGGTCAGAGCCTCCTTCGCCAGCAAAGCACATTTTTCAAAAGTGCCGCCGATACCCACTCCCACCACCATCGGCGGGCAAGCATTCGGTCCGGCATCCTTTACGGCAGTAAGGATTGCGTTTTTCACACCTTCTATTCCATCCGCCGGCTTCAGCATAAACACCCGGCTCATATTTTCACTTCCAAAACCTTTCGGTGCAACAGTGACAGTAATGCGGTCTCCGGGAATAATACTGTAATGAATGATTGCCGGTGTATTATCCCTGGTATTTTCACGATAAATCGGATCTCTTACCACCGATTTACGCAGATATCCGTCCACGTATCCGCGGCGAACTCCCTCGTTCACAGCATCTTCCACATTTCCGCCTACAAAATGAACGTCCTGACCTACTTTCAAAAACACCACGGCCATACCGGTGTCCTGGCAGATAGGAATCATATCTTTCTCTGCAATTTCCATATTTTCCTGTAGCTGACTCAGAATCTGTCTGCCTAAAGGAGCCTGTTCCCGATTTTGTGCCTCGGTAAAAGCAGTCTTCATATCTTCCGACAGATAATGATTGGCCTCGATACACATTTCACTGATATTTTGCGTCAAAACGCTCACATCTACTGTTCTCATACTCTCACCATGTTATTCTGTAATTGTTCTACGAACCTCTTCCAGCTCTTCCGGTGTGCTCTCTCCCGGTGTCCATAAAATCTTCTGTCCGTCATTCACATAGCGGGGAATCAGATGCATATGAAAATGCTGTACTGTCTGTCCAGCTGCTTCTCCATTGTTCTGAACAATATTCAAACCGTCGCAGTTCAGTTTTTCCTTCATTTTTATCGCAAGCTTCTTCGCAAGGACAAATACTTTCGATGCTGTCTCATCCGGCAATTCATATAAGTTATCCGCATGCTCCTTGGGTAAAATAAGAGCATGACCCTTTGTTGCCGGTCCAAGGTCCAGAATTACTCTGAAATCTTCGTCTTCGTACAATGTTTTGGAAGGAATATCTCCATTCGCAATTTTACAGAAAATACAATCCTCTTTTTTCATCTTTCTCGCTCCTATCTGTTTATCTATCCTTTTCCTCAAACGGAAATGCCTGATCCAAGGTTCTCAAAATACGGAAATCCCCTTTCATGCGCTGCATAACGCCGGACATAAATGCTCTCTGAAAAGTCATTCTTCCATTTATAATATCTTCCATTGCAGCTCGGTTCATAGACATCTCAACATCGTGTTTTTCGGTTTCTCCGTAGCCGCATTCCACAGAGGTCCCATTCACTGCAATCCACATAGGTACTTTCTTTTCTTCTATTATAATAGTATAAATTGCTTCAAAACCCGGTTGTGGAACAAATGCCTTCTTAAATTCACTGAGATATTCTTCTTCACCATCTGCTCCGTTATTATCCAGCATTCCACGGAACATGCTGGTAAGCTCCTGAATATCCTCTTTCTGCCTCTGCACATAACTGTCATCCGACACATACTCCGACAGCTGCTCCGTCTCCTGCGGCGTAAGATTAATGGATTTCGGAATTGTAATTTTCTGTCTCATCACCTTATTACTGGCCGGAAAACTGGCCAGTTTCTGATTGATGGTGCGATACATGTTCTCCGCTTTTTTCTCAATAATATGGCCATACTGCTCATTCATTTCCAAAGACACTGTATTCTCTATATATCCGCAGATTCCACTGCAGGGCAGTCCACCCAGGATCTCCCATGCCGTAGCCAGGTTCAGTTTACCTTCCCTCTCTCCATATGTAGTAGACATTACTACCGGACACATATAAATACCGGCAATGGCTTCCTTATCACCATATAGCCAGCAGGCATCCAGAAATTGCTGCATATAGCCGCCAATACCGTACCATTCCACCGTAGTTGCCAGGATAATACCGTCTGCTTCTTTTAGCGTCTGCGGCAATGTTGTAATGTTGGTCTTGCCGTCATAGAGGTTATACCGCTCCACGTGTACACGCAGCTCCTCCAGGACTTCCTGCATTTTGTTGATGACATAAATGGTAGGATCATCAATAATCCCCCGTCCTCCGTAATAGATATTGATATTCAAGTCTACACCTCTCGATTTCTTTTTTGCTTTCTTATCATACAGAGCAATGCCCCTGCCAGGAAACCGGTCAAAAGCCCGCCCACATGCGCTGCATTGTCCACGTTCTGCGCCGTGAATCCATTATAAAGAGATAACGCGATCATCAGTATTACTCGTTTGGGTGTAACATCCGGCATAGATCTCCGATCCAGTAAAATCCATGCCAACAACACTCCGTCCAAGCCGAAAATCGCACCGCTCGCCCCTACCGAAGCAATTCTTTCCATTGCTATCACCTTATAAATCAGAGAACAAATATTGGCGCCGATCCCGGATAATAAATACAGAATCAAAAACTGTAAATGCCCTGTTACTTTTTCTATCATTGCTCCCAGAAAAAACAGGATTACCATATTATTAAAAAGATGCTCTATGCCCGCATGTAAAAAGGTGGATGATAAAATTCTTCCATACTCTCCATACCGCAACACAGCTACTGCGTCCAGTTCGCCTATATTATATAACAGATCCCCCGTAAAAGTACATATCAGATACACAATAACATTGATTACCACAAGTGTTCCGCACACAATAGGAAGGTTCTGTCTTTTTTGCATCTATCCTGTTCCTCCGGAAATGATCATCCTTAATATCAATATCTAAAATGTACCACTGTTTCCGGCATTGCGTCAACCAAAAGGATGTCATACTTATATCAACGGTATATCAATGTCCTTTTTCCAAAGGTTATCTCATCACCCTCTTCCAATTTTCTTTTCTCATAAGGTTGCATGCGAAGCCCGTTTTTGAAAGTTCCATTCGTGGAATTCATATCTTCCAGATAATATCCGTCTTCTTCTTTTACAATTCTGGCATGAAGTCTGCTGATCGACAGATCCTCCAGTACCAGATCCGCCTCTCCCCTTTTCTTGCCTATTGTATAAGCTTCCTGGTCCAATGTTGCGATCAGTGATCCTTCTTCCGTCAGCAATCGATGTTTTATTTCACGCATTGCCGACTGTTCTCCCATATATACAGTCCGACCCATATCTTCCTCTTCATATACCGTTTCCTCTGCTACCGCATATCCGTTCATGGTCAGTTGCAGATTTCTGCTATAATTTTCCCTTTCTTGTTTCTCTTTCTTTTTGCGGTTTTCCCATAATGCAAATAAACTCTTTTTCTCACCTGTCGTTCGATTTTCTTCCCGTTTATTCTCTATTTTTTCTTCTGCCGGCAAAATATCCTCCGTCTTCTGTTGTATCATTTCCTCTTTTGTATGTTCTGTCGGATCGATTCCGGAGATCCGCAGGCATTCCGCATCTTCATAAATTTTCTGCTGCAGATACACTTCTCCGGCCGTCTCATACTGTTCATATGCCTTATACAAATATTCCACCATTTCTTCATCCTGGTAATCAATATGTTCTATCAGGTATTCCAGTAATTCATGAAAACCGGTCTCCTGCCTGCAATAAGGAATATATATGAAATAGAAATCATTCTTTTCCAAATCCTGATAGATATGATTCGGAAACCATACGATATTGCTCTCCTCCAATAAAAAGCGGGACATTTCCTGTCGGACTCTTCTCATGCTCCACAAAAAATCAGTCAGCCACTGTCTGTTTATCACCTTTTTTTCAAAAAGCTGTGCTATATTCTGTCTAGATGTAATGTCATAATACAGATAGGCATTTCCATCAATATATCGCAAGCTGCATGGGAGCAATCCCTTGATTCCTCCCCGGCTGATCATACAATATTGATATCTTTTTTCCTCTGGCTTTTCTCCCAGAGTCATTCTTTCATAGTTTGCATTCAGGCTTCGAATATATTCTGTATTTATCATAGCTAAACTTTCCCTTCTTAATTATTTTCTTCCGTATTATCCCTTTTGTTCTGTACATTTCTGCTTCTTCTCAGCCAAAATACCGGCGAAATCCTATCCGCTTGAAAAGAAGCTTTGGCACTCCAATATTTTTCTTGCGTTCCCATACCGGCAAAAGGATATCTGAGTCGTCCTGCTTTTTCAAGAATGACATCGTTTTTTTCCAGCTTCCACAATGGGTCCTCATTCTCCCACGCAATATATTTCTCCTCGTCAAAATGCAATGCTTTCTTCTGCATATAGTCATCCAGCTGCTCTTTTGTGAGTGTCCACTTACTTCCGCTGAGAACGGTCGCTTTTCCTATATCCTGTTCCAACAGGCATCTGTCATATTGAAAAAGTAACAAATAGGTCATTAATAAAATAACTGACAGAATTATCGGGTAAAGAATTGCAGCTTCTACTGTAAAATACGCATCAGACTCTTTTTTCATAATTACATTTCCTCCGGTTTTATATCATCCAGGTGGTTAAATAAGCCAAAAATAAAAAAGGAATGTACGGAATACGCCTTTTTCGATCCCGTCTAAGCATATAAAGAATCATAGAATACAGAAATATATAAATAAGGCTCAGACAAAATATAAGCAATGCCTGTCCATCTCTGCATATACTTCCCAACTGGATCAATACAATGCCGTCCGCCATGCCGATTGCTTTCGTCATCTTTGTCAGTAGAAGCAATATTATCCCCTGTACCGTTTCTACAATAATCCCTGTTTTCCAGCCCATTATGCAGATATCTGTTATGACAAGTAAGCTTCCTAAAAACAGCAGCCATACCGGAATTGTTCTTTTCCGAATATCACACAGGCTTATCTTTCCGAGATAAACACTCCATATGATTTTTTCCACCCAAAATACCATTTTGTTTTACCTATCTTTCGAATTATTTCCCCTGCATCTGCTACACACTTCATATTTGAAAGCTTCCTCTTTGGGAATTTTTTGTACTGTCCGTTTTAATCCGGGGCAATCCCGCCGGCTGTGATAACATTCTCCGTTTTCCGAAACGAAAAATAGCAGTCCTCCTGTCGGATGCGGTATTTTGTCTGTGCATTTCTCACATGGTCTGTACTCCCGCAGAGCCTCTGTCGCTTCCACCACACGGACGGACAGCCGAATGTGCGTACATTCTCTGTTCGTATGATATACTCTGCCGTTTTCCGTAACATATATATACTCTTCGTCTTCCGGCTCCGGAATTTCATACCCATTCCACATATGGCCGTAATAACGATTGGCCATTCGAAATTTTTTGAATCCTGACAGTTGAGATATTCCCGCAATCCTATAAGTCATATTGATTGTATAAATGTCACCTTCAATATTGCTCTCCAAGAACTGTAATCCATCACTTCCTCCGTCCAAAGGTGACATTTCCAGATATTCCTCTCCCAGCTGTTCTTCGATCTGTTCCTTGACATAAGTATAAGATACGGCAACTGCCTCCAGTCTGTGATCTGCAGAACCCTGCTGCCCCTCCGGTAATGCACCGTAGACACCGATCTGCCGCCCGGCATTCCACAATGCCACTTCCAGATTTCCGTGCAGCCTTATGATTTCTATGGCATTACCCATAGAAATCACAAAAAAGCAAAACAGGGGCAGCACCAGCGCTGCTTCTACCGTCATACTTCCCCTGACGCAGGTCCTTTGGAGCATGGGCAGTGATATCCTCTTTATGTATTCAATGACTAATGATAATTTTGCGGGGAGAATTTTTTTACATGGGTTAAGAATATTTCTTATTTTCGGAGAAGGTCTCATGTGTTTTTGTTTCATAGTTGTTTTGCATTGTTCCCATAAAGAGGACATCACCGCCCACCTCCTTTTTACTCCGACATACCCGTCGCCGCTTCGAAGGACGTTATATAGGATTTCTGGCGTTCTATCTCAACACTATATCCATATCGGCTCTTCACCTTTACATTCATTTGAAGTTCCGCAATACATGCATCCAGACAAAAGTTCTGATTTCCGGGGGTAACTCTGATATCCTGCTCCACAATATTCATTGCTCTGTAGGTGACGGTTCTTTCATCACAAAGTAGCAAAAATATTCTCAGATAGTCCTCATAACCCAGATCCGTCACAGCATCCGCATCTCCGGAACGTCCCTCATCCGTCAGGTTTCCCTGTAATATCGTCTGTAATCCACAGTGCCAGGTGCTGTCACTTTTCAGTAAAGGTATTTTGTCTCCGGCAAGCATTGTTCTGACATCATACACGCTCTCCGCAAATGCCCACCCAAGTATCAATGAGATTGTAAACAATTCTCCTATTTCCGGAACCATCATAACTGCTGCCAGCGCTTCACCCAAAACTTCCGCAACCGCATATTTTTCTTCACTTCCGAACAAATAAGCGGCATTTGCGGCTTCCCTGATCGCAAATATCCTGTTTATCACATAACGAAGATTTTCCCGGTCACTTTCTTCTCCTGCGATGATATATTCCACCTGATACCACAGCGGACTGGTTTTTTTCTCAGTACTATACCTTCCCATATATTTCAGCAGATACTCATGAAATAATATTCTTTCCTTCTCTTTTTCCCATTCCGTCTGGGATTGTAGCGCAATATTTCCCCGATTGATCTGATCTCGTTCCTCTCTCGCTTCTATGAATTGTTCTGTTTCTATTCTGCGATCTGAAATCTCTTCTTCGGGAAGCACCAGTGAAAGTATTCCGCTTTTCTTTTTTTCCTCCAATGCCTCTGTGGGATTTTCGATATGAATTACTTTTCCGTCAGCCGTTTCTCTTCCGTCGTATTCCCGGATCTGCGCATCCACGGTCTGTTTTTCTTCTTCTACACTGCGTTCCAACAGTCCACGGGATTTTATGGTCTTCACCCATTCTTTTATCTGTTGCAAAAGTCCGATGCCGACATCATCTTCTATTGCGTCCACCGCCATTCTGCGAAAGACTTCTCCATCCCCATCGGTCACAAAAGCAGCCTTTGTCATTTCTGCTTTTTCTGCTTCCAGCGCAAAAAAATCACGATACAGAATTTTATCGAAGAAAATATCTTCCAGTGAAAAATTGTGATTCATATATTCCAAAAGGTGTTCTTCTGTCAATTTTGTCGTCCCATGCACGGTTCCATAGGAACAATCTACTGCGAAAAGATTATACTGTGCGAATAACTCTCTGTGATATTCCGCCAGAATACTATCCATTCCTATGTCTATAACACATTCTGTTTCCAGGCAGATCCCCCGGTACCGGCAACCTTCTATCAACGCAAGGCACAGTGAAATCATCACACCAAGTGTAAGCGCAAGATATATTGTCATGTATCCGTTTTCTTTCATAAGGTCATGCTCTTATATTTTTTTCGTCTGGCTGGTAATTTTACTGAAAATAGAATTAACGATCTCCGTAATCTTTTCTTTAAAGATCACTACAAGACCCACCAGTACCACGATGATCAGAATCACCTCTACAGTTCC
>OMNU01001502.1_pt1 | contig 10343 bp, 9 predicted proteins | sample 1673511 | NCBI WGS metagenome assembly OMNU01 (sample SAMEA103958113, study PRJEB25191) | human gut metagenome | reverse complement strand
CAGGCCAGAACAATCCTCCTGAGCGAGGATTCCGGATGCCGCCGCGCCCACCATGTTTCTGGCCGAGCTGGAGCACAAGCTCTTCAAGCGCTTTGACGTCTCCAGCCTGCGCACCGGCATCATGGCCGGTTCGGTCTGCCCGGAGCCGCTCATGCGCCGGGTGGTGGAAGACATGTACATGAAGGAAATCACCATCTGCTATGGCCTCACCGAGGCCTCGCCGGTCATGACCCAGTCCGACACCCACGATCCCCTGGCCGTGCGCTGCGAAACCGTGGGCTGCGCCATGCCGGGCATTGAGGTGCGCGTGGGCGACCCGGAGACCTGCGAGGAACTGCCGCGCGGCGAAGTGGGCGAAATCCTCTGCCGGGGCTACAACATCATGAAGGGCTACTACAAGATGCCCACCGCGACGGCCGCGGCCATCGACAAGGACGGCTGGCTCCACTCCGGGGATCTCGCCCGCCGCGACGAAAACGGCCGCTACAAGATCACCGGCCGCATCAAGGACATGATCATCCGCGGCGGCGAGAACATCTACCCCAAGGAGATCGAGGAATTCATCTACACCCACCCGGCCGTCAAGGACGTACAGGTCATCGGCGTGCCGGACAAGAAATACGGCGAGGAGGCCATGGCCTGCATCATCCTCAAGGAGCCCGGCAGCGTCACGGAGGACGAGATGTTCTCCTATATCAAGGCCAGCATGGCACGGCACAAGGTGCCGAAATACATCGATTTTGTCGACGCATTCCCGATGAACGCAGCCGGAAAAATCCTGAAATACAAGATGCGCGAGGAGGCGACGGAGCGCTTCGGCCTGGAGGGCGCGGCCGGGATCGACACGGCGAAGACGGCTGAGCAGATTCGATAAAACCAGGCCCGGCTTGAGGGGGATATCACCGCAGGATCGATAAATTTTTTACAGGGTCTTGACAGACGGCAGCGTCTGTGATAAAAAAATGGGGCAAGTTCAAATCAGCAAAGACGATGACGAAGACGGTCGGACAGACTGCTTTCAGAGAGCCGGTGGTTGGTGCAAACCGGCAGCAGAACCTCCACAGGCCCATCCCTTCCGAGTCGAAGGCCCGAACACATTGCGTTTTGCAAGTAGGCGTCTTCCGTTTGCCCGCGTTAAGGGATAGGATCTGTCGGGATCTGAAGCGGCGGCAAGGAATTTTGCCGCAATTTGAGTGGTACCACGGGCTTGATTTTCAGCTCGCCTCAAGAGGTTTCTTGAGGCGAGCTTTTTGTTTTTCATTTTTGAAGGAGGAATCCCCCATGACGACCCAGACAACAACGACCCCCACCGTAAGCCCCCTGATGGAGATCGCGCTCCGTATCCGCGAGATGCGCCGCATCACCGGCTTCACCGAAAAGGAGATGGCTGAAAAGACCGGCGTGACGGAAGCGGAATACAGAAGCTACGAGACCGGCACGGTCGATCTGCCGTTCACCTTCCTGCACAAGTGTTCGCTGGCCTTCGGCCTCGAGTTGACCGATCTGCTTGAGGGCCAGTCGGCCAAGCTTTCGAGCTACAGCGTCACACGCAGGGGCTGCGGCCTCATCACCGCCGCCGAAGACGGCATCACCATCCGCAACATGGCAGCGCTGTTCCGCCAGAAGCTGGCCACGCCCTACTGGGTCACCTATCAGTATTCCGAGGAGCTGCAGCATCAGCCCATCCACACCACCACCCACGGCGGCCAGGAATTTGATCTTGTGCTCAAGGGCTCGATGCGCGTGCGCGTCGGCGACCACGAGGAGACGCTCCACGAGGGCGACAGCATCTTCTACAAGAGCTCCACGCCCCACGGCATGATCGCCGTCGACGGCGCCGACTGCACCTTCCTCGCCATGATCATGGCGAGCACGGAGGAGGAGCAGGCCATCGTCGTCCGTCCCCGGGCCGTCGAGGAGGTCCAGCCCGAGCAGCTTCTGTGTTCGCACTTCGTCCAGCCGGTGGAGAACGAGGACGGCAGTCTCAAGGAACTCCATTTTGCGCATGAGGACGAATTCAACTTTGCCTTCGACATCGTCGACGGCATCGCCAGAAGGAGCCCGGACAAGCTTGCCATGCTGCACGTGGCGAACGACATGACCGAGCGCCGCTTCACCTTCAAGGACATGAAGGACGGCTCGAGCCAGGCGGCCAACTACTTCACCTCCCTCGGCATCAAGCGCGGCGACCGCGTCATGCTGGTCCTGAAGCGGCACTATCAGTTCTGGTTCGCCATCCTCGGCCTGCACAAGCTCGGCGCCATCGCCATCCCGGCGACCAACCAGCTGCTTGCGCACGACTTTACCTACCGCTTCCAGGCGGCCGGCGTGAGCGCCATCGTCTGTACCGCCGACGGCGACACTGCCCATCAGGTCGATCTGGCGCTCGAGGAGACGGGCCTGCCCGTCACGAAGATCATCGCCAACGGCACGCGCGAGGGCTGGCACAGCTTTGACGACGAGTACAAGCTCTTCTCCCGCCGCTACGTCCGCGCGGCATACGCCCCCTGCGGCGAAGATCCCATGCTCATGTTCTTCACCTCCGGCACGACCGGCTATCCGAAGATCGCCATGCACAGCTACAAATACGCGCTCGGCCACTTTGTGACCGCCAAGTACTGGCACTGGGTCCAGCCCGACGGCCTGCACTTCACGATCTCCGAGACCGGCTGGGGCAAGGCGCTCTGGGGCAAGCTCTACGGCCAGTGGCTGTGCGAAGGCGCGGTCTTCACCTACGACTTTGACCGCTTCGACGCCTCGAAGATCCTGCCCATGTTCGCCAAGTATCACATCACCACGTTCTGCGCGCCTCCCACGATGTACCGCATGCTCATCAAGCAGGATCTGTCGCAGTACGATCTTTCCTCCATCCAGCACGCGACGACGGCCGGCGAGGCGCTCAACCCCGAGGTCTTCTATCAGTTCCGCAAAGCTACCGGCCTGCAGATCGCCGAGGGCTACGGCCAGACCGAGATGACGCTCGGCATCGGCAACCTGACCGGCAATCTCATGAAGCCCGGCTCCATGGGCAAGCCCATCCCCGGCTACGGCATCGACCTGGTCGACCCGGACGGCAACCCCGTCGCCGACGGCGTCAACGGCGAGATCTGCATCAAGACGAGCGGCGATCAGCTGCCCTGCGGCCTGTTCCTCGGCTACTATCAGGACGAGGAGCGCACGAAGGCCGTCTGGCACGACGGCTGGTACCACACCGGCGATCTCGCCTGGCGCGATGAGGACGGCTTCTACTGGTACGTTGGCCGCGCGGACGACGTCATCAAGTCCTCCGGCTACCGCATCGGGCCGTTCGAGATCGAAAACGTCATCATGGAGCTGCCGTACGTGCTCGAATGCGGCGTTTCCGCCGCGCCGGACGAGATCCGCGGGCAGGTCGTCAAGGCCTCCATCGTCCTCGTACCCGGCACCGAGGGCACGGACGAGCTCAAAAAAGAGATCCAGAACTACGTCAAGAAGCATACGGCTCCGTACAAATACCCGCGCATCGTCGTCTTCCGCGACGAGCTGCCGAAGACCATCAGCGGCAAGATCATCCGAAGCAAGCTCTGATAACCGTGATTTTTCGACGATGCGGCGATTGAACCGGACCGGCATACGCTCAATATGTGTTCTCTGGGTTACGCTGGTTTGCCCCAATATGCAGCTCCGGCAGACGGCGATACTGCGTACCATGTCGACATTGCAGAGGCCGACACCGGGATGAAGTTGACAAAGATCATGGTTGGCGGCAGCCGGGACGGCTGGCACGATTTCAATGCGGAATACGGCCTGTTTTCCCGCCGCTATACGCGCAGGGACGACGCGCCCTGCGGCGACGAGCCAATGCTCATGTTCTTTACCTCCGGTACGTCCGGATACCCGAAAATTGCAGCACACAACTATAAATATCCGCTTGGACATTTTATCACTTCAAAATACTGGCATCAGGTCAACCCGGACGGGCTGCACCTGACCATCTCCGACACTGGCTGGGCCAAGAGCCTCTGGGGAAAGCTCTACGGTCAGTGGCTGTGTGAGGCGGCTGTGTTTGTTTATGATTTCGACCGCTTTGATGCAGAAAAAATTCTGCCGATGTTTGCGAAGTATCAGATCACGACATTCTGTGCGCCGCCCACGATGTACCGCATGCTGATCAAGCAGGACCTGTCCCGATTTGATCTTTCTTCTATTCAGCATGCGTCTATCGCCGGTGAAGCGCTCAATCCTGAGGTCTTCCGCCAATTTGAAAAGGCGACAGGCATGCGCATCATGGAGGGCTTTGGGCAGTCTGAATCGACGCTCATCATCGGCAATCTGGCCGGCGACAGCCATAAGATCGGCTCTATGGGCAAGCCTGTCCCACTCTACGATGTGCATCTGCTGGACAGCAGCGGGCATGAAGCGGAGGCCGGCGACACGGGGGAGATCTGCATCAACATTCAAAACGGCATTCCCTGCGGACTTGCCTACGAATACTACAACAGCCCGGAGGTCACGGCAAAAACGTGGCACGATGGCTTCTACCACACGGGCGACCTCGCCTGGCGTGACGAGGACGGCTTCTACTGGTATGTCGGCCGTGCGGACGACGTCATCAAGTCCTCCGGGTACCGCATCCGGACGAGATCCGCGGGCAGGTCGTCAAGGCCAGCATCGTACTGGTCAAGGGCACCGAGGGCACGGACGCGCCGAAAAAAGAAATTCAGACCTATGTCAAGACGCATACTGCGCCGTACAAATATCCCCGTATTGTGGAATTCCGCAAAGCGCTTCCAAAGACCACCAGCGGAAAAATCATCAGAAGCAAGCTCTGAAGGAGGAGTCGGCCATGACACACAAACGCCTAACGCTTTTTGCCGGACATTACGGCAGTGGAAAGACGAATATCGCGCTGAATTATGCGCGGTGGCTCCGGCGAAAAGGCGAAGCCGTGACTGTGGCCGATCTTGACATTGTAAATCCCTATTTCCGGACGAAGGATTCAGAAGAAGATCTGAAAAAAGAGGGGATCGGACTGATCGTCTCACCGTTTGCAAATTCGAATCTCGATGTTCCGGCCATGCCGAAGGAGACCTACGCGCTGATTGCGGAGCGGGGAGAATGCGGCGTGCTGGACATCGGCGGAGACGACCGCGGAGCGCTGGCACTGGGGCGCTATGTTCCGGAGATCCGGGCGGAGGGTGATTATGAGATGCTGTTCGTCATCAACCAGGCCCGGCCGCTGACAAGGACGGTAGCGGATACGATCCTTGTGCTGCGGGAAATCGAGGCCGCCTGTGGGCTGCCGTTCACGGCAGTCGTCAACAATACGAATCTCGGGCAGGCGACGGCGGCGGTGGATGTGCTGTCAAGCATGCCCTATGCGGAAGCGGTCGCCGCGCGGGCAGGGCTGCCGCTCAAGATGACCTGCTGCGCTGCACGGCTCTGCGACGCACTGCGTGGGAGCATTCCAAACCTGTTCCCGATGGAGATCCAGAAGCTATATTACCAATTACGATAAATGGAGGAACAAGATGGCAAAACTGATATTTCAGGAAGAACTCTGCAAGGGCTGCGGCCTGTGTGTGAACGCCTGTCCGAAGGGGTTGCTGGCGCTGTCGAAGACGCGGCTGAATCAAAAGGGACATGCGCCCGTGGAGCTGACGGAGCCGGACAAGTGCGTCGGCTGTGCGTTCTGCGCGACGATGTGTCCCGACTGTGTCATTACGGTAGAAAAGTAAGGAGGGCAGGAAGATGCAGGAAAAAGTATTGATGAAGGGCAACGAGGCCATCGCGGAGGCCGCGATCCTCGCCGGGTGCCGCCACTATCTGGGCTATCCCATCACGCCGCAGACCGAGGTCGCGGCCTATATGGCGAAGAAAATGCCGAAGATCGGCGGGACGTTTTTGCAGGCCGAGAGCGAGATCGCGGCCATCAACATGGTTTACGGCGTGGCCGCGACGGGCAAGCGGGCGATGACCTCGTCCTCCAGCCCCGGTATCGCGCTCAAGTGCGAGGGCATTTCGTACCTGGCGGGCGCAGATCTGCCCGCAGTCATTGTCAATGTGCAGCGCGGCGGGCCCGGCCTCGGCGGCATTCAGCCATCGCAGTCCGACTACTTCCTCGCGACGCGCGGACCTGGCCACGGCGACTTCCATGTGCTGGTACTGGCTCCGGCGTCAGTTCAGGAGATGGCCGACCTGACCGGAAAGGCGTTTGACCTTGCGGAAAAATACCGGATGCCAGCAATGCTGCTGGCTGACGGCACGATGGGTCAGATGATGGAACCGGTGCAGCTCCCGGAGCCGCGTGACCCGGACACCCACGAAAAGGAGTGGGCCGTGACCGGCACAAAGTGCCAGCGAAAGCACCATATCGTCAACTCGCTGTACTTAAGTCCCGCAGAGCTTGAGCGGCTGAACATCGAGCGCTTCGAGCGATACGCCGAGATCGAGAAGAATGAGTGCATGTGGGAAGCGTTCATGATGGAGGACGCCGAGGTCTGCATCGTGTCCTGCGGTATTACCGCGCGCGTGTCGCGCAACGCGATCGTCGAAGCGCGCAAGCAGGGCATCAAGGCCGGCATGATCCGGCCGATCACGCTCTGGCCGTTCCCGAAGGCACCGCTGCGCAAGGCCGCTGATCAGGTGAAGCGGTTCGTTTGCGTGGAGCTCAACATGGGCCAGATGCGTGAGGATGTGCAGCTGGCGGTAGAGTGCAAAAAGCCGGTCGACCTTTGCTTCCGCGTGGGCGGCATGATCCCGTCGCCGGATGAGGTGCTGGACGCGATCCGTAAGGCAAACGAAGGAGGGAACGACTGATGGCTGTTGTATTTGAAAAACCGAAGGCGCTGACCGACGCTGTATTCCACTACTGCCCCGGCTGCACGCATGGCATCATCCATCGGCTCGTCGCCGAGGCGATCGACACGCTCGGCATCGAGGGCCGGACGATCGGCATTGCGCCGGTCGGCTGTTCCGTACTGGCCTATGACTACTTTACCTGTGACATGGTCGAGGCGTCGCATGGACGTGCGCCCGCGGTCGCGACGGGTGTGAAGCGGTCGCTGCCGGACAACATCGTCTTCACCTATCAGGGCGACGGCGACCTCGCGTCCATCGGCCTCTGCGAGACCGTCTCCGCCGCGGCGCGCGGCGAAAATATCACGGTCATCTTTGTCAACAACGCGATTTATGGCATGACGGGCGGCCAGATGGCCCCGACCTCTCTGCCCGGCCAGATCACACAGACGTCGCCCTATGGACGCGACGTTAACACCTGCGGCTGGCCAATCCGGATCTGCGAGATGCTTGCGACGCTGGAGGCCCCGGCGTATCTCGAGCGCGTGACCGTGAACAATGTGAAAAACGTGAAAAACGCAAAAAAAGCGATCGAAAAGGCGTTCCGTTATCAGGTGGAGGGCAAGGGCTTCTCACTGATCGAGGTGCTGTCGGCCTGTCCGACGAACTGGGGCCTGACGCCGCAGAAGGCGCTGGAGTGGATCGACGAGAAGATGATCCCGTACTATCCGCTGGGTGTCTACCGAGACAAGGAGGGCTGAGAGATGGCAGATCATCAAATCGTGATTGCGGGCTTCGGCGGACAGGGATTGCTGTTCTCCGGAAAGGTTCTGGCCTACGCGGGCCTCATCGAAGGGCGGGAGCTCAGCTGGCTGCCGTCCTATGGCCCGGAGATGCGCGGCGGCACGGCGAACTGCAACGTCATTCTGTCGGACGTCCCGGTCGGCTCGCCGATCGTAAACACGCCGAACGTGCTCATGGTTATGAACAACCCTTCGCTCGATAAATATGAAAACGCCGTGCAGCCGGGCGGGAAAATTTTCCTCGACTCCACGCTCATCGCCCGCAAGGTTACGCGCACGGATGTGGAGGCTTATTACGTCCCGGCCACGAAGATGGCAATGGACATGGGAATGCCGACGCTTGCCAACATGATCCTGCTCGGCGCGCTGATCTCGAAGACCGGGTGTGTCCGGGATGAGAGCCTCGCGGACGCGCTGCACAAGGTCATCCCGGCGCGCAAGGCCGACCTTTTCGACCTCAACATGCAGGCGCTTCAGGCTGGGAAGGAGTTCGCCGGATGAAGACCACCTGCATCCAGATGGACATGCTCTTCGCGCAGCCGGAGGAGAACTTCGTGAAAGCGAAGCGGCTCATCCGCGAAGCGATGGCGAGCGGACCGGACGTGGTTGTCCTGCCGGAAACATGGAACACCGGGTTTTTCCCGAAAGAGCGTCTTTCCGAGCTGGCCGAGCGGGACTGCGCGCGGGTGAAACGCGAACTCGGCGGGCTGGCTGCGGAGCTTGGCGTGAATCTTGTGGCGGGCAGCGTCGCGAATGTGCGCGGCGGAAAGGTCTATAACACGGCGTGCGTCTTTGACCGCGCGGGGAACTGCGTCGCAGAGTATGATAAGACGCACCTGTTTACGCCGATGGGCGAGCATGCGTATTTCACGCCCGGCGATCATCTCTGCCGCTTCCGGCTCGACGGACACGACTGCGGCCTTGTAATCTGCTATGACATCCGCTTCCCGGAGCTGACGCGGACACTCGCCGTGCAGGGGATGGACATGCTCTTCGTCGTGAGCCAGTGGCCAGCGGCGCGCATCGGACATCTGCGGGCGCTGACGGTCGCGCGGGCGATTGAGAATCAGGCGTTCGTCATCTGCTGCAATTCCTGCGGCGACGCGGGCGAGACACATTACGGCGGCGCGTCCGCAATCATTGATCCGTGGGGGGAGCTGCTCGCCGCCGGCGGGCAGGACGAGCAGATTTTGGCCGCGGATTGTGAACTGGAGATGCTGGATGGAATCCGGAGCTCCATCAATGTCTTTCGCGACCGGAGGGCGGAGCTCTATCGGGTCTGATCGATGCTCCACCCCTACAAACAGCTTTTATATGTACTATGAACATCAGGAGGAATGAAAAATGGAATACAACTTCCCTGTGATAAGGACTACGCACCCCAAGCCCCGTCCTGCCGATGAGACGAAGCTGGGCTTTGCGAAATACTTCACCGACCACATGTTCGTCATGGACTATGACGAAGGACAGGGCTGGCACGACGGGCGCGTTGTGCCGCACGAGCCGTTCCTCATCGAGCCGGCGTCCTGCGTGCTGCACTACGCACAGATGATGTTTGAGGGCATGAAGGCCTACCGCACACCGGACGGCGGCGTCCAGATTTTCCGGCCGGACATGAACATCAAGCGTATGGCCCGCACGAATGAGCGCATGTGCATCCCGGAGCTGCCGGGAGACCTGTTCCTCGCGGCGGTCAAGGCTGTGATTGAGGCGGATCGCGACTGGATTCCCTCCGCGCCGGGCACTGCGATGTATATCCGGCCGTTCATCTTCGGCGATGAGGTCTCGTTCTCGGTTCTGCCGGCCAAGCACTACAAATTTATGATCATCCTCAGCCCGACGGGCTCCTACTACGCGGCAAACGACGGTGGCCTGGCCACGACGCGCATCTATGTGCAGGACAAGTACATCCGCGCGGCGCACGGTGGCACGGGCTATGCCAAGGTCGGCGGCAACTACGGCGGCGGCATGCGCGCCAGTCAGGACGCGATGAAATATAACTGCAAGGATGTGCTGTGGCTCGACGCGGCGGAGCATAAGTATGTCGAGGAGATCGGCACGTCGAACGCCTTCTTCCGCATCGCGGACGAAGTTATCACCGCGCCGCTCGATTCCGGCACGATCCTGCCCGGCATCACGCGCGATTCTGTCATCCAGCTGCTGAAAAAGTGGGGCGTGAAGGTCTCGGAGCGGAAGCTCTCGATCGACGAGGTCGTTGCCGCGTCGAAGGACGGCAGCCTGCAGGAGATCTTCGCCAGCGGCACCGCAGCGGTCATCTCGCCGATCGGCTGGCTAAATGTGATGGGCACGGATGTTCAGGTCGCGGATGGGACGGTCGGTCCTGTGGCGCAGAAGCTCTATGATACGCTCTACGGCATGCAAACCGGGACGGTTGCCGATGATATGGGCTGGACGTATCGGCTCCTGTAAGCGCTTTTCTTGATAAGTTCTGCAGAACACGTTACAATATCCCCAAGGAATTCAGACGAAAGGACGGTGCGCAGCATGAATATCGGTATGGTTATGATGATGTGCAAGACCGTCTTTGGTTTGTTCTGAGAGTTGCTCGAACAAATTTCCAAAGGCGGTCATGGGTGCGTTGTCCATGACCGCCTTTCTTTGTCTGACTGTGAAAAAATGAGGAGGAACCCCGATACCGATCAAAATACCGAACGGATTGCCGGCGAAGACATCTCCGTGAAGGAGGAGACGCGCACCGTGACACAGGACATCCGACCGCTGCAGATTCTGGTTTTGAACCTG
>OMNU01001501.1_pt1 | contig 10351 bp, 9 predicted proteins | sample 1673511 | NCBI WGS metagenome assembly OMNU01 (sample SAMEA103958113, study PRJEB25191) | human gut metagenome | reverse complement strand
ACCGTGCGCAGGGCATCCTCCTGCTGAAAGCTGCAGTCGCTGACATACATATCCATAGATTTGAGCATATCGGTCATCTGCTGCTTGCGCCACATCAGTTCCTCGTAGGTCCGTGCGGACACGGTCACGAACACCGACATATAAAAAAGGTCCTCGTTGTAATTGGCGATCCCTTGCTTGATGAAATATCCGGCCTGAATGGAACCGGCAAGCTCCTCATAGTCGGTCGAGGTGTCCTGCATACTTTTAAGCTTCGTGCGGTTCAGGCGGATGCGCTGAGCAACCTTGTCAATAGTCTTGCTGCGGTTTTCCCGTCTTAAAAACACATCGACATCAATGCCTTCGCCTGCGTTGATGAGGGAGGACATCCATCCGGCGCGGACCTTATTCGGGTATCCATTTCCTTTGATATACAGGAAGGAGTAGTAGAGGCCGTCCATAATGATGTAATTGCGGTGCGTCAGGTCAATGCCGCGCGGTGCGATAAAATGCGCCATACGGATATGTGGGATCGGATCGATGCCGATGACCTTGTTTTTCGCCGCCATCGTGTCTAAGACGATACGGTCGACGCGGGAATGAAACGGCTCCTCTACACAGGAACGGCGATTGAAAAACATATATAAAATCTCCGCCGTTGCTTCGTCGGGATCCTTCGGCTGAAGGATATTGTTGCCGCACTGCATGAAGTAGGCCCGGGCGTTCTGCTCGGCGGTTAGCAGTGTGCTGCAGATCTGTCCGTAGTCGCTGTTTTCGTTACGCCGCAGTTCTTCATACCGGAAAATCAAAAAGAAGCGCCTCGTCAGCGCTTCCCGATTTCCCACATCCTTGATGAGTCCGATATAATCTTCGCCAAGTTCCTTACATTGCGGATTCTCCTCGTGTTCCAATTCCTCGCAGATCATGGATATGTGCTTATCTGAGTCCGCGCGGCGCGTAATGGACTTGAACTGCAGCCGCATGGGGGATATCTTCAGCCAGCTGGCAAAGCTGGAGATGATGTTGAACTGCTCCTCATCGGATCGCAGCGTGAAGTTGATCGGCTCGATCTCAAGGATTTTTATGTAGCGGTTGTCCGTCGTTTCAATGATCCCGTTTTTCAGGTCGCGGATGGGCAAATAATCCTGCACAAACTCAAGCTTTTCTTTTCTGCGGTTTCTTTTTCCTTTTGCTTTGGCCATAGCGGTATCCGATCCTCCTGAAGTGTAATTTCCTGCGGTGTGTCCAGAAATGGATGATATGGCCGATGTACTGAAACAGCGACCCGCCATCCACGCCCATTGCAGACACCACCGCCAGCGGCAGCAGCGTGACCGTCATGACCACGATGCGGATGGTGCCGGGCATGGGGATCAGAATCAGCTCCGGATAGCCCAAAGCCAGCACCAGAATCACCGTTTCGATTGCGTTCCGGGTATCGATCATCCCTCCCAGCAGTTTGCCGCTGTCCGTATAGTTTGCGGGGATTGCGTACACGTTGTTGTATTCTCTTTCGTCCAAGTTTTTCACCTGCCTAATCTGTAAATTGTTGCGGTTGTGGTATACCGTCCCATCCGCAGCGCCTGCTGATGATCCGGCACATAGATATCCACGCGATGGATATTGTTCTCTATGCCCGAGCCGCCCCGATCTTCCACGGTGTACATGGTACCGTTTATCATGATTTGCGTGCCGAAGGGATAATGGCTGGACATAGCGACCATACCGACCGCTGCCTGTTTGCCGCTGGCGGTAAGCCCCTGCGCATTGCTGCCGCAGCACTTTGCGCAGGCGCAGTAATGCGTCACCTCTACCTCCAGCGTATAAAGCGCCTCGCCGGTCGGGGAATTTACCACCGGCGCATCGTAATCCACGATGCTGAGGCGGCGATAGGAAAGCCTTCCTTCATAGCTTGGCGTATTCAGGATAACGCCGATGCCACCGGAGGAATGCACCCACATACGTGTCCCTTCCGCATCATATCCGGCAAAAATAAGCACATGGCCCCAGCCGTCATCATCCGCAAGGAATCCCAAATCACCCGGCAGCAGCTCCGCTGCGGAGACGCCGTAGGTATTCGGGTACTGTCCGTTGCAGCCGGCGCCGATCTCAACGCCTACTGCCGTATTGAATACCCATGTGGTGAAGCCGCTGCAATCAAGACCGTAGGGCCGAATCGTGCCGGTCGTCGGAGAACCGGCTGACGTCACCAGCCGCGGCGTGTTCCAAGCATCGTTCCAGCCGGGCGCCGACTTGCCGCCCCAGAAATATGGGACCTTGCCCACCAGCGACAATGCCGTTGTAATGATGTGCTTCCGCATGGGGCTGCAGTTCTGCGCGTTGACAAAGGCGATCAGCTCCGCATCGGTCAAGGGAACCATCTGCCCGTTGCCTAATGTCCCATACAGCGTCATTTTCAAGGCGTTGGCCATCTTCTGAATGGCCTCGCCATAGGTTATTTTGAATTGGTCATAGGGGGCGGAGGGATCGATCCCGAAGGCTCGGATGATGACGCTGTTATCAAATGGCTGTATGGTGCATTCCACATACTTTACGACCTCCGTTTCCGGAGCGAGCGTCTCCGTGCCGCCCTGCTCATAATAGATTTCGCTTCGTGTGCCGGTGATTCTGCCTCCGCTGTATATGGGAACGGAAACTGCCACAGGCGTATAGGCTGCCACATTGACCGGCTCCGATGTTGTTATCGTTTCGTCCGGCTCGTAGTAGGTGCGACGGGCTGTGGTATAACGGTACTGCGGAATGCCATTGATGGTTCCCGTCTGTGTCTTCGATGTGACGACCGTCACGGTAACGGGTCTGTATGTAGCGTAGGTAAAGGGGACGATTTGCTCCGATTCCTTCTCCACGAAAGATACCGGAAACATACTGTCGGCAACGCTGCGAAGCTTTGCCAGCATATCCTCCTTGCCGGTATTGCGTTGTTGAAGCGATGCGGAGTAGGCCGCAAGGATATAGCTTACATCGTACCCGGCGGAACCCTGTGCGTAATTGATAAGTGCATCCATAGACAGATCGTAGTCGTATCCGCCGTCCTCAATGATCTGCTCGACTTTTGCGAGGGCTGCGTCATACCCTTCCTCCACAACTGCGGAAATATCTGCGGCAAGGTCGTTATAGGATTCCAGCAGCGTTGTGGGGTTTTCCATGTCCACCATCGACCCATCCAGCCCAAACACGCTGTTTGTGACAACGCTGGGCAGTGAAACAATCAAGACGATAATGACAAGGAAAAACAGACAGATGCAGACAAGTATTTTAAACAGCGTGTGACGCATGGCCCATGCCGCCGATAAAATTGCGCCCCACGGTCCGCCCGCAGCGGTTCCTGCGGCTATCTCGGCAACCGCCTTGCCGCCCTCCACGCCTGCCTGCACCGTCGCAGCTGCTGCATTGGCGCCGGCTTCAGCGCCTTTCACGGCGGCTTGCTTCGCCGTCTCTTTTCCTGCTTCCTTTGCGGCTTTGGCCATCTGCTTGGCAGCTTCGCCGTAATTATCGCTGCCGTCGCCTATCTGCCGTTTATCCGGCTCAGCCATTTTCTTTTACACCTCCCCGGTGAGTATCCGAAGCCGCGCGTGGCGGCTGGTTTCTTTATTCGCAGGCAGGCAAAACAGCCGGAGGGATATCATCCGCTCCGGCTGTTGCCCGCTGCATTTATTTCCTGCGCTTCGGCGCCTTTATGCCGCTGTCCGGACGCTTTTCGGGCTCCTTAAAGCGGCTGGGCGTGTTCTTGTATCGAACCGACTCCACGGACACCGTGCGGACGTTTTCACCGTCGTAGACGGGCTTTCCGTCCTCGAACACCGGCTTGCGTTCCACAGCGGGGTCTCCATGGATGGCGATCCACTGCTGCCCTCTGACGTCCTCATATACCTGATAATCCCCGCGCGGTGCGGCGAATCTGGCGGTGTCGTAAAAGGTCGTCCCGGATCCATCGGTATGGCGGACCTCGAAGTGCCCGTCCTCCCGATGCGTGCCGTCCACATGTGCCACCTGCTGCTCAAAGCCGGGCATGAAGTTGCGGAAGGCCGCCTGGTTATATGCGTCTGCGGCCTCTCCCTGTTCAAAGGCAGGCGCTTCCGCGTGCTGCTGCATAGCGTACCAGTCTACGCCGTTTGCCGCCTGCATGACAGTGTGCGGTGCGTCGGGCTCATTGTAATACGCGCTGTTGTACCACAAGCTGTTTCCGCTCTCGCTGCCGGCTTCCATGATGCCGTCGCCCGTGTTGCGAAGGACTGTACCTTCAGCAGCGCCGGGGAAGGCTGCCGCAACCTGTTCGGATTCGGCGGGGCTGCCGGTAAACCCGGGCGCATCGTAGAAGGCGTTTCGGCCCTCGCCGCTGGCCATCTGATACCAGGTGCTGCCGTCAGTGGCAGTTACAACGGAGTGCGGAGCGGCGGGTTTTTCAAACTGCGCCGTATTGAACATCTCCACACTGCTGACCTTGCCGTCTGTGCCGGTCGCCGTCGTGCTGATATGTCCGCCGCTGATCTGGGTTCCCTTGAGTGTATGGCCCGCAAGCTGAGGCATGTAGTTGCCAAGGCTGCGGTCGGCGATATCGCCGGCAATGGTGCCGGCTGCTTCTGCGGGACGCGCTGCTACGGAGGAGATGGATTCTCCCGTAAGCATCGCACCGTTTCTGGCAGCTACACCGCCAAAAACGCGCCCGACAAAGCCGACGCCGCCGCCCATGCCCATGCGCGTGCCGCCATCAACGACGGCATCACGGACATAGCTGTTACCCTTGAATCTGCTGGCAAAGCCGGATGCAAAGCCGCTGGCCGCGGCCCCAGTTCCGGTTGCAGTCGAACCGCCCCTGCCGAACACGCTGCCTGCGCTCTTCGCGCTGTGTCCCACGCCGCTGATCACCCTTGCAGCCATCAGCAGCTCCATGCCCATGCTGGAACCGGTCTGCGCCACATTAAGCCCCATGGCGGCCATATAGCTGTCGAATTTCTGCGCGGTCTTTAGGAATGCCAGGGCGCAGAACAGCCATAGAAAGATAGATCCCTGCCCTGTACTCAGCGCGCCGCCGTTTCCGATATACTGGCCTACCGAGGAGTTAAAGCCCCGGATAAACCACACGTTCATGACCAGCAAAAGAAGCTGCGAGCCCACCATCCTGCACCAGCTTTTAAAGACCTGATTGGTCGCCTTGGAGCCGCCCATGCAGAATGCCAGCGGGGAGGTATAGCACAGCACACCGACCACGATATACCGTTCGACCGCCTCCAGCAGCAGCTTGAAGTAATTCCATCCGAGCGCGATCAGCAGGATCAGAACCAGTATGGGCCCGACAACCGTCACGGTTGAAACGATTGTCAGCAGTCCGTTGCTCAGCACCTGCTCCACACCGGCAAAGGTGAATTCCTCCGCCGTCATGCTTACATCCATCAGTGCCGTATACGGCGCTCTGGCAATGTCGAGCGCCAGCATGAAAATTGGTTTTGCGTATCCGATCAGCAGCGCGAAAATCGCGCCACGCACAACTAATTGCCATGGGTTTTCGGCTTCTGTAATGGGTCCTCCGAACGCACGGAACAGCTGCCAGACCACAATGAGAAAAAGGACTGCCCAGGCTGTGTACTGCATGACGTCAAAGGCCTTGGTGATGAAGGGGAAATACTCCTCCATGGTCACCATGTCTGTTCCCAACGCATTGAGAAAGAGGCCGGAAACCGCGTCCATGATCTGCGAGGCAATACTGGAGATCCATGTCACGATCCCTTCAAAAATCCAGTCTAAGATAGTCGTTCACCTCCTGTCTGATCCCGAACTGTTGTACATCACCCAGTATACTGCCCGCCGGCGATCAACGGCTGCAGGTATGCTACGATAAAGCCGAGTGTGTTAAGAATAATCCAGGTCACAACGACTCGTTTGAGCCAGCTGGTAGCCTCGTCCACCGCACGCTGGTTCCGGCTGACCATCCGCACCAACAACGCAATGGCTGCCACGGTCACGGCGACAATGGTACTGATCCCGACCAGTTGTCCGTAGATATCCCGCATGATCGTGGAAAAGCGATCCCAGATTGTTTCAGCCATTACGGGCTGGACGGAGAGGATCGTTGCCGACGCGGCGCCCACTAACGACCAGTAGGTATTTCTGAGCCGATGCTTAACTGATACAAGTTGCTTTGACATGCTTTTACCTCCTGTTTTTCAATTCGGCACATAAAAAGGCACCGCTCTCGGAGGCTGAATTGCCTCGCAGAAACGGTGCCTTTATGGTGTGCTCCTACTATCGGACGCTAACAGTATAGCATGTTTGCATTTACATGTCATCGGCGCGAACCGTGCCATTTTCTCCGCCTTTTTCTGTGCCATCCACTATGCCAGAAGGGGATGGCGTTTGTTCTGTTGCGGAGATATCGGCGATTTTACAACCGGTAAGGCAGTCATCGTCGTGAATTATGAAGCTGCTACAGCAAGTGGATACCTCTTTCCAGATTTCTGAGTGCATCCATCACTGTGTAAAAAGAAGGAACATCACCATAGAGCATATCCTTCATGGCTTCGTAATCCGCAGCCAGCGCTGAAAAGCGATACTCCGGGGGAACCAGCTTCAAGGTGCCCGGGACAGCCTCCTGATACTTTGCCCAAGATCTCGGATAGAACTTCATTTTGAAGTCTACTACCGTTTTCAGCAGGTCTACCCGCGCAAAAGCGGCCTCTTTCACAGGCGTCATAGACATCCGATATAGGTCATAGTAATGCCGGGAATAACGCTGCGGCATTTCCGAACCTTCGGGTCTGTTAGCTTCATGGTGCAGGATCGTCGCCTTTTCCCAGAAGGTCCGCTCCGGCGCAACGGTCAGAATTGCCGTATCCTTTTGTGAAAAAACTTTTGGATAATAGGTTGCTGCATAGGGCTCGATCTGCGCAATTTTTGCAGGCGTCCAAGCAGCCAATGCGCCAATCTCCAAACGAATGACCTGCAAGGTGGCAGGGTTTGTGAACAGGTGCGGATAGGCAAAGATGACGGTCTGTTTGTCCTTTTCGTCTATGTAAATGTTCGCCTCACAGCCAAGCTCCCGAGAGAACTCTGCCTGAACGGTGGGGCAAAACTGTTCTGCGAGGAAAACTTCCGCCCGAGCATTGGCTTCTTTGTTGAATGCATCCTGCTTGGTGTTGGAGCGCTTTTCCCATGGCTCGTCTTTACCATATCCCAACACCCGCCAATCCAAAATCAGATCAATATCCTCGGAAAAGCGGCTGATCAGATTGAATGCTTTGGAAAGGCTGGTACCGCCTTTGAAGGTAATAGCATCTTTCCAGGGGCATCGGTGGAACAGATGGTCAAGCGTAAAGCATACTCAAAAATCTTTTTCTACGATGGCATCATTCAATCCCATTTTATCTGCTGTATTTCGGAACAGTTCGCCCCGGTCACTGTCCGGCAATCGTGCTACATTTCTCATTGTGTGTCGCCTCCACACATTTTCCGTATCGTATCGTAAACCCAATCCGTAGATTCCGTCGCCTCTTTCAGACAGGCTCGCTTTTCGTCCTCGGACAGCTTTTCAGAAAGAGTCTGTATGATCTCTGCTGTCACATTGGTCCTTCCCAAAGTTTTCAGCGCCTGGATCACCAAGCTCGTCATGTAAGACAGACCGGTGATTTCCTTGTTGGTCCTATGCTTAAATTCCAGCTTTGTGGAGTTCCACTCATAGGTCTTGTAGGGGCCGTCGCTGATATAGGACCAGACCGCCGTTACCTGTGTGGAGAGCCCCAAAAGGTTCAGGGCTGTATTCCCACACGGGACGATGGTCCAATGGTAACTTCGCGCCAATGCTTTTGCAACTGCGTCCGGGTCGGCCGCTACGTATTCATCAAGCAACTTGCTGTACTTCGGCTTTTCGTAAACACCCTTTAATATCCGGCGAAGCATACCGATTTGCGTTAATCTGTTCAGATTGCGCCTGGTTGTTTCCGAATCGGCAATATCCGCGAAATCCGAATTCACGAAGATTGTGCCGTCGTCCGCACCGTTGATTCGCTCCTGTATCTGCTTGGAATATCCAGTTTTCATCCTGTTTTCCTCCTTTACCATGTCCCGAATATTATATAATATTCGGGACAGAATTTCAACTGGATTTGCGATCCTTATCTACAGTATCTCCAAACAATCCGCACATAATCAAACAGCTGCCATGCCGATGCTCCTGCGCGGCATCATTTGTCCCGCTCCCGTAGAAGCAAAGTAATAATCGAGGCCTTTAACCTTACCAGTTTTCCAAAATAGAAAGAACCTCCAGCCAGGAATCCACCTCGCCGGCAGGGGCAGACCATAGGCGCAGGGCGATGATATTGATTGCCTGCGTGCGGAGCCGGTAATAGTGCCGGGCAGAGATGTCCAAACGATACAGAAGCTCTTCGTGCATCAGCTTGTCCGGCCCGAGAAAGGTCATGTAGATGATGTCGTACATCTTGTGCCCGTTGACCGGTTTGGATTTCAATATGCTGACCGCATCGTTGAGCCGGTCAATCAGCAGGCGGGAGCGGCGTACACTCTCCATCCGGCCTTCCAGCTTTCGATTGTTCATCCCAAGTTCCAGGTCGATCCGATCCAGCAGCGTATCCAGATCCTTCAGCGGGCGATCCAGCTCCTCTGCTACGCTGGACGGGAAGCATTCCAGCGTCCAGAGAATGGTTCGGTAGTGCTGCAGCAGGAGAAGCGTGTTATGATACATGCTTTTCTTTTTCTCCTTTTTGGCTTGGCGGACTCTGTCATCATCGATAGACGAATCTCCCAGAATGCCACGCTTTGTTAAGAGTTCAATAAATGCGGCGGACTGCTGCGACAGCTTGGTTTCCTGCTGTTCATAAAGCGCCTTTCCGGCACTGCTTTCGATTTTGCTCATGTTGATTCTCCTTTCCGGTTTTGTGAGTGCAAGAAAAAATCCGCGTAAGCACATGGCCCGCGGATGTGGTTCGCATCTATGCGGCGTAGTCTACTACTTACACCTCTGCAGTCATAGATACAGTTCTGACAATTCCAACACAGAGAAATATACGCGCGTATTATAGGGGACGAAAGTGCAACGCGATTTTTTGATACCTGCTCGGCATAATCAGTGGTTCTCATGATAATGATCCTGCGGCTATACCAAAGGATCATCTTGTTCAGGCGTGCATTGTCCGAGCCTCCAATATGCGCATTTCCGGCGCAAATACGCATTTTCTCAATAATGCGTTCAATTTCTGCGCAGGTGGGCAGGGAAGCCTCTGTATCCAGCGGATACAGTCTATTGAAAATGAGGCAGCCGTAGGAGCCCGGCAGACGGTGCAGAGCGAAGGCATCCCCATTCTTCTGAAAAAATCTCCACACCTTTGTCTTTTCCCAGCCCCAGCGCCGTCCCAAGGCTTCCAATGTCAAAGCGGCGCCAAGTCTCCCGAATTGAACGGCAGGCGCCAGATAAGAAAACGCATTGCCGGTCTCCTGCCAAACCGTGTGGCACCAGAGGTCCAGCCATGCATCTGATTCGCCGAATGTATAACGCTGATCCGCAAGGCGCTGTGTGATGTTGCGGGGAAGGCAGAGAAAGCCATAGCCGTCTGTTGCATAGACTGCTCCACTCATGCATTCGGCGCCGGAGCATTTTACGACCCAATCGATGACGGCATATTCCAGCTTCTTTGTTTTCTCGTCAAGCGTGTAACGGATATACCCGAACCGGCTGAGCGTATTCATGATTTCCAGAGCCTCCGTGCGGCTTTTGACGCCCAGAATGCTCTTTAAGCCGACCACGCCACCGGACCACATCCCGGGCATTACATCGTTTGTGTATCCGCAGTATTTTGCCCGACCCTTGCGAAATGCCGCCCGCGAGGCCAGCTTTGCCCAATAACCCATGATTCCCTTACCGACCGGCAAATGAGTCCTGGGCAGCTTAACCCATTGGTATCTGAACAGGCATTTCGGCATGACGGGTTCCTCCTTTCTGCGACTGGATATAAAAACAAGGCAGCCCCTTTAATCAAGAGACTGCCCTTGCAGTATGTGGTTACTATATTCTTACTTGAAGTCCGGGTAACGATTCCTTCTGCACCCCTACGAGATACCAGTCGTTTCCGTACTCTATGCGAGTGGGTACCCATTCGTCATTTATCAAGACCTCCATTGCAGTTCCGCAGTGCAGGCCGCCATAGATTTCCTTGTTCTCAAAACGGATATCCATACGTTCTGTTTGCCCCTCAAAGTATAATACTCCCTGTTGCATGGTGCTTCCTCCTTAAAGACGTTTCTGGTGGCTGTGTGTTTCCTGTTGACGTTTTGTGTTCCCACACGTTACAAGTTTACTTAGACGAAGTCTTCGTCCGAATGTTCCGGCTCCCCGCCAAAAAGCCGG
>OMNU01001494.1_pt1 | contig 10387 bp, 8 predicted proteins | sample 1673511 | NCBI WGS metagenome assembly OMNU01 (sample SAMEA103958113, study PRJEB25191) | human gut metagenome | reverse complement strand
GATATATAAAAAATGGGTAAACTCCAAATTAATTTTGCTTGATTTTGTAATAAATGGCTTTTATTGTATTTATGCGGTGGTTTTTAAGAGTTAACCGGTAAAGTTAAGAGGGTGTATCATAAACATTCAAATGCTTTATGATACACCCTCTTTCTCAGGATTCTGAATATTTTCTTGTTTATAACGCTTCGTCTTCAGGACGTGGCATCTGTGTCTGGGGTTTCTGGTTCTTGCCTGACTTCATGAATAGTTTCTTCTTCTTGAGCCATGCAGCCTTTCGTATTTCGTATTCTGCGCGATGACGCTCCAAAAAATTATCTGCCATGTTTCGTTTCCTTTTTTACTTTGCGTTATGAATGCTTATTCTTCTTTAAACTTACTGTAAATCACCTTGATTCGGATCGGACCAGATGCTACCTTCTTACCAGTCTTCTCGTCTTTGGTATAATCCTTGTCAGGATCATTCGTACCCACGATGAGTCGGGTAGAAGCGAGTGACATATCGTGATTAATCTTGGAGATGACGGTAGTATATCCCTGTGTGGTTGTGATGACGTTTACAGGAACCAGCACTACTTTATTCCAGTTAGGATGCTCATTCATCCAGTTGGCATTCTTCTTCTCGCCCTCAGCCTTGTTCTTATACATGGCAGAAACCAGGTTGGCGATATTCTGGAATGTATAGGCATTCTTGTAGGTGCCGGTTCTGCTGTAGCTTGCCGTATAAGAAGTACGATTGTCTGCCAACTTGCTCTTTTCGAAGAACGACTGCAAACTGTCTTTCTGTACCATCAGGATGGTGCTTGGTGTAGCAAAGTTATATGCGTTGTCTTCGTCTGCATTGTTGAGTCGTGGGAAGGAGATGGATGCTGTATTGAGCGTATCCTTCTCATGACCTCTCATGATGTCTTCGATAGGGAGGGTAACCTCGGTGAAGATACCTGCTGGTGACTTGAGGTAAGTACAGTTCGGCTGACTTGCCAACTGCTCCAGGTTTTTGGTATCATTCTCAATCTTGTTGAGCTGCAATACCTCTTCTGTACCATCAAAACGGTTGTATCCGATGCCTACAGCTGTACTGTCTGTAACGCCGTCCATTGCCTTGATGGTCTTGTGGCGGGTCCAGTAGAAGATAAGCTCTGTATTCCAGATTTTAGCCATGTTACCCGTACCGCCTACATTCTTGATGAAGAAGCCAGGGCAGACGTTGTGCAGGAACTTGTAATTGGTCTTGAAGTACTCAGGATGTTCTGCGTATGTTTGCATGATGTAAGAACCATAGTTTTTGTATCTCTTACCATCTTTCTTGTACTCCTTATTCAAGTAAATCTTGAAGTTCTTGACATCTGATGTATTGCTCAAGTTGTAATTACTGCTCCAATGCTGGTTGTTTTCGCTTACCCAGCCTTCCTTGAAGGCATCATAATCAGAGTAATACTCCTGATCTTCTGCCATCGGCTCTGTCATCTCATAAGCTGTCACCTTCATTGGGGCGATGGTATCACCATAGCTGGCATTGTATGAAATCAGGAGGTAGCATGAGTCTGCTTCGATAGAACCGTTGTTTGCCTGCTTGATGTAATCGAGTGTATCTACATCGAAAGTAGGCAATACGCTCAACTGGGTCATGTAGTCGCCCTTTACATAGTTGCCGGTTTCCGGGTCTTTCATCTTTCCGATGAGCCCCGTGTTGTTGCGGCTCAATACGGCACCTGCTACTATAGACTTTGTGGTAACATTGAACGCTGAGTCAGAAATGTTAATGTTGTCTATCTTATTAGTGATGCTACCACCGATTTCCTCGGTGGTATCATCACATGCAGCGAAAGTAAGCGCTGCTATTACTAATACTGTTAAGAGTCTAAAAATTTTCATTATCCTTGTATGTATGTGTCTCTGTTGTCGGAATTTTATTCTGCGTCAGGACAAACCTTGTTGATGAAGTCTGTGTATGGCTCCTGGATATCTTCTCCCGGATAAGCCAGTACAGGTTTGTTCTTCTCCTTCGCATAATCAAAGAGAATCTGGTTAGCTTCTTCTTCACCTTCTACCACACCGTCGCTATAGTCGATGGCGAGTTTGCCGAGCTCAATGAAGTCGAAGTCGTCCTGATAGCCGTCGAGCAGTTCAGGCTTGGCATCGCGGAAGGCAACGCAACGCTTGAAGTTGGTACCCAGTTCACCCTTGAGTTCGTTGGTATAGAGAGCGGTAATTACCTTTGATTCTGCAAATGAAGGCTCTTCGCTGTAGGCTGTCTTTACATAGAATGGCACTACTGCGCTAGCCCAACCCTGGCAGACGATTACGTCAGGCTGCCAGCGGAGCTTCTTGACGGTTTCCAATACACCACGTGCGAAGAAGATAGCTCTTTCGCCGTTGTCGGCATATTCCTTTCCGTTTTCATCGGTGCCCATCTGACGGCTCTTGAAATAGTCATCATTATCGATGAAATAAATCTGCTGTCGTGTTGTTGGTATAGATGCAACCTTGATGATCAGCGGATGGTCTGTATCATCGATGATAAGGTTCATACCAGACAGGCGAATGACCTCGTGCAATTGTCCGCGACGCTCGTTGATGGTGCCCCACTTAGGCATGAAGGTGCGGATCTCAAAACCTGCTTCCTGCATCTTCTGAGGCAGTTCGCGTCCCATGATTGACATGTGAGACTCGGCTACGTATGGGTCGATCTCCTGATTGATAAATAATACTTTTTTTGCCATAAAATTTAAATTTTATTCTTACGAATTACGTGCAAAGGTACAAAAAAAACTTCAAATAGGGGCATTTTTTCTCCGAAATTCATTATTTTCGGCAATAATTCGCATATTTTTAGGTTTTTTCTTTCTCATTTGAGAAAAAAGTTGTTATTTTGCACCCGAAAACAGATTATGACGATGAAAGTATTCAATAAGATTGTTGACCTCCAGAACGAACTCTTCATGTGTCGTAAGGAGGGAAAGGAAATCGGCCTTGTGCCAACTATGGGTGCGCTGCATGAGGGTCACGCCTCTCTTGTTAAGCGCAGTGTGAAGGAAAATGGCGTGACTGTGGTTTCTGTGTTCCTGAATCCTACACAGTTTAATGATCAGGGTGACTTGGATCGCTATCCTCGTACCCTCGATGCTGACTGCAAGCTCTTGGAGGCTTGTGGTGCTGACTATGTGTTTGCACCATCGGTGAAGGAGATGTATCCTACACCAGATACACGCCACTTTGAGTTTCCACCTGTTTCTATCGTGATGGAGGGTGCCAAGCGCCCGGGGCATTTCAATGGTGTATGTCAGGTAGTGAGCCGTCTTTTCTATATCGTTCGACCAACCCGTGCTTATTTCGGTGAGAAGGATTGGCAGCAGATTGCTGTCATCAAGCAGCTCGTGAAGTACATCAACAGCGATGTGCAGATTGTAGAGTGTCCTATTGTCCGTGATGAGGATGGGGTGGCTAAGAGCAGCCGTAATACTTTGCTGGCTCCTGATGAGCGTGCCATTGCGCCAAACATCTATAAGGCTCTGAAAGAGAGTGTGGAGTATGCCAAGACTCATACCGTACAGGAAACTCACGATAAGGTGGTTGCCGACATCAATGCTGTAGAGGGTCTGGAGGTAGAGTATTTCCAGATTGTGGATGGCGACAGCCTGCAGGATGTTTCTTCATGGGAGGATAGTGCATACGTGGTAGGTTGCATCACCGTTTATTGCGGTAAGACTCCTATCCGTCTCATCGACCATATCAAGTATAAAGGATAATTCCTCGATAGATATTCTTTATTAAGTTTAATCCGTAACAGATCAAGTAATAACAGAACAATGCAGATAGAAGTATTGAAGAGTAAGCTCCATTGTGTGACCGTAACTGAGGCTAACCTGAATTATATGGGTAGCATCACCATCGATGAGGACCTGATGGACGCTGCTAATCTGATAGCAGGCGAGAAGGTTCAGATTGTAGACAACAACAATGGTGAGCGCTTGGAGACCTATATTATCAAGGGTGAGCGTGGCAGCGGTTGTATCTGCCTGAATGGTGCTGCAGCCCGCAAGGTGCAGGTGGGCGATACCGTCATCATCATCGCTTATGCCCTGATGGACTTTGAGGAGGCTAAGACCTTCAAGCCAACCGTGGTTTTCCCAAAAGAAGGAAATAAGGTTTAAATATCGTATGATGATATAGAATTGTATAAAGAATGATTATCTCGTATGATAAAATAAAGAATATGCGTTCCTGTGGATAGATGAATCCGTAGGAACGCATATTTGTTTTGTGACGATAAACTTGCGTTTCGGTGTGGCGAAATAGCGGTAAGCCACATCGATGGTGATGCCCTGTTCACGGATGGATAATGTATGTGTACCCTATATATAATGGTGTAATTACTATTTTATGAAGGTGTAATTACGATGGGTTAAGGATAGATCTCGATATGGCTGCTGCCGGAGTTGCCATTCTTGATAATCCTTATCTGGGTGGTGATGCGCTCGCTCATCGTGTCGGTATGACTGATGACGCCCACCTTCTTGCCTTGCGAACTTTGCAGCATGGCGAGGGAGTCGATGACGGTGGCTAGGGTATCGGGGTCGAGGGTTCCAAAGCCTTCATCGATGAACAGGTTCTCGAAGGAGATGTTGCGGGAGGATAATGCCGACAGGCCCAAGGCTAGACCCAGACTCACGATGAAGGTTTCGCCACCTGATAGGGAGGTGGTGTCTCGGATATCGTCGGCACGGTCGTGATCGATGACTCGGATACCCAGCGAGTGCTTTACCTGCTGCAGTTCGTAACGGCTGTTGAACTTTCTGATTTCCTGATTGGCGTGCGCTATCAGGAAACTGAGCGTATAGCATTGGGCTATCTTGCGCAGCGTCTTGCCGTCTGCTCCGATGGCATCCGTAATGGCTGTCCAGTCGTCCTTTTCCTGTGTTACGAGATTCAGAGCCTCAGCCTTGTCACCCAACAGCTTCACGGCTTCCTGATGGTTCTGCATCCTGGCGTTGGCAGCAATCAGTTCGTTGCGCTGGCTTCTTTCCTGATACTCCTGCTGAATGGCTAAGAGAGCATCACGGGTTTGGGTAGGCTGATGTTCCAAGTGCTGCTGATGTGCCTTTTCTGCGCTCTGGTAAAGGGCGGTAGTCGAAGCCACGGCTTTCTCCTTTTCGTCCTTTTCTCGTCGGATAGCATTCCAGTCTTCGGCAGAGTGAAGCATCTCCCGGATGGTATTTCGGTCGATAAGGCTTGGTTCGATACTTCTTTCCTCGATGCCTTTCTCTTCGGAGTCTTTTCCTTCGATGCTCTTTTCTTCAAGCTGCTTGTTGTATTCCTCAATCCAAAAGTCGAGTTCCTTTTCCTTCGCTTGCAGATTCTCTTTCATCGTTTTGTTCTGAGACAGCATGGTTTGATGCGAACCTTTACTGTTGGCGAGTTCCGCCTTCAGTTTGTTGATGTTCTCGTTCTGAGTATCAGCTGCTTTCGTTGCCTCATCCTTTGCTGCTGTCAGTCTTTGTTCTGCCGCATCAGGTTCTTCTCCATTCAGAATCTGTTTGTATTTCTCCTGCCATTCCTCCATTTCCTTCTTGGTACTATTCCATGCCTGAAGGGCTTTCCCGTAAGCCTCCTCCTTACTCTTTTGTTGTGAGATGAGGTTGGTGGTAAGTGCTTTCTGCTCAGCCAGTTTTGTGACGCAGGTTGAAGTGTTTTCTTGAGCTTTGTTCAGTATAGTAGAAGCCTTGCTTTCATACGCAGCTTCATCCTTTACAGCCTTATCCTTGAGTTGGGTCAGCCGTTCTATCTCTTTCTGAATCTTGTTAAAGAGGCTCAGTTTGCTGCTCGCATCCTTCGCCTTGTTTTCATAGATAGGCAAGAGCGATTTCAGTTCTGCCTCAGCCTTCGGAATCTTTGGATACTGGGCGATGAGCGCCTTCCAATCCTCTTCGTAAGTTGCGATTTCACCCGACAGCTTTTCCTGTTGTTTCTGGAGCGTCTGTACTTCACCATCGTTCTGTTTTCTCTCGCCGGAAAGCTCCTTCTCCTCTTTCTGCTGCAGTTTTAGCAGATTCTCCTTGACTTTCAGAAGTTGAGAGAGTTCCGTGGTGGCTTCCTCAAACTGTCTGTTGTCGGTATGATAAGGATGGGTCGTGCTGCCGCAGAGCGGACAAGGTTTGCCTTCGGTCAGGTTGGCACGATGAATCTCCCATTTCTCGCTCACCATGAGGGTATAGGCATTTCTCAGCGTCAGGGTCTCTTGGGTCAGCGCCTCGATGGTCAACTTGCCCAGCGCTTCATCTATCTCTGCGTTTCTCTTGCCCAAGACCTGGATTCGCTCCTCATTCTTCTGCTTTTCTGTTGTGGCAGCATCGAGATGAGCCACAACCTTGATGGCTTGCTGGACATCCTGTAGTTTCCTGTCGGCTACAGTCTTGCTGTTCTGCAGTTCCTCTATGTTCTGTCCGACAGTTTTATTTCTTTCCGTCTCCCAAGCCTGTTCAGCGGCTTGCGTCGCTTCGTGCAGAACCTGTTTCTGTTTGGCAATCTCTTCCTGTGTCGCTTTGAGAGCAAGGTTCGCTTTCTCCGTTTCAGCTTCCCATTTTTGGATGTTTCGGGCGTTTTCCTCCACATCTCTTTGGGCAGTTAGATTCTCTTTCTGAGCCAACTCCAATGCCTCTTTCTTTTCTTTCAGATTCGGCATCGCCGCTTCCATTTTTGTTTTCAGCGCCCTTGCTTCAGCGATGACCGGCAGCGCCTTTTCCAGCTGTTCCTGTGCCTTGCTTACTGCTTCCTTCAGACTGGCGAGAGCTTTCTCGCTTTCGCTGATGGCAGACTCTTGACTTTTGATGTTTCCTTCCGCTTTCAGGATGTTTTCTTCCTGTTCGTGGATGCTTTGCGTCTGTCGCTCTACTTCCTGCAGCTGGTTGACGGCTGGCTGTACTTCATCGTGCAGCTGCAGATGGAGAATCTGGGCTTGCATCGCTTTAATGGCATCTGCTGCTTGTTTCATATCTGACTGGCAGATAGCGATTTGTTTGATTTGCTTATCGTTTTCCTCAAACCATTGCAGGTCTTTCGAGATGGCTTGCAACTGGCTGTCGAGTTCCTTCTCAGCCTTTTCCAGGCGGTCGATTTCCTCCTTCAGTTGGGTAAGTTCTTCATCGTTCAGCAGGTTCTGTTTTACGGCTTCCACCGATGCTGCCATCTGGTTGTAGGCATCCGTCGCCTGGTCTTTCGCCTTCTTGATTTCAGTAGCGATGTTCGTATAAGTTTCCTCACATCCGATGAGTTTTTCCAGGAGTTCGTACCGCTCGTTTTCCTTTGCCGTCAGGAAGTTGGCAAACGAGCCTTGGGCGATGAGCACGGTACGGAGAAACTGGTCATAGTCGAGTCCGATGATGTTCGGCAGCTCATTCCAGTCGGCAGCTTCCTCTGTTATCTCTTCTCCGTTTCTCGTGATTTTATAAAGCGCAGTCTTGGCGTTCTCGTAGCGCACTCTCTGGAATCTGACGTGCCATTCTGCGCGGTAGATGCTGCCGTTGTTGGCAAGGAAGGTGAGTTTGCTGTAGCCCTCTTTCTTGCCACGTGTCAGGATGTTTCTACTGTCGGTAGGAGCCAGACGGTTACTTTCGCTGGCATCGGCAGCTCCGAAAATCTCGATGCTCTGGTTCTTGTCTCCTTTCTTCCTGGGGTAGCGAGGGGCGCGGTTGTAGAGAGCCAGACAGATAGCATCGAGTAGGGTAGACTTGCCACTTCCCGTCGGCCCTACGATGCTGAAGATGGTACTCTCGCCTAAGGCACCTTCTTCAAAGTTGATGACCTCGCCTCCCTGTTTGTCAAGCGAAGCGAGGTTGAGTATTTCGAGTTGTAGGAATTTCATAATGATGATGTCGTTAATAAATCGGATAACATTTTCTCCTGTCTTTCGTTCATCGGAGCGTTGTGCCTGATGGCGAAGGCTTCCTTCAGCGTGTCGAGCGGAGGACGGTTGATGATGTCTTCGATGCTGGTGATGTGCTGGGAACCCTGGATGGTGGAGAGGTCCAGTTGCGGGATGATGCGCTGGATTTTGCAGAGCACGGCATCCTTTTCGTTGACGAGTTTCTCCAGTTCCTTGATGTCATCGCTGGATAGTTTCTCCTGTTTCACCTTCAGCATCACGTAGTCGAAATGGTCGCTCAGTTCGCCGTCTGTTCTCTCTGAGAGTTCAGAATTGATGAGCTTCTGCCATTTCTTGAAGGTCAGCTCATCCTCATCTTCGGGCAGGATGCGGAGGGCGTGCTGAGGCTTGTATTCCAGGAAATCTACTTTCCATTCCTTACTCTTGCCGGTTTCCTTTCCTTCCTCCTCTTCTCCGTGTTCTATGGTGATGAGGTCGATGCCGTGGGTGTAGTCTTTCTCGGCAAACGACATCGGGAGGATACTTCCCGTATATCTTGCCCAGTCGGTGTTCCAGATATGTTGCCGTTTGTGGATGTGTCCGCAAGTCATATAGTCGGGATGGTCGTTCCATCCTTCCAGGTCCACTTCCTCCTGTCCGCCGATGATGATTTTCTCGCTCGCATCCTTTTTGGCGATATCCGAACCCTTGGCGTACATGTGTGCCATCATGATGCATTTCCTGCCCGGGTATTTCTGTCGAGCCTCAGCCGTCAGTTCTCTCAGAAAGTCGTTGACACCCTGCGAGTAACTGGCGTTCTGCACCACATCGCTTCTTAGGAAAGGTACGGCGAGTATGATGACTTTTTCTCCTGCCTCGTTGGTTACGGGGATGATGAGGTCATCGAAGGAATAGATCCAATGTCCGCCGGTTTTAGCATCGTCCTCGCTTTCTCCCTGCTTCCAGATTTTCCTTACGTTTCCTCTTATTTCCACGTGGTATCGGGTGAGTAGCGGACGGGGAGCCTCCAGTCGGCTGGCGGAATCGTGGTTGCCGGCGGTAATGATGACTTGCATGTTCGGGTACAGTTGGGTAGCATCGGCAAGAAACTCGTAATAAACGGTCTGTGCCGCTGCCGATGGATTTCCGTTATCAAAGATGTCTCCTGCTATGAGGAGAGCATCGGGCTTTTGTCCAGCTATCTGCTCCAAGAGCCATTTCAGAAAATGCTTGTGTTCCGGCAGACGGTCGTTGCCGTGAAACAGGTTGCCCAGGTGCCAGTCGCTGGTTGCTAATATCTTCATACTCATAAGAATGTCTAATCTTAGTCTTTTTCTTTGTCATTGGCTTGCAATCCTTTGACCTTTGGTTTGCAATCCTTTGACCTTTGGTTTGCAATCCTTTAGTCTTTGGTTTGCAATCTGACTACAAAGTTAACACAATTATTTGGGATACGCAAAGAAATAAGCTCAAAAAACGAAGAATTATGGCCGGAAAAGTAAAGATATTCAGGAAAAGTCTTGTTTTATATCTGATAAAGTTGTATCTTTGCAAGGTAGAAATCTTCGTTCACCGACGTTGAACCGCCATTCACCGACGTTGAACCGCCGTTCATCGACGTTGAACGGACATTCAGCGTCGGTGAATGGAGATTTCTCCTAGGATTAAATACTTTTCTTCCTAGGTTTGTGGTCTTTTCTTCTTAGGTATGATCATAAATACTGTAGGATGCAAAGGCTGCTGCAATAAGGAGTGATAACAATCTTAATAAGAAAGGAAACTGATATGGCTAAGTACAAGTTGCAAGAGTTGAATGATATGCGTGATGAAGGCAAGCGCAGAGTTTATCCCAAGATGGTGACCAACCGGACACTATCCCGAAAAGAGTTCGTCAAGATGATGCAGAACTACCATCGCGGTATTTCGGAAAGTACCACGGAGGCTGTATTGACCGATGTGGTTGATATGCTGGCAGATATGCTCTCCATGGGGTACAACGTGAATCTGGAAGGTTTCGGCACCTTCTCCCTCTCCCTCGCTTTCGAGGATGAGAAGCCTAGGGAAATTCTGAATCCAGATGATAAGATGACGTACCGCAAGGTGGGAGTGAAAGACATCAACTTCAAGGCGTCTCCTGAGTTTATCAAGGAGGTGAAGCGTGAAACCGACCGTGACCTGGAGCGTGATATGGGTGGTGTAAAGGTTATCCGTAAGCAGCTGTATTCCAAGGAAGAGCGTATCGCCCGAGCCCTGGAGGTGATAGAGAAGAACGGAGTCCTCACCCTAGGCGATTATGCCTCCATCAACAACCTGAGCCGTACTTCCGCCTCTATGGAACTGAAGGAGCTGACCTGTGATAAATCTTCGCCGATAGATTCACTAGGCCGCGGCAGCCATAAGGTTTGGGTGAAGAGGAAAGAATAAAATACTAGAGTGTGTAAGCGGCTCCGCGTTTATACCTTGCATAATTCAAAAAAAGCAGTAACAGCTGATTAAATTAATGCTGTTGCTGCTTTTTCCATCGGT
>OMNU01001493.1_pt1 | contig 10388 bp, 9 predicted proteins | sample 1673511 | NCBI WGS metagenome assembly OMNU01 (sample SAMEA103958113, study PRJEB25191) | human gut metagenome | reverse complement strand
CTCTAAAAAATATCTCCATCAAGGCTGACTTTTCTTGGCCTCGTAAGCTTATCGTGACCAACGTATTGTTTTCGATGCTGGCCGGTCTTATGTGGTACTTACAGTTTTTCTTCTATGCATGGGGACACGCAAAAATCCCAGCCAAGTATGATTACATGAGTTGGATGCTACACATGAGCTTCTACGTGCTATGCGGCGGCATTGTTGGTCTACTACTCAAAGAATGGAAATGCAGCAGCAAAAAACCGGTTAGCGTGCTGTGCATAGGCTGCCTAATCATTATTCTCGCTGCCAATATTGTCGGCCTTGGCATGGCGTCATAAGGAGTTAATGATGACTCATCCATTAAATATTCTCCTTTTTGGGATCGGGTTAGACACCTACTGGCCACAGTTTCATGGCTTAAAAAGCCGCCTTGAAAGCTATCTTGGCGAAATTGAGCAACGTCTTGCACAGCAACATGACATCCATAACGGCGGACTTATCGACTCCGTTACCGCAACGGATCAACTACTTGAACAAATGCGCCACCGCCCCTTGGATGTGGTCGTGCTTTATATCAGCACCTATGCACTGAGCTCCACCGTATTGCCACTGGTTCAGGCACTGGGAAAACCCGTGCTCATTCTTGCGCTACAGCCAGACACCGGCCTTCCTTATCAGCGCATAAGAGAAATGGACGATCGTGGAGACCGTACAGGGGAATGGTTAGCGCACTGTCAGGCCTGTAGCGCCCCCGAGTTGGCTAACGTTTTTAACCGCGCCAATATTGGCTTTCAACTTTTAGTTGGCGCACTGCATAACGACGACGAAGTATGGTCGGAACTGGATGAGTGGCTAAACGCCCATCAGATACGCATGGCTCTGAGTAAAACTCAAATCGGCTTACTTGGGCATTATTATGACGGTATGTATGACGTCTACAGCAACCTAACCAATCTGTCTGCCCGTTTGGGCGTACGCTTCAAGCCCCTTGAAATGTGCGAACTCAATCAACTGCGACAAAATACGACGCCCGCGTTGTTAGATAGCAAACGCACAGAAATGAGCCAAGCCTTCACGATTGATCCCCTATGCTCGGAATCAGAACTGATGCGTGCTGCGCATACCGCCTGCGCGCTGGATGCGTTGGTTAAACAACATCATCTCGGCGCTTTGGCTTACTACTACGAAGGACAACATGGGAACGACTATGAAAACATCGTCACCTCCGTGATTGCAGGCAATACGCTGCTGACACAAAAAGAGATCCCTGTTGCCGGTGAGTATGAAGTTAAAAATGTCATCGCGATGAAGATATTTTCATTGCTAGGCGCAGGAGGATCTTTTTCTGAGCCTTATGGCATTGAACTCCAAGACGATGTGGTGCTTTGGGGGCACGACGGTCCCGCTCACCCGCTGATGGCTGAAGGCGATGTCAGACTGGTACCTTTGCCTGTCTATCATGGAAAACCGGGCTGTGGGGTATCCATTCAAATGACGGTTAAAAATGGGCCGATCACCTTTTTATCTGTCGTTGAAACGCGCGGTGGAGAAATCGTGCTGCAATACGCAGAGGGCGAGTCGGTAGAGGGCGAAACGTTGGATATCGGCAATACCAATAGCCGTTACCGCTTTAGCATGGGAGCACGAAACTTCACTCGAGCATGGTCTACAGCGGGGCCGGCACACCATTGCGCAATAGGCTTAGGTCACTGGGGATCACAGTTAGAGAAGTTAGCCAATGTATTAGGTGTGCGCACCCAACGTGTTATCTAATTTTCTTTAGATATCTTTGCGATACAAACGCACGGGCTGGTCTGGATAATCCAGCCCGTCGCCGATATATTGCCAGCCAAAACGTTCATAATAATTGGCAAAGGTCGCATAGAGATAAAGTTCTCTAAACCCTGTTCGGCGGCTAAATGCTTCCACATGATGTTGGAGTTGAGCACCTAATCCACAACCTCGCTGACTTTCATCAATATAGAGCGCGGCTAACCACGGATACAAATCTTGGCGGCTAATCAAATCGCAGCGCCACAACCCCACAGTTCCGACGGGTTTATCATCGAGCAAGGCCACAAATGTGACAGGCAAGCCTTCAGGCCGCAAACTACTGTTAACGATACTCGCGAAAAAATCGCGACTGTTTTCGCTGCCAAAAGCCTGAAACAGCCAGTCGGTTATTAGTTCACTATGCTCTGGGACTTCAAACAGCGGCAAGATACGGATCATAAATAAGGAGCATGGTTGGAAAATAAACAGGTCGAAATATTACGCGGCATTGAGATAAAGAGAAATAAAAAATAGCCAGAAGCACCCCTCTGGCTACTGTCACGGATTCGGTTCAAATTTTATGGCAACTCATTGCCAGCAGCACGATAGATTTCATACCACTCTTCACGGGTTAACGTGATGTCGCAAGCCTGACAAATCTGCTTCAGGCGCGAGGTGCTCATGGTGCCAGAAATCATTTGCATATTTGCAGGATGGCGCAGGATCCATGCCGTCGTAATTGTGGTATTAGAAACACCATAGCGCGCTGAAATTTCGTCAATTTTCTGGTTTAGCTCTGGAAACTTTGCATTTCCTAGGAAGACGCCTTCAAACATACCGTATTGGAACGGTGACCAAGCCTGAATAGTCACATCATTTAAACGACAGTAATTCAGCACCTCACCATCATGATCGATGCTTGAAGCGTTCTCCATATTGACGTTAATACCGCTGCGGATCATCCCGCTATTGGTAATACTCAGTTGCAGCTGGTTAGCTAAAATCTTTTGGCTCATAAATTTTTGCAACAGCGCCATCTGCATAGGACTTTGGTTAGACACGCCGAAACGACGGACTTTTCCAGTATCCAGCAGATGATCGAAAGCTTCCGCGACTTCTTCTGGCTCCATCAACGCGTCAGGACGATGCACCAGCAGCATATCCAGATAATCGGTATCAAGGCGCTCTAAAATACCGTCAACCGATTTGAGAATGTGCGCTTTCGAGAAATCGAATAGTCCTTTGCGGATACCACACTTAGACTGCAGAAAAACTTTCTCGCGGCGGTCGTCATTTAGCTTGGCGGCACGCGCAAAAATACGCTCACACTCACCGCCGCCGTAAATATCCGCATGGTCGAAGAAGTTAGCGCCTAAATCGAGTGCTGTTTGCACGAAGGTTTCTGCTTCAACCGCTTTCAGTTCGTCCATACGCATACATCCAACGACAATGGCTGGAACCTGAAGAGTAGAACCACCTAATTTAATTTGTTTCATCAAACTGTCCTATCTGGTTTACGGCTCGCGGTGCTTGCCCGTATGTTATTGAGAGTACATACCTACCCATGTTTATACCACCCGTTCAGGTTCCGTCACAAAGCGCTGGCGATACTCTCTCGGCGTTATCCCTGCATCACGGGTAAACACCACGGAAAAATAGTTGCTGTCTTCAAATCCACAGCGTGTGGCGATTTCACTAATGCGATACTCACTGCGTCGCAGCAGTCGCTTAGCCTGACATAAACGCAATTGGCGTAGATAATGGCTAATTGTCATGCCGGTTTGTTGGCGGAAAAGCTGTTTAAGTGAACGTTCGACCAACTGATGCTCAGCACAGAATGCCGCTAAATCGAAATGATTGTCTAACCCACCTTGCAAAGATGCCATCAGCAGATCAAGCTGTTCTCCCGCAGGGAGTAAATGTGCACTTTCCGCAGTATAACGGTAACGCTTGAGCACAATGGCGAGTTGCAGCAATAAAGCCTCGGTGAGTTGCATAGAGAGCGCATCGTTTTTACGACTTTCCTGCGTCAGCTGGGCAATAATGGGTCGTGCCTGCGCTAATCCTCCCGTGCTCAAACGCCAATGATTCTGGCGCGTCGTTTCATCAAAGGGCGGAAGCAGAAGATTCCACTGTGCATTCAGGCGCAAACGTTCTGGGCAGTAGATAATATTATCCAATACCAGTTCATTAACAGACTCATAGCTATGGCAATCGTCAGCGTTGATATAAAAAATATCTCCGCAGGTAATTCGATAAGGACGATCGTTAAGAATGTGTAGCCCGTTGCCGCGCCACACAATAACAATTTCACAGAATTGATGGGTATGTTCAGCAAATACCTGCTGCGGGTAGCGATCTGCCACAGCGACAGGCATCTGTTCGGATGGTAAATAATCCCGACTTTCGAGCAATAATAGCTTACCCATCTCCTGTCTCCACTCTTAAATAGCCGGACAGTATGACAAAATCTTCAGCAACGTACGTTGACGGCTTTCTCTATTCCACATATCTGTTCTTAATGGTTTATGCATAAAAAACTACAAAGTCAGATTGTAGAAAGCTATGACTGGCAGCGTAACGCCCGCGGTGATTGGTCAAACTCGCGTTTGAATAAGGTAGAGAAATGATTGCTGTCACCGAAACCGCACTGGTAAGCGATATCCGTTATGCTGTTATCACTGTGACAAAGCTGATGTCTAGCCTGTAAAAGCCGCAGTCGAGTGAGATAACGCTGTGGTGTCATGCCTGTATGATTTTTTAGCTGGCGATGTAACGTTCTCAGCGGTAAAGAAAAACGATCAGCTAATTCTGACCATTCCACTGACTCCGCATAGTGGTCTTGTAGCCAATCGAGCAACTGACGTAAACGCCCTTCTTGGTCATCACCAATTTGCGCTGAGCAGCCTTGCCAAAGCTGTACAATTAGCTGCATAAAAACGCTTTCATGTAAGGCGATATCTTCGGCTCGTTCGCTGTCTGGCGCCTGCTCTAACTTCGACATTAAGACTTTGACCTGCTGCAATACCTGCTGGCTGATTCTCCAATGCGAAGGGTAAACGCCGTTACGCTCGCTCGGCAAAAATTGTTCAACACCTGACAAAAATTTAAATGCATCCGGTGAACGAAACAGGACATTGGTTAAAAACAATCCATCCGTATGCTCAAACAAATGGCGGTCATGGTCACGGACAAAACATACACATCCGCTGTTAAGCGTGTAAGGATTACCATTAAATACATGTACGCCAGCGCCCTGTTCCACTATAACGATTTCATAGAAATCATGATGGTGCTCAGGAAACTCAGGCTGCGGTGCTCGCGGCTCTATCGCGACGGGCGCATAGCCGGAAGAGAAAAAATCAATGCTGTGCAAAACAGTCATGGTCTACCTCCTCATCGTCTCGGGTATCAGCACTGGTTACTTCTCCAGCACTTCTGTATTGCGATAGTAGAAGAAGGCGCCAATGCGAACCTTAAACTTTTGACGCCAAAACCACTTTAAGCGCGCATTTATTTAAGAAAACGTCGCCAATATTTAGAAATGCGGCGAACATCACAGGGCGATCTCTCTAAGATATGTGACCAACTTCACTTTCACCTTTGCTGTATTGCCAAAACCAGTATTTCATTGGCATTCATGAGAAGGTGTCCTCCAAAGCAAGTTTTTACACTGGCCGTCATTGATTAATAAGATTGTTAAACGACGGACGGTTCCACATGACCACACGCCATATTGTCGCAATTGATCTTGGTGCCTCAAGCGGGAGGGTCATGCTAGCCAGCTACCATCTCGGCACTCAGAAGTTGACTCTCAAAGAGATTCGCCGTTTTGCTAACCAGCTAGTCTCACGCGATGGTTTTGATACTTGGGATCTCGATAGCATTGAGCGTGAAATCCTCGCAGGGCTGACACAAATCGATGCTGAAAAAATCTTGCTAGACAGTATTGGTATCGACACTTGGGGTGTCGATTATGTGCTGCTTGATGCCAACGGTGAGCGTGTCGGACACCCCATAGCCTATCGCGACAGCCGAACCCATGGCGTCATGACTCAGGCACAGAAAACGCTGGGGCACGAATTTATCTATCAACGCACCGGTATCCAATTTTTACCCTTTAACACGATTTACCAACTGCGAGCGCTCAGCGAACAACAGCCTGAGGTATTGGATCGTGTCGAGCATTTGTTGCTGATCCCTGACTATCTGCACTATCGACTGACAGGAAAAATGAATTGGGAATACACCAATGCCAGCACCACTCAACTGCTCAATATCAATACCGGTGATTGGGATACCGATTTGCTGAACTATGCCGGTATTCCCGCTCGCTGGTTTCAGAAACCGACTCAGCCAGGCAACCGCGTCGGCTATTGGCAGAGCCCTAAAGGGCAAAACGTGCCGGTCGTCGCCGTTGCAACACATGACACCGCTAGCGCGGTAATGGCAACGCCAATGCAAGATTCTGACGCAGCCTATCTTAGCTCGGGCACATGGTCACTGATGGGGATCGAGAGTGTCACACCGTTCACTGATAACGCGGCGCTACAGGCTAATATCACCAACGAAGGGGGGACTGAAGGTCATTATCGAGTCCTCAAAAATATTATGGGTTTGTGGTTGCTACAACGCGCGACGCAGGAGTTGCACGTTCAATATCTACCTGACCTCATCGCTGAAGCCGCTTTACAGCCAGCACAATATTTTCTGATTAACCCCAATGATGAACGTTTCATTAATCCAGACAACATGTGTTTGGAAATCCAGAATGACTGCCGTGAACGTGGAGCGCCGGTTCCTGAAACCCCAGCCGAATTAGCACGCTGCATTTTCGACAGTTTAGCCAATCTCTATCAACAGGTGGCGAAAGAACTCGAAGAGCTACGCGGCAAGCCGCTCCGCCACCTGCATATCGTTGGTGGCGGCAGTCAGAATCGTTTTCTCAATCAGCTATGTGCTGACCTATGTAATCTAGACGTCACCGCGGGCCCCGTTGAGGCCTCCACGTTAGGCAATATCGGTTGCCAGCTCATTGCGCTAGGCGACGTGGCTAACGTGGCTGATTTCCGCCGCATCGTTGCGCATAACTTCCCTTTAGAACATTTCATCCCCAACCACCCGCATTCTTTATCCGCGCCACAGACTCACAGTGGTGCGCAAACCTCTGCCCAATTCAAAGGAACTTGTGTATGACCACTTTAATCGATCAGGCTTGGGAACTGGCAAAGCAGCGTTTCAGCGCCGTTGGCGTCGATGTTGAAAATGCATTGAAAACGATGGAGCAACTGCCTGTTTCCATGCACTGCTGGCAGGGCGACGATGTCGCCGGTTTTGAAAACCCAGAGGGCTCGCTAACCGGCGGTATTCAGGCTACTGGTAATTATCCGGGTAAAGCACGTAACGCCGCTGAACTTCGCTCTGATTTGGAAATGGCGCTCTCGCTTATTCCTGGTCCAAAACGCCTTAATCTGCATGCGATTTATTTAGAGTCTGACACGCCGGTTGCTCGAAATAAAATCGAGCCTCGCCATTTTGCTCATTGGGTTGAATGGGCGAAAAAACACCACTTAGGATTAGATTTTAACCCTTCCTGTTTTTCTCATCCGCTCAGCGCAGATGGGTTCACGTTATCCTCCGCCGATCCGGAAACGCGTCAGTTCTGGATTGAGCATTGCCAAGCCAGCCGTCGTATTTCTGCCTATTTTGGCGAGCAGCTAGGCACTCCGTCCGTCATGAATATTTGGATCCCTGACGGGATGAAAGATACACCGATTGACCGTCTGGCTCCGCGTCAACGTTTAGCTTCAGCGCTGGACGAAGTCATCTCAGAAAAACTCAATCCAGCTCATCATATCGATGCCGTTGAAAGCAAGCTGTTCGGCATCGGCGCTGAAAGCTATACCGTCGGCTCCAATGAGTTTTACCTCGGTTACGCCGCGAGTCGTCAGACAGCCCTGTGTCTGGATGCGGGACATTTCCATCCCACCGAAGTGATATCAGACAAAATCTCCAGCGCCATGCTGTATGTACCGCGCCTGCTGCTGCACGTCAGTCGCCCTGTTCGCTGGGATAGCGATCATGTGGTGTTGCTCGACGATGAAACACAGGCCATTGCCAATGAGATCGTGCGTCACGATCTGTTTGACCGTGTGCATATCGGTTTGGATTTCTTCGACGCTTCCATTAACCGCATCGCCGCGTGGGTTATCGGCACACGCAACATGAAAAAAGCCCTGCTACGCGCGCTATTAGAACCGACCGAACATCTACGCAAGCTGGAAGAAAGCGGCGACTACACAGCGCGACTCGCGTTGCTGGAAGAGCAAAAATCACTGCCATGGCAGGCCGTATGGGAAATGTATTGCCAGCGCAATGATGTTCCCGCCGACGCTCGTTGGTTGAATGCCGTTCGTGAATATGAAGAACAGGTTTTGTCTCAGCGTTAGTTATTGAAAATAAGGAATAAAACTATGCAATCCATCATCGACTCTTGGTTTGTTCAGGGGATGATTAAGGCCACCAGCGATATGTGGCTAAAAGGTTGGGACGAACGCAATGGCGGTAATGTCAGCCTGCGTCTTTTAGAAGAAGAAGTGGCGCCGTTTCGCGCTGACTTTAATGCTCAACCGCGCTGCGTTGAACTGACACAGCCAGCAACAGAATTGGCAAACAGCTGGTTTCTGGTCACCGGTTCAGGGAAGTTTTTCCGCAATGTGCAAATCGCACCGGAAGAAAATCTGGTGCTATTACAAGTCAGTGCAGATGGTATGGCTTACAACATTCATTGGGGACTGACTAAAGGCGGGTTACCGACATCAGAGCTCGCCGCACATTTCCAGTCACACATAGTGCGCATGCAAGTCACCGGCGGCGATAACCGCGTCATTATGCACTGTCATGCCACCAATTTAATTGCACTAAGTTACGTACATGACTTAGACAATGCCAAATTCACCCGCCTTTTATGGGAAGGCAGCACCGAGTGTTTGGTGGTGTTCCCTGATGGGATCGGCATCGTACCGTGGATGGTACCAGGCACCGATGGTATTGGCGCTCAGACCGCAGAGCAGATGCGCGAGCATGGATTAGTACTCTGGCCATTCCACGGCATTTTCGGCAGCGGCCCAACGCTCGACGATGCTTTTGGCCTAATTGATACCGCCGAAAAATCAGCGGAAATCATGGTGAAAGTACTGTCTATGGGCGGAAAAAGACAGACCATCTCCACCCAAGAACTCATCGCATTGGCGGCACGGTTTGGTGTTACGCCAATGGCCGCCGCACTCAAGGATTAAGCGCTAGAAAGACCGATCGCATGCGCTTCTCCTTAGGAAGCGCATTACAACGGTTTTTCATTTTCAGGAGCAATATCATGAGTTTCATGCTGGCATTACCGAAAATCAGCCTGCACGGCAACGGCGCTATCGTCGATATGGTGAAACTGCTTGGCGATAAAAAGTGGGGCAAAGCGCTGATTGTTACCGATGGTCAGTTAGTGGAAATGGGGTTGTTAGACAGCCTGTTTAGTGCGATGCAGCAGCAAAACCTGCCATACGCACTGTTTAAAGATGTGTTTCCAAATCCAACCGAAGAATTAGTTCAGACAGGTTTTCAAGCCTATCAGCAAAACCAGTGTGATTACCTGATCGCCTTCGGCGGCGGTAGCCCAATTGATACCACTAAAGCCATTAAAATTCTGACGGCCAATCCCGGCCCTTCCACTGCCTATTCGGGCGTGGGCAAAGTGAAAAACGCCGGTGTGCCGCTGGTCGCCATTAATACCACGGCGGGAACGGCCGCTGAGCTCACCAGCAATGCGGTGATCATTGATAGCCGACGTCAGGTGAAAGAGGTGATTATCGACAGCAATATTATTCCTGATATTGCCGTCGACGATCCGGCGGTGATGCTGAATATTCCCGCCTCGGTAACCGCCGCAACCGGCATGGACGCGCTGACCCACGCGATTGAAGCCTATGTTTCAGTGAGTGCTCATCCACTGACCGATCACTCCGCGCTAGAGTCTATTCGCATGATCGCCGAATGGTTGCCGCTGGCGGTGGACAATGGGCAGAACCTTCAGGCACGAGAAATGATGGCCTATGGGCAATATCTGGCTGGAATGGCTTTTAACAGCGCCGGATTGGGATTAGTTCATGCATTAGCTCATCAACCGGGGGCAACTCATAATCTGCCACACGGCGTATGTAACGCCATTTTGTTGCCGGTGGTTGAAGCCTTTAATCGCCCTAATGCGGCTTCCCGCTTCGCTCGAATCGCGCAGGCAATGGGCGTTAATACTCAGGGAATGGATGAAGATCAGGCCAGCCACAGCGCTATCGCGGCCATTCGTGAGCTCTCGGCACGCGTTGGTATTCCTTCTGGATTCCACGCGCTGGGTATCAAAGAAAGCGATATCGACGGCTGGCTGGATAAAGCGCTGGCCGATCCCTGTGCGCCGTGTAACCCGCGTAGCGCAGATCGTGAACAGGTTCGAGCGCTCTATCTAGAGGCAATGTAAGGAGAAAGTATGATCCGTAAAGCCTTTGTCATGCAGGTTAACCCCGACGCTCACGAAGAGTATCAGCGTCGGCATAATCCCATCTGGCCAGAACTGGAAGCAGTGC
>OMNU01001479.1_pt1 | contig 10457 bp, 6 predicted proteins | sample 1673511 | NCBI WGS metagenome assembly OMNU01 (sample SAMEA103958113, study PRJEB25191) | human gut metagenome | reverse complement strand
AACGTCCCCTTGGGCGCGAAGATCGCATACCCGAAATTGAACGTCAGGTACATGTTCTTCCAGTTGCGCAGGTCGTATTTGGTCAGGGCCAGGCTGACCGGGCCGATCGGCGTATGGTAGACCAGCGACGCCTCGGCGATATAGTGCCAGCGCTTATCTTCCACCGGGCCCGACACCCCGGGCACGAAACTGCGTTTCTCGCGGAACATGGCGTAGAAACCCGTGCGCAGGAAGAAGTTGTGCATCAGGTCGAAGGTGGGCATGATACCGCCCGCCGCGAACCGCCTGCCACGGAAGTCGGGCATGTAAATCATCTGCGCATGAGGCACCGGCTCATAGGCCGGCATCGACATCACCGTGGCCCCCTCGGTCGTGAACTCGGGGTGGTTCGTGATCACGCCGTCGACATTCAGCCCCAGCGAAAGCCAGCTGCAGCCCGGCATGTCGAAATACTTGTCCCACGTAAACCGTGCCCCGAACCACTGGCGGGGCGTCCGCGACAGGAACTTTTTCGCATCGAACGGCTCGTATTTATCGCGTCCCGTGACGAAGATGCCCGACAGTTTCAGGTCGGAACCCCGGCGGGGATAGAGGAACTTGTCGAGCGTATTGCGTGCCAGCTCGGCCTTGATCCCGAAGAACGAATAGCGCGAATGGTCGGTATCGTCGGCGAAAAGCTCGTCGGAATCGTACCGGTAATTGACATGCCCGCCGTTGGCGCGGATCAGGAAGACGCCGCGGTGGGCGAGGGGCATCCCGGCAGCCACCGAGAAGAAACTTTCGCTGTTCTTGACCTGCCGCGTGTTGTCGATTTTGGTGACGTTGCCGAACGACCCGTGGCGGAAATTCCGCACGGCGAAATTATAGGAGTAGTCCAGGAAGATCGGCTTCCACGCATAGAAATCCGTGCGCCCGCCGATCGTACCCCACGTATAGATCGGCCCGAGGTAGAGGTCGGCGCCCAACTGCTGCCCCACGCGTCCGATCGTCTGGTAATTGACGCCGATGTAGGCCTGGTTGAAGGCCGTCGAGGAGACATTGCCGCCGATCGTGATCTTGAAATTGGGTTTGGTATGGAACTTCGCCCGGAACGAATAGCGTTCCTTCACGGTGTCGTATGCCACATGTGGGAAATCCATCGTGAAATCGCCGTCCGCAAGCACCGCATAGAGGTTGTCGCGCAGTTCGGAAAAGCCCATCGGGCGCTGGCGCCCGGGGGTACGGCGGTCTACCTTCACGAAGTCGCGGATATAGGCCTCGGGAGCCGGGGAGAGCCCTTCGAGTTTATAGTCGTTGAAGACCAGCGGCGGGCATTTGGCGCGGAACTCTTCGCGCCGCTCGGCATAGCGCTGGGGCGACCAGCGTTCGGAAACCCGCTCCAGGATCTGCGGCATGACGGCCATCGCATCCGCATACCCGGAGTCCATCACGGCCACCGCACTGTCGAAGTCGAGCATGTTGACATCCACCGCACGGCGTACCGTGACACTGCGTCCCTTGGGCAGGTCATAGTCCGTATCGTGCATCGCCAGCATGAAAGCCTGGTCGAGGATGTTGATGTCCTCGCCCGGCGGGGTATTGCCCGCCGTGCAGATGCTGCCCACGATCAGGTCGGGACGGAACCCCACGTCGAGCGGCCGCCACGGGAAGTTGTCGTAAATACCGCCGTCGTACAGCAGCATCGAATCGACTTTCATCGGTTTGAACACCAGCGGGATGGACATCGACGAGCGCACGGCTTCGCACAGGTCGCCGTTGCGCATCACCACCGGTTCGCGGGCGTTCATATCGCTCGACACGCAGAGGAAAGGCACCATCAGACGGTCGAAGTCGCCGCCTGCGGCCGCCGAGGCCGGCGCGAACAGCTCCGTAAGCGCCATCTCGATCGGCGTCGAAGAAATCAGGTTCGTCACGCGGAAGCGTTTGCCCGAGCTTCCCAGGTTCAGGCGCACGCTGATAAACGACGGGTTATGGCCGATCTGCCGGTAGTAAGGGGTATAGCGGGGGTCGATACGCCCCGACACCCACTCCTTGACCACGCCCGAAGCGACGATCTCACGCATCTGGGCAGGGGAGTAGCCCGCGGCATACATGGCCGCGATGATCGAGCCCATCGAGGTGCCCGCCACGTAATCGATCGGCACGCCGTTCTCCTCGAGGGCTTCGAGCACGCCTATATGGTAGAGTCCCTTTGCGCCGCCGCCGCTCATCACGACGCCCACCGAGCGGGGACGTGCAGTCCCGTCGTCGGGGTTCTGCGCCCCGGCAGCCGTCGCAGCGAGCAACAGCACCGAGATAAATGAGAGGGTTTTACGCAACATATCTCAATTTTTTTATAACTTTGCACGTTATATATACCGTAATAAGACGGGTAAAAATACGGAAAAAAGCGTAAACAATCAAAATATGACCGACAAAATCAATGAACTTCTCCGACGTGTCGAAGAGTTCAAACCGAAGGCAGCGGCCGAGATCGAGGAGTTCCGCATCAAAGTGCTCGGCAAGAAGGGCGAACTGAACGCCCTGATGGAAGAGTTCAAGACGGTGGCCCCGGAGCTCAAGCGCGAAATGGGGCAGCAGCTCAACAAGCTCAAGGCCACCGCCCTCGACCGCATAAACGCCCTGCGCGAGCAACTGCAGGACGCGATCTCCGCCGACGGCGCCGCGACCGAAGACATGACCCGCCCCGGTTCGGCCGAGCAGTTGGGGTCGCGCCACCCGATCTCGATCGTCAAGAACCAGATCGTCGAGGTATTCTCGCGGCTGGGCTACACCGTCGCCGACGGCCCCGAAATCGAGGATGACTGGCATGTCTTCTCGGCGCTCAATTTCCCGCCCGAACATCCGGCACGCGACATGCAGGACACGTTCTTCATCGAAAAGGATCCCGACATCCTGCTGCGCACGCATACCTCGTCGATCCAGGTACGCACCATGGAGCACCAGAAACCGCCCATCCGTGTCATCTGCCCCGGCCGCGTGTTCCGCAACGAGGCCATTTCGTACCGCGCGCACTGCATCTTCCACCAGATCGAGGGCCTCTACATCGACGAAGGGGTGTCGTTCGCCGACATGAAACAGTCGCTGCTCTACTTCGCCAAGGAGGTCTTCGGCGAGCAGGCCGTCATCCGCATGCGCCCGTCATATTTCCCCTTCACCGAACCTTCGGCCGAGGTCGACGTATCGTGCAACCTCTGCGGGGGCAAGGGCTGCCCGGTGTGCAAGGGTACCGGCTGGCTCGAAATCATGGGCTGCGGCATGGTTGACCCCAACGTACTGCGGGCAAACGGCATAGACCCCGAAAAATACTCGGGCTTCGCCTTCGGCATGGGTATTGAACGCATCGCAATGCTCAAATACGGCGTGAAAGACCTGCGCCTCTATTTCGAGAACGACGTGCGTTTCCTCCACCAGTTCGACACGGCACTCTAAAACCACCGGGCCCATGAAACGTCTGACAGCGATCACGGTACTCTGCGTGCTCTTCCTTTCGGCATTCGCCGCCGGGAAAGGCCCCGCCGGCGTGCCCGGCTATCCCGATTCGCTGCGCAGCGTATGGCTGTATACGGAAGGCATCAAACAGAATGCCATTGCCCGTGACACCGTCCGGGCGCGGGAATTCTTCGTCGAGGCCATCCGCAACGACTCGACCTTCGCACCGGCCTATTACGAAATGGCCGCAAACGGCATGTATTCCACGCCCGACGAGGCGGTGGATCTGGCACGCACGGCCTTCCGGCTCGACACCGCCAACAAGTGGTACCACCAGTTCCTCGGGCAGGCACTCATCTATGCCCGCCGTTACGACGAGGCGCTGGCCGTCTACCGCCGCCTGCGCAGCGACGAGCCGCAGAACCCCGACAACTACCGGATTCTGGCCGCCCTCTACGAGCAGGCGCAGCAGCCCTTCTCGGCCATCGCCACGCTCGACTCGGCCGAGGTGCGCTTCGGGCGCATCCCGGTACTGAGCACCATGAAGCGGCAGCTGCTGGTCTCTACGCGCCAGATGGACAAGGCCGTCGAAGAGGCCGAGGCCATGGTCGAAGCGGTGCCTTACGAGGCCGAACACCACGTCGTGCTGGCCGACCTCTACGGCATTCTGGGCAAGGACTCGCTGGCAAAGGCCGAATACGACCGGGCATTGCAGATCGACTCGACCGACGTGGGGACGCTCATGTCGCTGGCCGATTTCTACAACGGCCGCCACGATTACCGGGCGGTGCTGGACGTTACGCAGCGGCTTTTCGAGTCGGACAAGATGCCGCTCGACACGAAGATCAAGCGTTTCGGGATCTTCACCTCCGACATGCGTTTCTACCGCGAATATTACCCCCAGCTCAATACGCTGGCCTCGACGCTTGCCGTCCGCTACCCGCAGGACAGGCGCGTCGTGGAACTTTATGCCAAACACCTGATCGCCTCGGGCGAGCTGGAACAGGCGCTCGCGCTTTACAAGCTCCACCTCGACGACCAGCCGCCCGTCGAGGAGTATTTCCGTTCGGTGATCGACATCGAGAGCTATCTTCAGCATCCCGATTCGGTGAACCGCTATATCGGGCGCGCCCTGGAGCTCTTTCCCGGGCAGGTCGATTTCCACCTCTCGAAAGGGCATACGCTGAATTATTCCAAACAATACCCCCAGGCGATCAAAGCCTACAAACAATCGCTGGGCTATGCCCGGACAGATTCGCTGCGCAGCGTGATCTGGGGATTTATCGGCGACACCTGGCACCAGAAAGCCACCGCCGGCGAACAGGACATCGACGACGATTTCGCCCGGGCTGTCCGAAAAGGTTCGTTCCGGGCGGATATGAAGCAGTGCTACAAAGCCTACGACCACAGCCTGCGCTACGATCCGGATAACGCCATGGTACTCAACAACTACGCCTATTTCCTCTCGCTCGAAGGGCGTGAACTCGAAAAGGCGCTCACGATGTCGAGCCGCGCCATCGCCCTCACGGACAACAACCCCACCTACCTGGACACCCATGCCTGGGTGCTCTTCAAGCTGGGACGCACGGCTGAGGCCAAGAAGGTGATGCAGCAGGCCATCGCCCTCGACGGGCAGGAGAGTGCGGCGCTGCTGGTTCATTACGGGGATATCCTGCATGCCATGGGCGAACAGTTCATGGCCGAAATATACTGGCGCAAGGGACTCGAAAAGGGCTACGACGCCGACCAGATCACCCGCCGCATGGAACAGGGCAAAGCCGAAAAAGAGTGACCGTGATGAAGCCCGCCCGCATACTGACCCTCCTTTTCCTGTTCGCCGCCTTTGGCGCTGCGGCGCAGGGAGGCCGCGATGCCATCGAAGAGCAGAAACGGGTCATCGCCGCCCTGGAAAAGAGGATTGCCGACGAGGAACGCGCGATCTCGAAGATACAGGAAGGCCGCGCCGCCACCGAGGAACGGGTTCGCCGCCTGGCACGCCAGCTCGACTCCCGCAACCAACTGCTCGAGGAGACCGAGAAGCAGGCGCGCCTGCTGCGCAAGGAGATCTCCCGTACGGACAGCGTCGCCGGCAACCTCAGCTCGGCCCTGGAGCGCAACCGCACGCAGTATGCCGAAATGGTACGCGAGGCCTACCGCAACTATAAGCACAACAATTACCTGACCTACATTTTTTCGTCGCGCGACTTCACCGACGTCGCGAAAAAGATCACCAACCTGCGCGAAGTGGCTTCGATGCGCGAACGCAAGCTGCACGACATCGCCGCGCTTTCGGAACAGGTCGCCCGCGAGAAGGAGCTGCTCGACCGCCGCAAACGCTCGCTCGACTCGGTGACGCAAAACCTTACCGCCCAGAAACAGAAGCTCCAGCGCGATTCGCGCAACGCCCGGGCCAATATCCGCCAGATGTCGCAAAAGGAGAAACAGGCCCTGCAACGCAAACTGTCGCAGGAACAGCAGCTCGACGTGGCCATCAGCGAGCTGCGCAAACTCACCAAAGGCAATACCGAGGGTGCGTCGTTCTCGACCAAGACCACGGGGCTGAGGCTTCCCGTCACGGCCGGTTCGGTAAAACGCTACAAGGAAAACATGGCCGAGATCGCCGGCCCCAAGGGTGCGCACGTCATTTCGATCTACGACGGAAAGGTCGTCGAAATCAAGCGCAACCGTATCACGAACAAATACGACGTTTTCGTGGCTCACGGCGAATATATAACCTCCTATGCCAACATGGGGTCGATATGCGTTGAAAAGGGCCAGAAAGTGGCAAGAAACGAACAGTTGGGCACCATCGGCTCGTCGGTCAACATCATGACGATGGAAACCGAGTACAAACTGGTATTCGGCATCTACCCGCCGAACCCCGGCATGAAGCTCCGCGCCGAAAACTGCTTCAAACGGTAAACCCCGACGATAAACACGGAACCGGGAACCTTTCCGAACGGTAACCCCGGCGACATACCGAAAACCGTTTCGGGCTACAGTCCCAGACGCCCACACTCGGGCGGGGACTGTTTCAGACGGCGCCCCCAACCCCGAACTGTTTCTGGCGGAGTTCCCGCTAAATACCGTTTCGGACGAAGGATAATTCCCATCAAAAACTTCAGGCATCGGCGGGCAGAAATTCCTCACTAAACAGGCCAGCTCTCCCGTCGACCTTTTCCGGCTTGAAAAGACCTTGTATGCTGCCCAGCACCAAGCCTGGACAGGGCACAATAAGCGGGATCAGGCTTCTACCTGATCCCGCTTACCAATTATTCCTGAAAGTCGTCAGACCTCCGGCGAATCGAGGATAATCACCGGGTCGCCTATGTTGGCGGGGATTTCGACCCAAAACCAGTTCAGGTCGCCCGGTTTGTCGGCCGCATCCACGCCCACGACATAGTAGAAGAGCTTGTCGCCGGCCTTGAATCCGGCACCGTTGTTATTGAACTTGTGCTCGGCCGTGTCCATATAAACGCCCGGCACGTTCTCCTCGTAATCCAGCAGGATATACCCGATCAGCGTCTTTTCGTCATCATACCCTTCGCCGATAACATTCACCGTCTCGGTACTCGAATAAAAATGCGCACACTTGACATTGGCTTTGTTGGTGACACGCAACGTCCCCTTTCCGCCGACCGTCTCGTAAGAGAATTCGACATCGACCCACGGCGACGTCACGACGACCGGTTCGTCGGCTGTCGTCGTTGAAGCCTTCGCCGGATCCGAATCGGTATATCCCGGGTCGTTCCCGGCCAGCGCGACGACTTCGAGCGTATATTTCGTAGCGGGCTTGAGCCCCGAAAAAGAGACCTCCACGGCATCATACGAAGCTACTTCAGCCACGACGACCTCCTGTCCCCCTTCGGTCGCCAGCAGTTTATAGCCGAATGCCGCAGCATGTTCCACGGCTGTCCATGAAGCCGCGAACGACGTGGGTTTGACATCCTTGAAGACAATCTCGGGCGAAGCGAGTTTCACCGGCTGCGGATCGGGTTCGGGCCTTTTGTCGTCATCACACCCCGAAAACAACGCCACGGCAAAGAAAGCCGCAAGTGCGGTAAGCATTTTGAAGATTTTCATTTTTTGAGATTTTTGGTTAATACTTCGTGACAAGGCAAATATAACGGTTTTTTCCTTTCGTTATACCATGCGGATATTTCATAACAAGCAGTCAATCAGAATAAATATTAAGAAAAAATCCGTCCGCAACTCCCTGTGTATATCCCGATCGCAAATAAAAGTTACAATCTGTAACTAAAATCCCGATTTGCCCGAAAAAATATATTTTTTCATTTTTACAGCACTTCCCGGCGGAGGAGGCCGATGCGGCTTCGGAACGCCCCCGGGCAGCTGCAACGAGAAAAAGCCCTCCGGGGCGTTTTCATCTGCATTATTTTTGTACTTTTGCAAAGATTTACAGACTTATTACGGCCTCGGGCTGTCCTTAAACATGGCAATACGATACTATAACGACGATTGTACCTTCCGGCTGCCTCAGAAACGCCTGACGGCGGCATGGCTTCGCGCAGTGGCCGAAGCGGAAGGGTATACGCCGGGCGATGTGAGCTACATCTTCTGCTCGGCGCAACGGCTTCTGGAGATGAACCGCCAGTGGCTCGGGCACGACTATTTCACCGACGTCATTACGTTCGATTACAGCGACCGCAAAGGCGCCCGCATAATCTCGGGCGACATCTTCATCGACGTCGAGACCGTCGCCGACAATGCCCGGCAATACGGCTGCACGACGCTCCAGGAAATGCGCAGAGTCATCGTACACGGCGTGCTGCACCTCTGCGGGCAGGGTGACAAGACGCCCCGCACCAATGCGCAGATGCACCGCAAGGAGGATAAATACCTCAAATTCTGGGAGACGGCACAATGACACTCGAATACGATATAATCGTCATCGGCGGCGGACATGCCGGCTGCGAAGCGGCCTCGGCCGCCGCACGCCTGGGGTCGCGCACGCTGCTGCTCACCATGGACATGGCCAAGATGGCTTCCATGTCGTGCAACCCGGCCGTCGGGGGAGTAGCCAAAGGACAGATAGTCAGAGAAATAGATGCTTTGGGAGGACAGATGGGACGCATTACCGACCTCACCGCGATCCAGTTTCGGATGCTCAACCGTTCGAAGGGCGCAGCCATGTGGAGCCCCCGTGTGCAATGCGACAAAACCCGTTTCTCGGAGGAGTGGCGCCATACGCTCGAAAACACGCTCAACCTCTATATCTGGCAGGACGCCGCCACCGAACTGCTGTTCGACACCTCGGCAACCAAACCGCGCGTGACTGGCGTGCGGACGCGTATGGGCATCGAATTCGCCTGCAAGGCCGTCATACTTACCGCCGGTACGTTCCTCGACGGGCTGATGCACTGCGGCACATCGCACGCCGAGGGCGGCAGGGCAGGGGACGCCGCTTCGCACGGGATCACGGAGTCCCTGCTCGCAATCGGATTCGAAACCGGGCGTATGAAAACCGGTACGCCCGCACGCCTCGATGCCCGCACGATCGACTTCGAAATACTCGAACCGCAATACGGGGACGAAAAACCATCCAAATTTTCATTTTCCCCTGATACACAACCTGTTAAAGACCAACTCCCTTGTTTTCTGGTCTACACGTCGGCCGAGGTGCACGACATCCTGCGCACAGGGTTCGACCGCTCGCCGCTGTTCAACGGGACGATAACGGGAATCGGGCCGCGCTACTGCCCGAGCATCGAAGACAAACTGCGTACATTCGCCGACAAAGACCAGCACCAGCTCTTCCTCGAACCCGAAGGACGCAGCACCAACGAATACTACCTCAACGGTTTTTCTTCGTCGCTGCCCTGGGAAATACAGTTGGAAGCACTGCATAAAATCCGGGGATTCGAAGACCTCCACATCTATCGCCCGGGCTATGCCATCGAATACGACTATTTTCCACCCACACAATTGCACCATTCGCTCGAAACAAAACTCGTTTCCGCCCTTTATTTCGCCGGGCAGGTCAACGGGACGACCGGATACGAAGAGGCCGCAGCCCAGGGGTTGATGGCCGGGATCAATGCACACCGGATGCTGAAAGGGGAGGAGGCCGTCGTATTGCAGCGCGACGAAGCCTATATCGGAGTGCTGATAGACGACCTTGTGACCAAAGGGGTGGACGAGCCCTACCGCATGTTCACCTCGCGTGCAGAATACCGCATTCTGCTCCGGCAGGACAATGCGGACATTCGGCTTACTCCTATCGGATATAAAATCGGGCTTATTACCCAAAAAAGATACGACTATTTCGTCAAAAAAAATACGCTCGTAGAATCGCTTATTTCTTTCGCTCGCCAACAGAGCATCAAAGCAGCCGAAATTAACGACTATTTAAAAGCAATAAATTCCGAACCTTTATCACAGGGAAGGAAGCTTTACGACATACTAATGCGGAATAATGTTTCGTTCGATTCGTTGCAAGCCGTCCTGCCGAAGCTCCGAAAATTCATCGAAACGAACCGGATGGAGGAAGAGGTGATCGAAGAGGCAGAAATTCAAATCAAATATAAAGGATATATTGAACGCGAAAAATTCATTGCAGAAAAACTACATCGGCTCGAAAACATACGGATTCCTGCGGATTTCGACTTTCACTCGATGAATTCCCTGACTATCGAGGCCCGGCAAAAACTGTCCCGAATCCGTCCTGAAAACATCGGGCAAGCCTCGCGCATACCCGGAGTTTCACCCGCAGATGTAAATGTTCTTTTGGTAAAATTCGGAAGATAGGGTAATGTTCCACATGGAACATATCAACCCACAACCTCCCGGAATAATTAAACCACGAGATTCTGTAAAGATTAACACTTCTACATTCTTCCCGAACAACCACCAAAGAAGACATGTTCCACGTGGAACATATATACAAAACCCTTAAACACAAACAAAACAAAAAGAGGCCGCTATACAGCGGCCTCTTAACAATATATTCGTATTCTACAAAACAATCGTACACCAATTGTATTTATCCTCAGCTCGTCCGTACT
>OMNU01001475.1_pt1 | contig 10479 bp, 10 predicted proteins | sample 1673511 | NCBI WGS metagenome assembly OMNU01 (sample SAMEA103958113, study PRJEB25191) | human gut metagenome | reverse complement strand
ATTTCATCAAGAGAGACGACATCAAGAAAAACGCTCTGCCTGGCCGAGTCGTACAGAACGCCGTAGGGCACAACTCCGCTGTGCTCAGCGAAAAGATGACGGTCAGCTTTTGCCATTACTCCGCCGAAAGCGGTCCCATGGAACCCCACAACCACGCCGAGGAATCGGTGGTGGTGCTGTCCTGCAAGGATGCCTATGTGAAGTGGGGCAGCGGCAAGGACTCTCTGGAGCACACGGTGGAGCTGCACGAGGGCGACCTGATGCACTTCCCTCCCCTGGAGTGGCACGTGTTCGGCTACAAAGAGGGCGGCTATCTGGACGCCCTGTGCATCTACGGCCAGGTGACGAACATCCGCCCTGAGGAAATTCAGGCAGAGACCGTCTGAGGAGGAAGCGCCATGAGAGCCGTACAACACCAACCTATCTCCCTGCTGGACAGCTGGCCCGCACCGGATACCGATGCCGTGCACCATGCACTGCGGGAGGAGCTGCGCCGCTTTGACCGAAAGGTCGTCGTTCTGGATGACGACCCCACCGGCGTGCAAACCGTCCATGACGTCAGTGTATATACCGATTGGACGGAGGAGACCTTCCGCGCCGGCCTGGAGAGCAACGATCGGCTGTTCTTTGTACTGACCAACTCCCGCAGCTTCTCCGCGGGGGAGACGACCCGCGTCCATCGTGAGATCGCCGAGCACCTGGCTGCCGCGTCTCAAAAAACGGGAGTGCCCTTTGTCCTCATCAGCCGCAGCGATTCCACGCTTCGCGGGCACTTCCCTCTGGAAACGGAAACTCTTCGTACAGAGCTGGAAGCGCTGCTGCCGGAGCGCTATGACGGCGAGATACTCCTGCCGTTTTTCCTGGAGGGCGGCAGATATACCATCGACAACGTACACTATGTCCGTGAAGGTGACACGCTGGTGCCTGCCGGCGAGACGGAATTTGCCCGGGACACCACTTTCGCCTATCGCGCCTCCGACCTGACGGAATGGTGCCAGGAAAAAACCGACGGCGCCTACCCTGCGGAGCAAGTGGTGTCCATCTCGCTTGACGAGCTGCGCCGCCGCGACTATGACGCCGTCTGCGAAAAGCTGATGGGCGTTTCCGGCTTCAACAAAGTGGTGGTCAACGCCGTATGCTATGACGATGTAGCGGTGTTCGTTACCGCCTATCTGCGCGCGGCAGCCCGGGGTAAGGTATTTATGTTCCGTGGCTCGGCAGCCGTGGTCAAAGTTCTGGGCGCAGTGAGCGATCAGCCTCTGCTGCAGCGGGAGGATCTTATGTGCGCCGATCAGCGGAACGGCGGCATCATTATCGTCGGCTCCCATGTCCGCAAAACCACAATGCAGCTGGAAGCACTGCAAAAGGGCTGCCCGGAGATCGAATACATCTGTTTTGATGTGAACACCGTATTTGACGACGCCGCGTTGGCGGCGGAGCGTCGACGTATTCTGGACCGTACCAACACACTGTTGGCAGACGGCACGACCGTGGCGGTATACACCAGCCGTATGGTCCTGCGCTCTGAGGATGACCAGCGGGAAAAAAATCTGGCGATCAGTGTGAAGATCTCGGATGCGCTCACATCACTGGTTGCCGACCTGACAGTGCGGCCTGCCTTTGTGCTGGCCAAAGGAGGCATTACCTCCAGCGATGTAGGCGTAAAGGCGCTGCGGGTACACTGTGCGCGGGTCCGGGGCCAGATCGCCCCCGGCGTTCCCGTTTGGGAGACCGGTGAGGAGAGCACCTTCCCGCACACGCCCTATATCATCTTCCCCGGTAATGTGGGCACAGAGGGTACTCTGTGCCAGGTGGTACAGACATTGCTCAAAAAGTGATGTGCCGCCCACAATATACGAAAACCAAGCAAAGCAAAAGAAAGAACGGATGTCTACAGAAAGGCATCCGTTCTTTTTGCTGTGGCAGGCCCGGGACGGATGACCGTCCAGGGCCTGCTGGCATAAACGGAACAGGAAAGCTGCGCCGTTTGTCTTCAGTTCTCCTCAGCAGCCGCAGCCTTGGCGGCCTTGCGCTTCTTGATTGCCGCGCTGATCGCGGGGGACACCAGAGACGCAATGGCCAGCACGATGAAGATAATGGCAATGGGGTGCTGCCAAATCGTCTCGGAGGACCCCAGCAGGTCAATACTGCGGCGGGCATTTTTCTCTGCCAGGGATCCGAGGACCAGGCCCAGAATGATAGGCGGCATAGCAAAGTCCAGCTTGATCAGGACAAAGCCGATCACACCCATGATGAGCATCAGGAAAACTTCCTCCAGATAGTGGTTCAATGCGAAGGTGCCTGTAATGCAGAACGTCATGATGACAGGCACCAGATATTTGTTGGGTACATCGATGACCTTTCCGAAAACACGAATCATCGAGAAACCGCAAATACCCATCAGGATATTGGCAACAAACAGAGCAATGAACACGATGTAAGCCTTGCCGGGTTCCTCGGTGAACAGGGACGGCCCGAAGACGATACCCTGCATCGTCAGCGCACCCATCATGACCGCGGTACCGGCATCGCCGGGGATACCCAGAGCCAGCAGGGGCACGAACGCACCACCGGCGATAGCGTTGTTGGCGGCCTCGGAGCCCGCAATACCCTCGGGGGAGCCGTGGCCGAACTTTTCGGGATGCTTGGAGAAGCGCTTGGCCATGTTATAGCCCACCCAGGAGGCAATATCGCCGCCGGTTCCGGGTACAGCACCGATGAAGGTACCCAGAATGGAGGACCGGACCACCGTGGGAGCGATGGTCTTCAAATCATCCTTGCGGGGAAAGACCCGTTCGATTTTAACGCGCTCATGCAGCGGCTGCTCGTTGTATTTCTCCTCAATGGTCTTGAGCACCTGTGCGAAAGCAAACACGCCGATCAAGATGGGGATCATAGCCAGACCGCCCTTGAGGAAGGAGCTGCCAAAGGTAAAGCGGTACGTGCCGGTAAAGTTATCCACACCCACGGTAGCAAACAGCAGGCCCAGAATACCGCCCATCAGACCCTTGATCACGGATTTTCCGGACACACTGGTGATGATGCTAATGCCGAAAAAGGCCAGCGCGAAATACTCCGGGGACTTGAAGTTCAGGGCAACCTTGGCCAGATACGTAGCGCCGAACACCAGTACCACGCAGCTGAACAGTCCACCGCACAGGGATGAGAAGGTGGATATACCCAGCGCCCGCCCCGGCTGCCGCATCTGCACGGACATGGGGTAGGCATCCAGACACGTGGCAGCGGAAGCAGCCGTACCCGGCGTATTCAGCAGCGAGGCGGAAATAGAGCCGCCGTAAATGGAGCCGCAGAAAATACCCAGCAGCATCATGATGCCGGCATAGCCGTGCAGCTGGAAGGTAAAGGGCAGCATGATGGACAGGCCCATGGGAGAGGACATACCGGGCATAGCGCCGATGAAAATGCCCAGGACCGTACCGCCCAGAATGACCAGCATATTGATCGGAGTGAAAACAGCGCTGAAAGCAAATGACAATGCGGAAGTATCCATATATTGTTTTCCTCCTTTCTCAAGCCCAGATAGGCGCGGGCAGGGTCAGCTTCATTGCTACCACGAAGAACAGATACACAAAAGCCACCATGCCCACAGGCAGTGCAATCAGCATGACCTTGCTGCGACAGCCCATCAGATATTCGATCGCAGGGATCATAATGAGCAGCGCCAGTAGCATACCGACGATCTTCATCAGCACCACAAAGCCCACAACAATTCCCAGCATGATGTACACATGGATCATTCCGGGGCTTTTCCAGTCGATGGCCTTTTTTTCCTCACCGGGTTCTTTTTTTAGCGCCGTTTCGATGATCAGCGCCACAGACAGCAGCGCCAGCGCACCGGCCAGAATGCAGGGCCATACCGCGGGGTTTTTCTGCGCCGAAGATCCAATGGTATAACCACTGGATTCATAAAAGATATATCCGGATAACAGCAGCATCACCACGGATACGATATAGTTGTATTTTTTCATGCAAATGACCTCCAGAACATAGGGGATCCTCTCTCCGCAAAACAAGGAGGTGCCTACCGGACATATATGCGGCAGGCACCTCTTCTTATTTTACGCGATGAAGTATACCGCAGCCAAATCAGCCGTTGATATCGATGTCGGCGCAGATATCCTTATAGAAAGCCATCTGCTCGTTGATGAACGTGTTCAACTCATCGCCCCGTACAGGGTGATGTACTGCATACCCAGGGACTCGATCTGGGTCTTGTACTCGTCGCTCTCAACAGCCTTACCCATCAGATCGCGCAGGGCGGTGACCACATCATCAGGGGTGCCGGCGGGGGCGGACAGCGCCACAAAGCCCTTCATGACCAGGTTGTACTCCTCACCGAAGGTCTCCATGATGGTGGGGGTATCGGGGAAGCTGGCCAGACGCTCATCGCTGAGGACGCCGATCATGGACAGGGTACCGGCCTTGACAGAGGCGGTAGCGGGCGTAGGCTGCAGGAAGGTAGCATCCACTTCGTTGGTCTCAACAGCGGTAACACACTCGGGAGCGCCGTCATAGGTATAGAAATCGAAGGAGATGTCAAAATACTTCTCAAACGCCTTGGCGGCAACGTTGGGGGCAGCACCCACGCCGGAGTCAGCCATCTTCACAACACCGGGGTTGGCCTTGGCGTACTCCACAAACTCCTCCAGGTTGGAGTAGTTGGGGTTGGAAGCGCTGATGACCAGCACATAGGGGTCAGCCATGGTGGCGGCGATGGGGATGTAGTTATCCATGGTCACATCAGTGCGGCCGAAGCAGATGTGCAGCAGCAGGTCGATGTTGGTGGTGCCCAGGGTGTAGCCGTCGGGATCAGCCTCAGCCAGAGCCTCCATGCCGATCAGGCCGGCATTACCGGTCTTGTTGTCCACCACGAAGGTGTATTTGCTGTCAAGGCTGGTCGCCACGTTCAGCAGCGCGCGCATGGACATATCGGTGTTGCCGCCGGCGCTGAAGGGAACGATCACATTCACATTTTTGGTGGGATAGCTGGCAGCGGCGTCATTGTTGGCATCGCCGCTGTCGTCAGTCTTGCTGCCGCAGGCCACCAAGGTGGACATCAGCATCATGACCGAGAGAATGATCGCAAGTGCTTTTTTCATGTTGGTTCCTCTCTTCTGAAAAAATAGTTTTTGTATACCGTCGGGATGCGCCCGAAGCATACGCGGCCGCCACGGTCCGGCGGGTCATTCTGCCGAACCTTTATGGTAGTACCGATTATACAAAGGGCGGGGCGCAATGTCAATATCAAAACCGACGAAAAAGACAAAAACATAACATTTAACAAATGAAAAGCGGTTGTTATGTGCAATATTGACCCAAAAATAGCATTTTTATGAAAACTATTTTTGCGAAAACCGTTACATTTACATTTACATGATATTTACATAGAATACAGCAAATCTATACATGTTCTATGCGCGGGGAGGCAGCGCCCGGACGGCGGACATAGGTGAAAACGTGATACGCAGGCGATACTTCGGTGATACACAGATGATACGCAGGTGATACGCGCATGGCACTCATGCGGCATACAGGCGGTACACGCGTGGCACGCAGATGACGCACCGCCGCCGGAGAACGCATATGGCCTCTCGCTTCGGGCCTGCCGCTGGGTATGCGGAGGCGATAGGGGGTGACAAGCCGCGCCAAATATGATACACTGATATGGACGACCGCAAGGAGGACACCACCATGCATATCAACTGGTTCAAGGACGAAAATCACCTGGTCTATATCAACGGCGAAACACAGCTGGCAGAGCTGGAACGGACGCTGCACTTCCCCGGTCTGGCGGACGCCGCCAACGAGCTGCGGCGGCACCCCACAGCGGAGGGCTTCACCATCAAGGGACCGAAGCGCACCAGCGGCCGTCTGTTCGTGCCGGATCTGACCTTCGGTGAGCACATCGAGATGGGCGAAAACATTTTCTTCTATATGGGAGAGATGCAGGAATGCTACGTCATCTACTGGCTGGACGCTCCGGTAGCACAATAAGCGGAAAAGGGCCGCCCCGTTCGGGGCGGCCCTTTCATGTCATGTGCAGCCGTTCAATCGCTGGCGCCGGTATGCACGACCTTGCCCATGTTCCACAGCAGCGCCACGCGGCGCGCGGACTCCAGACGTTCCTCGGGCGTGCGGTACTCGGCGTGCGCCGTCTCGGCCCCGCAGTCCATGCAGGCCACGGAGACAGACCAGCCCTGCTCATCCTGCATGGCACCCACGCCGCGGCAGATGGGGCAGTCCTGCAATTCAATATCAAAAATCGGGTCCATGTGTATCCTCCTATGGGTCAGGTTGGGCTCAGTATAGCGCATATAGAGGAGAAAGGCAAGAAAAATATCCCCCCTCCCCTGCCATGCAAAAACGCCCCGGCGCCTTTCGGCGCCGGGGCGTTTCGCTCCTGTTACTGAATGGAGATGGCGCTGTTCTTGGGCAGCTGCTTCTTCGCATTCTTGGGCACGGAGATGGTCAGGATGCCATCCTCAAACTTGGCGCTGACGTCCTCAGGCTCCACCGCATCGCCCACATAGAAGCTGCGGCTGCACGCGCCGGCGTAACGCTCCTGACGGATGTACTTGCCCTTCTTATCCGCCTCATCCTTGTCCAGGCCCTTGACCGCCTGGATGGTCAGCACGCCGTCCTTCAGCTCCAGCGTGACCTCATCCTTCTTGAAGCCCGGCAGATCCACGTCCAACTCATAGGTATCCTCCGTCTCGCGGACATCGGTACGCATCAGGTTCCTGGCGTGCTTGCCGTACAGCGGGTCACGGCCGCGGGGCATCATGCCGAAGGGATCGCCAAAGAAATCATCAAACAAATTCTCACCAAAAATGCTGGGCAACATATGTCATTCCTCCATTCGAAACACTGCCCGGGCGCTGCGGCCATCCGCCGCAGCACAGGGGCTGCTGCCACTGATTTGTATACATTTCATCACCCCTCGGAGGTTCGCTTCCGTTTCCCTCCCTCAAGGTTCAGCTTTATTATAACGCCGATTTTAGCACTGTCAATAGGAGAGTGCTAATGTTCACAGAAGTCACGATATTTGTTCACAAAATATGCGATTTCTCTGGCGCAGTGCCGTCCGCCGTGATACAATAGGCACAACATCCCATGCAGGAGGACAGTTTATGGAACAGTTTTACGATAAGGTCAGCGCCTCCGCCGCATACATCCGGGCGCACATCCCCCAGACACCCACCGTGGGCATCATTCTGGGCAGCGGGCTGGGTGGTCTGGTGGACGCCATGACGGATAAGACCGTCATCCCCTACGGGGATATCCCCCACTTCCCCTGCTCCACCGTGGTGGGCCACGCGGGCAATCTGGTCATCGGGCGGCTGGGCAGTCAGGTGGCGGCGGCGCTTCAGGGGCGGTTTCACTACTACGAGGGCTTCAGCATGAAGGAGGTCACCTATCCGGTGTATGTGCTGGCGCTGCTGGGGGTAAAGACCCTCATCGTCACCAACGCCTGCGGCGGCATCAACCGGACGTTTGTCCCCGGGGACCTGATGCTGCTGTCGGACCACATCAATATGCTGGGCGCCAACTCCCTCATCGGTCCCAACGACGAGCGCTTCGGCCCCCGCTTCCCGGATATGACGGAGGCCTATCCCCACCGCCTGCGGGAGAAGGCCCATCAGGCCGCCGGGGCGCTGGGCTTCGCGTGCAAGGAGGGTGTGTACGCCATCTTCCCCGGTCCGTGCTATGAGACGGCAGCGGAGATACGGGCCTATGAGCACCTGGGCGCTGACGCCATCGGTATGTCCACCGTACCGGAGGTCATCGCCGCCAACTATCTGGGCATGGCGGTGCTGGGCATCGCCTGCATCACCAACATGTCCACCGGCATCGCCAGGGAGAAGCATTCCCATCAGGAGGTGCTGCGTATCGCCAACGAGAGCAGCCAGAAGCTCTGCGCGCTGGTAGAGCGCGTCGTGCGAGAGCTGTAACGCAAAAACGCCCTCCCGGCAGGAGGGCGTTTTCTTTTTATTTCTCGTTGACGCGCAGCTCCAGCACGTCGGGACGGGCGTAGTGGCCCACGCAGTCCAGCTCCATACGGCTGGCGGGGACCTTCTGCATATCCAGGTCGGCGTAGATGATGTCCTCCTTGTCCCAGACAGTGACGGAGGCCTCGTGGCCGAAGGGGTCGATGACGCAGCTGCCGCCCCGGCAGGCGATGTCCGGCAGGGCCGCGATCTCGGCGGTGCCGCTGACGGTCTGGGGATAGTCGCTGCGGCGGAAGACCAGATCGGCGTTGATAAAGTAGCAGTGACCCTCGATGGCAATGTGGCGGATGGTGTCCTGCCACTCCGGATTGTCGTTGGTATTGGGGGAGATGTACAGGGATATCCCCTTCTGGTACAGCGCCACCCGGGCCAGGGGCATATAGCTCTCCCAGCAGATGAGATTGCCCATGGGGCCCCAGGGCGTGTCCATCACAGGGAAGTAATCCCTGTCCGCGTCACCCCAGACCACGCGCTCGCTGCCGGTGGGCTTGAGCTTGCGGTGGTTCAGGGCCTCGCCCTCCGGAGAGATCATCATGTTAGCGTTATACAACGTACCGGTGACGGCGTCGCGCTCGGAATAGCCCATACTGATATAGACGCCCAGCTCCCTGGCGCGGCGGAGGAGCTTACGCATCTCCGGCCCGTCGGCCAGCAGGGAGTTGTCGTAGTACATCTTCCAGTCCTCGCGGCCCACGGCCTTGCGGCTGCCCACGGTGAAGCCGAAGGTCATGCCGTAGGGGTAGCCGGGGATGAACAGCTCCGGAAAGACAATGAGCTCCGCGCCCTCGCCGGCGGCCTCGTCGATGAGCCGCAGGGCCTTCTCAAGACATTTGTCCTTGCGGAACATCACAGGGGTGGCCTGCACCACCGCCACGCGGCAGGTGTTCTTCAGATCTCGCATGGGTCGACCTCCTTGCAGAATGATACCATGATTATACCAGACGGACACGCCGGAACGCAACAGGTTTCGGCGCAAGATGCAGCAGCTGTCGTACAGCGGATTTTTCTGTTCGCCATGAAAAGAGACGGGCGGAAGGGGTCGGCAAACCCCTCCCGCTCTATGGAAAGCAGACGGCTGACGCCGCCCCGACTTGACCGCAACAGAAATGCACATCCCTCTGCAGGGATAGGCGGTGCGTTTTGGTAAGAAAAAACGCCGTTTCTGCATCGCAAAAACAGCGTGGTCCTTCCTGTGGTGCCACACGGAGAAAACGCCCGCTGTGCCTGGTCCTCCGACGTGCAATTCTTCTGCCTCGCGCCGCGGAGCTCTCGCTCCCCGTCTGCCGCCTACCTTCTCAGGCTCACGCCCAATGGCTGACTTTCGTCACACAGCTCTCGCTGTTTCGGTGCATCCTTGCGCTCACAGTGCCGTTCGCGGTGGGTTTTGACCCATTTCCTTTTAGGCTGCCGCCTGACCAGACCTGGCCTTTGCAGCGGGCAGCCGCACGACTTCACCGGACCCTATTCACTTAACAGTGGTAGTATACCACCAGAAAGCGCCACTTGTCAACGACATTCGACGAAAACGCAGCGACCAGCGCGGCGTCAGCCGGCCCATTGCCGCTTATATACACCGATCCCCGCGGCGTCAGCCGGCCCATTGCCGCTTATATACACCGACCCCCGCGGCGTCAGCCGCGGGGGTCTATCCATGTCAATGATGGAAATTCGTCTGCTGCACCGGCTCCTTCTCCGGCAGGCCCAGCTGCGCCTTGCCCAGGGCGATGGACTTCATCAGAAAGGCCATGTTGCGGCCCAGGGTCCGCATAGTCTGCAGGCCCTCCTTGTCCTGGCGGACCTCCTCCGGCGTGTTGCCGTAGACCATGTTCCAGTACTGGCTGCTGGCCACGGGCATACCGCAGATGGTGAAGTACTTGTTCAGCGCATCGAAGGTGGCGGTGTTGCCGCCCCGGCGGCAGGACACCACCGACGCGCCCACCTTCATGGTCTTGTCGATGTGGGGCGTGCTGAAAAACAGCCGGTCCATAAACGAGATGGCCCCGCCGGCGGGGGAGGCGTAGTACACCGGCGAGCCGATGACCAGCGCGTCCGCCGCGGCGAGCTTGGGCGCTGTCTCGTTGACCAGATCGTCGTACACGCAGCGGTGGGTCTTTTTGCAGCTGGCGCAGGCGTTGCAGGCATGGGCGGTCTTGCCCGCCTGGATGATCTCCGTCTCGATGCCCTCGGCCTCCAGCGTGTCGGCCAGCTCACGCAGGGCGGTGTAGGTGCAGCCGTGCTCGTGGGGGCTGCCGTTGATGAGCAATGCTTTCATATCCTCACCTCCCGGCTCAATAGCCGAAGAGCATGGAGCGCTTGATGTCGCTGAGCTTATGGGCACCGCACATGGCCATGGTATCGGCCAGTTCGGCCTTCAGCTTGTCCACGTAGACCTGCACGCCCTCGGCGCCGCCGCCGTAGACCATATTCACGAAGGGCCGGCCGATGAGCA
>OMNU01001467.1_pt1 | contig 10510 bp, 4 predicted proteins | sample 1673511 | NCBI WGS metagenome assembly OMNU01 (sample SAMEA103958113, study PRJEB25191) | human gut metagenome | reverse complement strand
ACCTGGGTAAGGACCTTGGCCAAACGTGGCTGGCGGGATAAGAGCATGGGCGAAAGCGCGATAAGCATAAAAGGGCTTAAGAAGGACTATAACGCGGGCGCGGGCGAGGTGCATGCCCTGCGCGGTATAGATATGGAGATCGCATGCGGCGAATTTGTCTGTATTGCCGGCAAAAGCGGCAGCGGCAAATCGACTCTGCTCAATCTTGTTGCCGGGCTTGAAAGCCCGACCGATGGCAGCATAAACGTGCTTGGTCAGCGGATAGACCGAATGAGCGAGATTGAGCGCATTCGCTTCCGCCGCTCGCATATAGGGTTTGTATTTCAGTCTTATAGACTGCTGCCGCAGTATACGGCAATAGAAAACGTTGCGCTGCCGCTGATGCTGCGCGGCGTTGAAAAGCGGGAACGCGAACGACGCGCGCTTGAGGCGCTGGATATGGTAGGCATAGCCAAATGCGCCCGCCAGCGCCCTGCGCAGATGAGCGGCGGAGAGCAGCAGCGTGCGGGCATAGCGCGCTCCATAATCACTTCGCCCGCAATAGTAATGGCGGACGAGCCTACGGGCAATCTTGATACGGCAACGGGCGAAATGGTGCTTACGCTGTTTCAAAAGCTGTTCAGGCAGAACGGCACAACGCTGATGATAGTTTCGCATGATGATGATATGCCGCGCCATGTGGACAGGACGATAAGACTGAGCGATGGAGCATTGATAGGGGAGGAAATAAACGCATGAATATAAAAAGAACAATTGCGGTGGTGATAATGCTAAGCATATTGCTTACGGCCCTGCCAACACTTGCCGCCGGCAAGGTGGAGCTGAGCTTTGATTGCGACCCGTCTACCGCAAGCATAGAGGTCATAGGCGGCAAGGCATACCTTGGTAACTACACCGTACCCGGAGACGGCACATATCCGTTTACGGCTACGGCAGACGGATATATGGATTACAACGGCTCATTTGACGTGGTGGACGGCAAAGTATACTTCAACGGCGCTGAGTGCGGCGGCAATAAGATACATATTGTTATGAGCAAGCAGCTTTATCCTGTGCTCATAACCAAGAATCCGCAGAATATGACGCTTAATGTTACCGACTCGCTCGGCAATCCGGTAAGCGACACAGCCAACCTGCCCGCGGGAACGTATCTTTATACTGCATTTGCAGATGGGTACGAAAGTGCGGCAGGCAAGTTTGCCGTTGAAAATGCCCCTGCGGTGGTGAACATAACGCTCAAAGCAATAGCTAAAACCATGCCGACTACAAGCGGCATAGGCGCGCTTGCGCTGCTGCCGGCAAACATTGCCGGGGAATATTACAGCGCGCCCACGGGAAGCCCGGGAGAACTGGTTAGCCTGTATCTTCCCGTTATAAATAACGGAGAACCGCTTACTGACATAACAATAGAGCCCATAATATCGAATAACGTTGAGGAATTCCCGTTTGCTGCGGATGCAGCAAATTATGGGCTGAGGCTGCCGGATCTTGATACCGGGGCATGGGCCGTGGCCCAATATATGCTGAAAATATCGCCTTACGCCACAAATGGTGTAAAGACTGTGCAGTTCCGCGCCATATACCGCGAGAACGGCGTGCTTAGGGACAGCACGCTGAGCGCGAGCGTGACAATAGTGAATGGCTATGAAGCGCCGCAGGAAACGCTGCATACCGCGCCAAAGCTTATGGTGAGCGGCTATGCCGTGAATCTTGATACCATTTATGCAGGCGATGATTTCACGCTTACGGTGTTTGTAAAGAACACATCGGCCTCGGCTTCCGCCGTAAACATTACGGGTGCGCTTACGCTTGATCCGTCCGCGCTTATGGCGGCGCTTGGAAAAAGCGATACCGGCTACGCGGCTAAGATAACGCCCGGCGATACTGCAGAAATAGTTTATGACCTTACCGCAATGCCGGATATCCAGGGCAATGCTCAAATAGCTATAAAGCTTGAATACGAGGATAAAGAAAACACCGCCGCAAACGTTACGCAGACCATAACGCTGCCCATAAAGCAAAGGATGCGCATAAGTGTGGATCAGCCGGAAATATTCGCGGAAGGCGCGGCGGAAGGGGATTATATCGCCGTGTCGCTGCCGATAGTGAACAAGGGCAAAACGAAGGCATACAACGTTGAAGTAAAGCTTGAGAGCGAAAAGCTGAGCATGAGCGAAAGCTATTACGGCGGCGATATACTGCCGGGCGCAAAGCAAAGCGCAGAGTTTCAGCTGCTTTGCCTTAAGGGCGGTGCAGCAGACGGAACGCTGACGGTAAGCTTTGAAGACGCCGAAGGCAATATATATGAACAGAATGTGCCTATACAGGTCGACATTGCCGAAAGCATAAGCATACCTGCTGCGGCGGATACGGAAGCCGAACAACCGCAGGAGAAGCCCGAAGCATTCCCAATATGGATAGCTGCGGCGGGCGCGGCGGCGGTAATCGCGGTGGCGGCAGCGCTGATAATAAAAAAGGGGCGTAGCAATGCGGCCAAGTGACTTTATACGCACAGGCATAATAAACCTATCACGGCGGCGCGTGCGCACAAGCCTTACCGCGTTATCAATGGCGATAGGCGTAATGTGCATACTGATGCTGGTTTCGGTGGGCATAGGGTATGAACAGGCGTATAGAGAATCGATAGAGGCCATGGGCAGCCTTACAAAAATAGATGTTACGCAAAAGAACGGCTCAAACGGGAAAATAGCCATTCTTAACAAAAAGGCGGTCGCTGCGTTTAAGGGGATAGACGGCGTTGAGGCGGTAACGCCAGTGCTGCAATCAACGGCGTACCTTAAAAGCGGGAAATACATAACGATGGTAAAGCTGTATGGCATAGATATGGATACGGCGGCAAGCTTCGGCATAGCGCCGATTGAGGGCGAGCTGCCCAAGAAAGGCACACGGCTCATGCCGGAGCTTATGGCAACGGATGACCTGGCGGCAAGCTTTGCGGAGCCGGATACATGGAAAGAAGCAATAGACCGCAACGGCAAACCGCTGATAGATCTTATGCGCGCAAACGTGAAGATGACGTTTGATTATGCAAGCCTTGTGGGCGACTATACAGAGGGCGAGGACGGCAGGGCCGTGCCGCTTGGCCAAAGCCTTAGGGCGAGCGTTACGGGAATATGCAGCGCAATGAACTATACCTATTCATGCTCGGCGTTTCTGCACATGGATACGCTCAAGGCGATAGCTGGAAACAGCAACGCCGCGGCGGAAAAAAACGCGGCGGAATACCCGTTGGTCTGGGTAAAAGTAAGTAACGCTAACGATGTTATGGAAATAGCTTCGCTTATACGAAGCGCTGGCTTTGAAACATACAGCCTTACGGACATGCTGGAATCCGTAAAGGAGCAGACGGCAAGGATACAGGGATTGCTGTTCGCAATAGGTGCCGTGGCGCTGCTGGTTGCGGGGCTATGCATAGCGAACACAATGATGATGGCCATAAACGAACGGCGCACGGAGGTTGGCATACTGAAGGTGCTTGGCAGCGAGCTTCGCGATATTGCGGCTATGTTCCTTACCGAGGCAGCAATGATAGGCCTGCTTGGCGGGCTTGTTGGAATAGGGCTGAGTTTTGCGCTGCGTGCTGCGCTGAACGGCATGCTGAGCGAAATGGATGTGCGTTCCGTGATGCCGGTATGGCTTGCGGGATTCGCGCTGGCGTTTTCGGTGGTAATTGCGGTTATAAGCGCGCTTATACCTGCAATGAACGCAATGAGAATATCCCCGCTTTGCGCAATGCGGGATGAATAGAAATAAGGAGAGCATGTATATGAAACTAAGGATGCGAATATGTGCGGCGCTTATTGCACTGCTTATGCTTTGCATGTCGTCTGGATCGCTTGCGCTTGAAGGGGAGAGCTACACTTCATCTGAACAGCAGCTCATATTGTCCGTACAGTCTGCAATACAGCAGGGCGCGGCATATATGCTCAATCCCGTGGGCAGCTATTATCCGGAAAACGGGCTGAGTTTCGGCACGCTGCAGGGCGACTGGGCGGCATTTGCCCTTGGCAGGAGCGGCTTGGCAATACCGTATGACATATGGCAAAAATATGCGGATAATTCAAGCGCGGCAATGGCAAAAGCCATAGAGAAGGTGAGGGCTGAGCACAGCGACATAACAACTCTGCCGCTTCTGCATTACCGCAAGCGTACCGAGAATATGCGCGCAATGATAGGATATACATCGCTTGGCCTTGACGTGCATAACGTGGCGGGATACGACATAACGCGAGCGCTTGGCAATTATACCGATATCGTATGGCAGGGCATAAATGCTACCATATTCACGCTTATCGCCCTGGATACGCTGAATTACGATATGCCGCAGCTTACATATGAAGAAATGAGCCAAGGCGTTCATGGTACGGCCGTACAGGCTACTCGGGAAATGCTTGTTGCGCGCATAATGTCGCAGGAGCTGCCCGGCGGCGGCTGGGTGCTGGATACAGGCTTTGAGGTTGAAGACGGGGACGGTTCCGGCAGCTTTACGCCGTCCACCGATAAGGCCGATCCTGATATTACCGCAATGGCAATACAGGCGCTCGCGCGGTACAGCGGCATGAACGTTACCGTGAACGGTACAGAGAAAAACGTTGGCGATGCGATAGAGCGCGGACTTGACGCGCTGAGCGCAATGCAAAAGAGCGCGGGCGATTTCGATTCATGGGGCACTACGAACGTTGAAAGCACGGCGCAGGTGCTTATGGCGCTTATAGCAATGGGCATAGACCCGCTAAAGGATGATCGGTTTATAACAGCAAGCGGTAACACGCTTATAAACGGCATATTGCGCTATCATGTTGCGGGTTCGGGCTTCCGACATGTTATGGACGGCTCTGTCAACGCTATGGCGACCGATCAGGCAATGTATGCGCTGGTAGCTTACGACCGCTTCCTGAAAGGCAAGAATTATATATACAACATGAGCGACAATTTAGAAGCTCATGCAATATCGATAGATACAGCTGAGCATGGCACGCTGAGCGCAGCTGAGAGCGCATCCCAAGGGCAGCGGATAACCGTGTATGCGTCCCCTGAGGACGGCTATATTCTAAGCGACGTTAAAGCATATCTGTATCAATCCGAAATAGCCTTTGACAATGGAGTAATGCGCGTTTCATGGGAACTTACGCCAACGTATCAGCAGGCTGATGTAAGCCAAGACGGGCTGAGCGCAAGCTTCATAATGCCAAACGTACCGGTATTGATACGGGCGGAGTTTGGCGAGGGTGGCCAAACGGGCGAAAGCTATGGCTTTATACAGACCAGCGTTAACGGCTCCGTGCGCGTATCAAAGGATAGCGCAAGGGCAGGCGAAAGGGTGCTTATAAGCCCCAAGCCGCTTGATGGTTATGAATACATAGAAGGCACAATCAGCGCAATAGGGCCAAACGGCGAAAACATAGCACTGAGCGAGAACGCGAGCGGCGGCTGGGAATTCACAATGCCCAGCGGCAGCGTGACGCTGTATGCGGAGTTCAGCGAGCTGCAAGCCATAGGCCATGTGACAATATCCATAGAGAAATTCACGCTCGGGCAAGGATACATGATTGAGCCTGTACAGGTAGAGTTGCGCCAGAATGATAGCGTTGCAAAAATAATAACCCGCCTGCTTGATGACTATGGCATGACATATACACTTGGGCCGAGTGCGAGCATAGAAAGCGGATTCTATCTTGCAACCATAACCGACGGCAGCGATCCGAACAAGCCTATAAACCCGCCGCAGTACATAGTGGATGCCATAAACAAGGATGGCGGCGAGCTTGAATATACGCGCGACAGTGAAAGCCTTGGCGAATTTGACTATGCGCAGAAGTCCGGCTGGATGTATTCGGTGAACGGTGCGTTCCCGAACTACGGTGCATCGGATTTCACGACCACATCGGGCACAAATCCGCTGAAGGATGGCGACGTTATACGCTGGCAGTTCACTCTTTGGGGACTTGGTGCGGACATAGGCGGCGGCTTTGATGGCGATGAAACGTCCGGCTCGTTTGAACATTCATATACCGCAATAGCCGACAGAACTGCGGCTACAAGCAGCCTTGCGGACGCTAACAGCAACTATTCCGCATGGGTAGCTGCAAACAGCGGCACATATTCCGCGGCATTGAGCGCCATGGCGGACCTTACCATATCCGAATCCGTCTTGAATGAGGCGCTTGCGCCTGTGCGCGCGATGCTTGCGGCGAACAAGGATGAATTCAGGATAATACTGCCCAACAGCGCCGCTGCGAACGGCCACAAGATAACCGTAAGCGGCAAGGCAAAGGTGGGCGACGACGTTACGGTAACGGTAACGCCTGCGGACGGGTACGAGCTGTATCTTGGCAGCCTTAAAGCGAACGGCGTGAAGCTGAGCAAAAAAGGCGAAGCATACAGCTTTGTTATGCCGGCGGCGGACGTGGCCATAACGGCAAGCTTCTGCAAGGAAGGCACCGGCCCAGCCGAAGCGAAGGGAGACGCCAACGGCGACGGCAGCGTGAATATAGCGGACGTTGCGCTGATTTGCCGCTACATAATGGGCGAAGCACAGCTTAGCGCGGATGCACGCGAGCTTTGCGACATGAACGGCGACGGCAGCATAAACGTTACGGACGCGGTGCTTGTTTGCATGAAGGTAGCCGGAAATTAACTTTAGGTATTTTAGCCCCTTACCCAATGAAGGTATAAAGGCTTTAATATAAAGACCAGAAAGGAAGGTAAACCAATGAAAAAAAGAGTATTGGCATTGATGCTCGCGCTTGTTATGGCGCTTTCCCTGCTGCCGATGATGGTGGCGGCGGAAGGCGAAGCACAGGCGACGGAACCCAATTCTGCGCAGATGCAGAATGAAACCGAGGTTACACCAACCCCGGAAGTACAGGAGACCATTGTTCCCGTGGAGGAACAGCGTACCTATGGCTCGCCGAGCGGGGAACTCGCAACGATAACCGTTACCAGCGAGAACACGCGCACCGGAGCCACGACCGGCAAGGTAAAGATAAAGGTGGATAAGCCGTGCAAAGTATATTACACGGTCACAGAGGAAAACGCTGATTGGCCCGGCAATCCAACGGCAGAAGATGAAGAGAGCGGAAACTTCTGGCCTTATACCCAAGTGGGTAAGGATACGGAGCATGTAATTACGGTTACGGCAGATGGGATAAACAGCTTTTTCGAGCTGGATATCAAAGATATTCCTACTCAGGAAAAATGTAAGGTTTGGCTTATAACGACGGATGAGAATGCTACGATCGATATAGGCAAGATAGTTAACGTATCGATCCCGAAGTTTGAAGGCCAGACCGAACCGGAGGTTCCGAAGGCCAGCGTAAAGGTATACTTTACATTCTATGATGGCAAGAATTATTGCTTCCCCGTCGGCAGAACCGAGATAACCGCCGTTGAAGGCACCGCTGCCAAGTATGGCATGGAGAACGCTAAGGCCGGCCACTTGGTGGGCGGAATGAACCACAGCATAAAGGCCGGTCAGGTCAGCGTGCTTGATGCGCTGCTGTGCGCGCATGAGGCTGTATACGGCGCGGCATTCACCAAGGATACAATGAGCAGCTATTTTGGCGGCAGCAGCAGCTTTGTATCGAAAATATTCGGCGTTGACGGCGGCATCGGCTATGCAGTAAACGACCGTTTGCCCGTTGGCCCAAAATACGATGGCTATGCCATAAACGAGTATGCGCTCAGCGAGGGCGACGACGTATATTTCTTTATATACGCCAGCCCCTACTGGGGGGATTATCTCAGCTACTTCGATAAAAAGCAGCTTACGGTTAACGCGGGCGAGGAAATAACGCTTAAGCTTTCCGGTTACATGGCCATGGAGCAGATGGGCACTCCCGGCAAGGATACAAGACCAATCACCACGATGGAAAACATCGAGGGGGCTGAAATAGATCTGCTTGATGAAAACGCCGGAAAGCTTGAATTCGGCGATTATCTTGGTGAAACCGATGAAAACGGTAATGTAACGCTGAAATTCGATAAGGCGGGAACATACTATGTTTCGGCGATAGGCGAATCAAGCACAACATTCCCCATAACAGGGCCGTGGTGCGAAATAACCGTAAACGAAGCCAAGCCCGGCGACAGCGACCTGAGCGGTATGCTGGTATATAACGGTACCGTTGCAAATAATACCACAGTTATATTGAAAAACGCCAATGATTCGTATACCACCACCAATGTATTTGAGTGGAACAAGTATGAATACGACCTTGGCACCGTGACCGATAGCAGTAATCAGCTCCGCTTTAAGCTGAATCTTCCCGCTGGCGCAAAGGCAACGCTGCATTATACCGACCTTAACGGCAACGCAGCTACCAAGGACGCCACCAAGTCCAGCAGCAACGCCGCATGGATAAGCTGCCTTAAGCCTGGCAAGAACACCGTTAAGGTGGTTATTACCCCGCCCGCAGGCAGCACCGTTGGCGAAAGGACCTATACCATCAACGTAAACTGCCAGCCCAGCCTTACCGCGCTTGCGCTGTCCGCTAACGGCAATGAGGCATATCTCAATCCAGCGTTCAAAAACAGTGTGTATGATTATAGCGCGGATATCAGTGCAGCTATTGAAACCGTGCTTGTTACCGCCACGCCAAAGGATGCCTCCTGCACCGTTACCTATAACGGACAGACTGACAGCAACGTGGACATAAAGGATACCGACACGATAGTCGTTCGCGTTGAGAAGGACGGTATATACAGCGAATATACTATAAAGCTTAACAAGAAAACCGCCTACACCGTCAAGTTCGAAACATATCCCGCGAATGCGATAGTAAGGCTTCAGGATCCTAAAAAGGCTATACTTTCGCCCAATGCGGATGGCGTATATGAAAACCTGCTGCCGGATACCGATTACACTTGGGTAGTTACCTGCAAGGGCTACGTTACCAAGACCGGCACGCTGAATACCCCCGCGCAGCTTACCAACGGCGTACTGTCAGTTATACTTTCCGCCGCGCCCGCGTCTAATTTGCCTGATTATTCGGGCGAATGGCCGACATTCAGGAATAGCAAGAACAATAACGCCCTTACCAACACCGTAACGCCTGACAGCGCAGCAACCGCTGAACTCAAGTGGGTTAAAAAGTACGGTGAAGGTTGGATGAGACCTGTAAATCTGCCAATAATTGTAAATAATCATATTTACATTGCAAGGAATGACGATATCTTCTGCCTGAGCAAAGATTCCGGCGAGGCAGTCGTAAGCGGCAAGCTTGCAGCATCCTTAGGTGGCCACGGAACCAACTCTATGGTTTATGCCGAGGGTATGGTGTTTGTGCAGCTTGGCAATGGACACATACAGGCGCTTCGTGCGGATACGTTGGAAAGCCTTTGGGTGACCGAATCCATAGGTGACCAGACCATATCTCCCATAACTTACTATAACGGCTATATTTACACCGGTACATGGGGCAGCGAAACCAAAGAGCAGAATTTTGCCTGCTTCTCCGTAACCGATGAAGACCCCACAAACGGCTTTGAAACCAAGTACGCAACGTGGCTCAGGCCGCATGCAGGCGGTTATTACTGGGTAGGCGCATATGTGAACGACGTTTGCGCGGTATTTGGTTCCGATGACGGCACGAGCGACAGCAATAGCCCCACTGCGGTGCTGTACTCCGTAAACCCCGTAACCGGCAGCGTCATTGACACCATAAATGATGTAAAGGGCGATATCCGCTGCTGCGTCGTATATGATTCCGGCCGCGTGTATTTCACTACCAAGGGCGGTTATCTCTACTCAGTAGGTCTTAATTCCAACGGTACGTTTGACCATGCTTCCATCAAGTCTATCCAGATAGGCAGCATGTCAACTAGCACACCCGTAATATACAAGGGTAGGCTGTATGTTGGCTGTTCCGGTAAGGGATATGACTGGGACGGTGATTCCGGCAGCGGCATAGCCGTGGTAGACGTATCCGGCGGCAAGCTTGATATAATTTATAAGGCCTCTACGCCCGGCTACCCGCAGGCAGGCCCGCTGGTAAGCACCGCGTTTGAAAACAGCACCGGCAAGGTGTATGTGTATACCACTTACAACAACAACCCCGGTGGAATATACATAATAGAGGACAGCGCGGGCCAGACCGAACCCAGCGCGAACAACGGCAACCTGTATGTGCCAGAGACATATCAGAATTTTTGCATAAGCACCATCTGCGCAGACAGTGAAGGCACGCTCTATTACAAGAACGACTCCGGCGCACTGATAGCCGTTAAGAGCAAGGCTAAGCTGCCCGATCCTCCCAAGCCCGACTATAAGCCCGATTGGCCCGGAGGAAGCGTATTCGGCCCGGGCTCAAATGTGCCTACTCCGCCCACGGCTCAAATGCCCGTTACAGGCGGCGAAGAGCAGATGCGGCGGTGAGCCGGTGGGAATGGAATGTGCCTGTTGCCGCTAGGCTCCGTAAGTAGAGAGCATTCGGCGCCGTTAGACACATATTGACAGGCCTTGGACGGCGGTGTATACTGAATCCATAAT